>Ga0137409_10000345_pt1 | contig 50453 bp, 39 predicted proteins | sample CZODoug1_16funga_FD_122059 | JGI IMG/M metagenome (GOLD analysis project Ga0137409, IMG submission 122059) | Vadose zone soil fungal communities from Angelo Coast Range Reserve, California, USA - CZODoug1_16fungal (Hybrid Assembly) | ecosystem: Environmental > Terrestrial > Soil > Vadose zone...
CCGCGCCAGCTCCCGGGCCGCCGTCGCCGACAACAGCCCCAGACGCAGATCATCCTGTAAGGCCGGATCGAGGGCCTCGGCGAGCCGCAATCGCCGGCACACCCAGGACTTGTTTCGTCCCAACAGCTCCCCGACCTGCACTTGCCGCAGCCCCTGCTCGCGGATCAGTGAGCGTACGATCCACGCCTCTTCGATCTCGCACAGCCCGGGCCGCGCCTGGTTGCACTTGAGGATCGCCGCCTTGGCTTGGGTCGCATCCAACTGCACGACCTGCGCCCAGAGCTCCTTCAGCCCCAGCTCCTCGGCCACCCGCACCCGCTTGAAACCATCGAGTAACACCCATCGCTGCCCCTCCACCGCGCAGCTGACCACCACCGGATGGCGGATCCCTTCCCGCTGCACCGAGCCGCGCAACTGCCGCAGCAACTGCGGCGCCGCCAGGCGCAACGCCCCATACCGCCGGTCGATCTCGGCGAGCGCAAGGCGCTGCGGCTCGCTCATCCACGCGCCTTCCGCGATAGAAGCATCCGCCGCACATCGGCAAACCCTCCCTCATCCTGCGGCTGCGATAATGCGTCGGCGAACTCGATCTGCACCAGGGGCCGACGCGTCAGGTGCTCAAAAGTCGCGAACCAGCGGCGCGTGATGCAGAACGCTTCCGGCCCTTCCACAGCGAGCACAACGCGCACCGACCCCCCACACCACAGCGCCAGCGCCTCGCTCAAGCGCTCCAGTGCCTGCGGATGAGAAGGACCGTGCGGCAAGCGCGCCAGAACCACGCTCTTGCCCGCCTCGTTCATCACCACCACCCGCGTGCGCAAAGCTCCCGGGGTGATCGCCATCCACAGCCGCTCTCTCATGGATCGCCGCCTCCTCCAGACTGACCGGCCCGACTATCGCCGAGACCGGTTCGGCTGCGGAATAAGCTTGATGCGTCACGCGGGCGGCGCGCTGACGCTCCCGGTAACGACGCTGGCGCTCGGCGTGGTTGCGCCGCCCATTGCCGCTTTGCTGGTACTTCGCTCCCGCCGCCCGCACGCTCACGCGGCGCCCCTGCGCCGCACACTCCCGGCTGCAGTAGCGCTGGCCACGGTCACAATCCGAACACAGGCAAAACCGGCGCCGGCATCCTTGACAACACACCGCCCGAAGCCATACCACTCTCGGGATCGTATCCGAGGTGCAGGGGCCTATCAGCCATGGCACCGCTTGCCGATCCCGTACCAGCGGAGAGCTACCCCACCATGTCACGCAAAAAAAAAGACCGCCAAGAGAAAAATTGGCGACGACAGCTCGAGAAAAAGCGCCAGGACGATGTCGTGAACGACAGCGCCGCAACGCTCAGCTGTGCGGCGGAAACCGCCGGCGACTTCGCCTACCAATGCACTCACCAGCAGGAGGAACTGGACTTCGACTTGCCCTACCTGCACCTGGCGCTCGAGATCTGGCGAGAGTCCCCTCTGGCCCCGTCTTCACTCCTGGCCGCACTCGATGAACTCCTCGCCGAGCAACTGCGTCATCGGCAAACCCTCATCCAAATCGGACTTAAGCTTGAGCAGCTCGCCGCCGATCCGAGGCTCCACATCCATCTCGATCCCATCGAACACTACCGCGAGCTCGTGCGAAACCGCCTCTTCGCCGACCCCCCGACAGACTGACCCGTGGCCAATCGCCGCTCACCCACCTGGCATAGCAGCGACGCTACCGCGCGGCACACCCATCGCGGTCACTGGTACATCGCGCCGCCATCCCCAAAACGTCGCGTCTAACTTATTGATTTTAGTGCGCCCGAAGGGATTCGAACCCCTGACCCCCTGGTTCGAAGCTTGCCACACTATCGAAAGTGGAATTTTAGCAATCGTAACACATTGATTTCAAACAACCTCGCTCGCAGGATGTCCGTTGCAAATCGACCCAAGAGCACGACGAAGCACTACAAGGCACGACCGAGTCCCGCAGAACTCCCGCAAGCATATTGCCTCTGCTTGTTCACCTGGGAACCAAAGGCTACTCTAGTGGCATGACGTGGCGGGGCATTATTACCTTGGAGCCAGGCAAGCGCGGCGGTCGACCGTGCGTCCGACACATGCGTATTACCGTAGCAGACGTCCTCGGCTGGCTTGCCGCCGGGATGACGCACGAGGAAATCCTCAGTGACTACCCTGAACTCACCGAGGAGGACATCCGCGCGTGCCTGTCTTACGCAGCGGATCGGGAGCGCGGCGTCCTGACCGCCGCATGAAGCTGCTGTTCGACCAGAACCTCAGCTTCAAACTTTGCGCACTACTCGCTGATCTGTTTCCCGAATCCAAATCCGTTCGGGAGCTTGGTCTCGATCAATCCGACGACCGAGTCATTTGGCAACGTGCCAAGGACTTGGGATTTATGCTCGTCTCGCAGGATTCCGATTTCGCAGAAATGGCCGCTCATTACGGCCATCCGCCCAAAGTAATCTGGCTACGGTGCGGAAACCAGCGCGTAGTGACTGTAGAATCGCTACTGCGCCGTCACTCCGAAAGCATCGCGGAATTCGAACGGAACACAACCGCCGCCTGCTTGGAAATCTACTGATCTAATTCTGCACGATCCCTATCCCAATCGACGCGCATAGTCAGCGTGATCATTGAGCGTAAGGTCGGCGCCGGCGAAGGCCTCCGACAGTTCCGCGATCTGGCTGCGGTTGTATTCGAATGAGACCTCGAAACCGTCAGGTGTCGTCGATGTTAGAATAATGGCCTTTTTTCCCGCCATTTTCTCAATTCGGGTTTGTCCGACCGGATAAACAAGTCGAAGCGAGTAATCGCGAAATTGACTCCAGAGCGCTTGGCGGAGGATTGCCGGAAAAGTCATCATCAGTTCGTTGATACACTGTGTCGGAAGGGAAACGGAAGCAGGCTTCCCGTCTTGGCCCCGCACGTTCATTCTGAAACGCGTCCCGTCTGGCGAAACTTCGAATGTCGCAAGCGCCGCTGCCTCAATAGGCTGACCGACTCCGCCGGGTTGACAAAGTCGGTGGAAATTGAACCCTATACCGATCTACGTCTTCATGACGGGCTGGCCATCGCAGCGCTCTTACAACGTTATATTCGTTCGTATATAGTGCGCCAACTGCTCGCTTGAGTCTCAAATCAAAGGCAGTAGCCAACAACATTAAGCCGGGATGTATGCAAAACCATGAATTGAGAGGTCATCGGACCGTCGCTATCTGGGTAGGGGTTGCATTATTGGGAGTTGTATCAGCGGCTCAAGCGCAAACGGTCTCACCGGGCAGCACCCAGTCCACCCAAGTCGCGTCCGTTCAGTCGGAACAGCGATCTACGACTTTGGAAGCCATCATCGTCACTGCCCGGCTTCGTCCGGAAGACGCCCAGTCGGTTCCGATCTCGCTGTCGGTCGTCAATGCCGAAACGCTGCAAACGACCTATACCAACAACATCTCCCAACTGAGTTCGCTGGTCCCCAGTCTCAACTACGTGTCGCCGAATCCGCGCAACACGGCGTTCACCATCCGCGGCCTGGGAAGCAGCGTCGTTGCGGTATCTCAGTCGAACGACGGCCTCGAGCCCGGCGTCGGTTTCTACGTGGACCAGGTGTATCACGGCCGCCCGGCCACGGCGGCATTCGACTTCGTCGACCTCGAGCGGGTCGAGGTGCTGCGCGGTCCGCAGGGCACGCTGTTCGGGAAGAATACAACCGCCGGCGCCATCAACATCGTCACCAAAGCTCCGACCTTCGAGCGGGAAGCCGATGCCGAGGTTTCGGCGGGCAACCTGGGCTATTACCAGGCCAAGGCAGCTCTATCCGGCGCGCTCATCGACAATCTGGTTGCCGGGCGGCTTTCCGCCATCACCACCGGCCGCGACGGGGTGATCCGGGACGTCAAGACGGGCAAGGATGTCAACGACGTCAACAACTCCGCGTTTCGCGCGCAGCTGCTGTATACCCCGAGCAGCGCGTTGAAGATTCGCTTGACCAGCGACTATAGTTCGGTTTACACGGACTGCTGCACGCAGGTGTATTTCACGGTCGGCACGTCGCTCAAATCGCCGGCGCGCCAGTATCCGGCGCTTGCCGCAGGAGTGGGCTACGCAAAGCCCAGCCTCAATCCGTACGACCGTCTCACCGACATCGATGCGGCGTTGAAGGTCGCCACCAACGAAGGGGGGTTATCGGCCATCGCGGACTGGAACCTCGGTGCGGCCACCCTGACTTCGGTGAGCGCGTGGCGCTTTTGGAACTGGGACGCCGCCAACGATCGGGACTATACGAGTCTTTCCATCCAGACCGTCCAGCACATCCCCTCGCGTCAGGATCAATACAGCCAAGAATTCCGGATTGCCTCGAACGGGACCAACCGGGTGGACTACGTCGCGGGTCTATATTGGTTTGCCCAGACCATTACCGGCGAACCGATCACCGAGTATGGGCCGCTGGCCGCGTACTGGTTGCTGGGGAAGCCTCCTGCCATACCCGCCGATCTGCTGGACGGCTACCTTACCGACGGACATACGCGATTCCACTCCGATAGTTATGCGGCCTTTGGTGAAGCGACGTGGCATGCCACTGATAAGCTCAATGTCACGGCCGGCGTTCGCTATACCGACGAGCAAAAGGACGGACGATTCGATTCCACGGTTTCCGGGGGTCTGACGACGCTGACGCCCGCGCAACTGAAGAGCAAGCTGTCCATCCTCCGCCCTCAGTCCTATACGGCAAAGGTATCCGACGGCAGCCCCTCTGGACGACTCAATGTCGCCTACTCCTGGACCGAAACCGTCATGACCTATGCGTCGCTGGCCCGCGGCAGCAAGTCCGGCGGCATCAATATGTCGGGCCTCCCCCTTAACGCCGCCAATCAGCCGGCGCTGGCGACGGCGGTGATCAAGCCGGAACAAAATACGACGGCGGAGGTGGGAATCAAAACTCGCCTGCTGGATCAACGCTTGCTGCTGAACGTCGACGTCTACGACACCACGGTACGGGATTTTCAAACCAACGTGGTCGACTCGGGCCCCGGCGCGCTGCGCGGGTACCTCGCCAACATCGACAAGGTGCGGGTGGAAGGAGCGGAACTCGATGCGAGCTTCGCCGCGACGGAAAATCTCACCGGCCATCTCTCCGCGGCGTATTCCGATGGCACGTACATATCCTACAAGAACGGTCCGTGTCCCTTGGAACTCATCGGCAGCACGACGGCGGTGTGCGATTTGAGCGGCAAGGCGCTGTCCGCTCTGCCCCGTTGGGTCGGATCGCTGGGAGGTGAATATGCGCATCCCATGAGCATCGCCGGCATCGAGGGACACGCTTATCTGCAAGGCGAATTCCAGACGCGCAGCAAAATGTTCGGCGAGCCTTCAGATTCCCGATTTGCCGTGATCGACGGCTACAGCGTGGTCAACGCGAGCCTGGGGTTTCGGCAGCGGGGACATTGGGAACTCGCCGTTTTCGTGCGGAATCTTTTCGACAGAAACTACATGCAGAATCTAACGGTTCAGGCCGGTAATTCGGGTCTCATCGTCGGCACCCCCAACGATCCGCGCACCTACGGACTCACCGTCCGCGCCAGATTCTAGCCAGCGTGTTTGGAAGACGATTCACTCCCGCCACGAGGTCCCGCAAAGCTCACGCAACCGCACAGGCTTTCGGCGCATACTCGGTCCGTGCTAGAGGCGGGTATTCATAGTTGGCGCCGACTTTGCGATTTTTGCCCGCATTTATCGACTCCGGCGAGCACCTGGCTATTTTCCAGGTGCTCGTTTGGCGCTCGCTATTTAATACCGGCGTTTTTTGACGATCGCAAGTAGTTGATATTTAACAACCTCGCTCGCGGGATGTCCGTTGCAAATCGACCCCCAGAGCACGACGAAGCACAACAGAGCACCACCGAGTTCCGCAAAACTCACGCAAGCAGTGGGGCACCTTAGCCCGGCCGACGCCTACGCGCGGTAGAGGGATCCTCGTGGCGGGAACGCAGGGCGAGGCGGCTGAACTACGGGGAGATAAGGACAGATACGCGGTGACGATATGGCCTCCTCCTCCGCATCCCCATTGCTCGTGCCGCCTTAGTGACTGCGCGAGACCAACCTTCTCCGCCACATTGCCTATCCGCGGGCAGAGCGTGCCAATGCGCCAATCTGGGCCGGAAATGCAGCGGACTCGGCTGTCGACTCCCGACTTCCAACACCGTGCGCCCGCCGATATTGCATCACAAAATCCAGAATGAGCCGACTGGCGTCAGGCCCGTCGGCCTCGTTGAAGTCATAGTGGGAATCGCCACCGCTCCATGCATGACCCAATCCTTCAACCAGCACCTTGCGCAGCATGATCCGCCCGCGCTGCGTGTAGTCCTGCTGTCGATAGGTTCGCCCCCCGCTCTCAATGCGATGCTCGCCTGACGCTAACAACGCGCCGCCGCTGGGATCGATCAATTCAGCGCGTGCCTTCAGCTGCTCGATGATTCGATCCGCATTCACGGGATTGACCGTCGTGTCGCGGTCCCCGTGGATCACGAGTGTCGGAACCATGAACTCCGATTCGCCCGCCACGCATGCGACTCGTCGCGCCTCCGCGATGGACGCGTCCGACGGCCCGGACCGCATCGCGGCGAGCGCTTGCATGGCCGAACCTGCAGCGCCATACATCACGCCGGAGTGAACGGCACACGCGGCAAATAAACGACTGTGGCGCACGGCCAGAATGCAGGACATCGCACCGCCCGCCGACATTCCCACCAAATAAACGCGTCGAGGATCAATTGGGCGGCGCTCTGTGACTTGATCGATCAGACGCGCAATCAAGCCGGCCTCGCCCTGGCCCGCAATTGAGGTCGATTCGAACCAATTCCAGCAACGCAGCGGGTTCGAATGCTTGCTCTGCTCCGGATACAGCACCGCACAGCGGTATTCTTCGGCCAGCGCGTTCATGCGCGTGCCCTTGGCAAAACTGAGCGCATCCTGTCTGCAACCATGCAACATGACGATCAGCGGCAGGGTGTCGCGACGCGAGGAGCCACTCGGTAGATACAGCCGGTAGCCAAGGCCGCGGCGCAGAGGAAGTCCTAACGCCTTCGAGACGCGCGGATCCTTGAATCTCGCCGTGAGAAATCGACTGCGACCTATTTTGTGCAATCGCGGATTAGGCAGTCCGGTACCGACCGCTCTTTTGAACCAACGGCGCAGAAAGCTCAACATGCACGCATTTTCCGCGGCGGAGTGCTTCTGTGCAGGCGCCGGACGCGAGGATCAAGCCGCAATGCGGGTTCCCAGCACGACCAGGAACTGTGCCAACCACGCCGCGTGAGCCGGCCACGCCGGTCTTCATTCGGCGTGAGACCGAGATCCTCAGCCGCATCCAAGGCGACTTCATCGCCTTCGGTCTTGAGCACGATGCCCTGCGAATCGGCCAACACGGCAATCGTTTCCGAGTGCGACAGCGCGTCTCTCGCTTCTTCCAGTATTGGTAGTCCCGCTCGCACGAACTCAGCATCGCGCAATTGACAGTGAGCAGGCTCATTCCGTCGCGAGACGCTCGGCGCCCGCATCTGATTGGGCTCAACTCCGTCGCGGCGGCAACGCATCCACGACTCCGCAATGAGGTTCCGCACCGAATTCTGCACCAATTTGCCGCTGTGCAAGAATTGATCGAGCGCGGAATCGATTTGGTTTTGAGGCACGCGGGGGCGACTCGTGGTCACGCGACCGCGGGTTCCGGCATTGGCGGCGCATCCCCAATCAGCACACGATCGGTTCTCGCCCGCTCCCACCCCTGCAGAGTCAGACCGTTGGATTCGAACAGTGCGCGGATCTGCCCAATACGCCAACCCAAAAGCTGATCGAGAATGGGCACGAGAACGCTGAATGCGTTGTCGCTCAACACGGTATTTTTCGCAATGCGAGCGAGTTGTTGATTCTCAGACACTGCGATGGTGAACCCGTCGCGGTTGTTGACGTGCAGCATGACGTGCACGTCGGAACTCCCATCACCCACGTATATAACCCGGTCCGGAGCGACACCGATGCGCTGCCCCAGGTCATCAAGGACTGCTACCTTGCCGTAACCGGCAGGCACACGATTGATCGCTCGCACTTCCCCGGACCGTGGATCGAAGTCAAGCTCCGTTCCGAAGATGTGGTCCGCCGGCACAACCCCATCGAGCGCTGAAACAACAACTTCTTTCGGCGCCGCGGAAATCACAAAGAAGGAAAAGCGGTAGCCCGGCAAACCTCGCTCCAAGAACTTGACCAGAGGCCTGATCGCTCCCTTGAGTCGCACACGCCGCCCCGTCTCGATCAAGTGGTTACGCCGCACGCCGCGAAACTCAGGGTCGTGACGAATGAGGTAGGCCAGTTCTCCGCCTTGTTGAACGAGATTGCTGCGCGCAAGCCCGTCGACTTTCTGTTGAAAGCTTCTGATTCCAAGCAGTTCGCTCAGGACGAAACCCGAGTCGTTGAAGCTGAGCGTCTGATCGAAATCGGAAGCCAGCAAGTAGTGCTTTAAAAGCGGTGACGTCATTGGCTCGGCTCTCAACTATGAATTTGATATATCAATTACTGGCATATACCTTAGCAGATGTGAGTAATGATCTCTACCACGGGTGAGTGAAGAAATAGTGTCTATTCAACAAAATTAGTCATGTCAGTAAAAAGCTGTTATATCATTTAGAGATGAAGAAGAGTTCACAATCAAAAATCCATAAGCATTTGCGGGTCTATTCAGCCCTCCACCAAGCCATTACGGCGGGTCGCTGGGGTGTGGGGGAGAAACTGCCAAGTGAGGCTGAACTCGTGCGGCAATTTGGGGTTTCGCGAATTACGGTGGGACGAGCAGTCAAGGACTTGCAAACGGCGGGGCTGGTGCAGCGTCGCGCCGGCGCCGGAACATTTATCAGACGGGTCCAGAAATCCGCGGCACTCTCATTCGGACTGCTGATCCCCGACCTGGGTGAGACCGAAATATTTGAACCGATCTGTCAGGGAATCATGGCTTCGCCCTTGGCGCGAGAGCATGCACTGGTGTGGGGCAACACCAGCGGTTTGGATTCCTCCAAGGAAGACCGTGCTTGGCAACTTTGCCGGCAGTACATCGAGCGGCGGGTGTCCGGAGTCTTCCTCGCACCCCTCGAATCGGGGCCTTCGAAGGACGAAGCCAATCTCCGAATCGTTGGTGCCTTCGATGACGCCGGCATTCCAGTTGTGTTGCTTGACCGCACCTTGCTCCCCTATCCGCAGCAGGGGCGCCACGATCTCGTGGGCATCGACAACCGCGCCGCCGGTTACTTCGTCACCAACCACTTACTGGCTCTTGGCTGCCGACGTATCGGATTTGTGGGGATGAGGAACGGTGCATCCACCATCGACGCCAGGGAGGCCGGCTACCGCGAGGCACTCTACATCGGCGATGTGCCCGGAGAGAGATCTCTCATACATCGAGGAGACGCGGATGACATCCAGGCCATCGCACAACTGATGAAATCCCAACGCCCCGATGGCATCGTCTGCGCCAATGACCGCACTGCGGGTTCGCTGATGCATTCGTTGCGTCGCCTCGGATCCCGCATACCTCACGATGTGCGCCTCGTAGGCATCGACGATGTGGAGTATGCAAGTCTTCTGCCGGTTCCGCTCACCACACTGCGCCAACCGACCCGGCAAATCGGGGAAACGTCGCTCGCCATCATGCTACAGAGAATTGCGCGCCCGGATCTGCCGCCTCGAGAGACTCGACTAGCCTGTGAACTGATCGTCCGCGAGTCGTGCGGTGCGCGAGCGACGCTCGCTGCATAGACCACCTTTTCCGTGCGCGCGACTGCGTGAGACGCAGACCGCCCGCAAGATTCCCAGGGGTAAAGGGCGGGATTCTGAAGACCTACAAGGGCTTTCCGCATGGTATGCCCACCACTGAATCCGACACGCTCAACGCTGATCTCTTGGCGTTCATCAAGTCGTAGTTCGTACATGAGGCCCGTCCCAAGCGGAGGTGGGACGGGCGCCTTCTCTGTAGTTGGCCTGGGCGTGCCTAGCCAAGAACGGAGCCCGTGGTGCCACGATTGAGCCGATGGCGTGGCCGGGTGGCCGCGATGCAGCGCTAACATTGCCGAAATGTCAGAACGAAACGTTTCGGCGCTATGCCCTGGTTTCGACACTCCGTCGAGCGCATCCGCTCCGACAGGATGCGCCGTATACGGTGATACAAGGGCTGTCATCGGGCATGACGTTTACGCGTCGTTTGCTGCTTGGATCGTGCCGGAGCGACACGATTGGCACAAGAGTCTCGAATGAGAAAGGATGGTTGCAATACAGTCGTGTTGGCGGTCGTTCGTTTTGCAACCGTCTTCTTGGCGATTCGATCCAATAGTTTCTCGACGGCATGTGTTCCCATTTCTTCGATCGGCTGCGAAACGGTTGTCAGTTGCGGCCGAATCGCGGAACTCCACGGAAAATCATCAATGCCCGCGAGAGAAACCTGCTCGGGACACCGAAAACCCATGTCCAATATCGCCTCGATGGCGCCAAGCATCATTAGATTGTTTGCAGCGAAGATTGCGCTCGGGGGATCGGGCATGCTCAATAGGCGTTGAGTGGCCGCATAAGCTGTTTCAATGCGGGAATCCGCAACCACTTCGAGATCGGGATGCAGCTCGAGTCTCGCGGCCTGCAAGGCATCTCGATAGCCTTGCACGCGTTGGTCCGTGGTCGACAGGTGCTCACGCCCAATCACAATGGCAATACGCTCATGATTCAATCGTACCAAGTAATCAGTGACCATGCGCGCAGCCGCGAGATTGTCGACGATAACGGCGTCATACGGCCCCCCTGGCAGCTGCCGGTCCACTAAGACCATAGGTACCCGGGCAATTGCCGACAGTGCCGACAAGTAAGGAGGGGCGTAGCCGGCAGGCGCGAGTAGAATGCCCGCAACACGCTGCTCCAACAGCAGTTTGAGCAGGCTTATCTCTTTTTCCGGGTTCTCGTCGCTATTTGCAAGGATCACCATATACCCGGCCGCGCTCGCCCGCGCCTCCACTGCTTTCGCGAGGGAAGTGAAGAACGGATTTGATATGTCCCCAACGACCAAGCCGATCGACCGCGTGTGGCCCAGCCGAAGACTGCGCGCGATACCGTGAGGCGTATAGCCAACCTCCTGGATTGCATCCCAGATGCGGCGAGAGCGCTTTTCTGACACCCGTGCGGTGCCGTTGAGCGTCGCCGATACTGTTGCGATCGACACGCCGGCTACCCGTGCAACATCTTTGATCGTAGCCATTTGAGAAAATCCCCATTCGGCTCATCCGCCGAAACGTTTCGTCTCAATAGGTTACCAAAGATCGCACCGCGTAAACCTGCTGTCTTCCAGATTCGGCGCATCAGCGTGTCGGTTGTTGATTTTCAAATTGCAGTTGCATTTCGCCGCAAGCGGTGAGATATTTCGAAACGTTTCGATTTGACGATAAAGAATGGCTTCGGGGCTCATTCACAGAATTTAGAAATTTTGGGGGGGCTGTGCCTAATTCATCGCTACTGGCGCGCGCTGGCCGTCCGCAAGTGCAGAAGCCGAGAGCCGGCCAACTGTCCTGTGCGACTTCTTCCCTTCCCGTTTTTGCTCGACGTTCGCTGCCGTCGAATTCCGTTCGGCGCGATTGGCGCCAACTGCACGACCATCCGCAATGCATCTGATGACCAGATTCTAAGCCGACCGCAACCTTTGAAGGGGAGATAAGAACTTGAATCACAAAGTATGGTTCGTGAAAGTGCCGACAGTCCTAGCCGCCCTACTCGGGGTGGGATCTGCCGGCGTCGTTGCAGCGCAAGAGACATCTGCACAAGGGGTCGTGGAGGCACCGGAGTCGACGCTCGACGTTATAGTCGTCACCGGCTATTCGACGCAAAAGAAGAAAGACATCGTCGGGGCGGTGTCCGTGGCCGATTTGGGGGAAATCGCGGACCGCCCGTCCGGGAGCATCATCCAAAACCTTCAGGGGCAGATTCCTGGTGTTCAAATCAACACCGACGGCAATCCCAGCGGCAACACCTCGGTGTTGATCCGCGGCCAGGGGCTCGGGCCGTTGGGATTCAATGCGCCGCTCTACATTGTTGACGGCGTTCCGCTTAACACGACCACCGGTCTGCAGGAGTTGAATCCGAAAGATATCGAGTCGGTTCAAGTGCTGCGCGACGCCGCAAGCGCCGCCATATACGGTGCGCGAGCCGCCAACGGCGTGATCGTCATCACGACGAAGCGCGGCACCGGTCACATGGATCTGAACATTACCGCCTCCGAGACTCGGCAATACTTTTCTTACAACATCAATCCGTTGACGACCGACCAGCGCGCGGCTGTGCTGTACCAGGCGGCCATCAACTCGGGCACCGACCCGAACACCGTCAGCAATTTGTATAAATATGCGTGCAAGACCACGCCCTGCGGCGCCTCAGGCTTTAACAGCGTCACGATCGGGGCTTACACCGACGCTGCAGGCAATCGGTATATCGATCCCGCCCTTACGCAGCGCGTGTCGAATACCAATTGGTTCAAGGCGGTAACCGAAGACTCGAAAATTACGGAGAGCACCGTTTCGCTCTCCAATTCCACCGAGGATTCCCGGTTTTACTCGTCCGTAGGCTACTACGATGCGCATGGCGTCGTTAAGGATTCTCAGTTTAGGCGCTTGACATTTCGGATCAACGCTGATCACACGTTCTTCGACAGTAAACTGACAGTGGGCGATAACTTGCTGCTGACGGACCAGAAGGAGAATGCCGTCAATTACAACGCCGCATTCATTCTCGCGCAGGCGCTGGAAACTCAATCCATCATTCCAATCTACACGACCACCGGCGGATACGGTGGTCCCGCCGCCGGCACCACCGACCACCGGCAACCCGTCGAGGTCCTGAACGATACCAAGGGCGCTACCAGCGACCTGCACAAACTCCTCGGCAATGTATATGCAGAGCTGCGGCCCGTTGACGGCCTGACGCTGCGGACCAGTTTGGGTTCGGACTACAGTCAAAAATACTACCGCAACTACACGCCGGGAGGTTACACCGGCAACGTGCTTCTGATCGACAATTTGAATACATCGTACATTTGGAACCGTTCGATCACTGTCACCGATACGGCGGACTACCAATTTACGTTGTGGGCGAAGAATCACTTCGATGTTCTCGGCGGTTACGAAAATATCGACTACCACACCGAGAATTTCTATGGTGCCGGCTCCGGCTTCGCCTCGCCGGCGGACACCTACACCTTTTTGAGTCAGGCCACTCAGAATGTCACCGCCGGCGGCGGCGGCGACTCATGGACGCTGAGATCCTACTTCGGCAAATTGAATTACGACTACGATGGCAAGTACTTGGCCTCTGCTACCGTACGTCGTGACGGCTCATCTCGATTCGGTGCCAACAATCGATGGGGTATATTTCCCTCGGTGGCGGTGGGCTGGCGCCTTTCTCAAGAAGAATTTTTCAAGATCAATTGGATCAACGATCTAAAATTTCGCTTAAGCGACGGCACGAACGGCAACCAGGAGATCAGCACCGCCGCCGGTACGACCATTTATTCGCCGCGCTACTCGACAACGTCGCTGTTCGCGAACCCCGTGGGTACGAGCACCTGCCCGGGGCCTAATTGTCAACAAGAGATCGGAACCGCGTACGACCTCAACGGGGTGAATACCGGAACATTACCGTCCGGTTTTGCGAAGACTGCGACGGGAAATCCCAATTTGAAGTGGGAGACCTCGAAGCAGATCAACTTGGGCGTCGACTTCCTGATGTTCAATAATCGACTCGACGGCGCGTTCGATATATACCGCAAGCGCACGTCGAATATCCTGACGACCACGGTACCCTTGGCAACGGCAGGCGAAGGCGCGCAGAGCATCGTGAACGGTGGCACCGTCGATAACCGAGGCTGGGAATTGGAACTCGGGCACCGGATCGAGCTCAACATCCCGCACTTGTCATCGCCCCTCAACCTCCATTTCTCGGGCAACCTTTCACATGCGACCAATAAGGTCATCAGCTTGCCGATTAGCGTGGTGAACGCGTATCCCGGGAACGGCAGCACACAAACAATTCTTGGAAGGTCGATCAACAGTATCTTCGGCTACTCCGCGGGCGGCATCTTTCAGAACGCCGCGCAAGTCGCCGCCTCCGGCCAGCCGGGCGCCTACGTCGGCGGGCTACGCATCGTCGATGTCAATCATGATGGAAAAATTGACGCCAATGATCAGCGCTTCTTGGGCACGACGGATCCCAAGTACATCTTTGGGGTTAATTTCGATGCCAACTACCAGGACGACTGGTCGTTCAATATGGCGTGGCAGGGTGTGAAAGGAGGCTTGATCTTCAACTACTTCAAGGGTCTCACTGATTTCACCGCAAATCCGGGTGCGAATTACGGTGGACGCGTGTTGAGCGCCTGGACACCGGCCAATACCGGCTCGAGCATTCCCGCGGCTGCGCTGAGCTATGGACAGGTCCCGGACAGCTATTTTTATGAGTCTGCGTCCTACATCAAACTGCGCAATCTTGCGCTTGCATACACCTTTCCGGAATCGCTTCGCGCTCCCGTGCACGTGAAAAGGCTGAGGGTTTACTTGCAAGGCGAGAACCTGCTCATCATCAAACCGAAAGGCACGGTGCTGCAGGATCCAGAACAGCCGAATGTCGGCGATCCGATCCCGCCCTTCCCGATTCCGAAGCGCTTCACGGTTGGCTTTGAGGGCAGCTTCTAATCGGCCCGAAGTCCGCACTATATCGCGCATACAAATTGACAGGATATTAAGGGGGAATGCTGATGAACAGACTGGAACGACTTGGATTGCCCGCAAAAGCGCTGATCACGGCGACTATGGCCTGCATCATGGTCGCTTGCGGCAGCGGATCCTTGAACAAAACACCCGACGGATCGCTCTCGCAGGCACAGATATCGACGCCGGCCAATCTGGACGGCCTCGTAACCGCGGCGTACTCATGGCTCGGGAACGACCATTACACCGATCCGAACTTTTTCTGGCCGACGGGCAACATTCGAGGCGGCGATGCCCACAAGGGCGGAAACGGTCCGGGAGACGTCTACTACTACCATCTATTGACCTTGTTCAACTTGGTCACGGCCGCGCCACAGGATATCGATGCCGCCAATCGATATTGGATCCGATGGTTCGATGGGATCTCGCGCGTGAATACCGCATTGTCCGCGATCAATCCCGTCTCCGCCGCCGATTATCCAGACAAGACGAGCCGCATCGGTGAGTTGCATTTCCTTCGCGGCGTATTCTATTTCTGGTTGAAAACCCACTTCGATCGGGTTCCGTACTACGACGAGACGGTGTTGCCGACGGCCGTCATATCGAATGCGGCGATGACCTCTCAGCAACTGTGGGATGCCATCGCCGCGGACTTCACGACCGCGATGGTTAACCTGCCGAAAGCCCAGTTGCAGGTGGGACGTGCTAATTATTATGCCGCCGAGGCGTATCTAGCCAAGACGCGGCTTTATCAGGCGTACGTGCAAGACCCAACCAGCCACGCGGTGGTATCGATCGATCAGGCAAAACTCGCGCAGGTGGTCAGCCTCGTGACCGATGTCGAGAGCTCCGGAAAATACGCACTATTGCCCGACTATTCACAGAATTTCTTGCCGCAGTACGATAACAACCCGGAATCGATCTTCGCGATACAGCGCTCGGTCAATGACGGCTCAGCGCAAGGGAACGGCGGCCGCGGCACGTTCAGTTCCGCGTTGAACTACCCAGTCGGTGACAGCGGCTTCGGGTGCTGCGGATTTCATATTCCGTCTGCGGATTTCGTCAATTCTTTCAAGACGCTGAATGGTCTACCTTTCGACGGTTACAATGGCGTGGGACCGGCGGCCGATTACTCATTCGCAAACAACAACTACGCGACGCAGCCCATCGATCCGCGACTCGACCACTCCGTCAATCTTCACGGGAAGCCTTTCAAGTATTGTACGATCGCGGGACCTACCTGCATACACGACGGCGACAGCTGGGCGCGCGATCCGGGCTTTTATGGCAGCAATATCGGTATGAAGGATCTTGTCTCGCGCGATAGCTCGGCGCTCGTGTTGAATGGACCGTTCTTCATCTCCGCGATGAACACCGTCCTGATTCGCTATGCCGATCTCGAGTTATTCAAGGCCGAGGCGCTGGTTGAGCTGAACCAGAGTGATCTCGGGTTATCCATCATCAACGCCCTCCGAGCACGGGCGGCCGCGAGCACGGCTAACCTCAATACCAATCCGAACGCCTCTGCCGTATTTCTCTACGATGTGAGACCCTATCCGGCCTTCGCGGACCAGGCGACGGCGCGCAAGGCGCTGCGCAACGAACGCCGCCTCGAAATGGGTTTGGAGGGGTTCCGGTTCTTCGACCTCGTGCGCTGGGGCATCGCCAAGCAAACATTGGAACAGTATTTCGCCGACGAGAGCCTTCGTCGACCTTACCTGACCGCTGCTTCTTTCACGGCGGGCCGGGACGAGTATTTGCCCATACCCCAGGTGCAGATCAATTTGAGCGGCGGTGTGTATGTACAGAATCCGGGTTACTGAACTTGCAATCATTGCCGGCACCAGGAGCCGGCAATGACCGCTAGACCCATCATGAAGAGACTAGGGATGACGCTGGTCACGCTTGGATGTGCGTGTCTCGCGATGTTGCCGGCGCGGGGAGGGAATCGGGAGTACAACGAACAGTATCGGCCCCAATACCATTTTTCACCGCCCCGGCATTGGATGAACGACCCCAACGGATTGGTCTTTCTGGACGGTGAATACCACCTATTCTACCAATACAATCCCAATAGCAATCAGTGGGGCCCAATGCATTGGGGGCATGCAATCAGCAAGGATATGGTGCATTGGCAGAATCTCCCGATTGCGCTGTATCCGGATGCGCACGGTACAATCTTCTCCGGCAGCGCGGTCATCGATCAGAATAACACGTCCGGGTTTGGCACTCCGGATCACCCACCGCTCGTGGCGATTTATACCAATCACGATGCCGCGATCGAGAAGGCCGGCGGCATCGACTTCCAGAACGAGAGCATTGCATACAGCCTCGATAAGGGCCGCACCTGGACCAAGTATCCGGACAATCCGGTGCTCAAGAATCCCGGCAGCAGAGACTTTCGGGATCCAAAGGTGTCATGGTTCGAGCCGACGAAGAGTTGGATCATGACGCTGGCCGTCGCCGATCACGTGGGCTTCTACTCTTCGAAGGATCTCACGCACTGGGTCCATGAAAGTGATTTCGGTCGCGAATTGGGGGCACATCAGGGTGTCTGGGAGTGCCCCGATTTGATTGCGATGACGGTCGACGGAGAGGCGGCACGCAAGTACGTGCTTCTCGTCAGTGGCAACCCAGGCGGACCGAACGGCGGTAGTGCGACTCAGTATTTCATTGGCGATTTCGATGGGCACCAGTTTGCGCTCGATCCCGCCTTACGGCCCCGCCTGCAAGGGACACCGGCACCGGGCGCTGCCGGGTCTGCCTTATGGGTCGACTATGGCACCGACGATTATGCGGGCGTGACATGGTCCGGCACACCCAACACGGATGGACGTCACCTGTTCCTCGGCTGGATGAGTAACTGGACCTACGCACAAAAGGTCCCCAGCGAGCACTGGCGCAGTGCGATGACACTGCCGAGGGAGTTGAGGCTCGTTCGAACTTCCCGCGGCCTCGAACTCCATTCAACGCCGATCGCAGAGCTTGCGGGCTTGCGCGCTTCGAGCAAGCGCATTGATCGACAAGCGGTTCAAAGGGAGCTTGATTTGACGCGGTCGGTCCACGCTTCTTCCGGATTACTGGAGTTGGATCTTAAGATCAACACCGCATCGGCCGACTTGATTACGCTGGAATTCGCGAATTCAGAGAATCAGAAAACGGCATTCAGAATAAACAAGTCACTGCGCCGCTATGAGCTAGAGAGATCTGAATCCGGCGCAGTCGACTTCGATCCACGCTTTACCGGCGAACAGTTTGCGCCGATGCTGAATACCGCCGCGGTGATCTCTTTGACACTATTCTTAGACCGGTCATCACTCGAGATCTTCATCAATCAAGGCGAGACCGTGATGACTGTAATTGAATTCCCCTCCACGCCCTACAATAGAGTTACCTTGAAAGCGGACCGGCCAATCGAGTTAGACTCCGGCGCCGTTTATGCGCTCAACTCCAGTTGGAACAACCAATGACACTGATAGGCGCGAAAGTCGCCTGTTTCAGGGCGAAGTAACTCGTGGGCACACGCATCCTCTTGTGGTCGATCACCTCTGCGCTAGCCGGGTTTCTATTCGGCTTTGACACGGTCGTCATATCCGGAGCTGAAAGGCAAATTCAGACTTTGTGGAACTTGAGCGCCGGGATCCACGGCGTCGTAATTGCGTCGGCCTTGTACGGGACCGTGCTTGGGTCCTTGCTCGGGGGTTGGCCTGCCGACAGGTTCGGGCGCCGGGCGACACTGCTTTTTATCGGTGCACTTTATCTCGTCGGAGCCATGTGGTCCGCTCTTGCGTCGGACGTCTATTCTTTCATCATCGCTCGCGGTATCGGCGGTCTGGGAATCGGCATGTCTACGGTCGCGTCACCGCTCTATATCGCCGAGATTGCACCTCCCAAGTATCGCGGTCGCCTGGCGGGGATGTTTCAATTCAATATCGTCTTCGGGATTGTGATCGCCTATATGTCCAACACACTACTGTCTGGAATGGGACCGAATGCATGGCGCTGGATGATTGGTGTCGCAGCAGTACCGTCGCTTGTCTACACAGGGCTGTGTCTGGGCCTTCCGGAAAGTCCTCGCTGGCTGTTGAGCAGAAAGCACGACGCCATCGCCGCCATGCGGGTGCTAAAGCTCATTAGGCCCAATGCTTCAGAAACGGAGATCAAAGCCGAAGTGGACGCGATGGGGAAGGTCTCTTCCACCGCCGGCGTCGCGGCGCCGTTTTGGAATCGCGGACTCCGCGTGCCCATTATGCTCGCGATCCTGATTGCGTTTTTTAATCAGATGTCGGGCATCAATGCGATTCTATATTTTTCGCCTCGTATATTCGAATTGACGGGGCTTGGCGCGAAGGCCGCGCTGCTTCAGTCTGTCGGCGTCGGCGTCACCAATCTCGTTTTCACATTCGTGGGGCTCCGGCTCATTGACCACTTGGGGCGACGAACCTTGCTGTTCATTGGCTCATTCGGCTACATCGCTTCGCTTAGCCTTGTCGCGTACGCATTTTTTACCGAACACTATTCCATCGTTCCGATCTGCATCTTCGCGTTCATCGCGGCCCATGCCATTGGTCAGGGAGTGACGATTTGGGTCTATATCGCCGAAATCTTTCCAAATCAGCAGCGCGCGAAGGGTCAGGCGCTGGGAAGTTTCACTCACTGGATATTCGCGGCCATTTTGACCACGTTCTTTCCGAAGGTCGTTGCAGCATTTCCACCCGGATACGTATTCTCGTTCTTCGCCGGCATGATGGTTTTGCAGCTCATCTGGGTGAAGACGCAAGTCGTTGAAACGAAGGGCGTGCCGCTGGAACAGATCGCGGAACGGCTTGCCATTACAGTGGGCACCGCTCCGCCGGCGCATTCCTCGCCGACGGCTCTGCACTGATCCATCTGGCCGACTCATTTGGATCGCTAATATGTTTCTGATCTGCGGCGAAGCGCTATACGATGTGTTCGTCGATCCGATGGACGCCGATGTTCGGCGAAAAGTCGGCCTCACGGCAAAGGCAGGCGGATCGCCCTACAATGTCGCAGTTGCCCTTGCCAGACTCGGTTGTGCCGCTTCTCTGGCCACGGAAATTGCTAAAGATACTCTTGGCCGCCATTTGGAGATCCGCTTGCAGTTGGAAGGCGTAGATCGCCGATTCATCCGGCGCACGGCAAAAAGCACTCCTCTGGCAATGGTCGACGTTGATGCCGCGGGCGCACCACGCTACACCTTCTACGGCCTCGATGGCATTTTATTTCACCCAGAGTTGGCGGCAGTTCAAAAGCAGTGGAATGTCATGATTGGCATTCACGTGGGTTCGATTCCGATTGTATCGGCGCAGTCATCGGAGCATTTGCTCGAACTCATTGCCGCTGCTCCAAAGAGGGTTCTCGTCAGTTTTGATCCTAATGTCCGCCTGGCAATTGAGCCCGACGCCGACCGGTGGCGAGAATCCGTCGAACGTTTTAGACAGCACGCCCACCTCATCAAAGTGAGCGAAGAGGATCTCATCAACCTGTATGGGTCAAAGGCTGATCTAGACGGGATTGCGAGAAGCTGGCTCTCATATCGGTGCTCACTCGTTACGGTGACGCGCGGAGAGCGCGGCGCGACCTGCTATTCGCGCACGGCAGGTAGGATTGAGATTCAATCGGTCCCGGTGGTAGTCGCCGACACCATCGGCGCCGGCGATAGTTTTCAAGCCGCGATGCTTGCTTGGCTCGAGAAAAATCGACGCGCATCGCCGGCAGAATTGGCCGCTCTCTCGCTCAGCGAAATCGAAAAGCTGGGTCAGTTCGCAGCGAGCGCCGCTGCGGCCACGTGCCGCCATCGGGGCCCGGAATTCCCCTACGGCAAGGCATTGCCTGGGTTTCTTTAATCCGTGTTTGTCAGGATTTGCCTTGAACCGACGTAATTTTCTTTTATTCTCGACAATTGCCGGCTTGCGCAATAGCGGCTCTCCGGCGTCCGAGCTCTTGCAGGGCAGTGCCGATTCGCCTGATATGAGCCTTAGAGCCAGGCTCATGCACGATCCCCTGCGGCCGCAATATCATCTCTTGCCCCCGGCGGGCTTTGTTGGTGATCCGTGCGCGCCCCGTCATTTTCGCGGAGAGTACCACGTCTTCTTTCACGGGAGCTTCGGCGGAAGAGGCTGGCAACATGCCGTCAGTGCCGACCTACTTCATTGGAGGCACATGCCGATCGCACTGTCACCCACGGATGGCGGCTATGATGCGCATGGCACGTTCACGGGAGGGGTGTTGCCGGGTGGGGACGGTGCGAATGTGATCTATACCGGCGTGACGAAGGTTTCCAGGGATCAGGAAACGATTCGTGCCGAGGGAATCCGTGAAGTGCAATGCATGGCAACCTCCGAGGACAACGACCTCCGTGGATGGATGAAGCGCGACGAGCCGGTTATCGAATTCCCGCCCGCCGGACTAAAAGTTACCGGGTTTCGCGATCCATTCGCATGGAAAGACGGGAACACTTGGTACTTGGGTATTGGTTCGGGTTTTCCGCAGATCGGTGGCGCCGTCCTCCTTTATCGCTCGAAGGACACTGTGACCTGGGAATACCTGCATCCATTAGCCCAAGGGACCTGGAACGGTCGTTCATTTTCCAATCCAGTGCCGAGCGGGGAAATGTGGGAATGCCCTGACTTCTTCCCCTTGGGGAACAAACATGTGCTCCTCTACTCGACGGAACACACGACCCGCTGGGAGGTTGGTACCTTTGACAAGTCGGACCTCCGCTTTCGCTCCGAGAGGAAGGGGATTCTGGATCACGGATCCTATTACGCACCGAGAACCATGTCGGAAGATAGCAACCGGCGGATTATGTGGGGATGGGTGCAGGAGACACGTGATTCGGCTGCCATCCGCGCAGCGGGATGGTCCGGGAGCATATCCCTTCCACGCGTTCTTGCTTTGGGGCCGGATAGCGCCTTGATGGTGGAGGTTGCTCCCGAATTCGCCGCATTGCGAGAAAATACGATTTACATAGAAGATCCGCGCGCTTCGTCGGAACTTAATCAGTCGCTGGCGCGCGCAGCTATTCACAACCGCGCAGGTGAGGTCATTTGCATTTTCAAAGCCGGCGAAAGCGTGTGTTCCCTCGAGATGCAACTACATGCAAATGCGGGCACCACCACCATATTCACTGCCACCTATTCGCGCGCGAATGATGCACCCTTTGTTGCCATTGGCGACAAATTGCTGCCTCTTAGCCCCGATCGGGATGGATTCTCGACACTACATATTTGGATAGATGGATCGATAATCGAGACATTCATCGATAAGAGGCAGGCAATCACTACGAGGTACTACGATGCCCCCTATGACATCGGTGAGATTTCCATCGTGTGGAATGGACCCTGCACTTCCTTGAAGCAGATGACCATATCCGGAATTCGGTCCATTTCGAACGACCGACTGACGACCTAACCTCAGTGACCAGACCGGCTATTTTGGCTGTAACGCCACAGAGGCAATTGCAAAGGCCCGTTCAATCTGCGCGCTGCGAACGCCGGTGTAGAGAGTGAACTGTTCAACTGCCTGGAGCGCGATAACTTCAGCCCCGGTAATGACCGTCTTGCGTCCACTCCTCGCATAGCGGATTAAGAGCAATGTGGCAGCCCTGTGCCTGAGGCATGAATAATTTCCCAGTAGCCCCTTTCCCAATATATCTTTCCGTTACCACACTGTAAGTCCGGCTGAGAAACGTACCTCCAGTGGTGACGCCAAGGCTACCATCCTGCGTCCGCCGGCGGAGCCGGGTGTTACCACGCAAATGACCCCAAAAGTCTGCTGCGCTAGGCTGCACAGGGCCGCGCCCTCATCCGTCCATGCCCGAATCAAACGGTAGCTGCGGGCATACGCGGGTAACGCTCGCACGATACTGTCCCTCCTCGCGCAGCTGCGGGATCAGCTCCTGGATCAGAATCTTTTGGGTACAAAGCCACAGGCGCAGAAAGCGATTGCGGACGCGAAAGTGCGATCCGACTTTCTCCACCAGGGGCTCGGCCCCCTCAAGGCACGGTTTGAGCGCCTTCACAACAGCCGAGCGATGGGCGGTGCCGGCAACGGAGAGGAAAGCCTCCGTGGCGTAGCCCAGCTCTTCGTGCAGCGCGGTAGCCAGCAGTGCACGGGTCTGATTGCGCGTAAGTTTCTCGATCCAGGCTTCTGCCATGGGCGTGATGTCGCCGAGGATCTTCATTAACGCCGCACGCAGCTCGCGCGAGGTAAGCTGGCCCGTTTTGGCGGCATTCCACACCTCATGCGCTAGGTGCTGAACATCGTTCGGGGACTGTCCACCGACTGCCAGCAGTACATCAATCAGTTCACGTGAGACTTTGAACGTGCCTTTTTCGAACGCCGTCTGAAGGTGGCGTGCAAAGTCATCCCGCGGGATCGGCTCGACCTCGAGGAGCCGCGCGGACTCGTAGAAGGGCGATGAGTCGCTGATAAAGAGCGAGCGGAAGCTCTCGCGCGAACTGCCAGCGAAAAAACAGGCAATGCGCATGCGTTGCAGCTCCGAGCGCAGAAGTCCCAGGATTGCTTCACCCTGGCGCGGCTCGAGTCGTTCAGCCACATCCTGCAGTTCGTCGATGAAGAGCGAGAAGGGCCTGCGTTTAGCGATTTCCGCCACATACCCCAGGAGTCGCTTCAAGTGATCTGTCGGCATGCGCGTCGAGAGCGCCGCCCCTACCCCGTGGTAGCTCAACTTAATGTCCTGGATGCCAAGCCCCACCTCGCGCAGCCAGGGCGTGACCTTTCTGGCGATAGGGGAGAGCTCGCGCACGAAGCGCTCCAGGTCCTCGGCCGCACGATGCACCAGATCTTGAGCGGAGTAGACCTTGTGGAAATCCCAGTGTAGGAGCGGAGCACCCAGCACTTGATGGGTTCGCTCCACCAGCGTACTTTTGCCCAGGCGCCGATCTCCGACCAGCGCCAGCCGACCACGATTGGTGACCGCCTCTTCGATGGCGCGTTCATATGTCGAGCGCGGGCAAGCCGCGTCCTGGCTACCCAGCACACGTCCGTAGACGAAGGGATTGGCAATACGGGCGGAATTTGCTGGCACGTCTGCTACCTAACTTATGTACCTTTTTCAGAGTACAATTGTACCTGCTTTGGGATACTTCTACCAGTACGATCAGCACCGGTTTCGCAGTGGGATGCTCCTGGACCCATCATGCCCAGAAACGCTCCGTCACCTGACGCTACGAGAGTTTATGCGACGATTCCCATCCGCTTGGAATCGGTCTTCACGATGCGCTAGAAACCGGGAACACGTCGGCCGGAATATGGCCTAGAAGTCAGCGGTATTGTCTTCAGCCATAACCAACCCACTGCCGGCCAAGAAGCTCTGCTTCAAGCGTTGACCTGCTCCGCAATATCAAAGGTGAGGTGACGCCGCGAACTTGCGTCAGTGCGGTACCGCTCAGGACTTTTGGCAGTACCACCATCGTAGTGGCTCCGACATCCAGGCGGTTCGGACCTTTCCATGATTTGCGTACTCAACATCGTTCCGCCCTCTCCGTTCATTCATCCGGCGTTACGCATTTCGCGCAACAACTGCTTCTTGATATCCTGACGAGGGTTGCCGCTTGAAACGTGCCTCGCGCCAGCACATGCAGATATCGATCGCCTGCCCGAGAGAGCTCGCGGTCAATTCGGGTTTGCCGGTGCTATTGCCCGAATCGGAGGGAGCTGTGACCCCGGGACAGAAGACTCTGATCAGGTTTGCTTCCGGCAGCAGCTCGCGAAGCTGCTGGTTGATTGAGCAGGCGCGCTCTCGCTCTGGGCTAGGGAAAGCACTCACCAGAAAAGCTATCGCAACGCCGTCGGGGTCCGCGCCAGGCGGGAGCCCTGCATCGATTTCTGCGGGCGAGAAATGCCGAGCATCAATTCGCTCGCTGCGTAACATCCGCACGAGAATCTCGGTTGCAAGATCGTCGGCGGGTGAGCCCAACGCCATGCAGATAACGATGGACCCGGTGGGCACGCCGAGCGGGCCCTGCCATTTGCCGCTCAGTTGCTCGCGCTGCTGACGCAGCCAGCGTCCGGCGGTCAGCTCCTCCAACACTGCGCCTCGATGACGGCGTTGCCGGACCTTGGAGCCATTGCCGCTGAGCGCGGCCGCGACATGGACGATGACGCGGCGAATCCTCAGTTGCTGGTCCTCGGTGATCGCGTCCGCATCCGCGTCGAGCCGTGCCAAGTGCAACGCAGGAATCATCACCCGATCGCAGTACGCCGCGAGCGACTCACTCTTCAGAAACGTTCGCGCATCGGCGATGATCTCGTGAGGATCTCCGGACAGCGCTCGTTGGTAAGACCTTTGCGGCAACGTCAGCGGCTGCGCATTGCCCAATAACACCTCGAGCACACTGAGCCCCTTCGTGTGCCGCCCAGCAACCAGGAGACACAAGGTGAGGGGTGTGGACAGAATCAGCCCGACCGGACCCCAGAGCCAGCTCCAGAATATCGCTCCGACGACTATAGAGAGCGGCGATAACCCCGTTGCGTGTCCATAAAGATGCGGTTCCACCAATTGTCCCACGACGATGTCGAGGAGGATGAACACAGCCAATGTGATCAGCGCCAGAGACCATCCTGGATCGACGGCCAACGCAAGGGCGGCGGCAAAAAACGCGGCCAATCCTACACCCACGTACGGTACGAAGCGCATCACCCCTCCCAAAATTCCACAAAGCAGGGCCTGGGGTAGACTCAACATGCTCAAACTCACCCAGATGGCCAGTCCGAAAGCCAGGTTGACCAGGAACTGCGACACAAAATATCTGGAGAGTCGATCGCCCACATCGTTGAGCGCGAGAGTTGCCGAGCGAATGTCGGTCGCGCCGGCCGTGCGGATGAGACGGTCACGCAGTGATTCGTGCTCCAGCAAGACGAAAATGAGAACGAGGAGCACGACACCCGCGAATTGAATCGGACCCCACACCGTGGTCAAGAGCTTCCCCATGAGTTGAAGCTCGTGGCGACCAAATTCGGGTGGCCCTGGCAGCACCGCACCCCGCCCCGCCGCTTGCAGGGGACGCTCGACACCGCCGGCGTGGAGGTTCGCCTCTGCGGATTCGCGCGTCTCGACTAGGCGACTCGTTTCATTGGTGAGCCGCTGTAGCGGACCGATGGTTACTTCCTCGAGGGTCTTGAGCTTGTGTTGTACATTCGATTCGTATTGAGGAAGGCTTTCAGCGATGCGCAGGACCTGGGTGCCTAGGGTGGCAGCAACAGCCAGGCACGACACGGCCAGTGCCACAACAGCAACGAGCACCGATATGGTTCTGCCGACTCGTATTCGCCTGAGCGCCCGAACCAATGGTGCCACCAACAAGCTCAGCATGACCGCGAGCACCAGCGGTATCAGCACGGAGCGCCCGAGATACAAAATCGCCAGGACGATTCCCGCGGTCATGATGCGGCTACTGTGACCGCGCAGCCATCCGGTCGCTCCTGTGACACTTATGCCGTCGCCAGCATCGCGGTGATCGAGACTTGCATTCATCGCCGATCCCCAGCCGTGAGCTGGACGCCCCTCAACGGGCACTCTATTTCCTGGTCCACCGTCGGGGTCCGATTCCAGGCCGGCGCGGCGGCCGCGACTGTGTCCATCGTTTCGTCTAGGGTGGTCCACAAGCGTCCGCTCTGTGCGCATCGCGCGCCGTATTCGAACAGCGGACGCATCGTCGATGCTCGAAAGTCAGCCGAGCTGTATTTCGGATACTCAAGCGGCAAATACGTCGATTTGACCGACATGCGATACTTCTCGGCGAACTGATCGACGGCGACGACCTGCGCTCTCGACATGTGTTTTAGCGCCACCGAGAATGTGCGCGCCACGATCGGTCGCAGCCTGAAGGGGGTCGTTTGGGGCGCATCGAAAATCTGCCCATTGATCAATACGTACACCTGTGCGCCGTCGAGGCTGCGCTGATCCAGCAATGCAAAGTAGGCTGCTGCCGGCGCGATGAAGAGCGAGGCCGACGCGTTTCCATCGACATGCATTTCATCGTACAGCCGTCCGCCTTGTTGAACGTGGATGAGTACGGGCTGGAACACACCCGGGATGCTCGCCGAGGCCACTACGACGTCCCGAAATAGTCTGCGAGCGGGCTCGCCGCCGCGCATGGCAATGGCGCCTAAGTCCCAAATCACCGTCTCTTCCTTGTCGAGGTCAGTGGTTGCTACCCACAGCAGCCGACCATTGCCGGCCTCTCTAGCGACAGCGCGAATGAGATCCGGAGTGACATAGTGGTCCACGAGCGCCGTGAGGGCAGCGCTGCGGCGCGATGCACCCAGCGGCAGCGCGAGGAGTCCCTGCACACTCATCTGCGCACCTTTCCCGCTCGTGAAGGCTTCGGTCAGCTGTGAATCCCAATCGGAACCCAGAAACGCAAACGGAGCGATGAGCGCACCGGTACTAACGCCGGTGACTACGTCATATTGAGGGCGCTCCTGGCGGCGACTGAGCCCGACCAAGGCCCCGGCGCCGAACGCGCCGCCAGCACCGCCGCCGGAGAGGACCAGAGCGCGTAGCGTTCCGTCCTTCGAAGATCCTCTCAATCGCTGCAGAGCGGCTGGGGATTTCGCCTCGACGCTCGCCCGATCCGTGCTGAGGAAACGCACGTCGGCAGGAAAATCCACGGGGGTTGCCGTACTGAATATGGTGGGTGGTGCATCACGACGCGGCAGGGCGCATCCCCCAAGTACCAAAACACCTAACACGTACGTCCAGCGCAGAGCCCTTGCCTGCCAGCAGCGGTGGAGTCTACTTCGGATCGTGAGCATGCTTAGAGCCCTTCGTGCGCAACTGCAAAATCAATGCCCGACCGAGGCCGGATCGACCGAGCGAGCCGCCTTGGGCGCAAGCACGATCGCTATCGAGGCGGCGACGAAGACGACGGCGATCACCATCATCAGTCCGTTGGTCGCGAGCATCAGGCTCTGGCTCGTCACGAGATTGTTGAACACCTCACGGACCATCTGTCCGGTCGTGCCCGGGGGGAGCGAGGCGGCCAATTGGCCTGCGGGATCGACGACGTCGGCGAGCTTGGCGTGCGCAATGATCGTGCGGTTCTGCCAGGAGGTCGTCACCAGCGAGGTGGCGATGGCGCCGGAGATTGTCCGCACGAAGTTCATGAGACCTGCCGCCGAGGCCGTCTCTTCCTCCTTGACCGAGCCCATGGCGAGTCCGGTCAAGGGCACGTAATACATCGGCATGCCGACTCCCATAAAGAAGAGCGGGATGACGATCACCCAGTAGCTCATGTCGGAAGTGGCGTAGGCCCGCCAGAACGTATCGAGGCCGAGCCAGGCGCAGCCGATGAAGATGAGGATGCGCGGATCGATCCGATTCGCAAGCTTGGCAGCGATCGGCGAAAAAACGACCGAGAGCACACCTCCCCATGCCACCACGAGTCCGGCCCACGTGGTCGTGTAACCCATGTTGTATTGCAACCATTGCGGCGTCAGCACATTGATGCCGAAGAAAGCGCCGAAGGCGAGGCCGAGCACCAGCATGCAGGAGGAGAAGCCGCGATGCCGGAAGACGCGCAGGTCGACGATCGGGTACTCCTCGGTCAGCTCCCAGATCAGGAAGGAGATGAATCCGATCGCGGCAACGATGGCGAGTACGCAGATTTCGGTCGATGAGAACCAGTCGAGATCCTTGCCCTCATCGAGCATGATCTGCAGTGCTGCCACCCAGACGATTAAGAGCAGCATGCCGATCTTGTCGACAGGCTTGACAACCGCCGGCTCGTGAAAGCGCTTGAGCATGACCCAGGCGATCACACCGAAGATCAGCGCCATGGGCACGTTGATCAGGAACACCCAGCCCCACGAGTACTGGTCGCACAGCCATCCGCCGAGCACCGGGCCGACCACGGGCGCGAGCAAGGTCGTCATCGCCCACAGACCCATCGCCTGCATCGACTGGCGCTTGGGGAAGATCCGCAGCAGCAAGGTCTGCGATAGCGCCATGAGCGGACCGCCCGCCATCCCCTGGAGCACCCGCATACCGAGCAGCATCGGCATCGATGTGGACAGGCCGCAGAGGAGCGAGCAGAGGCCGAACAGCACGACGGCGATGCAAAAGAGCCGCACTGCGCCGAATCGGCCGGACAGCCAGCCCGTGAGCGGCACCGTGATCGCCTCGGCGACGGCATATGAGGTAATAACCCACGTGCCCTGACTAGAGCCCGCGCCGAGGGCGCCGGCAATGTTCGGCACAGTGACGTTGGCGATCGTCATGTTGAGCACGGCGACGAAATTCGACAGCGCGAGTACGATGCCGGCCGTCCAGAGCATCCCGCCCTCGAGGGAGGGCGGGTCCTTGGAGTCGATGGCAGGGTGTGTCATGGCGGGTTCCTCTATGGTTTGCTGGGGCGGGTCAGGAATTGCTGCTCAGGTCGACCTTGGCATCCATCGAGAGCCCGACGCGCAGCGGATGGGCGGCGAGTTCATCGGGATTCAGGCGGATGCGCACCGGTAAGCGCTGCACGACTTTGATCCAGTTGCCGGTCGCGTTCTGCGCTGGGATCAGGGCAAAAGCTGCACCGGTACCGCCATCAAACCCTTCGATGACGCCGTGATACACCACCTTGCCGTGATACAGGTCGGACTTGAGCTCGACGCTCTGCCCCGCGTGAACCTTGGCGAGCTGCACTTCCTTGAAGTTCGCATTGACATACAGCTGGGCGACCGGCACCACGGACAGGAGCGCCATGGAGGGCTGGACGCGCTGACCGAGCTGCACCTGCCGGCGCGCGATGACGCCATCGATGGGCGCGCGGATCACCGTGCGACCGAGGTCGACGCCTGACTTGTCAAGGCGGGCGCGAGCGAGAGCGACTTGCGCCCGAGCGGCATCGAGTGCGGCACGCGCACCGCTTGAACGGTTCTTGGCGTTGGTCAGCTCGTCACCCGACACCGAGCCCGAAGTCACGAGAGCTTCACGGCGTTTCAGGTCGATGCCGGTGCGCTCGACGTCCGAGATGGCCGCGACCACTTGCGCCTGGGCGCGGGCAAGATCCGCCTGAGCCTGGCGTATAGCCAGTTTAGCGTCCGTGTCGTCGATCATGACGAGAACATCGCCGCGCCTTACATTCTGGCTGTCGACGACATTCACCTGCATCACCGATCCCTCGGTCTCGGACGCAACTTGCGCCACCTCGGCAGCGGTGTAGGCATTGTCGGTGCTCACGTAGCGGGAACCAACCAACTTCCAGTACTCGACGGCGCCGCCGCTGGCAGCCGCCACGGCGAGGCCGAGCAGCGAAAACAGTATGGCGCGCTGTTTCTTGCGGGGTTTGACCATCGACGCGTCGGCTGTCGACTCTGAGGGAATTGAAGCTTGCATATCCATGACAGGTCTCCTTAAGAGGGTTTTTAGGTTTGGGGGTTATGGGTCGGGGTGCTCGAGCTGTCCGGTGCGAAGCCACCGCCCAGTGCGCGCACCAGCGATACGTCGAGAATCAGCGCCCGGGTCTCGAGCTCGGCCTCGGAGCGGCGCGCCGAAATCAGCGAGTCCTCCGCCGACAGGACGTCGAGATACGTGGCGAGCGCTCCCTCGTACCGCGAGCTGACGATCTGGTGCGCTTCCGCCGCGGCGGCAACGGCGGCCCGGGCGGCGGCGAGTTCCTCATCGACGGACTTGCGACTCGTGGCTGCATCAGCCACCTCGCGCAGCGCCATCGAGAGCGTCCCGTTGTACGTGGCGACGGCGGCGTCATACTCCGCGCGCGCGCCCTTGAACTGGCCTTGGAGGCGATTGGTGTTGAAGATCGGCAGTGAGATCGCAGGCCCTGCGGCACCGGACTGCGAGGCCGACTTGAACAGGTTATCGATGCCGACCGACTGGAAGCCCGCGAAGGCGAGCAAGTTGACGCTCGGATAGAACCCAGCCTTGCGCTGATCGATGCGGTGCGCGGCGGCTTCAGTGCGCAGGCGCGCGGCGACGATGTCCGGCCGGCGCCCGAGAAGCTCGAGCGACAGGTTCGAAGGCAATCCCAGGGAACCCGCCCAGGCGACTTTCGGACGAGGGATTTCGAGGCCCCGATCAGGGCCTGCGCCGAGGAGCGCCGCGATGGCGTTCCTCTGCAGACCGATGCGCTCGTCGATCACAAAGAGATCGCCCTTGGCGGCCGCCTGCCGTGCCTCGACCTGTCGCACGCTCGCGAGCGTCTCGAGCCCGAACTGATGGCGCTGGCGAAACAAGGCGACCGTCTGCATACGCAGCGCAAGCGTGTCGGCCGCGTTGTCATGCAGCGTATACAAATGCAGGAGACCGGCGTAGGCAGAAGCGACCGAGGTCGAAAGGATGAGGCGCGTCTATGCGATCTCAACTTCCGCAGCGCGCTGCTCCGAGACGGCGGCCGCCAGGGCGGCCCGGTTCTTGCCCCAGAAATCGAGCTCGTACGACATATTGAGGGTGGCGGCGCCATAGCCGTTCCATCCCTTTGGCAGGGCCTGCCGCGGAACCAAGAAGTCGTAGCTCTGCTTGGCCTCGGCGATCTCAGCGGACGCCGTCACCTCCGGCAGGCGCGTGGCGACGGCACCCTGAACTTGCGCGGCTGCGGCCTTGAGGCGTGCTTGGGCAAGGTCGAGGTCGGGCGCGTTGTGCAACGCCTCCTCGATCAGTGCATCGAGCTGCGGATCGCCGTAAGCGCGCCACCATTGATCACCCGGCCAGGCCGCAACGGTAGCCGCGAACGAGTTCGAGATGCCGAAATCGTCGATTTTCCTCATGGCGGGGGACGGATCGAGCCGGGGGATCTGTGCGCAGCCGCTGGCCAGCCCGAGGCTGGCGGCGAGCAGCAGGGTTAGGCGGCGACGCGGTTTCTCGTGACATGAACTCTTGATTGTTTCCATCGGGGGCAAGCTCCTTAACTGAACTGTACGGTACAGTACCTTGACTTCAGACCCGGTGTCAACAAAAATGTACCCCTCGGTACAGTAATATTCAGGAAGCGACTTGAGTTATGAGCAAAAGCGACAGCAAACGACAGGCAATTCTCGAAAACGCCTATCGACTATTCCGCGCGCAGGGGTTCGATGGGACCTCGATGGCGGACATCACCTCTCGAGTCGGCGGATCGAAGGCAACCCTCTACAGCCACTTCCCCTCGAAGGAAGAGCTATTCGTCGAATGCATGATGGCGGCCCTGGAGAACTACATGTCGGACACTCTGAAGCACCTCGACGCATCCCGGACCGATACGGAGGCCGCGCTTCGCAACTTTGGCACGAGCGTCCTCAATTTCATTTGCTCACCCGAACAGGTCGAGGTGCGTCGCTTGATGATCGCGGAGGCGGCCCGATCCGGCACTGGGAAGCTTTTTTTTGACAAGATCAGCGCGTTGCGCTCGCAAATCTCTTCATTCCTGGCCGCATGCATGGCATCGGGACTGCTTCGCTGGGACGACCCCGATCTCGCCGCCGATCATCTCGGTGCACTGCTCGAGGCGGAAATCCTTGAACCGTTGCTCCTGCACGTGCGAGAAGCGGCGCCGGATGAGGAGGAGACTGCGCTTGCGGCCCGACGTGCGGTAGCCGCCTTTCTCAGGGCGTACGCGCCGACCGCACGAACAGGCGCTGCGGCGAGTTGGTCGCCGCGCTAAACTGGACTTATCGGTTCTGTTAATACACCTGCCGTGAAAAGAAACCATGAAGACCAAAACTGAATCGAAACGCCAGGCCATCCTCCAAGCCGCTGCCGAAGTCTTTCGCGAAGTCGGCTTCGATCGCGCGTCCATGTCGGATATCCGTGAGCGGATCGGGGGCTCAAAAGCGACGCTCTACAACTACTTCCCCTCGAAGGAGAAGCTGTTTTTCGAGGTCATGCACCAAGCCAAGGAAGTCGAGCTGGAAGCAATAACTGGCGAACTTAACGCGGATGCAGCTGACTTGAAGCGCGAGCTGGTTCATTTCGGGCAGAACTTCATGACCGTTCTGTATTCAGCCGACGTCATTGCCGTGAGACGCCTGGCGATTGCCGAATCGCGGCACTCCGACATCGGGAAACTGTCATTCGAGCAAGCGACCGTTCCCATCGAAAAGCAGGTTGCTGAATTCTTGAGGAAGGTAATGAAGCGCGGGATGCTCCGAACTGCCGATCCGAAAGTCGCCGCCATTCACCTACTAAGCTTGCTGGAATCGGAACTCCTGCAACGTGTCCTTCTAGGCGTGATCGATACTGTGAAGCCCGAGAACCTTAGCGGCGCCGTACGGCGCGCGGTGGATGTATTCCTCGGTGGATACGAGCGACGTTAGTCCATCGCCGCGGCGATCACAAAAGCAGCGCCCAATTACATGTCGCTGGCTCGGCAGGCTAACGGCGGTGCAGTGAACGAAAACGCGGCCGGGCTAACGGACCCGTACGTCCGTATTGCGCAGCACGAAAGGCAAATCAGTACGGTCGAGTCCGCAAAAACTCCCGCAGCCGAATGGTCGCGTCTCAATGTACGGGAATTCCTCGATTGATACTCTCAGTTGGGCTCTGAATTCTTGCTTTCTCCCGGCATTTAGACCAGCTACGCGGACCCCCAATCGGTTACTGCCGGGACATCTACAGGAAATGCATGGTGGGAACATGACCCGGTATCAGGAGCTTCGCGCCCGTTGAGCGTTGAGCGCTGCACGGTTGTCAAGCCCACCCTGGCGCAAGCGCCTTCAGCAGCAGTCCATCGGCCACAGGCTCGATCACCGCCAGTTCAGTCCTTCGCAGCGCGCGCCCTTGAGCGCATCCGGCGGGATCTTTCCGCCCAGCATTGGATGCTCGCGATTCTTTACCGTTTCGGCGACCGCCCGCTGTGCGGACCGCATCAACAATATAGGTTTCCGAGGCTGTCTTCGGCAACTCTCAGATCGGTGGCGCTTCCTCAAGATACCTTCGACGGAGGTGACGCTTGAGACTGTCGGCTGAGAGGGGTGCGCCGGTCGCATCGACAACGAGTTCGGCGAACGGCACCTGGCTGGCGCGAGCATGGATACGCCGGCCGACCCAAGCACGGTAGGGCGCGAAGTCGCCGGCGCGGAGATTGCGCAGCACCGCCGGATCGTCGCGCACCGCACTTTCGAACAATTGCGCTGCGAAAGTCGCGCCGAGAGCGTAATTGGGGAAATAGCCGAACAGCCCCGCGGCCCAGTGAATGTCTTGCAGGCAGCCGACTGTGTGGGTGGGCGGGCGGCGGCCGAGCAATGCATGCGATAGATCGGACCAAGCGCCGGGTAGATCGGCGATCGTCAAGTCCCCGCTCAGCAGTGCAAGTTCGATCCGGTAGCGAAGAATGACGTGCAGCGGATAGGAGATTTCGTCGGCCTCGATGCGGATATGACCGGTGTCGATCCGGCGATAAGTGCTGAGAACATTTGCGACGCTCCAGCAACCAGAGTCCCCGCCAAACGCTTGCTCGAGCTCCGGCGCCAGCCACGACAGAAATTCGCGGGAGCGCGAAGCCTGCATTTCCACCATAAGCGACTGGCTTTCGTGCGCGGTCGCGCCACGGGGGGCCCCCACCGGCAAAAAGGCATGCGCGCGCGGTAGCCCGGCTTCGTAAAGAGCATGGCCGGATTCGTGCAGCGTCGCCATCACCGCAAAGCGGATATTGTTGGCATCGAAGCGCACGGTAATCCGATTGTCGCCCGGCGAACCGACAAGCGTGAAGGGGTGCGGCGCGATGTCGATCCTCAGATTGTCCATACTATGGCCCACCGTGTTCGCCAGCTTGTACGATAGGGCCCGCTGGCGCTCGGCCGAGCAGTCGCCTGCGAACGGTATCGGTGCAGGCCAGGAGGCTTGGCGCTCGACCACCTCGGCGAGCAGGGTCGGCAGCGACGATGCGAGATCGTCAAAAATGGGATCGACTATCGCTGTCGTCAGCCCCGGATCCGCTTCGTCCATCAGCGCGTCGTAGGGCGCGAGGCCGAGTGCCTCAGCCTTCGCCGCAGCGATCTCACGATTGAGCGGCATCAACGCAGCGAAAGCTTTCGCAAATAAATCGAAGTCGTTGCCTTGTCTGGCGGCTACCCAGGCCGCCTGCGCCTTCGCGACTTCGCGCGCCTTTTCCATCATCAGTGCCTTCGGCACAGCAGCGTCGTGGCGCGACAGGCGGCGCATCTCGCGAAGGTTGGCGCGTTCGGCTGGGTCGAGCGCCTCGAGCGCCGCACCTGCGGCGGCGAACAGCTGATCGGCGTCTGGTGCGGCTATCAGATCCCGCCGGGTGGCATCGATCGCCGCCAATTGCTCGCCCCGAGCCCAAGCGCCCCCCTTGGGCATATAGGTCTGGCTATCCCAGAACAAGCTTGTTTTCGCCGCATAAAGCCGCCCGGCGGTTCCGAAGCGCTCGCACAGCGTGCGATAGGCGCGGTTATCGTTGGCGCGCATTCATCGCTCCTCGAGGTCGCACCTCAGTTACCTTCCCTGTTACCGACTTCGATCCGTCGGCTTGGCGCGCGCTCCGGCCAAGATGGCTATCAAAGAACTTTATGATGGCTTTCCATGCTTGCTGAGTTTCCGGGACATCGGGATCTACGAACGGCTGCGCGAAGGAGCAATGCTGGACGCCCTCCCAAACGTGCAATTCAGCGTCCACTCCCAAGTCGACCAGTAAGGAATGGGCGAAGACCGTTCTGGACAGGCCAAGGTCACGTGTACCGCTGATCAGTAATGATGGAGGAAACTGACGCTGGATGTCGGATGCTTCAAGCGGATAGCTGGCGCGATTATCCTTATCTACCGCAGCGGTGTAGCTATCTGGTCGCGAGATTGGCTCTCCTCCAGAAAAAATGTAGTCGCTGTCGCCATTCCCTCTGCGACCGAAAGGACCTCCGCCGAACATCCCACTTGCTCCGGGCTTAGGCTGCCCACTCGCAATCAACCTCGCTATTGCGCTTCCCGTCAAATCGGCGCCGGCGGAGCACCCATAAATGCCAATATTCTCGGGTCGATACGTTTTCAAAAGCTCATGGTATACCGCGATCACATCATCTTCGGCGGCGGGATACTTATTCGGAAGCATTCGATAATCCACCGTCACCACCCTAATCCGTCCAATACTAGAAATTGGAATAGATTCGAGCTGGCCGCTGTAGCGCGCACCTACCATCATGCCACCGCCGTGTAAGTTTATGAGGACGCGCTCTTTGTTATTATCGCTGACACCTTCCGGCGGATAGATAATATCTGTTTGTACTCCGCCTATCTTTTTGGGTTCGATCACGACTACAAAACGGTGACGAAGCTTCGAAAGCCAAGGAATGTACAAAACTTCATCGTACCAACGGCGTTCTTGGTCCTGTGCGGTTTCACCTGCTTTCGGCTTCCAATTGGCGGGCTTGATCATGACAGCCTCATAACCTCGCGTGCTGTCGATGAAATTCTTCCGCGCTTCGGGGCTGGCAAGGCCTGAGTACGGGATAATTTCGCCATCGGGAAGATGCAGTGTCCCGGCATCATCAACTCTAGAAACTTGGTGTTGAGCGCCCGCACCACTCGCAAGCAACACCGTTAACAGTATCGCGCGCGACATTCTCTCCATCAACAATCCTCCATTCGGCACACGCATATTGTGCGCGCTCGTCCGCGACTACGAAGTTTCACGGCTTATCGCGGCGCCATCCGTATGGCACCGTCGAGACGGATGACCTCGCCATTGAGCATCGGATTGGCGATGATCGACTCAACGAGCTGGGCGTATTCTTCGGGACGCCCGAGCCGGCCCGGGTGCGGCACCTGCTTTCCCAAGGAATTCTGCACTTCCGGCGGAAGCCCCATCATCATCGGCGTTAGGAATAATCCCGGCGCGATTGTCACGACACGAATGCGATGCTGCGCGAGGTCGCGTGCAACCGGAAGTGTCAGCCCCACAACCCCACCCTTGCTGGAAGCGTAAGCGGCCTGGCCGATTTGGCCATCATAGGCTGCCACAGAGGCGGTATTGACGACAACGCCCCGCTCTTCCTCTTTCGTCTCCAAGGCAGAGAGCCGCGCCGCGAATTTCGAGATCATATTGAACGTGCCAATCAGGTTGATCTCGATCACGCGTCTAAAAATATCGAGAGGGTGGTACGCATTCTGCTTGCCAACTGTTTTGACGGCGGAGGCAACGCCTGCACAGTTCACCAATACTCGGGCAACTCCATGGCGCCGCTCGGCTTCAGCGAGCCCCTCCGCTACGCCCGCGTCGTCGCTAACATTGACGCTGCAGAAAAGGCCGCCAATGTCCTGCGCCAATTCGCGGGCGGGTTGCTCGTTGACGTCGAACACAGCGACCTTCGCACCGCGGGCCGCCAACATCTGTACGGTAGACGCCCCCAGGCCAGAGGCTCCACCCGTCACGATTGCTGCAATACCATCTAACTGCATGTCAACTTCCGCCCTCTCAGCCGTCCGTATGTCTGTTCCGCATTTTGAAAATCACTACGACCCCGTTCGTCGAGCAGCGCTCAGGCTCCCTGTCATTTGGAGGCATAGTGCCGCGCGATCGGATCGATAAAGGAAAGATCGATCTCGCTCGCCGTCACGGCGGCCAAGTGCTCTCGAAAGGCACCTAATAGATTGGTCAGTAAGACGACGGCAAGTCCGTCCGGATACAGGACGACCTGTGCCTTGGCACCTCCGCCGGGGGCAGATAGGCGGCCCGCATAACTTCGGCCGACGAGCCAGCCTATCCCCCAAATGCCGGGCTTGCCGTCATGCAAAGGCATCGGGGTACGCATCGTCTCGACGCTCGACCGGCGCTTGAGAAGCGCGCCGCGCTGGAGCGCGATGATCCAATTTGCCAAGTCCTCGGCGGTGCTGTGCAGGCCCGCCGCGGTTCGCAGCAGCGGCGGCCAGTTGATGTGGCTGTTGAAGATCCGCCCGGCCGGTTCACCATCGACGCTGATACACATGTACGTATTGGCACGATTGGGAACGATGTCCTGGTCGTTGACGTACAGCGTGCTCGGCATCCCCGCAGCGGCAAATTGCCGTTCGGCGATGAACTCTGTGAATGGCTTGCCGCTCAGACGATCGATGATCTTCCCTAAAAGGGCATAATTGGTCTGGGTGTACCGGTACCCTTCCCCCGAGGGGAAGTCAAAGGGCGTGGCATAAGCGGCATTCCACGCACCTTCTTCGCTGCCATCACCGATAAGCGCCACGGAATTGTCGGCCGTGTAGACCATGATTTCCGGCAGCCCAGAGGTCAGCGTGGCGAGCTGGCGTATCGTGATTGGCCGCCAGGTCTCAGGCAGTTCATCGAGATATCTGGACAGGGGCGCCGACAAGTCCAGCTGGCCTGACTCGACGAGCTGCATCAGCGCAACACCGGTGAATGCCTTCGCCATGGAGTTGATCGAGAAGACGGACTTATGTGTCGCAGGAACCTGATGCTCGAGGTTGGCAAGCCCCAGTGTATCGAGCAGTATGATTTTCTCGTTTTGAACTACCGCGACTTGCAAGCCGGGGATGCTGCGCTCCGCCATCAATCTGCTCAGATACTCCCGCAGTTTGCCGGAAGACGGTTCGTAGAGTCTCTGATTGCTCACCGCTGCTTATCCTCAACCGGCGAAAACATCCGCCGTAATTCCTTCTTGTCAGGCTTCCCCACTGCGGTTAATGGAATACGGTCCAAGATTTCAATACGCTTGGGCGTCTGTACCGGCCCCTTGCGCGCCCTTACATGGGCGATCAAATCGGATACATTCGCATTCTTGTCTCGCAGGACCACGGCTGCGACGACAATCTCGCCCCAATGATCGTCGGGAATGCCGAAAACACTCGCTGTCGCTACCGCCGCATGCGCCTCAAGCACATCTTCGACCGCGCGGGGATAAACATTGAAGCCGCCTGTGATCACCATATCTTTCGCTCGATCGACGAGGCGTAGGAAGCCATCGGGGTCACGCACCGCGATATCGCCTGTATGTAGCCATCCGCCGCGAAGCGCCTCGGCGGTTTCCTCCGGCTTGTTGAGGTAGCCGCTCATCAGGAGCGGGCCGCGCACACACAATTCTCCGGGCTCTCCGTCCGGCACCTCGTTACCATCGGCATCAAGCAGTCGAACCGCAGCCTCGCGTACAGGTCTCCCGCACGAGGCCAATCTCCGGTCGGAGGACAAATCATGCTCCTCGCGGCGCATGATCGTAACCGTAGTTATCGCCTCGGCTTGACCGTAGAACTGAAAAAAGATCGGCCCAAAGTGCGCGATCGCCGCCTTAAGCCGCGAAGATGAGATTGGAGAGGCACCGTAAAAGACGGTCTCCAGACTGGAGACGTCGAATTCATTTAGGCGCGGATGATCCAAAATGGCGCCAATCATCGTTGGAACCATCAGCATACAGGTGATCCGGTGGCGTTCGATGGCAGAAAGCACACGAACAACATCGAAGCCTCTTTCGACATAAAGACTTCCCCCCTGCGCAATGGTGGGGGCAAAGCACACCGCTCCCGAGTGGCTGAGGGGCGCCACCAGCAGGTGGCGAATCTTCTCCGGCCACTGCCAATCGTTGAGCTCAATGCCATACATCGTCGACATGGCACGAAAACTGGCCTGAGCCGCCTTCGGCACGCCCGTCGTGCCGCCGGTATAGATGATGCGGCAGATGGCCTCCGGATCGATGGGCCGCACAATGATCTTGTTGGCCTCCTGACGTTTCGCCAGCAGGATAAGATCGCATTCATCTGCGCCGCCAAACGTAAGCACGCGCGCAGCACTCCCAGAGAGCTCGACCGCCTTGGCGATTTCCTTCTCGCGCGCCTTGTCCACGATCACGAGGTTAACCTTCGCGTCTGCGAGCATATAGGAGAAATCGGAGGGCGAGCCCAAGGGATGAAGGGGAGTGAATACACCACCGAGCAGGCCAATCGCCTGCTGGACGAAGAGCACCTCCGCGCTGTTCCCTGCAAGGAGCGCCACTCGAACACCGAGCCCCACGCCCAACCTTTCGAGCGCTACTTGATACCGCGCCACCTCGGCTTCGATCTCGCCACCCATGAAACTCTGCCCTTCGGCTGTGTGCAGAAGCATCGTATCGCGATGCGCTCTCAGCGCATTCACGAGCACGTCATTTAAATGCTCGAAAGATCGCCCCGATGCGTGGGCGCGTGCGACTTCCACGGCACTGGATACCACGGTCAGATGCGCTCCAAGATGTGCACCGCGCAGGCCGAGCCAAAGTCGACCGCTCCACCGACGACATGCGCAAGTCCAAGACGAGCCCCATCGACCTGCCTGGCTCCCGCCCTATCTCGAAGATGGAGGCATATCTCGTAGATGCCGGCAATCCCGGTCGCGCCCAACGGGTGTCCCTTCGAAAGCAACCCGCCCGACACGTTCACCGGAATCCTGCCGCCATGTGCTGTCTCGCCGCTGTCGATGAGGGCACCCGCCTCGCCTGCCTTGCAAAGGCCCAAGTTCTCGTAGTGCAGGATCTCTGCCGTGGCGAAGCAGTCGTGCAGTTCGACCAGATCGAGGTCCGCTACATCGATGCCTGCGGTTTCGTAAGCCAGCTTGGCGGTCGACCGCGTGACTTCGTTGAAATCGGTTAGGCCATCCTCGATCTCCGTGTAAACGCTGCTCAGCGATACGGCCGTACGAACCCGCACGGCTCTGCTCATAAGCCCATGCTTTCTCGCGAACGCCTCGTTGGTCACGATCGCTGCCGCGCCCCCATCGATGTTAATTGAGCACATCAGCTTGGTATTAGGATAGGCGATCATCTCCGAAGACAAGACTTCTTCGAGCGGCGTGTCGCGGCGAATGTAGGCCTTGTCGTTGGGGATTGCATGGTGATGGTTCTTGACTGCCACCTTGGCGAACTGCTCGAACGTGGTGCCATATTTCGCGCTGTGCTCCAAGCCAGCCTGCGAAAACATCGACGGGGTCGTAACCGTGCCGATGGCGCCTTCCTCCCGGAAGTCCGTTGGACGCCCCGGCATATGAATCAGGCCGCGGGCCATCTTCTCGACACCCACCGCAAGCGCGACATCATGACGGCCGCTTTCCACTGCGAGAACGGCCTCGCGGAACGCGGATGCACCAGTCGCGCACCCATTGGCAACGTTGAGCACCGGTATACCACACTCGCCAATTTGCCGTAGAATTCGTTGCCCCACGAAGGCGATCGCTTGTAGAGCGCTGCCGCAGTAAAGTGCCTGGACATCGTGCACGGTCAGGCCTGCATCGGCCAGCGCGAGCAGTGCGGCCTCTGCCCCCAACTGATCTATCGTACGGTCCGGATAGCGCCGGAAGGGAATCATATCGATCCCGACAATTACGGCCTTGTTCATGATGGAGCCTTCACTGCTCGGAAAATGTGGGAATAAAAGGGACGGCCGGCAGGGTCTCGCTGCCCCGTGTCTTCGATGCAGATCCGAACTGCCCTGCCGATCTCAGTGCCGGGATTCTCAGGAATCGCGCCACGCAAAGTTCCGCGAACGACGCCTCCGCCGTCGATTTGAACCACTGCAGCGACAAACGGAACCGGAACGCCCGGATAGCTGCGACTCACTACCGAGCAGGTTCGGATGCGCCCGGTGTCCGCCAATCGGATTCGGGTAATAGAGTCACCTATACCGCAGGCTGCACAGGATATCCGTTCGCCTAGGAGGGTCGCGCCGCAGCGCCCGCATCGGCTGCCCACGAGATAGTGATCACCTGAGTCTTCGATCACGACATACGGTGCGGCGGCAATTGGCGTCACCACTCCTGCAGACCCTTGAGCACGCGCGCCTGCGCGTCGATGCCGTTTCGCAGGGCTGCAGCCCGCCACTCAGGAGCTACTGGATAGAGCCTCTCCATCATAGTTTTGCGAATTTCTTCGCGCGAAACTGTCGAGCGACCGCGCCCGAACTTGAGCCAACGATCCATCCGAAGCGCGTCAACCACGGCGATGACATCGTAAGTGCCCACCTCGACCACGAGCCCTGCCCACTCGGTTCGCGGCGCAATGCTCGGGAGCCACGCGGAGAACCAACCCCGGTAGTCCGGCGTTACGCCGCCCGTAAAGTCCATGGAGGCCGACCAGCTAGAACGCGCCTCCTCGCTGAGCCATGAAAACACTCGCTCGTAACCGGGTGAGCCTGGCGCCATCATACAAATGTGGCTCAGTTCCCCGAATCTACCCAGGCCAGTGTGCCACTCGATAAATCCCACCTTCCTTGCCTTCGCCAAAGCCTTGGGTAGAAGGTTCTCTACGGTTGTCCGAGACCACGATGGGCCTTTACCGACATAGTTCATGGCGGTGGGCTCAACGATTTGTCCGCCCCCGATGGCTGTGACCATGCGCTTGACGCCATAATCACGCGCTAATGCTTCACGGATCCCGCTCCACTCGATGGTTTCTTCCGTCCAATCATCGGGGCACAACGCGCGAAATAGAATGGGATAAAGTTCATCCTGCGAATACGGAACGCCGTAATCAGTAAAGTTTCTATTGACGTCGATATTCGCGTCGTCCGTTCGCGAAAGATGCGAGAAACCCCAGGGATTCAGTGCATGCAGCGCCACGACATTCACGCCCTTGGGAATTTGCAAATCGCGAAGGAAATCGACTTGGAGCGCAGAACCAAGGAAGCCCTCTTGGCCATGCGTCCCAGAGACCAGAATCAACGTCTTCTCTGCATCGGGATCGCCGAACGTAGCAAGGTCCATGGCAAGATCCTCCCCTTGCGCGCCGCGCGCAGTGGGATGAATCTCGGACACGAGCTTTGCCTTGCGTTCAGACGTGAGAGAAAGAAATTTCTGACGCGCCTCCGTATATGTATTGCTGAATGAACCGGCCATCGTGTTGTCCTTTACTCCGTAACTTGCAAGTCTCGCTCGCCTCAGAAACGCTCCACAATGGCGCATGGCGCCATGCCGCCGCCGGTGCACAGGGTGACGAGTCCTGTCGTGAGGTCACGCCGTTCGAGTTCATCAAGCAAGGTTCCTACCAGAATTGCACCTGTAGCGCCGATGGGGTGACCCAGGGCAATCGCGCCGCCGACGGTGTTCACTTTAGCGTGCTCCACATTCATCTCACGCATGAACTTGAGGGGAACGACAGCAAACGCCTCATTGATCTCGATGAGATCAATATCGCTTATTGTCATGCCCGCAGATCGCAGCGCTTTACGAGCCGCCGGTGCGGGCGCATTCAACATCAGCTCTGGAGAGTCACCCGCCGTCGCAATTGCGCGGATTCGCGCGCGCGGCTTGAGCCCGTTCGCCTTGGCATACGCCGGCGAAGCAATCACCACCGCGGCGGCTCCATCGACAATACCAGACGAATTCCCGCCGTGGTGGACGTGGGATATCCTTACGTCGCCGTAGTCTCGCTTCAACAGTTGCCGATACGTGAGGCCGTCCGGATCGAGAGCGAGGTCGATCATGCCTTCGAATGCCGGCTTCAGAGCCGCAAGCCGTTCCATCGTCGTACCAGGACGGGGATACTCTTCTTTATCGAGAGCGAGCATACCGTCATCGCTGTACACGGGCACAGTGCTGCGGGAGAAGGCCCCCTCGGCAATTGCCGCGGCCGCACGCCGCTGGCTGTGATAGGCAAAGCTGTCGAGCTGCTCGCGCGTGATCCCTTCGATGGACGCGATAAGATCGGCACAGATTCCTTGGTGGGTCTGCGCATGCAACGCGCGCACGTGGGCGTTGCCGCAGTCGAACAGAGTTGGCCCGGAGACTGAGGGCACGCCCGACATTTGCTCGACGCCGCCTGCAATGATCAGGTTCTGAGCGCCGGACCAGACGCCCATGACACCCAGATTCACTGCGGTCAGCCCTGATCCGCAATAGCGGTTGACGGTGAATCCAGCCGGTTCGGTGCCCCAGCCGGCGTCGAGGACTGACTGCCGTGCAATGCAGCCGCCTTGGGTGGCTGTCTGCGCGAAGCAACCAACGATGACATCGTCGATGTCACGGGCAGTCAATCCATTTCGCACTTCCAGCGCTTTAAGCACCGTCGAGAGGATTCGTTGAGGGTGCACCGACGACAGCGCACCCGTGTCGCCCTTTCCAATCCCGCGCGGCGTGCGCGCCGCATCGATGATCCACGCTTCGGGCATTCAGGGCTCCCAGTCGCGTGCCTGGGCGCTGGGCCGCCGGGCGCATGGCCTGCCTTTCACTTCATTCACCACGTCGCCCGGAACCGAACGCCTATCATTCGTGGCGTCTGCAAAACCTCGTCGACTTCGGGAAAATTGGCCCGCGCAGCAACTCGCTTTCTGCTATTCGCAAGATTCGACGCGAACATCCCCACCTCGTATCGTCCGAGGTGAAGCGTTGCTTGTGTCCCAAACGAGGAATAATTGCCATAGGTAAGTGCGTCGGGATTGTCTTTATTCCTAAGCTCGGCGAATTCTTTGCCCGTAAACGAATAATCTGCACGTAGGCTCAAATCGGCTGACCCAGAAAGTGGGAAATCGTATTGTCCGTATAGATAAGCCGTAAAGTGCGCTGATCCGGGGAGCTGATCTCCGATCGTGGCAGGCACACCTGGATTGATAGAAATCAACTTCGCATCAGTGTATGCCAACGAAGTACCGACTTCTGTCGACTTTGTCGGCTTGCCGACCATTTGTATCTCGACGCCTTTCGACGTCGCGGTTCCGGCATTGTCTGTATAGGGGATCCCGCTTACCGGCGCGCGGATTTGCAGCTGAATCTTCTTCCAATCGATATAAAAAACGTCGGCGTCGATACGGAGCCGACGATCGAAAAACGCCAATTTGGCGCCGGCCTCATAGTTCCAGAGTTCATCGGGCTGGTAGGACTGCGGCAACAGTAGTCCCGTGAACGGATCTTTGGCAGGGGCGAGATTCGAATTCCCGGTGCGGTAGCCTTCATCCGCCAACACATAGACCATAGCGTCTTCATTTAGCTTATATGACAAGCTCACTTTCGGGGTGACGGAGTGATTTTTCGCCGAACGCATGGTAGTGGAGAAGGGACCGTCAAATAGGTCTGGCCCATTCAGCCCTCCGTTATCAAGCGTAGTGATCGAGTAGTGACTGTAACGCGCGCCAGCCGTGAGCGTCAGACTATCGAGCAAATCGTAAGATGCCTCAGCAAATCCGGCTTCATCCTTAATTCTTATGTGAAGGCAGGTAGATTCCAAGTAGTTGCTAGGGTTGCCACCACTCGCAGCCGGAAGGCCGCTCACACCCGCCATAGTGATGTTTTCGCATAGATTGAAATGATAGTTTTCGAAGAAGCCGCCAAATAACCACTTGAACGGGTGATCTTGGCTAGACGCAAACCGGATCTCCTGCAAAAGATCATTGGTGTGAAACGCGTCGATCAGGGGTGCAATCGTTGTCAGCCCTGTGTACACGTCTCCAAGGCCGCTGAAGTCCAATGATGAAGTGGCAGTGCGATCGAGGTAGCTCGTGGATGACGTCAGCGTCGCCCACGGCATCGAATATATCCCAGCAAGGTTGAAAATCTTCAAATTGTCAGTGTTGTAGTTTCTGACTCTGTTGTCGGCGATGTCGTCGTTGCTCCCGTAGGGAACGTAGTTCGAGTCGTGCGGGGAAGTGACCTCTTGTGCCGCAGTCAATACGAACTCGAGATTGTCTGCAGGTTTCCACTCGGTTTCAATACGCCCGCCGGACACCTTTGCATGATTGGTTCTTCGCTCACCGAGCGTAGGATTATCGATCCAGCCAGCAGTGTAGTCATAGTAATACACCGCCCGCATAGCCAACTGATCGCGAATCAGAGGGACATTCACCATCACGTTCGCCGCGCCGCCGACGCCACCGCCGTCCGTTGTCGTGGCCGTACCCTCAAAGGCGGCATGGAATTCGGACAAATCCGGCTTGTTAGTAATAACTCGTAGCGCGCCGCTTAAGGATCCAGCGCCAAACAATGTACCTTGCGGTCCGCGCAAAACCTCTACGCGATTTACGTCGAACAACTGGAGTGCCGGAACGGTCCAGGGAATGGTTAGATCAAGAATCGGAACGTCATCATAGTAAATCTCTACCGGCTGTTGGACATTGCCAGTGAGGGCGCTGGTTTGGATGCCACGGATAGCTATGACGGCTTGCCCCACGGAGTTCTCCGTATAGGCGAGGCCCGGAACCATGTGCACGACGTCTTCGACTCGAGTGGCTCCCGCTTTCTCTAGGTCTGCTTGCGATACGGCGGAAATACTCATCGGAACATCTTGAATCGACTCCGACCTGCGTGTCGCGGTAACAACAACTTCCTCGAGGGCAGACGAACCAGCTCCCTGCTCGAAGGTCCGGGCTGAGGGCGGAGCAGACGCTACTTCTTCGGAGATGGCGCTTGTAGCCACTCCAAAGTTACCGCTCAAAATTAGGGTAATCGAGGATAATTGATAAAATCTTTTAGGCACAGAGGAAGTCCAATTGCGCTTGGCCATCAATATCCCTCCTCGATATTTTTATATGAGCAAATGCTTGCACGGCATTTTTGTTAGCGCAAATTCCTAGACGGCGAGATGCATTCCGTGGCGGAATGGCCTATGGGCAACCTCCAATATTGTCGTTCGGTGCAAAGCTTGAATTTCTCGAGCTCGGGCCAACCTGTTCGTCGGCGGCGCATCAGCTAGTCTGCGGGCCTCGCCGGTGCCACGCGGCACACTTGCTGGGGCTCGTCGTCGCCAGCCTTTAATCGCGACAGTTGCCGCGCCCACTTGGTGACCATGACCACGCGCAATACTCCGCGAAGGCCCCAGGCATCGTCCTTGGCAAGCAGCGTGTCCAATCGCTACGTCATCGAGCTTCCGTGTGACCGATTCAGCAGGGCAAGCCCGGATCGACGCCCGAAAGCGCTGCAGGAAGGCGGGTGAATTAGATCCCGCACACGGTCTTATCCGGGACCAGGAGCCCCAGCAACGACGTGGTTATGGACGCAAGCGACCTCGCCGTCGAAACCCTTTGAAGAGCTCATCACTCTTCATATGTCCGACCGGTACCTATCCAATCGCTCAGGTCCGTCTACCGACTGATGCTCTGGTCTTCACCAGGCGAGCACCAAACAGGCGTCGAGCTGGGCAGGGCGGCGGGGCGCCGACGTCAGGTTCGTCACGTCGAGGGACGTGCCCACCGTGGCCTCGGCCACGCTGAGTTATGTCGGGCTGTTCGGCTACAACTGCTAAAAAATAGGCAGCTCAAGAATCATGCTTGCCTTGAGCATGGGCCGTGCGGCCCTCCGACAACGTTTTTTGACAGGCCTGAATGAACGCTTTAACGACTGGCGAGACATCCCACCTCGCGCGCACCGCGCAACACAGATCGCCGGGCGGAGGTGGCTCTACGGCATCAACGACCGCGAAGTTCGCCTTGAACGCCGCAGATTGCACGTAACTCGCTGACACGACCCCGATAGCGTCGGATTGACTCACCAAAACCCGCACTAACGGAAAATAATCCACAGCGTGCAGCCGCGTAGCAGGCGACACACCGACACCTCCGAAGATTTCGCGGATGCTCTGCGTGTAACGCGGAATCTCGGAAGGACAAACGAAATCAAAAGCAGCGAGCGCCGAACTTGGCACTCGCTTCTGATGCTCCAACGGATGGCCCTTCCGCGTAAAGAATACTGCTTCCAACGCGGCTAATGGCTCAAGGTTAAAATCCGTCTGCTCTTTGAAAAGTCTCTCGAGACCAAGCACTACATCCACACTTCCATTGCGCAATCGATGCATCATGCGCTCGAAACCTGAACTGCTAACATCTAGCTGCACCTGCGGGTATCGACGCTTGAGCTCGGCGATCGGTTTGACTATCAGCCCGTCCAATGCAGCGGGACAGACACCTACCCGCAACGGACCCACGTACGGATCTCGATTTTGCAACATTAGGAGTTCGAGATCTTCTAGCAAACGTGCGGCGCGATCAACAAATGCGAGCCCTTCGTCAGTCAGAATTACGCCGCGTGCTGTTCGACTGAAAATGGCGTAACCGAGGCGCTGCTCCAGCTCTGCCACTCGCTTCGTAATGGCCGACTGTGTAATGCACTCGTGTTCAGCGGCTAAGGTAAACGATCCATGACGCGCGACAGCGACGGCCGAGCGAATGGCATCATCGAGCATTGGCTGTTCCTAGCATTCGTTTCCTTTGATTCGACGTTTCGGCATGGCGGACAAGACGGTTCGGCACGTGACGTAGTTTAAGCCGCGGATTGATTTGATGCATCGCGGCAGAAGGCCATCGTAGATCCGTTGAACCCAGGTTACCCATGTGTCCGGATGAAAAAGTGCGCCCGGACGGATTGCTCGCGGTTGCGCCGCTCGTCCTCCGCTTCGCTCCGGACCGCCACCGCTGAAGCGGCGACGTCCAACCCGGGCGCGGCGCCGAGTAGTCGAACCGTCTTGCTGTCCGTCAGGGGTTCGATCTGCTCGTTTCCGATCTCGTGGCCAGGGCAGCCGAGGAGCTTTTTTTGGATAAGTGCGCCCGAAGGGATTCGAACCCCTGACCCCCTGGTTCGAAGACGCGTATTCCGAGCGATACAAGTCTATGATAAATAATGAATTTTGTCATTTAGGTTGTGCTACGAAACCGCGGGTTACCCCCTGATAAGGCTTTGAAATTGTGGATACGGTACCTTTTCTATAGCACAACTGCGCGGACCCGCATTGGCTACTGCCGGTTCCCGGCCTCGAGACTGGACACCTTCACCGAGGAAAATGCTTTCCGCCTCATCGGGAGTCGACAACATACCCAAGAGTTCTGTAGCCCTTCTCGCGCTTTATGGCCATTCGCGCGAGCACCGGTACTGCTCTGTCAACGTAGTCATACACATTAACCTCACGTGGTCACGATGCAGCCGACCGACGTATTGTGCCAATGTGCCTTTCCACGAAACCGGCATTACGAGAAATAGTGTGTCGAGACGCGAATCGTCGAATCCCTCGCCTAAGTAACGCCCGGTCGCGAGAACCAGTCGCTCCTCGTTTCGACCCGCCTGCAATCCCGCCTGGGCTGCACGACGCTCACCACTCTTCAGTCCTCCGTGGAGTACGACGAGATTCCGAGTAAATCGCTCGAAACGACCGCGAAGGGCCTCCACGTGGTCACGCCGCTCGGTCAGAATCAATGGACATCGCCCGGCTTCCAACGCAGTCAAGACATCGTCAAAGATCGCCGCGTTGCGCGCTTCATCGCGCCCGAGGGCAGAATAGATCACCGGCATCGACATCGGAGTTCCTTCCAATTCCGGCGGCAACGTGAATACCGTGTCGCGAACGCGAACTTTGTGGAGGAAACCTCGCCTCAACGCCTGGGATCTTGGGTCCACTCGATGACGCACCGGACCGCACTGCATGAAGATGATGGGTTGGTGTCCGTCCTTGCGAGTCACGGTCGCAGACAATCCGACCCAGTAACGCGCTTTGGATCGCCGCGCCACCGATTCGAAACTTGTTGCCGATAAGTGATGGCATTCGTCGACAATGATATGACCGTGACCGGCCAACAGATTCGAGTTCTCGACCTTGACAGAAAGACTCTGTAGCAATGCCACGTCAATACGGCCTGTCGGCTTGCGGCGGCCTCCACCGATCGTACCGATACAATCCGGAGGTACAGAAAGAAACTGCTGAAGTCGCTCGACCCACTGCTTCAGCAGCTCCTTTCGGTGTACCAGGACGAGTGTGTTGATTTTCCGATGAGCGATCAATGCGGCGGCGACGACGGTTTTACCAAACGCGGTTGTGGCCGCTAGCACACCGCTGTCGTGTTGCGACAAAGCGTCTACCGCTACCTGTTGCTCCTTCCGTAGCGTCCCAAGGAAGCGGCAGTCCAACTCCGTGCCGTGATCGCGCAAATCCTCTACATCAATGTCGACATGGTGCGCTTTTAGGAGTTCGAGCAATTCTTCCAGGCATCCTCGTGGCAGCGCCACGTGTTTTGGATGCAAAACTGCACAAGATATGATCCGCGGCTTACCATAGGTAGACCGACGCATCGCCTGTGCCTGGTAGAACTCCGGGTTTTGAAATGCCGCCAGTCGAATGAGCCGCATCACCATAGAGGAAGGAAGCGCCGCGCGATCAACGTAAATGTCATCCGACAAGACGATCTTGACGCGGTCCGGCAGTGGTTCCGTTATGGGCTGTAGTGAGTGCCGTCGGGATGGCGGTAGATTCCAGGGTTCATCGCCATTCTCATCGGCTACAGGCATCCGAACGGCAAGTACGCGGTCGCGCGCCTCCGCTGAAGATCCAGACATGGCCACCCTCCCCCGATCGGGATCGTTCGAGCGCCGCCGGCACGGCCCTGACGCGACACGTCTCCAAGTAGGCTAACGCATCGGCAGACCAATTCTCCCCATCGAAATCCGCCGCCAAGAATCGGCAGCTTCCGTCCATCAGAATCGGATAAACGCCCGCCACAAATCCTGCGCCAACGGATCGGTCGTCATCCACGCCACGCAAATGCTTCGCGATTACTTGGTCAGATACAACAAGAAACGCCTGATTGGACAGTCCCCACACTTCACCTGTGGCTTGCCACAGACGCCACGCACCCACTCATTCGCGCACGCAGGAGCATAACCAGACTTTCCTGTATTGCGGTTCTCCCAACGAAGAGGAAATACATCCGTCCGACCAGCAAATAGGCGGCGAAACAGCGCGATCTTTTCAGCTGCTCTCGACTCCCCGGTGACTGACGCACTCGCGGAGTTCAATACCGAGCCGGTGGCCGCCTGTGACTGCAAACGCTCGAGCCGCTCGC
>Ga0137409_10000346_pt1 | contig 50320 bp, 43 predicted proteins | sample CZODoug1_16funga_FD_122059 | JGI IMG/M metagenome (GOLD analysis project Ga0137409, IMG submission 122059) | Vadose zone soil fungal communities from Angelo Coast Range Reserve, California, USA - CZODoug1_16fungal (Hybrid Assembly) | ecosystem: Environmental > Terrestrial > Soil > Vadose zone...
CGGAACCGGTCGGGCCGGTGACGAGCACGAGCCCGCGAGGCGAGTCGCAGAGACCCTTGACGACCAGAGGCAAGCCAAAGTCATCAAACCCCTTGATTTCCCAGGGAATGGTACGGAAGACTGCGCCAACCGCGCCGCGTTGATTGAAGCAATTGCCGCGGAAACGGGCCAGGCTTTTCAAGCCGAACGAGAAGTCCAATTCCAGGTTTTCCTCGAACCTGTGCTTCTGCGCGTCGGTCAACACGCTGTAGGCCAGCGCCTTCGTGTCCGCCGCCGTCAGGGGGGCCATATCCATGGGCTTCAGCTTCCCGTGGACGCGGACCCTGGGCGCGCTGTTGGTGGTGATGTGTAAATCGCTGCCCCCCAGCTCGATCATTTTCTTCAGCAATTCACTCAGAGTAATTCCAGACATCGTTTTACCTTTCCTACAACACCGTTTCCCGAACCACTTCCTCGATGGTCGTCATGCCTAACGCGACCTTGGTCAGGCCGCTCCGGCGCAGCGTAAGCATCCCGTTATCCATGGCCTTCTTCTTCAATTCGAGCGCCGACGCGCCGACCAGAACCAATTCGCGCAATTCGTCGCTGATCTCCATGACTTCGTAGAGACCCACGCGTCCCTTGTACCCGGTCTTGTTGCAAGTTCCGCAGCCCTTGCCAACGGAGATCTGCGTCGTCGCGAGCTCCTCTTGCGTGTATCCGGCGTCGAGCATGGCTTGCTCGGGGACTTTCAACGTTTCCCTGCAGTTGGAGCAAATTTTTCGCACGAGCCGCTGCGCGCAAATCAGGTTCACCGAAGTGGCCACCAGGAACGGCTCGATCCCCATATTCATTAGCCGGCTGATGGTCGATGGCGCGTCATTGGTGTGCAGAGTGGAAAGCACCAGGTGTCCGGTGAGCGCGGCTTTCACGGCGATTTCCGCCGTTTCAAAGTCGCGGATTTCACCGACCAGAATAATATTCGGGTCTTGCCGCAAGAACGCGCGCAGGGCGGCTGCGAAATTCAGCCCGATCTGGTCTTTCATCTGAACCTGGTTGATGCCCGCCAGCTGGAACTCCACCGGGTCTTCCGCCGTCATGATGTTGGTTTCGGGGGTATTCAGCCGGGCGATGGAAGAATAAAGGGTGTTGGTCTTGCCGGAACCGGTGGGCCCGGTTACCAGGACCATTCCATAAGGGCGCAGGATGGCGCGCTCGAATTTGGCCAGAGACTCGGGCTCGAAGCCGAGCTTGGTCATGTCCAGTCTCAGATTCTCTTTGTCCAGCAAGCGCATTACGATTTTTTCGCCGTACAGGGCCGGGATCGTGGAAACACGGAAGTCGAGATCCTTGATCTTGCCGTCCTTGCGGTACTTGATCATGATGCGGCCGTCTTGCGGCAACCGCTTTTCGCTGATGTCGAGCTTGGCCATGATTTTTACGCGCGAAATGATGGCGTCCTTTAACTTGAGCGGCGGCGACATGATGCTTTGCAGCACGCCGTCAATACGGAAGCGCACGCGAAATTCCTTTTCGTACGGCTCCATGTGAATGTCGCTGGCTCCCCGCTTCACCGCATCGGTCAACACCAGATTGACCAGCTTCACGATGGGAGCTTCGTCGGCCGCCCGCTCCAGGTCGGCCAGTTCCATCTCGGCTTCTTCGGACTGCAACTCGACGTCAGCGTCGCTGACCTCGGTCATGGATTGCATGACCTGCTCGAGGTCTTCCTGCTGCGTGGTGCCGTAGGCCTTCTCGATGCCCTCTATGATCGAACTCTCGGACGCGACCACCGGCTCGATGTTGAAGCCGGTCATGAACTTGATATCGTCCATGGCGAAGACGTTGGTGGGATCGACCATGGCGATGGTGAGCGAGGCGCCGACGCGGCTCAGGGGAAGGATCTGGTAGCGCTTGGCGGTTTCGTGAGGAATGAGCTTGACGACGGAGGCGTCAATTTCAAAATAAGCGAGATTGATGGCGGGAACACCGTACTGTCGCGAAAGGAAATTGGTGAAGTCTTCCTCTGTCAAAAATCCGAGTTTGACGAGGGCAGCGCCCAGGCGGGAGTTGTTCTCTTTTTGATTTTTGGTCGCCTGTTGCAACTGCTCCTGGGTAATGATCTTCTCTTTGACGAGAAGGTCACCCAGCCTTTGAGACATATCGCAGACTCCTCTGACCGGCAGTGTCGGATTGCAATTGGACAACGACGAAACCCGGCTCTGCGGAGGAGGGTGCAGAGGCGTTGGTGGTTCCGTTGACACAAATTGTCACCGAAGATGGATTACCGCGCCTGTAACTTTGGTACTTGTACCCCGCTGGTAAGAGCGCTAAGTGGGGACGCAAGTTGTTGAGGCGGTGGTTTTTCCGGGTTTTTGGTTGGTTTTTACGGGTTTTGCCGGAGGAACGGATGCCTCCCGTGCAACAACCTTGGTAACAATGGTCCGTTTACGGGGATTGGCTGTCGCCCCATGCAAGAGTCTTGCACGGCCTTCGGACGACCCCAGGGCAGCGAAGAGCCGGCGATAGTGGGGCCAGCGGCTATAATTTGGGGGCGTTCTCCGTTCGCATCGTTCTCAGTTCGCGTCGTTCCCAGTACCGTCGAGGCGCAGCCCTTTGATTGGCCAAACTCCAAATCGCCCCGAACCTCCGCGCCGGCGGACAGCCGTGCTTTGGCTCGCCATCGGCACTTTTCTTCTCTTTGCTGTCGCGATTTCGCAAACAGCTTTTAACCTGAAATTCATTCAGCCAGACAGCAACACACTCGGGTACGCGGCCCTGTCCGGGCTGATCTTCCTTCTGCTGCTGGCGATGACGTTCGTTTTGCTGCGCAATGTTCTTAAACTTTACGGGGACCGCCGTCTCGGCGTTCCGGGATCCAAGTTCCGGGCGAGAATGGTTCTGATGGTCCTGCTGTTGTCGCTGTTGCCGGTGATCGCGCAGTTCAGCTTTGCCCGTCTTTTGTTGAACCGGTCCATCGACAAGTGGTTCTCCCGGCCAGTTGAGGAAGTGAGAAAAGACACGCAGGCCATCGCGTCGCTCATGGTGGGCTATGCGGGACAGAATGCGCAATCGGAAGCTAGCTCGATTGCTTCGGCACCCGAGGTTCGCCGCGCTTTCGCATCGGGTGACTTTTCGGATGTGCCCTACGAATTCCACCGTCACGAACGCACACTGCAGGGCGGTTTTGTGGTGGCACTGATCGATGGGGAACTCAAGACCAGCCTGAACATTCCCGGAAGCTGGCCTCTCCAGAATCTGAAGGTACCGCCACAGGAGGGTTCCGTCCCGAGCCCGGCGCATTTTGTGTGGGGGAAATGGGAATATATTCTGGCGGCCGCTCCGGTCGGGGATCATGGGCTGGTATTGGTGGGAATGCCTCTGCCACAGGAGTTTTCGAACGCTGTGCGCCAGCTTGACGAAAGTGAGCAGCGATATGTTGAGTTGAGCCGGGAGCGCAAACTCCTCAGCCGCACCTATATGTCGCAGCTTCTGCTGATCACGATGCTGGTACTGTTCGCCGCCATGTGGTTGGCTGTATTTCTGGCGAAGCTTGTCACCCGGCCTGTGGAAGCGCTGGGCGAAGCCATGCAGGCTGTATCTCGCGGTGAATTGAATTATCGCGTAGACCTAAGTGCTACCGATGAGCTGGGGGATTTGGTTCGTTCGTTCAACCGCATGGCGGCGGAACTGGAGACCAGCCGGGCACAAATCGAATTAGCGGGACGGGAGCTAGCGGATGCCAACTCGGCCCTTGAGCGGCGACGGCACTACATTGAAACTCTGGTCGAGAGCATTCCCACCGGCGTGGTTTCGCTGGAAGCGGAGGGAACGGTCCGTCATGCGAACCAAGCCTTCGTCCGGATGTTGCTCGAGGGCGGAGCCGATCCGGCGGTTCCGGCGCCAGCGCAGGGCGCGTCTCTACAAGGTTTGATGTTGAACCGGATCCTGCCGGAAGAGGCGATGGAGGAAATCGCGCCTTTGACGCGTCGCGCCGAGCGCATGGGAACGGCTTCGGCGCAGATGGAATTTTCCGTCGCCCGAAAGACGTTGACGCTCGCGGTTACTGTGGCGACGTTGGACTACCAGGGACAGCGTCTCGGCTTTGTGCTGGTGTTCGAGGACTTGTCGGATCTCCTGCAAGCGCAGAAACAGGCTGCGTGGAGGGAGGTAGCACGGCGCGTGGCTCACGAAATCAAGAATCCGTTGACGCCAATTGCTCTTTCCGCTGAGCGCATCCGCCGCCAACTAGAGCGCGGGCTTCCGCTTGACGCGGCCGCAGTTGCCGCTATCCGCAGCGGTTCGGAGACAATTTCCAGCTCTGTCGAAACGGTGCGCACGCTGGTGGACGAGTTCGCGACCGTTGCGCGCTTCCCTACCGCGAAGCCGGTGCCCGCAGACACCGGCCAAATTATCGCCAGCGCTCTCGCCCTGTTCGATGGCCGACTGCAGGGCATCCGGATACGATCCGCGGTTGCGCCGGAACTTCCCAAAGTTATGGCTGATCCCGAGGCGCTGAAGCGGGCGCTGGCGAACTTGATCGATAACGCCGCCGAGGCTATGAACGACTCTCTGCTGCGGGAGATCCATCTCTCGGCGAGTCTGGTTCCGAGCCGCGATGCCATTGAAATCATCGTGGCGGACACGGGACATGGGGTTTCGCGCGAGGCTAAGGAGAAACTTTTTCTACCTTACTTTTCGACCAAACAACGCGGCACAGGGCTGGGGCTCTCGATTGTGAGCCGGATTGTGGAAGATCACCACGGGTCGATTCGCGTGGAGGAAAACGCGCCGGTGGGCGCGCGGTTTATTATCGAACTGCCGGTCGCTGCCGAAGGATCCCTCGCTCCGGAAGCGGCGGAAGTTGCCGGTCTTCCATTCCATGCCCAACATACTGATCGTTGATGACGAAGCCAGTATCCGCCAGATTCTCCTGGAGGTTCTGGCGGAGGAAGGCTACTCGGCTACCGCGGTAGAGTCAGGCGAGGCGTGCCTCGATACGCTTCGCAAGCAGGCGTTTTCTGTCGTGCTTCTTGATATCTGGCTACCTGGCGCCGACGGACTGGAAACGCTTCAGAGAATTCGTGAGTTCGACAACCCTCCCGAGATCGTGATCATTTCTGGGCATGGCACGATTGAAACGGCGGTACGGGCTACCAAACTTGGGGCTTTCGACTTTCTGGAAAAGCCGCTCTCGCTCGACAAGACGTTGATTGTGGTGAAGAACGCGGTGGAGGCACACCGGTTGCGGGGGGAGAACCGCGACTTCCGCAAGCAGATCGCGGGGCGGGGCGTGATTGTTGGCGACAGCGTGCCCATGAAGGCGCTGCGGCAGCAGATCGGCATCATGGCTCCTACCAACGGCCGCGTGCTGATTTACGGCGAATCGGGTACCGGCAAAGAGCTGGTGGCCTTGGCCATCCATGCCCAGAGCCTGCGTAAGGAAGGTTTATTCGTTGAACTGAACTGCGCTGCCATCCCTGAGGAGCTGATTGAGAGCGAACTCTTTGGTCACCGCAAGGGGTCATTTTCCGGCGCAGCCGCCGACAAGGAAGGAAAGTTCCAGAAAGCCGACGGTGGCACGCTGTTCCTCGACGAAGTGGGCGACATGAGTTTGACCACGCAGTCGAAGGTTTTGCGGGCGCTGGATGAAGGTCGCGTCACTCCTGTGGGGGGCGAAGCGTCCATCGTCGTCGATGTGCGGGTAATCGCGGCTACCAATAAGGATCTGGAGGAGGAAATCTCGCGCGGGAATTTCCGTGAAGACCTCTTCTACCGCTTAAATGTCATCCCGTTCTTCGTGCCACCCCTGCGTGAGCGCCATGAAGATATTCCGCAGCTGGTGCGACATTTTATGAAGGAATTTTCCTCAGCTTACAGCCGGCGTCCGCGGGAAATTACGGACGATGCCATCGACGTGTTATTGCGATATTCATGGCCGGGGAACGTTCGCGAGTTGCGTAACGTGATCGAGCGCATCGTTATCATGAACCCGGCCGTCACTCGTTTTGAGCGTAAACATCTTCCACCACTTGTCTACCGGGAAAACGTGCGGCGTTCCGCCGGCGCGGAATTCAGCACGTTGCACGACGCCCGCGCCGCTTACGAGCGTGATTTCATTCTGAAGAAGTTAGATGAAAATCACGGGAACGTCAGCCGAACGGCGGAACTGCTGGGGCTGGAACGCAGCCACCTTTACCGGAAAATGAAGGGGTTGGGGATTGCGGTCAAAGAGTAAGGCCGTGCGCCCTGTTTGAGAGTTCGCGTTTTGCTGCGAATAGCAGGCCCGCTCCGCTCCGGTCGGGATAACAAAACTTGAAAGACGCGCGGCCGCTCAGCGCTTGACCATGTGAATCTCGGTCCCATTCTTGTGGTACCGCACCTCGTCCATCAACTGATTCATCAGGTAGACGCCGCGCCCATGGTCGGAGAATAGGTTTTCGCCCGCCGTGGGCACAGGCAACAGTGCAGGATCGAAACCCGTTCCTGGATCTCGCACAACGATCAGCAATCCACGCTTATCGTCACACACAACACAGCACTCGACGCTTTTGTCTGGATCACACTGGCAGCCATGAACGACCGCATTGGCCAGCGCTTCCGAAAGAGCCAGTTCGATATCATCTTCTTTGCCGGCTACGCGGTTGGTCTTCCGCACTTCCGCCATGATCTGCTGCACAGCGGGATCAACGGCTTCCCGCTTCGCGGGCAGCGTCATGTCAAGCTGCATCCGGAACCGTTTGGAACCCTTCCGCGCCAACATCTTCTTGGTCATTGCGTTCTCCGGTCCCTACCGCGTGCAATTAGTTCGATGCAGAACTCTGTATTTAGATGCTATCGGCACCTCCACCGTCCGGACAACTTACGGACGAGACTCGCCAAGGGTTACTGGAGTATCACTTACGGGCGGCCAGTTGTTCAAGTTGCCGCTGCCAATCGAGACCGTCGACAAACCGCTCCGAGTCACGCCACTTTGGTTCCACCTTCACAAAAAGCTCCAAAAAGACCTTGGTTTCGACCATTTTTTCGATTTCCAGCCGGGCTTTTGTGCCAATCAGCTTCAGCATTTGGCCTCCCTTTCCCACCAGGATCGCCTTTTGCCCCTCGCGCTCGCAGAAGATGGCGGCGGCGATGCGGGTGAGCTTTGGGCCCTCCTCGAATTGCTCGATCACAACCGCTGTGGAATGTGGAACTTCTTCTTTGGTGTGATGCAACACCTGCTCGCGGATGGCCTCCGAGACCATGAAACGCATGGGAAGATCGGTGATTTGATCTTCGGGAAAGTACCGAGGACCCTGTGGAAGGGCCTGGACCGTGGCTTGAAGGAGGGCTTCGATGCCGTCTCTCCTGAGTGCCGATATGGGAACAATTTCGCGAAACTCCAGCCGGTCGCTGAATTGGGAAATGACGGGGAGCAATTTTTGTTTGTCCAACAGGTCGATTTTGTTCAAGAGGAGAAACACTGGAGTGCCGGACTTCTTGGCCATCTCCAAGAGGATTTCATCGCCCGCGTCCAGCTTCTTTGTTGCATCGCAAAGTAGGTAGATTAAATCGGAGCCTTCCAATGCGCCGTGGACCTCGCGCATCATTTTTTTGCCCAGAGAAGAATCTGCTTTGTGTACGCCCGGCGTGTCTATCAAAATGATCTGTGCCGCGAGCTGTCCCTTCTTCTTGGGAATGTTTACAACGCCTTGCACCCGAGTTCGGGTGGTCTGCGGCTTGGGACTGACAATGGCGAGCTTCTGCCCGGCGAGGGCGTTGAGCAGCGTGGACTTCCCGGCGTTGGGTTTTCCGAGAATACAAACAAATCCCGATCGAATGGGCATCCGCTACTCTCCGCCCGCTTGTTCTGCACTGAGACGCAACTCGGGCGGCTGAATCGAGGTAATGCGAACGCGCTCCACACGGCGGTCCGTGGCTTCCAGGATCTCGAAGCGCAGGGCGCCATCCTCAATCACTTCCCCCCGCTGCGGGATGTGCCCGGCCAATTCGCTGACCAAACCCGCGACCGTTGCCGCTTCCTTGCCCTCAGGCCGTTCGCCGAACAGTTCAGTCAATCGGTCTACATCCATGTTCCCCCTCACCACATACGACGAATCGCTTTCACGCTCGACATTCGTGTGTTTGTCGTGGTCATCGTGAATCTCGCCCACAATCTCTTCCACCAGATCTTCGATGGTGACCAAGCCGGCCACGCTGCCGTACTCATCCACCACGATGGCCATACGGATATTGTGCTTCTGCATTTCGCGCAACAACTCGTTGCTGCGCCGCGTTTCCGGAACAAAGTGCACATCCGTGCGCATAATGGTATTGACAGTGCGCGTGCCCGCTTCCGTGTCCGGCACTTGCAGGATGTCTTGCGCGTTGAGAATTCCTTTGATGTTGTGGATCGATCCCTCATAGACCGGGACCCGTGAGAATGGCTTGTCCTTGAGCAAGTCCACGAATTGCTCGACCGTCGCCGTCACTGGAACGGCCACCATCTCTGGACGCGGCTTCATGACCTCGCGCACCGTTTTTTCGCCGAATTCCACCACCGACTGAATTAGATGGCGGTCTTCTTCCTGCAAAATTCCCTCTTCCTGGCCGGCCTCGATCAACGCGTCCACTGCTTCCGCTTGCGTTTCCGGCAACTCCTCGGAGTGAGCTTTCGTCAGGGAAGTAACGGACTGCACAAACCCAACCACCAGAGTCACCGGGAGGCTCAAGTAGACGAGAAAGCGCAGCAGCAGCCCACAGCGCTTAAGCCACCGGCCCCTGGTGCGAGCGAAGAGCACAAAGGGAAGGACGCGGTTGAAAACCACCACGATCAAGATGATGAGCGCAGCCGCCTCAGCGATTTCCGGCGGGCTCGGAGGTTTAATGCCGAAGAGCGTGTAGCCGACGATCAGCGTGATCGCGGCCGTCATTAACTGCACCCAGATCGCGACAGCGAGGCGAGCGCGATCGCGATTGATGGCCAGCCGCGGCTCTACCAGACTTTCGAAGGAATCGATGTTGTCCTGAAATTCGCGGGAGAGAAACTTGCCCATCTCCGCGTAGAGGCGATCCACATAGGAAACCAGCGTCAGGAGGAACAGCAACATCACGAAGACGAGAATGAGAACTACGTTCACGGCTTCCGCCTTCGAGTCGAGGGAGGCGTGCCCGCTGAAACGGCCGTGCGGGCAATCAGTGCCACCGGCAACCTGAGCCCAACACGCAACTGAGCTTCCTTCCGCGCCATCTTCCCGTTATCGGTTTCGTGGTCGTATCCAGCCAGGTGCAGCGCCCCGTGCAAAATCAGAATCTTAATCTCATCCTCGACCGTGTGTCCCAACTGTTTCGCGTTTTCCGCGGCTATATCCCCAGAGATCGCCAAATCTCCAGCTAGCTTCCCCGGCAGTCCAGGGACAGCGGGAAAGGACAGGACATCGGTGGCCGCATCTCTGGCCCGGAAACGGCGGTTCAGACTGCGCATCTCGGAGTCATGAGTGATGAGCACATTGACCGTCCCCTTGAGCTTCACGGCTCCACATGCCCGCCGCACAAAACGCTCGAACAGAGCGGCTGTGGCTCCCGGAATCCGCTTTTTCAGAAGAACCATTGCAAAAGAACCAAGGTGGTGGCAAGTCGCCCAGGCGCAAATAACCTCGCCCGCGAGCCCGCGCAAGAAGTTTACTCGTTTCGACGGCGTTTTCTAGTCGGGAATACGCGTTTCCGCGCTCGGCGTCTTGGCCAGAGCCTCCGCGCTCGCCTTCTGTCTGGGCTCCAGCGCCAGGGACAACTGCGTCGCCTCTTGCTGCGTCTTGTACTCGTCGTAGGCGCGCACGATGCGTTGCACGAGGTGATGCCGGACCACGTCGGTCTCGTCGAAACGCACGAAGTTGATACCCTCCACAGTCTTCAACGCGTCCATCGCCTCGAGCAGACCGCTGCGCCGGGATGTCGGTAGATCGATCTGCGTTATGTCACCTGTAATGACGGCCTTGGAACCGAACCCTAAGCGAGTGACAAACATCTTCATCTGTTCGGTGGTCGTATTCTGCGCTTCGTCCATGATGACGAAGGAATCGTTCAGCGTCCGGCCGCGCATGAAGGCGATGGGAGCGATCTCGATCACGTTTTTCTCGAGATAGCGCTCGACTTTTTCCGGATCGAGCAAGTCGTACAAGGCGTCGTAGAGCGGGCGCAAGTAGGGATCGATTTTGTCCTGCAGCGTCCCGGGCAAAAACCCGAGGCGCTCACCGGCTTCCACGGCCGGGCGGGCCAGTACGATGCGATTTACCTTCTTGGCGAGGAGAGCGGAAATTGCCATTGCGACTGCCAGATACGTCTTCCCTGTTCCCGCCGGACCGATGCCAAACACCATGTCGTGCTTTTCGATTGCGTCGAGATAGCGGCGCTGGTTGACGGTCTTCGGCTGCACCATGCGGCGCCCCTGCGCTCGCTGCTTACCAGCCTCGGCGAGGCCGCGTAAGGTTGATGTCGCGTCGGTCACGACAACGCGGAGCATGCTGCCGAGGTCACCATTCGAAAACTGGAAGCCGGACTTCTGGAGATAGACAAAGTCGGAGAATACCTGCTCGGCGCGTGCTACGTCCCTAGCTGATCCTTCGATTTCGATCCCACTCGCCCGCAGATCGATGGCAACGTTCAGGCCATCTTCGATCACATGCAGGTTCTCATCTCGCGTACCGAACAGCGTTTCGATGTTCGCGCCAATTTCAACACTCTTCTTCATGCAATCCCTGACGTCTCTCCGTACCAACGCTAATGCACGCAGCTCTGCTGTATTCCCCAAACATACGAAAGCAAATGATCTCTTGAGATGGAATCAATCGGGGCTTCGGCCACCACACTGGAGGCTACAACCATTGCTATAAGCGTACGCGGGGGTGGGGGGAGAGTCAATGCGGGTGTGCGGACTAGCTTTCCTGAATTGCCGCCGACGCCTGCACGGCCCGAGTCTTGGCCCAGTGGCGCAGAGCTTGAATGTCCTCAGAGCGAGTCGCCGAAAGGGGGACGGTTTGCGAGAGCGCATCGAGCAGGGTTTGCGTCGTCATTGGTTGCTTGAAGGAGAAGGACGCGTACATCGCGGTTTGGACGGCGGCGTCGATTTCCGCGCCGGAATAGCCGCCTGCCGCCTGGGCGATCTGATCGAGATCAAAATCCGAAACGTTCTTCTTCCGACGCGCTAGTTGGATGGAAAGGATTTGCTTGCGCTCGGATTGGTTGGGCAGGTCGACGAAGAATAGTTCGTCGAAGCGGCCTTTGCGAATCAGCTCTGGAGGCAAGGCGTTTACGTTGTTCGAGGTTGCCGCTACGAAAACTGGGGCTTTGCGATCCTGCATCCAGCCGAGGAACGATCCCAACATGCGGGACGATACCCCGGCGTCAACCGATGCTGAATCTGCACCCGTGCCAGCAAAGACCTTTTCCAACTCGTCGATCCATAGGACGCAGGGCGCCAGTCCCTCAGCGACCTTGAAGACTTTGCGGATGCGCTTCTCTGTCTCACCGATATATTTGTCGAAAATCGCTGCGGAATCGAACTTCACCAGCGGCAGTTGCCACTCGCCGGCAATCGCGCGGGCGCATAGGCTCTTGCCGCAGCCTTGGACTCCGAGGATGATAACGCCCTTAGGTGGTTCGAGGCCGAAATCGCGGGCCTTTTCTTCCCAAGCGCCCCGGCGCAACGCCAACCAATTTTTCAAGTTATCGAGCCCGCCGATGCCTGCCATGCTGTCCGACGTGTCGACGAAGTCGAGCATGCCGGTGCGTTTGAGCATGGCCTTTTTGGCGTCGAGGATGTCTGTAATTGTTTCCTGACAAAGCGCATAGCGCGTTACCAACGCCTGCGAAACTGCCCGCTCCGCTTCTTCTTCTGTTAGTCCGCGCAGGTTCGCCACGACTGCGTCGATCCCGGCTGCATCGAGTTTCCGGCCTAGGGTATGCGTTTTGCTGACTCGCACCAGCATTTCGTCGACGATCTGCCGCAGGCGAACTCTATCTGGGAGGGGCAATTCCAGATATTCGACCAAACTTGCCAGCTCGGGAGGAATTTGGATGGACGGAGCGGTCAGGATTAGGGTGCGGCGGTTGGTTTGGAACTTCTGGCCGACGTCGCGGAGGCGGCGGACGACGACGGGGTCTTCGAGATGGCGGTGGAAGTCCTTGAGAATAAACGCCCCTTCCACGGTAAGCCCTTCCATGTGCCCGAGCACCTTGGCCGGGTCTCGGGTGTCGTAGATCATGTTGCCTTGGGCTTGAGCGGCGGCGTAGGCGTCCTGACTATAGCCTCCCGGTGGAAGACCGTGCTCGATGCCAAAATCGCTCGTGTGAAGGGCCGAGACCAGTCCGGATCCGGCCACGGCCGCGCCAGCCATCCCGGAACGAACCAGACCGCTAGCAATCGTCCATTCAAAACTCGAGAGATTCAGACTTTGGCAGGCTAGGCGAACGAGCCGAACGGCGCGGGACTCCTCCACCGTCTCCATGACAACAATCGGGGTACTGGAGTCGAGCAATACCCTGAGACGATCGGTGGCCTTGTCTGTGGCCTTGTCAATCGCTTCAGCCATGTACCTCAGCCATTTCGTTTCCTAAACTGTTTCGAGGATTGGACTTAGAGTTGACCAAAAAGGGGGGTTCTCGTAAGATAAAGGTTCGGCACCCACCGAGCAACTTTCCATAGGACAAGGACTTACGTACAGATGGCGAACCACGTATCAGCGCTGAAGCGCGTCCGTCAGACCGCTAAGAAGACCGAAGTGAACCGCAACAACCGATCCCGCGTGCGCGGCGCCTTGCGTAAGATGCGCGAAGTGGCTGCTGCTGGCGACAAGAAGGCCGCCGAACTGCAGTTCCGCGAGACTGTTTCCGCGCTGGACAAGGCGATCCAGAAGGGTGTGCTGCACAAGAATACGGCCGGACGTTATAAAAGCCGGCTGGCGGCTCGCGTGAAGGCGATCCAGTAGTATCCGCTTCAATACTTCCCAGCACTTCCTCGAAATTTTCAAGGCCTTGTTTGAAGACCTCGCGGGCGATGGCGCCCGCGACTACACGAGCAGTTCGTCCTGCTGCCAGCCAATTTCTGGCTGCGGAGCGGCGGACAAATCCAGAACAAGCTTTTCCATCACCATGCGACGGCTCACGGGATTGGACCGCAGAGCCAGATCCGCCTTGGCGGTTAGACGAATCGCGCGAGTGAGTTCGCGCTTGGATTTGTAGCGGCGGGCTTGTTTGATGATGTCTTCGGCGGCAAACGGTGGGACCCGGAAGCCCTGCCACAACGCCGCCCATAACATGCGTTGATCGCGAACGTTGCGTTCCAGAATGACCAGCATCTGGCGGAAGGTCTTGGCCAGCATATAAATATGGCCGATGGATGCCTCTTCGCCTTCGCCAGTGGACAAAAGCGCGTCGAGCACGAGCAAAGCTTTGGTGCGGTCCTTGGCGGAGATGGCATCGGTCAGTTCGTAGAGTGAGCGTTGTTTGGCGGCTAGGACCATGGTTTCCACGTCGCCCAGCGTAATGCGCTTTTTTTCGCCGACGTAGAGCATGAGCTTCTCGAGCTCGTTGGAGACCATCATCAAATCGCCGCCGAGGGCGTCGACTAATTCCCGGGCGGCATCAGCGTCCATTTTGACTTCGCGCGTGGCGCAGTATTCCCCGATCCAACGCACCGCTTCGTTTTCCTCTACGCGAGCAAGTTCGACGGTGCCGCAGAACTGGCCCATGCCTTCGCGGATGCGTTCGTAGCGGTCTTTGTCGGTCATTTCCATCTTCCGAACGTCGGCTGGGATGGATATGTGGTCGGCGATGAAGATCAACACTGCGTCAGGATTCGGATTCTTGGTGTACTCCTCGATGGCCGCAAGTTTTTCGTCGTTGGATCCCCGGCCAAACAAGCTCTTGACGCCGCGAACGAAGAAGACCTGGAAAGGGGCCATGAGCGACGGAGTGCGTGCGCGGTCGAGCACTTCCACCAGATCCGTTTCGGCCAGATCCATCTCGTAGAGGCTGAAGTCGCGCATGTCGGCCGGAACCAGATGCTGCAGGATGGCTTCGCGACAGCGGCGGCGGAAGAAGGCTTCATCGCCCACGAATATGTATGCCGGTCGAAGTTTTCCCCCCATGACTTCGGCGACAAAACGCTCCGTCTGAGCGAACGAACGCACTAGAAGCCCTCCAGAATGTTAGATACCAGGGTGCGTGCGAAATCTTGCGAAAGCCGCTGCAAAGCGGGAGTATCCTCCTGGAAGAAACTGGCGAAGCCTTGCGAGACTTGATATTGCTCGCGGAATTGATATTGTTCGTTCTCGTAGAGCATCTTGCCATCGCGACTGGTTAGAGCAACCTTCATGTTGACCGTCACCAGTACCGAGGCGACGCGGCCCGTGTTGGCGTCGTAAGTTGATGGGGCTGTAGCCGCCGAAAGTACTGTTCCTCGCAAAGTAGCATCTGTGTCGTCGTCCGCATTGGGAACAATCCTATAGTTGGCTCGCGTTGTGAACTCCCGCACCACTGCGCCGGTCAACATCTGCTCCAACTTGTAGGTTTGAGTTTCGTTCACAAATGCCGGAATGGCTATTGTCTTTACATGGTCGGGGAGGATGTTGCCTTTGCCGGCCGTGTGGTAACCGCAGGAGGATAGGGTTAGAGCCAAGAGGGCTGGCAATACGTTCTTGAAGATCAATCCCTGGACAGCTTTGCTCGCAACAGGCCGTCGCCGAAACATCCCCGCCCTGTTCGCAAAGAACGCCAACAAGGACGGGGCACCCGGTTGGATTTGCGACGAGTTCGGGCCGTTCACTGTACGGTTCCCTTTGGCAGCGAAGCAGCCATGCTCTCGGCGCATTCCACGGCATTGCGGGCAGCAACGCGGAGGTTATCGGCGGCAGCCCAGAGCCAGAAGGCCTTGGGATTGGTGGCGTCGCGGGTCACGGAAAGCAGAATCTCGTCCTGCCCGGCGGCGGCCACAGTGCTAGGCTGCTCGTCGGTGGCGCGGGCGATCTCGACATGATCGCCCTGCAGCGCCTGCGTGAGGTCACCGAGGGCTACGGTCTCTTCCGTCTCCAGAAAGACCATGAACGAGTAGCCGTGGAAAACTGGAGCCTGCAAGAGGCCCACGGAAGGAGCTATGTTGTCCTTCCCGGCAATGTGGGCGTAATGTCTCACAATCCGGCGCTCGATGGAGTCCAGATTCGGAACGGCTTTCTCACCATAGCGCCGAATCAAATTAAAACCAATCCGGGCATCAAACACTTCCTGCGGCAGTTCCTGGAATGAGAGCAGGTTGACCGACTGCTCCTGCAATTCATCAATGCCCTTGCGGCCGCGCTCAGAGACCGGCTCGAAGACGGTGGCGGCAACGCGGCTCAGCTTTCCGGCTTGTTGTGCGCGGAGAGTCAGCAACGCCAGCACGATAGCGGCGGGATGAGCCACGATGACGATCGGACTGGGCTGCAACTCCAATTGCAGATCCTGCCCAAGCTGACGTTCGACCCAGGGCGAGCGTGTGCGCGCCGATGCTTGCTCTTCCAAAGCGAAGGATAGATCGAGGATCGATCCGCCACCGCTGCGGGCCTTTTCCCAACCTTGGCGCGTGGTGTCCTGGTCGCCGGCAAAAAACGTAAAGTCCACTTTCTTGAACTGGTCGCTGCGGACACTCTGAATGAAGGTGACTTCTTCGCCCACGGCTTCCAACTGGCCGAGGGATTCGTCGTCGTCGAGAAGTTTGATGTCGGCGGCTGGAAACTTGCGCTCGCTGAGCACGTCGGCCACTTCCTTGCCCTTGAGCGTACCGCCTCCGACCAGGGCGACTCTGTAAAGGCCGGTCGTGGCTTCCTTGGCGCCGTGCCCGTTGGGTTTTTGCGAACTCATGAAGGTTGCGAGGCCTCCTGAAAGGGAGGTTGGGGCTGATTCTTCTTACGGAACACCCATTGCAAGCGCCAAAGGATTCCTGCGGACATGTAGGTCATAGAAAGAATGAGCAAGAAGGGCCGCGACATTTCCCATGCTGCGGCGATGATTGCGGCTACTATCACGATGACACGGAAGGGGTGGCGGCTGCGCAGTTTGAGGCCCTTGGTGCTGAAGAAGCGCCAGGTACTGACCATGAAAAACGAACACAAGATCATCAGCGCACACCAAAGGAGGGATTGCCACCAGACCTGAACCGGTGCGCCCTTGGAAAAATGGACAACGGAGGCGAGAACACCGGCAGCGGCGGGAATCGGCATTCCAACAAAATACTTTTTGCCGGGACGGCCGGGGTTGGAAGGCTCGGGATTGACCTGGATGTTAAAGCGGGCCAGGCGGCTCGCACCGGCCATCAGGAAAACGAAACTCAACACCATACCGATCTCAACCAGACGCGAACGCATCAAGGGCACGGTGAGGAATGGCAACGTGATCGTGGGTAGGTCCGGCAGAAAATGAAAGCCCCAGAAGAAGGCCAGCATGGCCGGTGCGACCCCGAAGGTGATGACGTCGGCGAGCGAATCCAGTTCCCTGCCGAAATCACTGCTGGTGTTAGTCATGCGGGCGATGGCGCCGTCGAGCGAATCGAAGAGTACGGCGAAACCAATGGCAATCGAAGCGAGATTGAAGTGCTGCGGGGCAGTTGGCGAGCCCTGCGTGATCTGCACCAGTGCGTAGTATCCGGCAGCGATGTTGGCGGCGGTGAACATGGACGGCAGAATGTACATACCGCGGCGCAGGCGGCGATCGGACCGGTCGTCTTTGCGGCGCATGGGATGCGGGAATTTCATCTGCGGGCTCCGACTTCCGCAGCGCTCGCACCCACGAGTTCGCCGATGCCGGATTCGATTGCAAGTACACTGGCGCCACCGCGTACGCGGTCACCTACTTTGACCTGCGGAATCGCGGTTGTGTCGAGAAGGACATCCACGCGCGAACCAAATTTAATCAGACCCACTCGCTCGCCGCGGCCTACCGAATCGCCGACGCTTTTTGTGAAGACGATGCGTCGGGCCAACAGGCCAGCAATCTGCTTGAACACGACCGTAATTCCCTCGCCTTCGACGGTCACGATGTTCTGCTCGTTTTCGGCGGCGGACTCCGCACTCATCGCGTTAATAAATTTCCCTCGTTGGTAGCGAATGTCGCGGATCACACCAGCGATGGGAGAGCGGTTAACGTGCACGTCAAAGACACTGAGGAAGATGCTAATGCGCAGTTTGTCGGCGCCGCTGGCGCGGACTCGAGAAACATCCGTCACTTTGCCGTCCCCCGGCGACACGATGGCGCCGGCCACCGCTGGAATCTCACGCTCCGGATCACGGAAAAACCATAGAAAAAAGCAGGCTAGTAAGACCGCAGGCAATGCCCACAGCGGCGATGTCAGCCAGCCCAAAATCAGCGCAGCAACGCAAAACCCGAAACCGTAATAGTAGCCGTCGGACACCATGGATGGATGCGAGAATTATAGAGCAGCGCTGGGCACGCGAAGGGCGAGAAACGAAATCTGAGAGTTGCGGAAACAGGTACCGAGTGGGCGACAAAAAAGGCGCCCTATGGGACGCCTTGGTTTCACTGCAATTTTGGCTTCTGAGCAGGGGGCCGGCTCGTCCCAATGAAGGGCGCAAGGCTGGATTACGCCACCTGTCCTTGCTGCACACGATACTGCCGCTCAATGCTCTCCATCTGATCTTTGAGCCGCAGCTTGAGTTTCTTGAGACGGACTTCCTCGATCTTTTCGTCATCCGTCAGGAAACGCCTTTCGGTGAGTTGTTCGAGTCTCTGGGAGTATTGGGAGTGTTCCATGGCTAGTTTTTGAAGAACCTCTTGACTTGATAACAACGAGTGTTGCGGAGATCCCATTCAGGCCAACCTCCTAACCGGAAGTGAAAGCAGCACTACCGTACCACAGCGGTCAAGCCCCCAGCAATACTAGGTTTTTCGAGCCTGTGAGTATCTTGGGCATAATGCGATGGGTTCTTTAAGTCATTGAAAACTATAGCGATATACGAGTGCATCTTCTTCGGGTAGGTGGTAATACGCCCGGCGGCGGTTGTCAAGATGGAAGCCGGATTTTTCGTAAAGTTGCCGTGCAGCGAGGTTGGATTCACGAACCTCGAGGTAAACGATCAGGTCGTTGTTCGGCAGCATGTTGAGGCTGATCTGTTCCAGAAAAGCGCTGACTAGAGCCATGCCCAGTCCTCGTCTGCGAACTGTTTCGGCGACGACCACGTTTTCAATCTCCCATTCCGTAACGAACAAGGAACGGGCGACAAGGAGACCCTCTACCTGCCGATCGAATTCTCCGACCAGCAGCATGCGGCTCCGAGATGTGGCCGTAAGAGCGCTGTTGTAGTCGGGTTGCTGCCAATGAGCTGCGGTGGGGGCGGCGCGCTCGATTTCGAGAATGCGATTGATATCGGCAGCGAAGGCGGGGCGTACCTGAATAGAAAGCTTCGGACTACTTTCCATGGACCAGAATCTCGGCATCGGTGCGGCGAATGTAGTTGGCCTCGAGGGTGGCGACATCGGCGACGTCTCCTGCGGCCAATTTCTTCCAGCCGATACGCGCGATGGCATCGCCGCGGGGATTTGGAATCTCGAGTACAGTCGCCCCGGACTGGCGCAGGCCTTCAGCGACATTTTTGTCGGGAGTGACAACGGGCCGGCCGGCAGCGAGCATGCCGAGTTCTTCCCACAACACCAGATGCTCCTTGATGCTAGAGGCGGTCTCTCCGGAGAGTTTGTACTCGCCGACAAACGCTTGGCGGCGGCCTGCGTCCAGGGCGGCAATGACATTGCCCTGCTTCCCACCGGCCCGCGCAACGGCTTCCAGGCGCGAGACGGCGGCGATGGACTTCTGGAGAGCTTCGGCGAGGCCTTTGACGGCGGCGATGCCAACGCGCAGGCCGGTGAAAGAGCCGGGCCCTACGGCCACGGCAAATCCGCCGAGGTCGCGGCGTGTGAATTTGTGCTGCGTTAGGAGGCTGGCGATCCGTGGCACCAGTTGTGTGGAGAAGTTGCCGCCATCAAGGTTCACGACTTCGATGATCTCCAAGCTTGAGCCTTCTCCCCGGGCTAAGGCCAGGCTGCCTTCTCTGCCCGAAGAATCGACGGCGAGAAGAATCATCCCTCTACCAACTCGATGAGGACTCCGCCCGCGCTGGAGGGGTGGACGAAGACATAACGATGGCCTCCTGCGCCGACTTTGATTTCATCGGAAACCAGGCGGACGCCGTCCTTCTTGAGCCGCGCAACTACGGAGGCGAGATCGGGAACCTGGAGAGCCACGTGGTGCAAGCCTTCGCCGCGCTTAGCCAGGAACTTCGCAATCGTGGAGCCTTCCGACGTCGGCTCGAGTAGTTCCAGACGACTCTCGCCGACCGTTGCCATCACAAGGTTCACTTTCTCCGCCAAGACCGTTTCCTCCTTCGAAACGGGCAGCCCCAACTTCTCATAGAACGTCTTCGCGGTGGCAACGGACTTCACGGCAATTCCGAGATGATCGATTTTGAACATGGCCACCTAAACCTTCACCGTGCCGCCGACAATCTCCTCTACCAGCGTATAAGGATCGCGCTTGTGGCCCGCCACTTCGGCGGCGTAGCGGGCAATTTCGCCGTCAGTGAAACGCGCTTTCACCACGCGTTCGAGCACGGCGTCGCGCAGCATTTCGACTAGGCGGACTTCCCAATTGTGCGCAGTCTTCTTCAGAAGGCGATTGTCCTGGGCAAGATAGGCCTCGTACCGCGCGATCGCTGCGCCGAGTTCGCCGATCCCCTTTCCTTCGCTGGCGACGGTCTTCACAATCGGCGGCGTCCATCCGTCGCTGCGGGTGGCGAGAGTTTGCAGGGCTAGAATTTCGCGTTCGACGCGTTCGGCGCCCTCGCGGTCGCTTTTGTTGATGACGAAGATGTCGGCAATTTCCATGATGCCGGCTTTGATGGTTTGAACGTCATCGCCCATGCCGGGCACCAGGATCACTACGGTGATGTCCGCGAGCCGCACGATGTCTACTTCATCCTGGCCCACTCCTACAGTCTCGATCAGGATTACATCGCGGCCCGAGGCATCCATGACGGTCGCAACGTCCGCCGTGGTGTGGGCTAGGCCGCCCAAAGATCCGCGCGTGGCCATACTGCGAATGTAGATGCCGGGATCGGCGTAATGGCTCTGCATTCGAATGCGATCGCCTAAAATCGCGCCGCCAGTATAGGGACTCGTTGGATCGACGGCCACGATTCCGACTGTCTTCTTCGCTTCGCGGTAGTACCGGGCAAGATGATCCACTAAAGTGCTCTTTCCCGCCCCTGGCGGGCCCGTTAGTCCAAAGACTCGCGCGTCACCGCTGTGAGGAAACAGAGCCTTCAGTAGTTCGTAGGCCCCCGGCTCGTGGTCTTCAATGACCGTAATTGCGCGCGCCAATGCCCGCGGGTCGCCGGAACGCACCGAATCTATCCAAGGTTGGAGATGGAGAGCCAAGACAGATCAGTGTAAAGCAAATACACCGACTGGCATTTATCCCTTCAATAACTGCCGCGCAATTACCATTCGCTGAATCTCGCTGGTACCCTCGCCAATCGTACAGAGCTTTACATCGCGATAGAACTTCTCCGCCGGATAGTCCTTGATGAAGCCGTAGCCACCGTGAATCTGGACGCTTTCGTTGGCACAGCGGACGGCGACCTCGCTAGCGTAGAGCTTCGCCATGGAAGACTCTTGCGTCGTTTTCAGGCCTGCGTCTTTCATGGATGCTGCACGCATGGTCAGCAGCCAGGCTGCGTCGAGTTCGGTGGCCATATCCGCGAGCTTCCACTGGATTGCCTGGAAGTCGGAAATGGCTTTGCCGAACTGCTTGCGCTCCTTGGAATACTTCAGAGCGCAGTCGTATGCGCCATGGCCGATGCCCAGGGCTAACGCGGCAATCGAGATACGTCCGCCATCCAGAACCTTCATGGCATCGATAAAGCCGTCGCCTTCTTTGCCGAGTAAGTTTTCCGCGGGGACAAAGCAGTCTTCGAAGATCATTTCGGAGGTATCGCTGGCCCGCAGACCCAGCTTGTTTTCTTTTTTCCCGGCGCGAAAGCCCTTGGTTCCCTTTTCCACGATGAACGCGGACAGGCCATGAGTTCCAGCTGCGCGATCTGTTACCGCGATCACCACCATCACGTCGGCGTAGTGGCCGTTGGTGATGAACGTCTTTGTTCCATTGATGACATAGCCGCCGATGGTGTGAACCGCTGTGGCTCGCGCGCTGCCTGCATCCGATCCGGAGGATGGCTCGGTCAACCCCCACGCTCCGATCCATTCGCCCGAGGCCAGTTTGGGGATATATTTTTTCTTCTGCGCTTCGCTTCCCGCAGTAAAAATGTGATTCGATCCCAGTGACGTGTGTGCCGCGACGATGATTCCGACCGAACCATCAACGCGCGAAAGTTCGTCAATCGCCGTTACATATTCCACATAGCCCATGCCGGCGCCGCCGTATTCCACGGGAAAGATGATTCCGAGCAGCCCAAGCTTGGCTAGTTCCTTGATTGTGGCCAGGGGAAACTCGCTCGCTTCGTCCCACTTCATGACGTTGGGAGCGATTTCGCGTTGGGCGAATTCGCGCACACTCTTCTGCAGGTGCAGTTGTTCCTCGTTGAGCTGAAAATTCAAAATGTTCTCCAAATGAAAGAGCGCCGGGTCACACAGCGCAGAATTGTTGTCTAGTTATTACACCACAGGTGCGCGCTGGGAATGTCAAACGCTGGTAACGGAACCCGCATGAATATTGGGGAAAAGCAGACTGACCGGTCGGTCTAGGCGCGTGATGGATGCATAGCCGCAAGACCGATAAATTTTTCAAACACTTCGTTCGAGAGCAGCCGACCCCGGGCGGTTAAGCAAATGCGGCTGCCCTCGTGTTCCAACAACCGGTACTCCACCAGTTCCTGGATGATCCCCGCGGCCGCCACCATGGGTCCGTGACCGAATTCCGCCGCCAGGGCTCTCCAATCGACACCCCGATTCAGGCGGAGGCCGAGGAAAAAAGCTTCCTCCAGCGCGGCATCGGGTGGAACCTCGGTGACTTCGAGCGGTGCGCCGGCCACGAACGAATTCAAGTCGTCCACAGCGGCAAAACGCACCGCGGCCAAGAGGGGGCGGGCCGACGGCAGCATGGAATGGGCATCCACGCCAAAGCCGAAATATGGCTTCCTTTGCCAGTACTTCAAGTTATGCCGCGACTCAGCGCCGAGGCGTGCGAAATTCGAAATCTCGTACTGCCGAATTCCAGCTGCTTCCAAACGCAGGCAGGCCTCACTGTAGAATTCCGCACTCAAGTCCTCTTGCGGGACGAAGTGTGCGTGATACTTCGTACCTCCGGCCAGCAACTCCCGACCGAGCCGCGAATCCTCATCGACTTCGAGCATATAGATGCTGGCATGAGGTACGCCGGTGGCAATGGTTTCGGAAACAGAATACGCCCAACTCTCCGGGGTCTGGTGTGGCAGCCCGGCAATCAAATCGACGTTGATGTCCCGAATGCCCGCCGCCCGCAGCACGGCAATGTCTTCGAGCACCTTCGCGCGGGTGTGCAATCGCCCCACTGATGCCGCTTCCAAATCCACCCAGGACTGTACGCCCAGACTCACGCGGTTGACGCCGCAGCGGACGAGGGCGTCGAGCATCTCCGGGGTCAGCGTGCCTGGGGCGCACTCCACCGTGATCTCGGCTTTTGGCAAAATGTCAAAGTTCTTCCGCAGCGCTGCAAACATGCGCGCTAGGTCGGCCGGTTCCAGAATTGTCGGTGTACCTCCGCCGAGAAACACCGAATTCACGGTGCGTTCGAACCGCCCGCCAACCGCCGTGGCCGTCGCTTCCGCCGCTGCGATATCCGCGCAGATGCGATCCACGTAGGTCGAGTACGCCGCCCGCGTTACCACGCCCGTGGCGAAGTTGCAGTAGCTACACTTGCTCTTGCAAAAGGGGACTGAAATGTAGATTCCCAGAGGCATCTGTCCCCATTATCTGTCACCGATGTGGGAACGCGCAGCGCAAATCGCCCCGAATTCCTGCCTTCGACTGATAGAATCCTTAAGCGTTGTACTTGGAGAGCCATTGCCGCCTCGGGTCGTGATCACAGGAATGGGCGTCGTCAGCCCGAATGGAATCGGAAAGCAAGCCTTTTCGCAAGCCGTCCTCGAAGGTAAGTCCGGCGTTAAGCGTATTTCCCGCTGGGATCCGTCTTCTTTGCCCGTTCACATCGCCGGAGAAATCCCGGAGTTCGACGAACTCGCCTGGATTGATGCCCGCGAGCGGAAGCACGTTTCCCGCGTAGTCCCGCTGGGAATTGCAGCCTGCGCTGAGGCCATCAAGAGCGGCGGGCTGGATCCGGCCTCAATGTCGATGGAGGAAAAGCGCGAGATCGGTATCGTCATTGGGTCTGGCGGCGGAGCGCAGGAGTTTTCCGAGGAGCAATACCGGCTCTGGCATTCGGGCAACATCAAGCAGGTCAGTCTTTTCTGCATTCCCAGCGGGACAATGGGCACGATGTCGAGCGAAATCCAGATGCGCTTTGGGTTCCGAGGATATAGCCACGTGGTCACCACGGGGTGCACGTCGTCCACCGATGCGATCGGCTATGCCATGCAGCACATTCAGGCTGGGATTCAGCCGATGTTTCTGGCCGGAGGATCGGATTCGACGATTACTCCTGGGATCATCAAGGGCTATACGCTGTTGCGCGCTCTGACGCAATCCTGGAACCACGCACCGGAGCGCGCCTCGCGCCCGTTCTCCGCAGACCGCGACGGCTTCGTGCTGGCCGAGGGCTCCTGGATGTTCCTGCTGGAAGAATATGATCATGCCAAGACCCGGAATGCGCATATCTATGCGGAACTCGCCGGCTACGCTTCCAATTGCGAAGCCTTTCACCGTGTGCGCATGAGCGAAGATCCACAAGAACCCGCACGCGCCATCAATCTAGCCATGGAAGAGGCTGGCGTTGGGCCGACCGATATTCAGTACGTGAACCTTCACGGCACTGCTACGCCCATGAACGATCGCGTGGAAACGCGCGCGCTGAAGATCGCTTTGGGCGACCACGCTTACAAGGTGCCGATGTCATCGCTGAAGTCTCAGATCGGTCACGCGCAGGGGGCCTGTGGAGCCGCAGGAGTTGCGGCCACGCTTATTTCGATGGAACAGGGTCAGCTTCCACCGAATATCAATCTCGAAGTGCCGGATCCCGACTGTGATTTGGACTACGTGCCACACCCGGGCCGAAAGACAAGGATCGACAACGCTATCTGTAACTGTGTAGGATTTGGATCGAAGAATTCTGCGCTAGTCCTCAAGCGCGTTTGATCCTGGATGAAGGTCTCCCCAATGAGACCAGACTTGCCGTGAAGATCCCGTATCGTCAGGCTTTGGCACTTGCCGTTCTTGTTTTTGCCACACTAATCCGCAGGGCGTTACCAACAACTGCGAAGTCCAACGCTGAACTTTTCTCATCCCCGCGGCCCTGTAAAATCATCTATTCACCGTAGTCGCAAACCCTTCATGTCGTCAGAAGAAGAAGTTCTAGGGAAAGCGTATGACAGCCGCCTCATGCGGCGGCTGCTCACGTATCTGCGCCCCTATAAAGTCCAAACCACGATCGCCCTCGGAGCCATCGTCCTTAAAGCCCTGGCGGAAGCCTTGGGTCCACTTCTGGTGAAGGTTGAAGTCGACAAGTACTTAATCCAGCCGCACAAGTCGGCGGGGTTCCTAGACCGCTTCCTCAGTCCTAGCCCGTATACCGGGATCGCGCAAATTGGTGGAGTCTACGCGGGCATTATCGCGCTGAGCTTTGTCCTCGAGTTCGCGCAGACCTACTTCATGCAGTGGACCGGACAGAAAGTCATGTTCGACCTGCGCAGCCAGATCTTCCGCCACTTGCAACACATGCACGTTGGCTTCTACGACAAGAACCCCGTGGGCCGCCTAGTCACGCGCGTCACCACTGACGTCGATGCTCTGAACGAGCTATTTACTTCCGGCGTGGTTTCCATTTTCGAGGACATCTTCGTGCTCGCTGGAATCATCACGATCATGACGATGATGAACTGGAAGCTGGCGCTGATTACGTTTGCCGTGCTTCCGCTGATCGTCTATGCCACGCAGGTTTTTCGCATCAAAGTGCGCGACTCGTACCGGCGGATCCGCATCGCAATTGCGCGCATTAATTCACACCTGCAAGAGCATGTCAGCGGCATGACGGTGCTGCAACTGTTCAATCGGGAGCGGCGCGCCTACGACAGATTCTCCGACGTGAACGACGCGCACCGGGAAGCCTACAAGGACGCCATCCTGGCCCATGCTGTCTACTACCCGGTGGTCGAAATCCTCTCCTCGGTGGCGATCGCGACGGTGATCTGGTTCGGTGGCAATCAGGTCTTGCGGATGGTGACAACCCTTACGGTCTCGGTTGGATTGGCGAGAGGGCTGCCGCATTTTCAACTGCTGCCCACTTTGACCACGCTCGGCGTGCTTGTCGCCTTCATGCAGTATGCGCAGCGATTCTTCAAGCCCATCCAGGATCTGAGCGAGAAGTACAACATTCTGCAATCCGCCATGGCTTCCGCGGAGCGGGTATTCAAATTGCTGGATACGTCCACGGAAATTACGCAGCCAGCCGTCACTAAGACGCCAACTGGGCCTGGCCAGATCCATTTTGACCACGTCTGGTTCGCGTACCGGAACGCTGAGAACGGCGAGCCTGACTGGGTTCTTCGCGACGTTTCTTTTACGGTTTCGCCCGGCGAGACCGTGGCTTTTGTCGGCCACACGGGCGCGGGCAAGACCACCATCATTTCTCTGCTGTTGCGGTTCTATGACGTGCAGAAGGGCGCCATTCGCATCGACGGGGTCGATATCAAAGAGATCGACCTGCCCGGTCTGCGACGGCGTTTTGGTGTGGTCCTACAGGATCCGTTCCTGTTCTCTGGAACCGTCGCGCAAAACATCCGCTTAGGATCTTCCTGGATCACCGACGCGGCCGTTGAAAAGGCCGCCGAAGAGGTCAACGTAGCCGACTTCATCCGTTCACTGCCGCGGGGCTTCCAAGAGGAGGTCCGCGAGCGCGGCAGCACGCTTTCCACGGGACAAAAACAGCTCATCTCCTTTGCGCGAGCCCTGGCTCACGAGCCCAAGATCTTAATCCTCGACGAAGCCACTTCGAGTGTTGATACCGAAACCGAATTCCGCGTTCGCGACGCACTTACGCGCATGGTCGAAGGGCGCACTTCGCTCATTATTGCGCACCGCCTCTCCACCATTCAGCGCGCGGACAAAATCATTCTGCTGCACAAGGGCAAACTCCGCGAAATGGGGACGCACCAGCAATTGCTCGGCCAGAGGGGCATCTACTTCAAGCTCTATCAGCTGCAATACAAAGATCAGGAACTTCCTAGCCCGGCCCCGGCCGTCCCCGCCGACTAGTCACGCAACGCCTGGGCACTCGCCACGAGTTACACCAGAAGCAGCCGCTCTTCCTGCAAAACAGGTACTATGTTGCGACTCTCAATGCGCAAACACACCGCCAACTGGCTAGCTGCCCTCCTTCTGCTGGTCTTCATCTTCGAAATCACGATGTCTATCCGCCAGCAGTCCCTCTCCTGGGACGAGGGCGATCACCTCTTTGCGGGTTACATGTCCTGGAAGGCTGCAGATTTTGGTCTGAATCCGGAACATCCACCGTTGGTGAAAGCTCTCGCCGCCCTTCCGCTCTTGCTGATGCACCTCAAGATTCCGCCATCTAAGGGACTTTCAGATTTCAAGGGCGAAGCTTTCCTCGATGGCCGCGACTTCATCTACGGCAACGGAGGGCTAGCGACCGCAGACAGCATCATCTTCCGCGCTCGGATGACGGCCGCCACACTGAGCCTACTGCTCGGCCTGCTGGTCTTCGTGGCTACACGGGAGATGTTTGGCAAGGGTGCGGCTCTCTTCGCTCTGACGCTGCTGGTCTTCGAGCCCAATCTGATTGCACACGGCGCCTACATCACCACGGACATGGGCATTGCCTGCTTCATGTTTGCCAGCATCTATGCGTTCTATCGCTATGCGAAGAATCCTTCGTGGGGACGTCTAGCGACGGTGGGACTCACATCAGGGCTCGCGCTTGCCGCCAAGCACTCGGCGCTACTCTTGCTTCCTATCGGCCTTGCGCTCGTACTGACCGAGATCTTCTGGCCGCCAGTCGGGACGCAAGATGGGCGCAAGGCCATCGCGCTACGCATTAGCCGTTCGTTTTTGGTCGTCTCCGTCATTGCCCTTACAGTGCTGTGGGCGTTCTATGGGTTCCGTTATGCAGCCAGACCTGGCGGCGTCCCGTTACAACCCTCCTTGGCGGACTATGCGCAGGGCTTGCACGGGCTTGAGCCTCGCGTTTATCTGGCTGTAGCCCATCTCCACCTCCTGCCCGAGTCGTATCTCTATGGCCTGGTCGATGTACGTTTGGTCTCAAACTTTTTCCCGACCTACATCTTCGGCCAGGTTCACGCTCATGGAGTCTGGTTTTACTTCCCCGTAGCTTTCATCATCAAATCGACGGCGGGATTCATGGGCATGATGCTGCTCGCCGGCTTCGGCATCGCAACCGGGAAATTGACCGGACGGCGCGAGATTCTTTTTCTCACGATTCCGCCCGTCGTCTACCTGCTGATCGCTACCGAAACCGGGCTCAACATCGGCGCACGACATATTCTTCCGATGTATCCCTTTCTTTGCGCTCTCATCGGCGGGGCGGTCGTCGCCCTTGCGCGCAGTCAACGCCGCTGGGCATACGTGGCTGCGATTCTCTTGGCGTGGCACGTCGTCTCCGCTGCTCGCGCCTATCCGGTCTATCTCGCCTATTCGAATGAGTTCTGGGGCGGGCCTGCGAACACTTACAAATACCTCTCCGATTCCAATACCGATTGGGGCCAGCAATTGAAGGCCGTCAAGCAATACGTGGATGCGCGCGGCATTCAAGACTGTTGGTTCGCCTATTTCGTTCAGCCTGCTATCGACTTTCACGCTTACGGCATCCCCTGCCAGCCTCTGCCTACGCAGGATACGATTTGGTTCCATAGCCAGATCGATACACCCGCCACCATTCAAGGCCCTGTTTTCATCAGTATCGGAACGCTGTCGGGATTTGAATTCGGATCCAACCGGATGAACCCCTATCGCCAATTCCAGACGCTTCAGCCGACTGCCGCGATCCAGCACGGCGTCTTTGTCTACGACGGAACCTTCGACATGCGATTCGCTTCCGCCCTCGGGCACGTCACCCGCGTGTATGACCTCACGGCATCGAAGAACCTGGACGCCGCCCTCGTAGAGGCGGAGATCGCCGTGCAGATCGATCCCGACGAGTTCCAAGCACAGATGGCTCTGGGTGACACGCTAGCCGCACTCGGCCGGACGCCAGACGCGAAGCCCATCTACCAGCGCGCACTGGCCATCGCCGCCACGATGGAGCCCAGCGCTGCTGCCGATTGGAGCAAACAGATTCAGCAGAAGCTGGGCCAATGATCGTATGGCGCGGCGGCCGCACCCGCGCGGTCCTGCTTTGACGGGGATAGCTACAGACACGGGAAAACTGCTACACCTCCACCCGGACCCTGGACCTGAAGGCCGGGGCTCGGTCGCGAGAGGAGCGGATTCGCTTGGGGTATTGTCTACGGATTGCTTAGGGCTTGCTTCAAGACGGCAAGCGTGCGCGAGCGGACAGACTGGCCGCGTCGGATCGCTTCGAGCGTGTGCTGGCTAAGTCCGGTTTTGCGTATTAGCCCGCGTAACGGATGCTTGGCCATTTCGTCCAAGAGAGGTTGATCCGCGACACTCGTTTTCCCAACTGGCGAGTATTCCACCGGGCTAAAACTTACGAGACTTAGGTCTTCGCCTTGCTCCCAACGTCTGTCAGTCTCTTTTCCGACATAGTGCGACTCGCCAGAGACAATCGAAGCTCTTTGCAGCCGACCGCGCGTTTCTGCCGAGCATGGTGATCCATCGGGGGCAAGAGACTTAGATTCCGAGTGGCGGAGATAAAGACGTAGGACGTAACCAACTGTTTGGGGAATCACCTTATCCAGCTTGCGGCTCTGTCGTAGGGCAAGACGATACACCTTGCCGTCGAAAACGTTGACGCATTTGGCACGAATCCATTGCTTACGCTGTTTGGTAAACGACGTTAGCAGGGTAAAGTGATTTGGATCAATGCCTGCCGGATAGCCGGACACGGTGTCGATTAGAGGGCAAAAGAGAAAATTGTAGGGACGAGTCGAACGGTTGAGCCGTTGCAAAACGTGTGGAGTGCTCAACACGACGCGCATCATAGCCGGAAGACTTAGCCATGATGGTTTTCTGGGGGGCAAAGCCAATGCCTTGCGTAACAGCCAATCCCAAGCTTCGTATGTCCAGTCGTCTTCGTCGCTCGCCCAGTTTTTAGGCGGATAAAGATATCCCAGACCGTGGGCTTTGGGGTCCACGATGGACAGGTGGTTTCCATTTCGCAGGTAAATAGCGTAACGTTTGGCAGAGATTACATAACCATAGAGCTGCCTCTGGTTCTTAGCAGAATCAAAATTAACGTCTTCGATCTTTAGGATTGAACCGGGAACCGCGTCAGGATCGTAGGGATTGAGTGTTGCGAATCTATCCGCAATGCTGCGCACCTTTTCCCACGACAGAGCCTTAACTGCATCTTGCCCGTTCAGTTTGTAAGCGCCCCCAGGACATGCAACAAGCGTGGTTCTTCTTGATGCCACAATGCAGAGGGAATCGGTGTCGCAGAAAAGATAGCTTCCGCCCGCATCGGTCACGCACTTCTCCAGCATAGTCAGCAGCAGACGGCCACCAGCGGTAATGAGCGAGGCTATCGGCGGGAAATACCACCTTCCGTGATGCTCTACAACGTTCGACATTTGCGAGAAGGACTCTTGACCCGAGAAAATTTTGATATTCGCGGGCTTTTTAGGCTTTTCGGGCGTTAATTCAACAAACAATCCGTAGCTGCCTGCGTTAGCTAAAATCTTTGAAATCATCCGCGACAGCGGGGCTAACTCAGAATCAAAAAATAGGTTATGACCTGCTAAAGAAGTATGGTGGCGTGGTAGTTGGGAAAAACGGGAAAGAGTTTTACCCTGCCGGAACAGAGATCCCCCCAACATGCTTTCTGAGTCCAGTGTGACACGAAGAATATTGAAAGTGGTTTTGATGGAACGGCTGGCCCTTTCCTTTACTCAGGAAGGGTTCGCAAAAACCGATTTCGGCTTTGTTAGAAAGCATTCTCCGGATGTGATACATATCTTTCGCCTCACCTTCCTTGATGGTGTTGGTCCCGCTGGCAAATTCGGGTGGCGGATTAACCCTGGGGCAGCGGTTCGTTTTGAGGTAGTAGAGAAGGCCTACCATCTTGCTTCAGGCTTTAGCCCTGAAAACCAAAAAGGCACTGCAACCATTGGCAATTCGGTCGGAGAGTATCTTGCAGGGCGCAGCAGTGCCTGTGAGTTTGCAATAGATTCCGAAGAGCAGATTGACGGTGTGTTTGCGCGGATTTCGGAAGTGCTCCACAAGTTTGCTTTGCCGTACTTTGCGAAGTATTCCACGCTGAGCGCCATTGACGCAGCCTTGAATGAGAAGCCGATGGAAAAGACACCCCACAGAACTGCGGTTCAGCACGCATACTACGGTACTATCGTCGCCAAGCTGATGGGACGGAAAGATTATCCGGAGTTAGTGCGGATCTATACCGAGGTTTTGACAAATCAAGATCGAGGATTCTATCTAAAGCGGTTTCTCGACCTCGTGAGTGCTCTGGAAAATCAGCCGCCAATGACGGCTGAGCGCGGAGTTCTCGCATGAGAGCGTGATTGAAGTGACTAACCCGCAAGGGTGAGTGCTGCCCCGTGGGCCAGAGCAAGCCTCACACTCTAATATAAACATAGCCAAGCCTGCCGCCGATCAACGTCGCTCTGGCTATCTTTAGCCAAAAATTGATCCTCCCGATTAATAGCTTCAGCTGTTTGGTCGGCCAACAAGCCATCGGATTGCATCGGTATTCCCAGAATTGCAGCAAGTTTCGTAACCTCCAGATTGTAATTGTCTGGCTGCCGATTCTCTCTTGGTAGATCGTCGGAATAGGGATGCCCAAATAGGCTGGGATGAAACACGTCCGGTACGGATTGTCACAAATCAACGAAAGATTCGTGGAAGTTGACGATTGTGAGCCGAGACATGCGACCTCCGCCAGAGTTTCTGATGAACAATTATCCAATTCGGATCGTCCGAAAAGAGAATCGTTATATACGTCGGGCGGCTGAAGCGGATCGCGGTAGGGTTGCGAACCATTTTGAGACAATGCCTGATTGATTGCAGCAAGAAAAGCCTCCGCTGCCGGGGCAGTGCCCTCTCTGAAAGAAGACCGAACTCCCATGAAAAATCCCGTCGACATAAAAAACTTCTCCACCAAAGCGGGCCGTGAAGGTATTTTTAGTTTAGCACCTGGCGGGAATACATACGCAGTTCAGAACGCTGTGCTAGGCAGCTTTATCTTTTTTAGGGAGCAAATGCGTTCGAAGAATTGGCTGCCGATCTGGCGGTCGAGCTGACGGATCGATCAGCCCCGAACGCAGTGCTTCCGTTCATAGAAGTTCCGAACCTCAGGATTCTTGACGAAGAGAAGTGGGAGATACGCAGACCAAGGCAATGGGAAGTGCTGGGCGAGAGTTTGAATCTGTGGTGCCTTCCCTTGTATCCCACGGAGCGATTTAGGAGTTGAAGATTTTTCAGACAGTGTCTGCAAAATCTTGCCCTGTGGCCACGCCAGATAAAAACTCCTCATCTGGGCGAGGCTGCGAGGCCCGAAGCCCCTTCCGAACAAAGCGGAGAGATCTTTCGCCAGCCGCTAGATGAGCACTTCTCCGTACTCGGCTCGGGCATTCCCACGTCTCCCACCCAGCAGGGCAGTTGAGCATTCCAATCCCAGCCCAGGTGTAGCAGTTTTCCCGTTTGTGTAGCTATCCCCGGTCGTGCTTTGACAGGCTTCCACGCAAACCATACACTCAGCCTCGCTCCACGAAGGCAAATCGCTTGATTCCCGGCTCGAGGAAAATTCATGCCCAACGAACTCCAAAACAAAGTTGCCATCGTAACCGGGGGCACCTCCGGCATCGGCCGTGACACGGCCGTCTTGTTCTCGAAAGAAGGCGCCAAAGTCGTCGTTGCAGGGCGCCGCGAAGTGGAAGGCCAGGAAACCACCGATCTCATCCGCGCCGCAGGTGGCGAAGGCATCTTCGTCCAAACCGACGTCTCGAAGACCGCTGCCGTCCAAACTCTCCTGCAAAAGACCATCGACAAGTACGGCCGCCTCGACATCGCCTTTAACAACGCAGGAGTTGAAGGCAACTGGGTTCCAATCGCAGAGCAACCCGAAGACGACTGGGATCGCACCATCGCCATCAATCTCAAGGGCGTCTGGCTCTGCCTGAAGTACGAGTTGCAGCAGATGCTGAAGCAGGGTACGGGCGGAGCTATCGTCAACATGTCGTCGGTCGCCGGATGGATTGGCTCGGCGGGAGCGGCGACGTACTGCGCGACCAAGCACGGCGTCATCGGCCTGACGAAAAGCGCCGCACTTGAAAACGCGACCAAAGGGATTCGCATTAACGCCGTCTGCCCCGCTGTCATCGAAACACCCATGGGTGAACGCATTTTCGGGGCTCCGGAGATGAATAAGTTTGCCCTCGGTCTCCATCCCATCGGCCGCTTCGGCAAGCCCACGGAAGTGGCCGAAGCCGTCCTCTGGATGTGCTCCGACCGCGCCTCCTTCATGACCGGCCAATCACTGGTCCTTGATGGTGGGTTCCTCGCAGGTCCGAACGCCCCCGGCTAGCTCCCTGCCTCGGATTGAGCGGTCCGGGGCCAATGCCAAGTGCGTGCACACCGTGACGCTCGACAGTAAAGCGGCTAAATCGGCCGGAATGGTTCTCCTGGATTCGTAGGCTCTCTCGGATCCGCCGCCTATCTTCCCCCCAACCTGCGCCCAAACCCGAATGGAAGGCTTCGCTTCATTTTCTTCTTGACACGTATACTTCACGTGATATAGTTCACACGAACTATATGAAGAATGAATCAGATCAACATCATGGGCTCTGGGATCTTGCGGTGCTCTGTTTCCTGCGCGAGCGTCCCATGCACCCTTACGAAATGCAGCGCTTGTTCCTCGAGCGCCATTGGGACGAGGTTCTGGTCCTCAAGCGCGGGTCTCTTTATCACGCCATCAGCCGTCTCCTCGCGTCGCGCCTGATCACCGCGACGGGCGTGAGCCGGGACGGCCGCCGGCCCGAGCGCACCACCTATCAAATTGCTCCGGAGGGAAGGCAGGAACTGGTTCGCTGGCTCCGAGAGATGGTAGCCCTTCCCGTACGTGAGCCTTCCACGTTCATGGCGGCCATCAACTTCCTCATCCACCTCGAGCCGAGCGATGCCATTGCCCAGCTCGACCGTCGAGCGCAACGCCTCGAGCAGGAACTCGCCACCACCGAAAACGTAATGAAGCAGGTGGTGATCCACGTCCCGCGGTTGCACTTGCTGGAAGCCGAGTATCAGCTCTGGATGCGCAGATCTGAGCTGCAATGGGTTCGCGCCCTACTGGCTGACTTGCGCTCCGGCCAATTGAATTGGAACTTGCAACAGATCTTTCAGGAAATCCAGGGGGCCGCTGCCGCGCCGACACAGCCTCCGCCGGGAGCGCGACCAAAGACCAAGTCAATAAGCAGATTGAAGAAAGGATGACCACGTCCATGCCCACCACAACTATGTCCGCGACGCTGCCCGCCGCTGACGGTCCATCGAATAACCGGCTCGCCATCGCGAGCCTACTTCTACTGTCGCCGCTGATTGGCGAGGTTCTCTCCGGCGCTACTCGTATCAGTTTCATTTTTACTTTCATCCCCGAGATCATGGTCTGGGGCTGCGGAGCTCTTCTCATCCGTGAAGCCGTGCGGCGCTGGGGCGGCGGATGGATCAGCATGCTCTCCCTGGGGCTTGCATTGTCCATCGCCGAGGAGTTCATCATCCAGCAGACGTCCTTGGCGCCGCTGAACTGGATGGGAGCGACCGGCAATGGCCGCATCTGGGGAGTGAACCTGTTCTACTTCCTCTTCATGTTAGCTTACGAGTCCATCTGGATTGTCCTGGTCCCGATCCAGATCACCGAGCTAATTTTCCCGCAGCGGCGTGAGCAACCGTGGCTGCGCACCACGCGCGGCATCGTGATCTCCGCTCTATTCTTCGTGCTGGGTGCCTACATAGCCTGGTTCTTGTGGATCAAGCAGGCTCGACCCAAGGCTTTCCATGTGCCGGACTACAATCCGCCGGTGGCGACTTTCGTGGTGGGAATTGCGGCAATTGTTGCTTTCGTTCTTTTCGCCTATCGCGTGCGCACACTGCGGGCCGAGCCGACTACCCGTACAGCTCCCGGGATCTGGCGGACTACACTCACAACTGTGGGTCTTGTCCTGCCGTGGTATGTCCTCATGGTCCTCATGTTCATCCCAAAGCCGGTTCCGGCGTGGCCAGCACTCGTCGCTGGGTTGGCATGGGCTGGGCTCGCTATCTTTGTGATCCGACGTTGGTCTTCGTCCTCTGGCTGGCAGGACTTGCATCGCTGGGCCTTGTCGTTTGGAGCGCTGTTGTCCTCAATGGCTGCGGGATTCCTGGGCAGCAGTCTTTGGCCCAAGATGGATGTGATGGGCAAATTGATTCTGAACATCCTCGCGGTCGCGGGAATGATCTTGCTCGCACGCTCGATCCGGCGGCGGGCCGGACTTGCCTCGCAGGGATAGCTTTGTTTGCTTCAAGACCGGAACGTCACTGTCCGCGTCCTTCCAAAAGGGAGGAAGTCCTGATAGGCGGCAAACAGGCTGGCTCCCTCTTTTGAGGTAATCCTCGACAAGGTGCAGCGGCGAATGCTAGGGCTTCAGTGTTGCCAGGTACGCCGCCACGTCCCTCATTTCGTCCGTGCTCAGCCGAGCCATCGCTACCTTCATTAGCTTCACGCCGCTCCCGGTGCGGATGCCGTTTTGCATTTCATAGAGCTGGCGAAAGACATAACTTGGTGAGCGCCCGGCGATCGAAGGCGCAAGCTCGTGGCCTCGATAGTCGCGGCCGTGGCACGAGGCGCAGGGCGGCCCGAGTCTTTGTCCGCGGACAATGGCCGCGCCATTGAGAAGGCTGCGCATGGGCACATACGCAACAAACTTCGCGCGCGTGTCGCGGTTCTCGAACTGTTCCAAATTTTCAGGCGCCTCGACAATGCGGTCTCCGAGGGCTTCGGTTTCCTTGCCCTCCTGCGTTGCCAGCACCCAGCCCGCGACGTGCGTTTTGGGGATGTTTACCCGTTCCAACACGCGAATGTTCTGCCTGGGTTTCAGGGAAGAAAAATACTTGGCTGCGACCTGAACTTCCTCATCTGTGGCAGCTTTGGCTAGAGCAATCATGTTCGCCTGCGGGAGGCGATTGGGTAGCGCGGTCGAGCGGCGGCCGTTCTTGTAATCCGACATCTGTTCCACAATGTAGTCATACGGAAGTCCCGCTAAACTTGCATTCTCTGGGCCTCCCGGACCATCGGCGCGATGGCAATACCCGCAGGCCAGGACGGCTGGCTTGTGGCCATGCGCCACAATCTCTGGCATTTTGGGGTGATCCGCGGGATGCCAGTCCGGCGCCAGAAAAGGATCGCTGATCTGCTTCAACGTATAACCGGCTGTGCTGTCGGGAACCCGGAGAACCTTGCCGCTGTCTAGCCGTGGCTTGGCGTCCGCAGGAGGTACGATGTAGGCCCATGCCGGCGGTTCGGGGACGCCCGGCTTGCCGGCGGGAGAGAGAACTGCAAGTGCAACCAAAGCTGCGAGCAAATACCCCAGGCGCTTTCCGATCATGCACTCCCTCGAGAAAATCTCACCCTAACGCAAAGTATCTTCATCAGCGCCCCGTCTCAGCTTCGGCGTGGCCGGCAGATGTTGCCATGATAAACGACAGACGTTGCTTGGAAAGTAAGACGGACTACTCGGCCAGATATACCCACGCAATGTGACGGCAACTGCCCCGACTAGTAAGTCGCCCGTCCGCCGCTCAGATCAAACACGGCGCCGGTGGTGAATGAGTTCTCTTCGGAGACCAGCCATGCCACCATCGCGGCAATCTCCTCAACTCCCACAAAGCGCCCACGGGGAATCTTCGCCAACATGAAGTCGATGTGCTCCTGCGTCATCTGATCGAAGAGCCGCGTACGGGCCGCGGCGGGGGTAATGCAGTTCACGGCGATATTCTGCGAGGCTGTTTCTTTGCCCAGTGACTTCGTCAGAGCAATTACGCCGGCCTTCGACGCGCTGTAAGCGGAAGCATTCGGGTTTCCTTCTTTTCCGGCAATGGAGGCGACGTTCACGATGCGTCCGTAGTTCTTCTGGAGCATTTGCGGGACAACCGCTCGGCAACATAGGAAAATCCCGATCAGGTTGATGTCGATCACCTGCTTCCAGTCGTCGACCGGGTATTCCCAAGTCTTCACATTCGGCCCCGCAATGCCGGCGTTGGCCACGAGAATATCGATCGCGCCGTGCCTGGCAACTGTCGTATCCGCGGCCCTGGCGACCGCGTCTGCATCCGTCACGTCTACCTCTTGCACCGACACCGGGCCGGAGCCTTCCAACTTCGCAACCGCGGTCTTGAGAACATCGGCATCACGGTCCCAAAGCGATAGAGATGCTCCCGAGGCCAGGAGACGGCTGGCGATGGCGAAGCCGATTCCCTGCCCGCCCCCGGTAACGACGGCGTGACGACTGCCAAGATCGATTTGATTCATGATTTCCTCAACAATCGGAGACGGCTCCGGATCGGCTTCCGAGGAGTATAGAATCTTTTGCTGCCAAGCATTCGCTGTCATTGTTTAGAAAGTGACGCTTAGAAACGAGCCGCATGAACGAAGGCAAAAAGCAGTTTCGCTCCGCCGCATGGTTCGGCCGCACCGACAAGGATGGCTTCATCCACCGCAGCTGGATGCGCAACCAAGGCTTTCCTGGAGACGTCTTCGACGGACGGCCGGTGATCGGCATCTGCAACACATGGTCGGAGTTGACGCCCTGCAACGCTCACCTGCGCCAACTGGCGGAACGCGTGAAGCGGGGTGTGTGGGAGGCTGGCGGGCTTCCGCTGGAGTTCCCCGTCATGTCCATGGGCGAAACCAACCTACGTCCCACGGCCATGCTCTTCCGCAATCTGGTCAGCATGGATGTGGAGGAAAGTATTCGCGGCAATCCGGTGGACGGAGTTGTGTTGATGTGCGGGTGCGATAAGACCACGCCGTCGCTGGTGATGGGCGCGGCCAGTTGCGACATCCCAGCCATGGTTGTTTCCGGCGGGCCTATGTTGAACGGCAAGTTTCACGGCAAGGATATTGGGTCGGGTACGGACGTTTGGCGCTTCAGCGAAGCAGTGAAAGCCGGGACCATGTCGCAGGAGGAGTTCAGTGAGGCCGAGTCCTGCATGTCGCGCTCGGCGGGCCATTGCATGACCATGGGAACCGCGTCGACCATGAGCGCCATGGCAGAGTCTCTGGGGCTGACGCTGCCGCATAATTCCGCCATCCCTGCCGTAGATTCGCGCCGCTCGGTTTTGGCGCACATGTCGGGACGGCGCATTGTGGAAATGGTGCATGAAGACCTGAAACTTTCGAAGATTCTGACGCGCGAGGCCTTTGAAAATGCAATTCGTGTCAACGGTGCGCTGGGCGGATCGACCAACGCCGTGATTCACTTAATCGCGATTGCGGGACGAGTCGGCGTGCCCATGACCCTCGAGGATTGGGACCGCATCGGGCGCGACACTCCTACGCTGGTGGACATCATGCCTTCCGGACGCTTCTTGATGGAAGACTTTTACTACGCCGGGGGAGTTCCGGCTGTCGTCCGAATGCTGGCGGAACACAGACTACTGCATGAAGGCACGCTCACGGTTACGGGAAAGACGATCACCGAAAATTGCCTCGACGCGCCGAATTGGAACGAAGAGGTGATTCGACCCGTGGAGAAGCCGCTGGTCGAGCATGGCGGCATCGCCGTCCTGCGCGGCAATCTGGCTCCGGATGGGGCCGTGCTGAAGCCGTCAGCGGCTTCGCCTCACCTGATGAAGCACCGGGGACGTGCGGTCGTGTTCCAGACCATCGAGCAATACAATGAGCGGATTCTGGACCCTTATCTCGACATTGACGAGAATTCCGTGATGGTTTTGCAGAACTGCGGCCCCAAGGGCTATCCCGGCATGGCCGAGGTCGGCAACATGGGCTTACCTCCCAAGCTGCTAGCGCGTGGTATCACAGATATGGTGCGGATCTCCGACGCGCGCATGAGCGGTACGGCTTACGGCACCGTGGTTCTGCACGTGTGCCCGGAAGCGGCGGCTGGTGGGCCGCTCGCTCTGGTTCGCGACGGCGATTTCATCGAATTGGATGTTGCTGAACGCCGGCTGCATCTGGAGGTTTCGGATGAGGAACTGGCGCTCCGCCGTACGAAATGGAAGCCTCTGCTGCCGGAAGCCAAGGGAGGCTACCAACAGCTGTACATCCAGCACGTGATGCAGGCATCGGAAGGTGCGGATTTGGATTTCCTGGTTGGCTGCCGCGGCATGACGGTGACGCGCGAGTCTCATTAGCCCCGAAAAACCCTTATGTCCAACACTGGAGCATTCGCCACCTACCCAAGCCTGCGGGACCGCGTTGTCGTGATCACGGGCGGGGCCAGTGGGATCGGTGAAGCCATCGTCGAAGCCTTTTGCGCTCAGAGTTCGCGCGTTATCTTTTTGGATATTCAAGATTCGGCGGCCAACACACTCGTAGGAAGGATTGAGGCAGCCGGCCTCCCTGCTCCGGCTTACTCTCACTGCGATCTTACGGACACTGCCGCACTTGAAAGCGTGATGAGCCCGGTGCTCGAGAAATTCACCGCCGTCGATGTCCTCGTCAACAACGCCGCCAATGACACTCGTCACAAGATTGAAGAAGTCACCCCAGACTTTTGGGACCGGACTATGGCCATCAACCTAAAGCATCAATTCTTCATGGCGAAAGCGGTGATTCCGGCGATGAAGAAAGCACGCCGGGGTTCCATCATCAACCTGAGTTCGATTGGCTGGATGATTCCCTCGACTAAGATGCCAGTGTATGTCACCGCCAAGGCCGCCATTGTGGGGATGACCCGCACACTGGCTCATGAACTCGGTGCCGACAACATTCGGGTCAACAGTATCCTGCCGGGCGCCATCCTGACCGAGCGGCAACAGCGACTTTGGTTTACGGATGAGTACAAGGCCGAAATTCTGGCGCGTCAGGCGTTGCAGCGGATGCTGCTACCGGAAGAGGTGGCTCGACTTGTTCTGTTTCTTGCCGCGGATGACAGCTCGGCGATTACCAATCAAGCATATGTCATCGACGGTGGGTGGGTGTAAGGAACTTCACGTTGACACCGAGCGGACCTAATGCGAGAATCCGAGATGCCCGCCGTTTTTCTCGTTCCCCTCTCGACGTCTTGTTCACGGAGTTCCGAATGAAACGCATCGCCCTCTTGGTTGCACTCGTCTCTCTCGCCGCGGTTCCAGATTCCACCGCCGCCACTATCAACGTGCCCGTCGATCAGCCCACGATCCAAGCCGGCATCAACGCCGCCCTGAAAGGGGATATAGTGCTTGTCGCTCCTGGCACCTACGTTGAGAACATCAACTTTCTGGGCAAAGCAATTACTGTCAAGAGCAGCGCTGGGCCGGCGACGACCATCATCGACGGGAACGCGGCTGCGCCTGTGGCAGTGTTCTCCACGAACGAGGGCGTGCGTTCCGTTTTAAGCGGGTTCACCTTGCAAAACGGAGTTGGAAGCTTCATGGGAGGTGGGGTTTACATCAGTTATTCGTCGCCTACAATTACGAAGAACGTGATCCGAAGCTGTAACGCCGGATACGGGGGAGGAATTGGCGTTTATGTTGGCTCACCCGTTCTGAGTTACAACACCATCACCGGCAACTCCGCGTCGTTTGGCGGAGGTTTGTCGATTTTGGGCGCCTCCAGTGGACAGGTCGTACACAACACGATCAGCGCGAATACCGGCGGGGACGGAGGGGGCATCGCGCTGAACGGCGGTGGAAACGCCGTGCTCGAAAACAACAAGATCGTAAACAACAACGGTGGGGGAGAGGGCGGTGGGCTTTGGATCGTCAATGTATCCAACGAGATTATCGCCCAGAATCTGATTGCCAAGAACGTGGCCAGTTCCGGCTCACAGGTTTACAGCTCGATTCCGGCGATTCCCAACGGCTTCGAGCTGATCAACAATACCATCGTGAGTTCCCCGGCTGGCGGTGCAGATGCGGCTGTCATCGCTGACGGATACAATACCAGCGAAGTAATCGAAAATAACGTCATTGACGCGGCTGGGGATCATGCGGCCCTAATCTGCAATCCTTTTTACATGGTTGGCCCGCCCATTGTGCGGTTCAACGACGCCTTCAATTCCGCAGTAGCCTACGGCGGTAGCTGCACGGGCTTTGATGGGACGAACGGAAATACCTCCGGCAACCCTACTCTGGTAAATATCACCAAGAATAATTACCAGCTCGCGGCAGGCTCCCCGGCCATCAACGCCGGCACAAATTCGGCTCCCGTTGTTCTGAAGAAGGATTACGCCGGCCACACCCGAATCGTGGGCGGAACGATCGACATTGGGGCGTACGAAGCGCAATAGCCCTGTGTGGCTACGGCGCCTTCGCCCGCGAAGAACTGACCCCTTGGTTGACCGCCATTTACAATCGCTCAGTGCGAATTCTGATCTCCGCCGGGGAGGCGTCCGGTGAAATGTACGGCGCTCAGCTCATCGCGGCTTTGCGCCGGCTGGAGCCGAGCCTTGAGTTCTTCGGCGTGGGTGGAGACCGCATGCGTGCCGCCGGGTGCGACACGGTTTTCGATTCGAAAGACCTTGCCGTCGTCGGCATCACGGAAATCGTGGGCCACTTGCCGAAAATCTGGGGGCTTTTCCGCAAGCTGGTCGCCGAAGCCGACCGCCGCAAGCCAGACTTAGCTATCGTCATCGATGCCCCCGCCTTCAATTGGCGCGTCGCCCGAGCGATGCACGAGCGTGGGACTCCGGTCGTCTATTACGTCTGCCCGCAATTCTGGGCGTGGCGTCAAGGGCGAGTGAAGCTTTTGCGTAAGTACGTCACGAAGGCGCTAGCGATCTTTCCGTTCGAGGAACAGTTCTTCCGCGAGCGCGGTGTGGACACGACTTTCGTCGGACATCCGCTAGCGAGCTTGCCTCTCCCAACCATCACCCGCGAAGCCTACGCGCAACAACACCAACTCGACCCGGCAAAATCTTGGATCACGCTCATGCCGGGCAGCCGCCGCAAGGAGGTGGCGATGAATCTGCCCACCATCCTCACCGCCGCGGCGCAGCTCGGTGCCGGTTATGAATTTCTCCTTCCCGTCGCGCCCACGCTTGATCCCAACTTCGTACTCTCAATGGCTCAAGCCGTACCAGCCCTCAAGAACAGCCTCCACCTCGTCCCCGATTCCCTACCGGCTCTGCGCCATTCCCGCGCCGGAATCATTGCTAGCGGCACGGCTACGGTCGAGGCCGCGCTGATGAACACGCCTTTCGTCATGGTCTACCGCGTGTCCCCGCTGACCTACTTGCTAGGCCGATCTCAGGTCAAAGTCCCCTTCTTCGCGATGGTGAACTTGATCGCCGGAACCGCAGTCGTCCCGGAGCTAGTGCAGCACGACTTCACGGCCGAAAACATAGTGAGCCATGTGCAAGAACTCCTTCCGGAACGTCCCGACCGGCAAACGATGCTTGCAGGTCTGGCCCAAGTGCGGGCTCGATTGGAAGGCCCACTGGGAGCAATATCGGCTCCAGATCGGGCCGCCGCCATCATTCATACGATGTTGGCACCCCAGACCAGCCACCCAAGGTCGTAAAGCGCGCCGACAAGGCCTCTGTACGCGGATTGAATATTCCGAGTGCACGCTTCTTGTGTCAACGCATCTTTTGCGCAACAATCTTCATCAGACCCATTAGGCTATATTGCCAGGAGACCTCCAACCGCATGTTCCAGGCCCGACTTTCCCGCCAGGCCCTAGTTAGCTGTCTAGCTTTGTTTGCGCTGGTTGCCGTTAACATCTTTACTTTCCCCGTATTGGCGGCCGAAAAAGCGCGCCTGCGGGTGGAAAACTATGACATCGATGCCGAGCTCAACCCGCGCGCCCACAAGCTCACCGCCAAAGCCAAAGTCCGCTTCACTGCGCTCGACGATCTGAGCGCTGCCACGTTCGAGCTGCACAACGCCCTGCGCCCAACCAAGGTGACCGACGAGACCGGCAAAGCGCTGCAGGTCGAGCGGATTTCGCAGGACAACGCTATCCGGGTGGGCCTGCCAGACGGGTTGGCGAAGGGCAAGACGACCACCCTGGATTTCGAATATGAAGGCACGCTGGAGTCGGCCGACGACAGCCCGGTTCCCGGCGTAAAGCTGGCGTCAATAGGCGAGGACACATCTTACCTCCTTTACGCAGGACGGTGGTTTCCCGTAAGTAACTATGGAATCAATCGCTTCACGGCAACAATTCGAGTAACTCTTCCGGCGCATATGACGGTGATCGGCAGCGGAACGCCCACCGTCACCAACTTCGGCGAGAGCAGGCCCATTGCCGCATCCGCCGAAAGGCCGGTACCGAGCCCGGAAAGACCTGTGCTCTCGCGAAAGAAAACAACGGCATCAAACTCGAAGAAGACGATTGCGACAAAGAAGGCAACTGCTTCGCCGGACGGCAAGAGTGAAGCTGAAAAGAAGGACAAGGCACCGCCAGAAAAAACAGACGCCGCCCAACCGGTCCCGGGTTCGGCCCTTCCCCGCAAGACTTGGACCTTTACGTGGGATAAGCCCAGCTTCCCCGGCACCATCATCGCGGGCATCTTTACCGAAACCAAGCCAGCCGGCACGGGTGCGAATGTCCACGTATTTTTCAAGCCTGCGAAACAGGTCTACGCCAACGCCTATGGAGAGACGGCTGGCAAGGAATTCGTCTACTTCGCGGGGCTGTACTCCGCTTCGCTGACACCCAACCTGAATCTGGTCGAGATCCCGGACGACTCAGTTCCCTCGGCTTGGGCACCTGAAATTGCGGCCATTTCCAGCCGCGCCATTCAGCAGAAGACCAACTACCGGCTCCTCGCCAATACGATTTCGCGGCAGTGGTGGGGCGGCGTTGTTAGTCCGGCAACCCGCGATGACTGGTGGATCACAGACGGCTGTGCCCGCTTCTCCGAAGCGCGCTACGTGGAGAACGCCGTCGGAGCCACCGGATACGAGGAAGTTGCCAAAGATATGGCCGTAGGCTCACTGGCCTATGACACTGTGCCGCTTTCGAGTCTGGGCAAGCTGGATCCGTTCTCCCCCGAGTTTCAGTCGCTGGCCACCGACAAGGGCGCAGCCATTCTGCATATGCTGCGTTACGTGATGGGCGACGAGAAGTTCGACAACACCATGCGCGGATTTGTTTTGAAGTACTCGTTGAAATCCGCCGGCGAGGAAGACTTCCGTAAGGAAGCTGAGGAACATCAGGGATCATCGCTGGTATGGTTCTTCTCGCAATGGCTGGATTCCACCGGCGCGCCGGAATTCAAGACCAAGTACACCGTTTACCGCCTTGGCACCAACAAGGGGTTCCGCACGGTCGGTGAGATCACGCAGGACCTGGACTTATTCCGCATGCCGGTGACTTTGCGCATCGACACCGACGGAAAAACCGAAGAACGGACCATTGACGTTTCCGGCACGGATTCCCCGTTCACGGTGGAGACGTTTGGGCGCCCGCGTCGGATTGTCATTGATCCCGATAATCACGTACTGAAGAACTCTCCCGATATCCGCCTGCGCACTGCCCTCCTGCGCGGACAGCAGATGGTGCAGACCGGTGAGCTTTCCGAAGCGCTCAAGGAATTCGCCGCCGCGCTTGACGCCAATAAGAATAGCTCTCTGGCTCATTACCGTATCGCCGAAGTGTTTTTCCAACAGCGCAACTATCAGGCGGCGGCGAATGCCTACCGCGAATCCATCAATGGCGATGGAGATCCGCGTTGGACGGAGGTCTGGTCGCATGTCCAATTGGGAAAGATCTTCGACGTCACCGGCCAGCGTGAGCGCGCGACCAACGAATACCGCCACGCCCTCGAAACCAACGACAACACCGAAGGGGCTCAGGATGAGGCGAGGAAGTATTTGAAGCAGCCATACGAAAAACAGAAATCGACGCCCGGCAGCTAAGCCGTTCTTAAGACCTTATGGGCTCGACGACGTACAATGCTGGCCCATGCGTACGATTCGTCTTGCCGCGCTACCCGCTTTGCTCCTAGTCTTGTCCCATCTGTGGGCCGCCGATTCCGACTCATCTCGGACTCTCCGCTACACCATCCTGAGTAACGCCACGACCGCTGGCAGCGAGGTCGATACCTACTCAACCGGCGGTCGCATCGACTCAAACTTTGAATTCAACGATCGAGGGCGTGGCCCCAAGGTCGCTGCTCACTATCTAGTCGGTGCTGATGGCTTCCCTCAGCGCACGGACATAAACGGCAACGACTACTTGAAAGCCCCCGTCGATGAACACTTCGCGCTTGAAAACGGTATTGCCCATTGGAAAAGTACTTCTGAAAACTCCCAAGCGAAGGGAACAGCATTCTATGTCAGCAACAACGGACCGGCACTTGAGGCTGCGTTGCTGGTCGCTGTCCTTGTGCATGCGAAGGAAGCTGTGGTGCCTCTCCTTCCTGCGGGTGAAGCACATTTGGAAAAATTGACCGAAGTAACGGTCGAGAATCACGGTGAAAAGAAGCACGTCACTGACTACGCCATCACAGGCCTTTCTTACGAACCTCAAACCATCTGGCTGGATGATGATCTGCATTTTTTCGGTACTCCGGGAAAGTGGTTTGCGGTTCTGCGGGAAGGTTGGGAAAGCACAAATGATCAGCTTTACGCACTGGATCGTGCCGCCGAAGATGCGCGCAACGCCCGACTTTCGCGGGAATTAGCACACCGTCCGGATCATCCGGTTGCTGTGGAACACGTTCGGCTCTTTGATTCAGAGAATGCTGCAAACCTGGAGGATCAAACCGTCGTTATTAGCGGCGACCGCATAGCAGCAGTTGGTCCATCTGCGGATACCAAGGTTCCAAGCAACGCAGAGCACATCGATGGCAGGGGTAAGACTCTGCTGCCCGGCCTCTTTGATATGCATGCTCACGTCCAGCCGGTGGATGGCTTGCTGAATATTGCGAGCGGAGTAACCAGCGTTCGCGATATGGGAAACGACACCGAGGAGCTGAACCATCTCCAATTCCAATGGGATAACGGAGCTGCGGTAGGTCCTCGCGTCTGGAAAGCGGGTCTCATTGATGGGCGTGGACCCTTCCAGGCGCCTACGGGTCTGTACGCGGATACGCCGGAGGAGGCCCAGGCAGCCGTCAACAAGTATGCCGATCTTGGCTACATTCAAATCAAGGTTTATAGCTCCCTGAAACCCGAACTCGTTCCAGTCATCGTGAAGGCAGCCCATGCGCGCAAATTACGCGTAAGTGGTCACGTTCCGAATGGGATGATCGCGAGTGAGTTCGTAACCGACGGAGCCGACGAAGTTCAGCACATTAATTTCATCTTCCTGAATTTTCTTGCGCCGTTCGTGAAGGACACTCGCACACCTGAGCGTTTTACGGCTGTCGGCGCGAACGCGGCCAAGCTCGACTTACAGTCGCAACCTGTCAGTGACTTCATCGATCTTCTTCGGAAACGAGGTACCACGGTCGATGTGACCTTGGCTGCGTTTGAAGGCATGTTCACGGGGCGTCCCGGGAAGGTGTCACCGGATTTTGCCCCCGTTCTGAGCCGGCTCCCGGCGCAAGTTCAGCGCTCCGCCTTCACAGGAGGACTTCCCGTATCAGATGCGACCGACCAGTTGTACAAGGATTCCTACGAAAACATGTTACGCATGACCAAGCGAATGTATGATGCCGGCGTTCCCTTGCTAGCGGGAACCGACGCGACCCCGGGCATCATGTTGCATCGCGAATTGGAGTTGGAGGTACGAGGCGGCATCCCGGCGCCAAAAGCCTTGCAGATTGCCACTCTGCGGGCGGCCCAGTTGTTGGGACAGCAAGCGGAACTGGGGTCGATCGCACCAGGCAAGCGGGCTGATTTCCTGCTCGTTGATGGCAATCCTGCCGAGAATATCAGCGACATTCGCCACTGCCGGCTGGTTATGAAGAACGGTGTGTTGTATCAAAGCGCGGAGGTTTATGGCGCCGTCGGTATCAAGCCGGACTGACTATTCCTACGTAAAATCCTTGAACACGCCTCTCGTACGGCGTAAGTCGACAGTGGGGTTCTCTACCTGGCCTAGCTTTTCCTTGGGCTGGTAGGGCAAACTGGTGGTATATGGAAACGCGGTACCTGGAACTCTGCAGGTGGTATTGGAGGTGGGTGGGGCTGCTTGGGATCCTTGCCGCGAGCAGCTTGGGGCAGGATAGGCCGTTATCACTCGCCGCGCACCCGCCCGAAACCGCGCTTATCGGACGACCCTTTCGCCTGCAACTGGAAGCGTCTGGCGGGGTTGCCTCTTACGGCTGGCAAGTGGCTGATGGTTCAGGCCCGCTACCTCCGGGGCTGCAACTGGATGCGAGATCTGGACTGATTTCAGGCATACCGACTGCCGCAGGAAGTTTCAGTGTGAGGGTAGTTGTAACCGACTCCGCCAACCCTCCCGCTACTGATACCCAAAGCTTTATCATCGAAGTGCCGGATGCCTTGATTCTGGAGTGGAAACAAGCTCCCCACGCTTCGAAGGAGGGCGTTGCCGGGTCCGTGGTGGTGTCGAATCAGACTGGTCACAGGGTCGATTTGACAGTCATCATCGTGGCCGTCAATGAGGTAGGAAAAGCCTTTGCGCTGGCGGAGCAACATTTCTCATTGACTGCGGAATCCGATAGTCCAGCGATTCCGTTCGGTGCGGACAACGTGTTGCCTTTCGGAAAGTACACCATTCACGCCGACGCGGTAGGCGAGGTCGCGAGTGAGAATCAGATTTACCGTACTCGTAAGCAGACCGCGGATGATTTCGTGATCAAGCAGCAGTAGCGATTTAGCGCCTGCGGCTCGATTTCGATAAACTCACATTCATGCCAGCCAAAGTTCCCACGTTACACGAATGGCTCGGTGGCAGCGAAGCGCTGTCACGATTGATCGAGCGCTTTTACGAAAAGGTCCCATCCGATCCACTGCTCGCGCCTTTGTTCGCGTCCATGCCTAAAGAACATTTCGAGCACGTAGCGCAATTCATCGCCGAGGTTTTTGGCGGGCCTGCCGATTACTCGGCGCTCCACGGCGGACACGCGGCCATGATTCGGCACCATTTGGGGAAGGGCATCACCGAACCGCAACGGAAACGTTGGGTTGCGCTTCTATTGGAGACCGCGGACGAGTTGCAACTGCCGGGTGATCCGGAATTTCGTTCGGCTCTCGTGGCGTATCTGGAATGGGGTTCGCGACTGGCCGTCATCAACTCAGCCCTATCGCCGGATACGGTCGTCACGGAGCTACCGATGCCTTCGTGGAATTGGGGAGTTCCTGGAGGGCCTTACCAGCCGGAGAATAGCAAGCCCTAACACCGCAAGCTTGCTGGCAGGCCGCCCGTCAATCTTCAGTTCGTCGACGAACCTTTCGCCAAGTAACGATGCCCGCGAAGGTTCCCAACACTCCGATCAGAACGGCGAATGGCGCGAACACTGCGCCGCCCCAATAGTTCGAATATTGCAGTCTTCCCTTAGCCAAAGTTCCGATTCCTAGGCAGAGAACCAGCATCGAGACCGCGATTCCGGCGTATCCGGGTTTGTTGAGCCGCGTAACGAAAGACGCTTTCGGGTGCGTTTTGCGCTGTCTGGATCTACGATGATGCATTGGGTCGATGTTCGCGGATCAGGTCGAGATTGTCAATGCGGCCCGCTGTCGGTCGAAGGAACTTGCGGGGTAGAATGTCGAGACTGTCGGCGGAGTGACGCATGTTCGTTGTTCACGGAGCCTACTATTGGTGGCCGAAGCGGGTTGGGTTTCGGAACGACTACTGTCTGCGATGCAAGGCCGAACGGCGTGCGGTGTGCATTCGCACCTTCGACGTTGGGCACGTCTTTTGGATTCCCTGTCTGCCGGTTGGGTTCTGGAAGCACTGGAAGTGCAGTATTTGCGGGCACGATCCGCACAAGAATCCCAAGACAACTCGCTTCGCTAAGTGGTTTTGTCTCTGTGTGCTCATTGGAATCTCGGCCCTATTCTGGAGCGAGCCGGCGACCGGGCCGGATACGGCGATTGATTGGACATTTCGCATCGGAGGGGTGGCCGGGGCTCTATTGTTGCTCGTTCACCTACTTCGTACGCCTGCGGATCCTTCCCTCAGGGAAAAGATGGAAAGAGTCCTGCCGGCGACGGACAGCACCTGCCCATTTTGCCGGACGCCGCTGCTGGGCGGGGAGCGCTGGTCGTGTCCGGGGTGCGGGGTAGTGAGGTACTAGAGAGGTGAGAATTCTCCGCACGGGCGGGACGCCTGTGCCTTCCACCGTCTTTAGATTTTAGAACCTTCCGAGGAGAACCTTTACCACCGCGGGCGAGCCGTGGAATTGCAGGCCGCGATCGGTTTCGTCTCCGTTCCATAAGCGCAATGGCTTCCAAGCGCCGCTTTCGTAGACGCCCTCTTCGGCGGAGAGAATCTGCATGCGGATACCCGGGAGGCGTCCGGGCAAGTGGAAGCTGACGCTGGAGTCGAGGCCGGTCACAAGGAACTCATCCGGCCCGAGCTGCGCGACCAGTGCGGTACCGTGAAAGTCTTTGTTGCCCGGTGGGCGGCGTCCGTCGTATTGCGGAAAGCCGTAGTTCACCGAAGCTTGCCACGAGCCAAAATCGAGTTCCTGCTGCGCTTGTCCGGGTTCCTCCACCGACGTCTTCAGTTTGCCCTCGAAATTCAGCCGAGCAATTTCGCCACTCATGGGGCTCAACAGGGCAAAGTTGCTGGCGTGCGCTTTGACCGGATCGTCGCCCAGGGAGTTCCATCCGCTTGGATCCACGCCAAACGGCGAGAGCCCGATAGCGCCATTCCCTAGCGCGTAGAACAGCAACTTGGCGAATTCGTCGTTGCGATTGGTTTCCGGAATCCAGAGAGGATTGTCGGGTCTGGCGTAAGCGTGCATGACTTCGAGCGCGAAGCCGGAATCGCTGGCATAGATATCGGGGCCGATCATGTCTATGGCGGGCGCCAGGGCGCGCCAGAGGCCGACGAACTTCTGCACGGCTCCGCCGCTGGGATACTGAATGCCGGGGATTGGAATGCGGCGCTCGGGAAGCTCGGCGGGAGGATAGCTTAGCCAGACGTTGATGTAGACGGGAATGGCGAATTCGGCCTTGCCTGCTGCGGCAATCTCATTCACGTAGCGCGCTTGATGGTAGGCCTGGAAGGTTTCATCTGCCTCGGCACCGAAAACTTGGCTCCAAGTGCCGGGCTGTTTGTGCACGATGGTCAGCAGGCCTGCGGGAACCTGTCCGGCAAAAGCTGCGTTCGCTTCGGGAGAGAAGTCGCGCACTGACCCGATGCCGCCTGACTCATTTTCAACTTGCACCATCAGGATGGTGTGGTCGTCTCCGTCGACCGACTTCAAGTGCCGCATCAGGGCCGTAAAAACCTTCTTATCGGCATCGAGATTGGTGTGAGCATTGGCGGAGAGTACGTCAATCGGGTCGCCGCTGGGGTTGATCATGCGCGGATAGCGTTTGGGGTCGGTCTTGATCCATTGGGGAACGTAGTGCATGTTGCCGTTCTTCCATGTTCCGAACCAGAGAATTACCAGATGAAGATTATGCGCTCGGGCGCCTTGGACTAGCTGGTCGACGATGCCGAAATCGAAATGACCCTGCTGGGCCTCGATCTGCTCCCAATACACTGGGGCTTCCACGGTGTTGGCATGGAGCGCGGCCATGGACGTCCAAACCTGAGGCAGCTCCGACGGCCAGGAACTGGAGTTGTGAATCTGCCCGCCCAGGATCAAGTAGGGTCGGCCTTCCACCAAGAATGCCCAGCGACCGTCCTTCTGAACCAGCTTCGGAGCCTCAACGCCAAAGGAGAAGGCGAACGCCGAAACAAAGAAAATGAGTGCAACAAGACCGCGCAAACATCGAGCCACAACCGCACCTCGTTAGAAGAAGTCTCGAGAACGAAAGTGGCGCA
>Ga0137409_10000347_pt1 | contig 50315 bp, 39 predicted proteins | sample CZODoug1_16funga_FD_122059 | JGI IMG/M metagenome (GOLD analysis project Ga0137409, IMG submission 122059) | Vadose zone soil fungal communities from Angelo Coast Range Reserve, California, USA - CZODoug1_16fungal (Hybrid Assembly) | ecosystem: Environmental > Terrestrial > Soil > Vadose zone...
GGAGTGGAGCCGGAAAGCCGCCGATTCTACACTTGGCGTCATGCGGCTCGCGCTCCGGCTCCTACAGGCGGTCGATTCCAAGACGCGCCTGGGGCAAAAGCTGATGTTCGAGGACGAAAAATCGAAGGAAAAAAGTGAGCTCGTTCTGCTATAATATGAAGCATGACCGAGTCTCGGATATTTCTTCAGCGGGCGAAGACCAACAAACTGGTTGAAGCGAGCCTGCTTGATGAGGTCACCGACCGTCATCTGGCGATGTGGGAAGGTTCATGGTGCCCGGCGATGGAGGCGTATTGCGAGGGCCGGACCGCCCGGAACCAGCCGGAGGATCATCATTGGGACTGGAAATGGAAGGCGGACGAATGGCGGCCGCTGCTGGGGTATCATTCGTTTGCGATTGTTTGTGAGAAGGATTTGCAGGGGCTGATGCTGGTGAGCGATTTCAAATCCGCGCGATGCCAGCGCAGGCCTCTCCGTCGCTGGTACCTCCGGAGAAACTGTGACTGGAATTTCGGAAGCCCGAAGCGCGACGCGGACCCACTCGAGAGCTGGTCGCTGCAACTGGACTTGCAGATCGTGCTGAAAACGATCCTCGTCGTACTCAAGAAGCAAAATGCCTACTAGCTAGGAGAGGCCGGAACGCCTTTGAGCGCGAAGCCGCGCTCTATCGCCAGATTGTTTCGCGTATTAGTTCCCACGCCGGCCAGTATCAACAGTTGCCGGACCTGCTTGATTTTGTTGAGCAACAAACTACCGCCGCGCTGGCTCTGCGGAAGGTGCTAATCGTGCCCGCCGATCATGCCGGCGCCAATGACGACAACGAGAACAGTCGCAGCGTGATTGGCAAGGCCGTTGAAATGGAGCCCTGGGTCATGAACCTGCTGGAGCTTTCGAGCCGAAACCACTGGGCGCCGGTTGAAGACAATCCGCTGCTGGAGGGCCATGGATACACGATTGCTTATCCACTCCGGCGGGATGAAAGAGTTTCCGGGATGCTGCTGGTCGATGCGGCGGCGGCGAGTTTGACCGAGGACACGCGCTCAATACTCGACATACTCGCGGGCCAGGTGGCGATAGCGATTGAAGACTGCCGGCTGGTTGAAGAAAACGTGAGCCTTGAAAGAAGACTCGCCGAACGCGAGCGCCTCGCAACCCTGGGCCAGATGGCTGCCACCGTCGCGCACGAGATAAAAAATCCGCTCTCCGCGATCAAGTCTATCGCGCAAGTGATGGGCGAAGACGAAAGCCTGGGCCAGGAGTATGCGCGCGACCTGAGCCTGATCGTCGGCGAGACGGACAGACTGGGCCAGAGCGTGACGCAGCTCCTGAGTTTTGCGCGTAAAGAAACGCCGGCGGAGCTACCGGCGCGTGTGGAACAATTGATCCTGTCCGTGGTGAGGCTGTTTCAGATCAGCGCGGAAAGAGATGGAATCCGACTCAACACCAGGATAGAAAAAGATGAAGAACTTGACGGGACGGCGGTGTCCGCGGTGAGGGTCGCGCTTTCCAATCTCCTCTTGAACGCTTTGCAGGCTACACCGTCAGGCGGAGAAGTGACCGTCACGGAAAAGATCGAGGACAGCGAAGTTTTGATCGTGGTCCAGGACGGTGGGCCGGGCGTCCCCGCCGATTTGCGGCAGCGCGTTTGGGAACCTTTCTTTACTACCAGGCAGCGTGGCACGGGCCTGGGCCTGGCGATTGTTCGCAAACGAATGCAAGAGGCCGGGGGAAGTGCCAGATTGGGTTCAAGCGCTAATGGCACGGGCGCGCGCTTTGAGCTGCGCGTGCCCTTGTCGTTACAGAACCGTGAGCGGTAGCGACCGGATATAGCCACTCAATTTCAGATGCAATTGGAATTAAATTATCGGTTCGCCCTGATCATACATAACATAGGCTATGGCATTGGATAGCTCCCGCTCAGTCCAAAGATAGCGCTTGCTGCCGTAACGACTCCATGGACTTCTTTCACTTTGCCACTGCCCAGCTTCCCGCATCATTCGCGTAGCATTAGTCTTGAGCGCGGAAACTATGCGGTCCGGACGAACGCTCGCCGAAATGACAGCGTGAACGTGATTTGTGCGAACATTAAAAGCCCAAAGCGACCACTCCCGAATCTTGCATGTCTCCCGAATCGCCAGTTCAACAGTCATTCTCTTTTGACCATCTAGCTTGACGGGACTCTGAGTAAGTGAGCGCAGATTGTACCGTCGGCGCTGCCCATTCGCCGGTAGTTTGGCGTTCCATAAACATTATGAAAGCGATCCACGGACCCCGGCCTTCCGTGCAGCCAGGTACCGTAGGCGCGAAAAGTGATCAAATAAGCAACCGGCGTGTGTTCAGGTTGAAACTCGCTGGGGCGTTGTGTCATCTTTGTAGACTTCCGACTGGACCTGTCTCGAACCATGAAATAGTAATTCAAGATTGGTGTGGCTTCGAGGTTGTGAGCGGATCGGAAGAAACTGATGTGATGCCAAAATACTTGTAAGACACGATAGAGCTTGAAGAGACCCCTATAGTTGAGTGTGGCATCCGGTCGCTACCGCTCACGGTTCTGTATCTAAGTTGGAACTTCTTATGCGAGCGCGCGTGTTAGCTAGCGATTGCCGGCCGTTTGCAATTGACAAGTCTGACCCCACGGCAGGCGAGAAGATCGACAACTTAAAATTTGCGCGACAACTCGCGGCCCTCTCCTCGTTTGGAAAGCCAACAACTTCTTGAAGGAGATACGTCTATGAGTCTGCGTAAGAGTCTCTCAACGATCCTGTTTACCGTCTTGTTTCTTGGCCTGGCCACTTATGGCCAACAGGTGCTGGCCCAATCCGCGTCGGCCGATTCTCCGGCTGCCGCGCAAATCGCGAAGGACGACGAAACCAATCTTGACACTCAACTTTATTTGCTCGTGGCCACCAATCAGGATGTCGCTGACACAAAACTGCCCGCGGCTCTCGAGCCGCTGATAAAACAGTTGCGGCCGTCTCTGCCGTTTAAGAACTACAGGCTTGCGGCCACATTGATCAATCGCGTTAAGAATAATGGCAGCCTCAACCTCAGATGGGTTGGCGGCCCTTTAGGAGTTTCCGCCGCGCCTTCAGTCAACACGAGTTTTAACGAATTCAGAGTGGTTCGAGTGAAGCTGGTTACCGATGCGGCCGGGCAGCCGGCGGTAAGAATGGAAGGCTTCAACTTCGGCGCGCGGATTCCGATTCAGACCGGCACCGCGCTGGCTTCAAACTCACCCGCAACGGCGCCGATCATAAACTACGAACCTACGGGACTGAGCACCGATATCAGCATGCGTGAAGGCGAGCCAGTGGTGGTGGGAACTTTGAACATCGGCCCTTCGGGCGACGCGATTATTCTGGTGATGTCCGCCAAACGCTCCTCGAAGTAGGCAGTAGGCAGTAGGCAGTAGGCAGAAAGCGTCGGGCTGCACCAGCTTGACTTCTGCCGGCGCCATCCGAAACTTCTGTTTTCTGCTTACTGCTTACTGCCCACTGCTTTCTGGCACGCGACGCGCTAGGGAAATTCACCCGTAAGGTTCTAAACTGACCGGAAGGGTGAGAAAAGAAAAATTGCGATTACTGATTGTGGATGACGAGGAGGCGTCGCGCTACGGCATGCGGCGCGCCCTGACGACGTTTGGTTATAACGTTTCGGAAGCCGACTCGGCTGAAGCAGCGCGCATACTGATCAAGCAGCAGGAGCCGGATCTGATGCTGCTTGACGTGAACCTACCGGGAATCAGCGGGCTTGATTTCCTGAAGGAGCTGCAAGAGGGAAAGAATTCGGAAGACGCCCTGGGCTCAACCGACGCAAACGGCAATGCTCCACTTGTCATCATCATTACTGCGCACGGTTCCGAACGAATGGCGGTCGAAGCAGTCAAGTCCGGCGCTTACGATTACCTTTCGAAACCGTTTGAGCTCGACGATCTGCGTCTGGTCGTCAAGAATGCGGCGGAGACAGTAGCGCTCAGACGCGAGAACGTCTCGCTGCGACGGCGAATCAAAGAGGAAGCAGCGCAGCGCGGCGCGCTTATCGGCAACTCCGCCGGCATGCAGCGTGTGCGCGGAATGATTGAGAAAGTAGCCGAGACGGATGCGACCGTTCTCGTTCGCGGCGAATCCGGCACCGGCAAGGAGTTGGTCGCGCGTGAGATTCACGAAAGAAATAGCGTGCGGAGCAAAGGGCCGTTTGTTGCAGTTAACTGCGCGGCGCTGCCATCAGAGTTGATCGAATCGGAGCTGTTTGGTCACGAAAAGGGCGCTTTTACGGGCGCTGCGACACGGCGTCAGGGGAAATTCGAACAGGCCAACGGCGGCACTTTGTTTCTCGATGAGATTGGCGATATGAGCGCCAATGTACAGGCGAAGCTGCTGCGCGCGCTCGAAGAAAGACGAATTGAAAGACTGGGCGGCAACGAATCGATTCCGGTTGACGTGCGCATCGTGAGCGCGACGCATCGCCCGCTCGAGCAGGAGATCGCTGCCGGAAACTTCCGCGCCGATCTGTTTTATCGCCTGCGAGTTGTCACCATCGATATCCCGCCCTTACGCGAACGCCGCGAAGACATCCCGCAACTCGTGGAAACATTTACAAGCGCTGCCGCCGAACGTCACGGTCTGCCGTTGCGTCAGGTCGGACCAGGCGCGCTGCGCCGTTTGGTCGATTACGATTGGCCGGGAAATGTGCGCGAGCTGAAGAACACGATCGAGCGCGCGGCAATCATGGCGGAAGGCGAAGAGTTGCGTTCAGAGGATTTGCCGGAGGAGATCACTCCCGGACAGGAAAAAGAAATACGCGCGAGCAAGGACGATGCTGAAGGCGGCCTTGCAGTTCCATTCACCGCCGACTTTCGTGAGGACCGGCGCGAGTTTGAGCGTCGCTACATCTCGCGCTGCCTCGAACACACGCAGGGGAATGTGACGAAGGCGGCGGAGATTTTGGGCATGCACCGTCAATCACTGCAACACAAACTTCGCCAACTCGGCCTCGGCCGCCGCTACGTTTCCGTCAGCAACGACACGCCAGATAATTCAGACGAGTGACAGCTCTAGCCTCCGGGCATGTCACAATCATCTTGCCGAACCAATGTTAATGCGTGAGCCTGTCAGATCAATCATTGCCCCGGCGTTCCCAAAACAGTTGCGCTCGAATCCGGCGCCCGGAACATGGAGATGGTGTTCGCTAATTACGATGGGCCATTTCAGGCTAGGTGTCGAAAATGAGCCTAGAATTTTTATCACATTCTTGTTTATGAAAGTGACGTGCAGAACTTCTTCACCTTGGTTATCTCTGATAATGAGGTTATGCCAGTCTGGACGTTGGGGGGCAAGAAATATATTTCCAGGATTTACAAACATCTCGTTGTCAGTAATCTGAGCAATCACCTTGTTGGCGGGGCTGTATACGCGAGCTGAAATGTAAACACCAGATGGAACAGTCTTAAAAGAAATTAATTCATCCCCTTTGGCTCTTATCGCTGCTGTCTTGGCAGTTGTAAAAGCCACTGAATCACCGAGGAAAAGCGCGGTTGTCTCCGGCGGAATATCACATTCAGTAATGGGTGTTGGATCATTAGCGGGGATCAAGACACCGTGCAGTTCGGGGGTTGACGCCGGGATAATAACTGTTTCTGGTTTGTGTTGGGGCTGTAACCACAACCACCAAAGAAGCACTAAGGCGACAGCTATCAACACCGACAGCACGCCGGTGCCGACGATGCGGATCCTTGGTGAATTCTCAAAAAAACCTGTTCTGTAAACCGAACCCGTGGCAAACAGCCATGCGACAAGTAGCGAAGCCTTTGTCCCAACTAGCGTCAGCACAATGGCGGCACTTCCTAAGAATAGCGGATGCTCTATGAGAAGCCATAGCTTCTGGGAAAAGCCTCGCTTAGATGGTAACGTTGAGACTTTTCTATTTCTGCTCGATTTTCGCGACATCGATGGGAGCCTATTCTCGCAGTCCGGATGCGTCAAGTGATAATTGATCAATGACTTTCTGGGGTGGAGTCTCTCACTGCTTTCGTGCCGTGGGCACGAGATGTTTATAGGCGCGAGCACGCTCTCGAAAACTTTCCTTCGTCAGGAGCGAGTTTCTCGCCCCTGACGAAGAAGAGTGCTTTATCGAGACGCAGTGCCATAAACATTTGGCTCCTAACGGAGCCAGGCAGGTGGGCTTGCCCCCGCTCTTACTTCCCACGCCCCTCTGTTAAACTTTACTCCGCTCTACCAATTCTTATTTCATTAGGGTGGCTTTATGAAAGCACGTATCGACGCAGTCATTCAGCGTGATCAAGCCGAGTATCTTGACCAACTAATCCCGCAAACCGATCCGCTCCTGCGCGAGATGGAAGAGTATGGCGCCGAGCATGGGGTGCCGAGCGCGGATCGTGAAGTGGCGCGGTTTGTCGAGATTACCGCGCGCGCAATAGACGCGAAACGATGCCTGGAGATTGGGATGGCGATCGGCTACACGACTGTGCATCTGGCCCGCGCGGTTGGCGACGCCGGTGAAGCCCGTGAAGTTGGCTTGGTTGTAACTATCGATCCGAGCGACGAGATGATCGAAGCGGCTGAGGGTTATCTAAAACGGGCAGGCTTGCGCGAGCGCGTTCGCATCGAGCGCGGCAAAGCGTTGGAGGTCATACCGCGGTTGCAGGAGACGTTTGATCTGATCTTCATCGACGCGGTCAAGGAAGAATACTCAGACTATCTCAAACTTTCTTTGCCGAAGTTGCGCAAGGGCGGCGTGGTGATTGTGGACAACCTGCTTTGGGGTGGGCAAGTCGCCGGCGCGATACGTTCACGGGATCAGGAAAGCTCCACGAAGGCGCTTCGAGAGTTTAATAGATACTTCGTAAACCATCCGAAGTTACTCGCGGAAATTCTTTCGGTCGGTGACGGCTTGGGCTATGCGGTAAAAATCGTCTAGTCCCCGGACAGAACTCTTACGCAACTCTGCGTTCGGCAAAGCCGCGACCGCGATTCAATGATCGTTCACGACGACAGCATATCTTACGTTCGAGCTGCGGTAAGCATCAAAGCCGGCGGCGTCATCGCTTTTCGCACTGATACTTTTTATGGCCTGGGCGCTGACCCACTTAATCCTGACGCCGTTCGTAAAGTAAGGGCGTTGAAGGGAAGAGAAGACGACAAGCCAATCCTCATTCTTGTTAAAGACCTTGATGAAGTTGATCGCTTCATCCCTTACCATTCCGAACTCTACAATAAGGTTGCCCGCCGTGTTTGGCCGGGTCCAATAACCGTGATCGGTGTTGCGCTGCCGGAGTTGCCGGTAGAGTTAACTGCCGGCACGGGCACTATCGGTGTGCGTCTGCCGAATGACAATAACTTGCATTTGCTCTTGCACATTTGTGGGGGCGCTTTGACAGCCACTAGCGCGAATGTTTCGGGACAGCCGCCCGCGCGTACGGCGAAAGAAGTTGAGAACTATTTTCCGGAAGGAATTGATTTGATTATCGACGGCGGCGAGGTTACTGCGACCGAGCCATCGACGGTTTTGGATTTAAGCGGACCGGAAGCGCGTTTGGTTCGCGAGGGAGCGATAACGCGCGAAGAGCTTGAGGAGCTTTTGCGAGTGGACCTAAAAGACTAAAGTTTTGTGAGGACAGGGGAATGCCTGTGCTACTCTTCAACCGTTAAGTTCTTAACGAAGCCCCAGTCGCCGCTGGCATCAACCTTTACGTTCCTCACATACTTTTGCGCGATCACGATATTTGCCTGGTACCAGAGCGGGAAGACCGGCACGTCGCGACTAACGATCTCTTGCATGCGCGCGTAAAGTTGCTTCGCTTTCTCACGATCGAAAGTATTAATGGCTTCGTCGATCAAAGCGTCGAGTTCCTTGTTACTGTAGCGACTGCGATTTCGCGCCGCGCGCGTCTCTGTTGGTATCTCAGAAGTTGCGAAGAGGTCCTTATAGAAAATCGGATCCTGATTGCCGCCAACCCACTGCCCGTAAAAGATTTGAAAGTTGCCGCGGCGCAGCTCGTCAAACAAAGTATTCAGTTCCGCAGTTTCGATAGTGACGGGAACGCCCACGTTCTTAAGGTAGTTTTGAATTACTCCCGCATAATTCCTACCAGACACATTGCTGCCGGACACTTTGTAAACGAGCGGCTTCGCAAATCGCATCTGTGGTCCATCGCCGTCAGGATCCTTGAGGCCGGCTTCGTCCAACAACTTCTTCGCCATCGCCGGATCGAATGAATAGATGTGGCCGGGGCTGTAGGCCCACGACTCCTCCGGTAAAATCGAATGCGCGATCTTCCCCTGGCCTAACAGCAGATCGCGAATCATTCCTTCACGATCAATCGCGTAAGCAATTGCCTGTCTCACACGCGCGTCAGCGAGCGGCGGCTGGCTGCAATTAAACGTCAGCACGTAAACATTCGACCCGGTGAACTGAAACACTTGTAACTTGGGATCCTGACTGAGAAGTTTGACGGCATCTGGCGAAAGGCTGGTGGGCAGCGGCGCGATGTCGACGCGCCCGGAACGAAGCTCAGCCTGCAACGCATTCGTATCGTTGATCACTCTTACCCGCAATACGGGAATGTGCGGCGCACCGTCCCAGTAATCAGGGTTCGCTTGAAGATCCAACACTTGCTGTGAACCGTCGTAGCTCACAAATTTGAATGGGCCCGTACCGAGCGGATGATCCTTTTGCGTTTGGTAACTGTCCGCAGGAATAATCGCCACCGGAACCAAATTGGGCAGCAATCCGGTCCATGGTTTTGTCGTGGTCACGACCAGCGTGTGCGCGTCAGGAGCTTCGACACTCTTGATGTAGCCCCTGCGATCGGCGCCTGTGCCTTCGTAAAAACTAGCTGACTTTGCGAAGGTACTGGAGAAAACAAGGTCGAGCGTGTATTTCGCATCGGTGGAAGTAAACGGCCGGCCATCGTGAAACTTCACGCCGTCACGCAGAGTAAAGGTGTAAGTCAGGTTATCTTCAGAACGCTTAATGTCTGAGGCCAACTCACCGACGTAGTCAAACTTCTCGTTTTTCTTTACCAACGAATTGAACATGAGCGTGCGCACGCGTTCGCTCGCTGCATCTACGGACGGCGAGCCGATCGGATCGATAGTGCGGATGTTGTCGCCCAAAGCGATCACGAAGGCTCCCCCGCGCTGGCGCCGGCAAGCAGCCGGGACTAGCAGCGCCATCAGAACGGCCAGCAGCAGAGAGGCTGTTTTGCGAGCGCTCATCCGATTGTTCCTCCGTACTTGTAGTTCAGCTTTTTGTTGAGGGTCGCTGTTTCATCAGACAGCGCCTTAAACTTTTCCTGATCGAAAGCGGGCGGTGGTTTGACTACAGACTTCATCGCCGCTATCCGCTTAAGTGATCCGCGCATACGATCTCTTGGCAGCTTGCCATCGCGCGCGACGCCCAGGAGAGCGCGATAGCCGCGACGAATCGTGTTCGGGTGCGCGCATATCAGCATCATGTCGTTGCCGGCAAGAAAAGCGCGCACCGCCGCAGCCTCGATCTCACAATGCTTGGCAATCGCGCCCATCTCCAGATCGTCAGTCACCACCAGATGCTGATAACCAAGCTCCGTGCGCAACAGATTGGTAACGATGTTGTGGCTGAGCGACGCCGGTTCCAGCAGGCCGCCAGTCATTCCCCTGGTGATATCTATGTTTGGAAAGCCGCCGTGGCTCACCATCACACAACGCACGCGATCGTCCTTGCGTTGAAAAAGTTCGATGTAGGGCGCCAGGTCCTGCGCCATCAAATCGTCGTGGGAAAGCCTGACCATCGGCATCTGCTCGTGTGAGTCAACTTCGCCGGCGCCGATGCCGGGAAAATGTTTCAGACAACCGACTATTCCAGTCTCCTGCAAACCGCGCAGATAGACGGTCGTATAACCGAGCACTTCGCCGGGCGAGCGGCCGAATGAGCGCGAGTAGAGTCCGTTTGAAAGCAGATCGCGTTCGTCAGTCATGATCGACATAACGGGGGCGAAGTTCATGTTGAAGCCCAGCAGGCGCAGCGCTTCGCCGGTGATTCTCCCCAACGCGCGCGCGCCGGCCAGATCGCCGTGTTCGCGTATCGTTCGCGCCGACGGCATGGGTGTGAAAACCTTTCGCAGTCGGTCGACCAACCCGCCTTCCTGATCGACACCAAAAAGCGGACTAATCGGCACGAGTTCGCGCACGGCATCGAGGAAATCCCGCAACTGCTGCGGGCCGACGACGTTGCGCCCGAAGATGATCACTCCGCCCGGCTGCACTTCCTCGATCAGCGCGCGCGTTTCGGCGTCAAGCTCGCTGCCGAGCAGGCCGATATAGAAGAATTGTCCTATCTGTTGTTCGAGCGGGAGAGACAGCAGTGATTCCGTTGACATGTTGAAACGAAGCGAGGCGTTGCAGCCTCTGGGTAAACGCTCGCTTATATGATTCCCGAAATGAAATGAAACATCGGTTTCACTATAAGACAAAACAAACGCAGCGGCCAACGAAATGAGCTGGTAACTTCCGAAAAATCTCAAATCGTTCCGCGGTCACTCAACGCCAGTATCGGAAGCGGGGCAAGCCCGCCTTCCTGACCTGGAGGCTATTGTAGTTGAGCTTTGATCCTTGATTGAAAGGCCTTCATGGCAGAGTTAAGTGAGTTGATCGAACAGCTCCAGGGTAGGGAAGGTGGGCTTGGCCCCGCTCTCCGTTGTGATGCTAGTGTACTGGCGTAACCGCGATACTTATTTATCTTTATGCTCTTACGTAGTATAAATCGGTCATGCCACGCGAAATCACGGACAAGGAAGCAATTCTCTCCGGCTTGAAGTCTCTCGAACTCACGTCCGAACTCTTCATCGAAGTGAATGGGAAATTGAAGAACGCCAACGATCTGGAAGTGATCGTGACGGGAAAACCAAACACCAGCGGCAAACGTGTGGGACCGTATGTGCGCTTACTCGCCTACGACAGCGGCGAAACGATCATGCGGCAGGGCGAGTGGGGCGGTAACACGTTCTACCTTTCGGTCGAAGGCGCGCTTGACGTCTACATTGGAGAACCCGACGGCGAGCAACGCAAGATTAGCCGCCTGCCGCCGGGCACGTGCTTCGGCGAGATGGCCGTGCTGGCCGGAGTAGAAAGGAATGCGACGGTGGTTGTGCCCAGGCACGAGACCGCGATCGTGCTCGAGGTAACCCGGCCGGCACTGCGTCTGCTGAGAAAACTTCCGAAGTTTGGCCAGGTGCTTGATGAAACGTATCGCGCTCATGGGCTGGGCCGCGTGCTGGAGGATTTGACTGAAGAAGGTCGCAGCGCGAATGAAGCGGTAATTCGCAAGCTGCGAGAGATTGGGAGGTTCATGGTTTACGGAAAGCATCACGTGCTTTGCCAGGAGACTTTGCCAATCGAAAACATTGTCCTGATCAAAAGCGGCTGGGTGAGACGAGTGCGCGGCGTGCCTCTCGATCCGGCCTCCACGGGCGTGGCAGTGGGGATGGGCCAAACAATTGGTGTGGATTTTCTTGGCGCCGGTAATTGTCTGGGACTTGAAGGCGCGGGCGAGAATGAGACCTGGAACTACAGTGCCGCGGCGATGGCGCGCACGGAGGTGCTGGAGATTCCAATCGCGCGTTTGGCGGCGGAGCCCACTCTGCGGGATCAAATTGTGCGCGCCTTTGCCGCGTTCTCAACTGTGGACGACAATCCGCCCGCAATCGAGGCGGTCGAGGATCTGCGCGCGATGGCTTCCGCCGAAGCTGAGATAGCGACGGGCATCGTCGATGGCGCAAATTTGCTGGTGATGGATATGGACCTTTGCGTGCGGTGCGGCAACTGTTCGCTTGCCTGTCACAAAGTTCATGGACAATCACGCCTGTTGCGTCGCGGCATCAGCATTACTCGACCAGTTGCGATTGGTAGTGAACGCACGCAGCACGTGCTCTCGCCCCAGGTGTGTATGCATTGCAAAGATCCGGAATGCTTAACGGGTTGTCCCACCGGTTCGATATTTCGAGATCCGCGTGGCTACGTCGATATCGACCCAGCCACGTGTATAGGGTGTTTCGATTGCGCCACACAATGTCCTTACGATGCGATCACAATGGTGCCCAGAAACGGCGAGCCGGCCGTGACCTTCGATCTCATGGGCACAATCCGAAAAGCGTTTAGTCTCACCTCCGCTCCGCTGGTTTCGTTGACGACGACGCCAGCCGATGATGTCGTGGCAATCAAGTGCAATCTCTGCGAACACACGCCTCTGAATCCGCAGGGCGCGTCGCGACAGGCCTATTCATGTGAAGAGAACTGTCCGACCGGAGCGCTGCTGCGGGTCAACCCGGTCACGTACTTCACGGAGGTTGGGGAAACGCAAGGCCTTATCTTTCGCGACCAGACCCAGGCTTTCGGTCGCAATATTCATAAGAGCGATCCACTCGCGAAAGCGCTGCACCTGGGCGGCGCCGCGCTGATACTGATTGCCGTGGTGGCGGCAGTTTCGGGGTTGGCGGCGCGCGGATTTGACGGCCTGTTGACGGGAACGTGGTTAACGATGAGATGGGTCACCGGACTCGTCGGGCTCTTCGGTATCGCCGCGGCTATGACCTATCCGCTGCGCAAGCAAGTCTATCGCCGGCGCGCCGGCGCGCTGCGCTACTGGATGTTGGTGCACGTTTACATCGGCGCGCTGGCGGGCGTGATACTAATGCTGCACGCGGGCAGCCACACCGGCGGCCTCTTAACCACTACGCTCTACCTCGCGTTTGACGTCGTCATCGCCTCCGGTTTGTTTGGCATCGCGGCTTACATCGTCGCTCCCAGAATCTTGACGAGCATCGAGGGCGAACCTTTGCTGATTGAAGACCTGGTGGCGCGTCGTGATGAGCTGCGACAAGAATTGGATGAGATAAGGAAAGAGAGCGAAGGCTGGCTGAAGGAAGAAATTGAGAAACAGGTCGTTAGAAAGTTTCTCAGTTTCTCGTTTCTAATTCGTCAGATCATTCGTCGCGAGTCGTTAACTTCACTGCTAGCCAACGCTCGAAAGGCTTTTAAGGATCGACTGACGCGGCTCGCCACCAACGAGGAGCGAACGCAATTGCTGCGGGCGGTTGAGACCGCGGTCACCCTGCGTCGCGTGGACGCGCTGATTTATCTACACAAGCTCTTGAAACTGTGGATTGTGCCTCATGTAGTTTCCACGTCATTGATGCTGGCGCTGTTGGTTGTTCACGTTATTCAAGTCGTCTATTTCGCAGTGAAGTAGAGTTGTAACAGAAGCTGTTAGCTTGCGACGCAAACCAGCAGTTTGCGTTACAGCGAATTCTAAATGCCGCAGGAAAACAAATACATCATCATCCGCGAGGATCTCGTTCAGGATCCGGTGACAATCATCACCGACGGGCTGCTTATCGGGCGCCTTCAGGAATGCGAGCTCCTGCTCAATCATCCTTCTGTCTCGCGCGCGCAGGCAGGGATAAAATTGGTGAAGGGAAGCTATTTCCTTTTTGGCCTGCGCCCTTCCAACCCCGTAAAAATCAACGGCAAGGCGGTTGAAGAAAATGAAGCGTTGGCTCCGGGTGACGTTCTCGAGGTCGGACCGTTTCTGCTGGAAATAGATCTGACTGACGACGCGCTGGTCATCAAAGTTTCACTTCAGATTGGCACCGTAGTAGAGACCAGCAACCTCAGCAGCCCAAATCTTGGTACTGCAAAGCTTGAGCCGATTCCGCTCCCGGGCGAAAAGAAGGCCCATGGGAAAAGCCGTCCCGCCCCGCTGCCGGGTGACAAAGCGCTGGACATCTTTTGGGACAAGCGCATGAAGGAGGCCGGCAAAATGGTGCGGCCCTCGCCACTCTTTCCCAGGGGTCAGAGACGCGCCGGAAAGGCGGCGGCTAACTGGACGCCGACAACCGATCTAAAGTCGCATTGGCCGGTTTCGTTTTTTGTTTGGGGCGCGATCGTGGTGGGCTTGCTTTCAGTTGCCGCCGCTTATTGGTACGCCAGTGCGTTTGCGCCGGCGCCGGTTTCCAGCGTCCACGCCAGGTCCGAGCTTAGTCTCGTTCCGGCGATCGCCGTGCAGCCGAATGCAAACTCCTGCACAAATTGCCATTCCTTCTCGGGAAGCATGGAAGCGAATTGTGCGCGCTGCCACAACACGGAAGCTTTTGTGGCTACGGTCATTCAACCACACGCGGCCGCCGGCGTCGGCTGTGTTGATTGTCATGCCGAGCATCGCGGAGCGGAATTCAAACCGGCCCAGGCTGCGCTCGCTGCCTGCACCGGGTGCCACAACAATGCGAACAAGAATTCATACAACGGTCACAAGGTGAGCACGCCTCACGGAGGAACGCTTGGCTATCCGGTAGTGAATGGCAACTGGAAATGGACGGGGCTTAACGATGAGGAATGGGGACTAAAACAGATCGCCGTGACACGCCTGTCCACTGACACAGAGGAGAAGTGGCGCAGCAAACAATTTCACGCGCTGCACGTGCAACGAGTGCGCGCTGTCGGCCTTCAGGGAAACGCGGAAGGCGAGTTATCGTGTTCGAGTTGCCACAAGACCTTCAATCCGATAGATCGTGAAACGCCACGGACCACTTGCGCCCATTGCCATAGCGGCCGACTCGAGTTAGGAACAAATCGAATACTCATAGCCAAAGACAAGCCTGATTGCACTTCGTGTCATGTTCAGCATGTAAAAGATAAGCGACACTGGAATCCGTCACTGCTGGCGGCTGCACCTGCGCGGTAGTCCCACCGCGTTTAGATAGGGCACTTGTGCCCCCGCCGCGAAAGGCGGACAAGTCCGCATTCTAAACGAGAGTTTGGAGTTGGATCCGCCGGCTTAACCGAGTAAAGTAGTATCGCGTCGGTATTTGAGTTGTAACAAAACGCGGGCTCATGCCCCTCACAATTTCTGGAGTGTACCCCTTGAGACTTAGAACCCTGCTCCTTTGCCTGCTGGCCCTGCTGATCGCCTCCGCCGGTGTGGCATCATTCGTCGCCAGCGCCCAGATCGAATCAAACGCCGCCAACGAAAAAGCTGCGCCGGGTGGCGCCGCCTTCGTAATGTACATGAACCCACAGGGCGAAGTCGTTTGCCGCGTGGCTACTGCTTCTGAGCGAGGGCAGATCATGGACCGCAAGGGCGAGAGCCGGCTCATCTATGCCGGCGCGCCGCGCCGCGACGCCACGAGCGCGAGAGACTCAAATCTCAGCACGCCGCCGGCCAATCTCCCGAACCTCCAACCTTCGGCGGGTTTGCGAATCGTCCTGCACGGCACGACGCAACTTGACCAGAATCCGACTGCGAAGAATGCTTTCATTGCGGCCGCAAATCATTGGGAAGCGATTATCTCGACACCGGTCACCATCGTTCTTGACGTTGACTTCGGCACGACTTTTTTCGGCACTCCCTACCCGAGCGCGAACATTATTGGCGCCACCGGATCAGCGGAAGACACCCGCGTCTACTCCGAGGTACGAGACAGACTGCTCGCCAATTCGCCGACGGCCGCGGAGTCGCAGCTTTACGGAGCGCTGCCCGCCGCAAGCGTGCCAACAGAACTGAACAGCAACGCGTTCCGGTCGCTTACCGTGAGATTGACCCAGGCAAACGAGCGCGCGCTGGGCTTCGTTCCTGACATCGCCGATCCCAGCGCCACTCCGCTTGGCGGAGGCGACGCCGGCATCGGCTTCAATTCTGCTTTCTCCTTTGATTTCGATCCCAGCGACGGCGTTGACTCGAACAAGATAGACTTCGACTCCGTGGTGACGCACGAGATCGGCCACGCGCTCGGTTTCACTTCCGAGTCTGGCGGCGCGACTTACGCTCCGCCCACCATCTGGGATGTGTTTCGCTTCCGCTCGGGCGCTGCGAGCATCGGCACGCTGGCAACCGCGCCGCGCATCATGTCCGCGGGCGGCTCGCAGATTTATTTCAACGCTCAGACGAACACCTTTGGAACACAAGAGCTAAGACTTTCGACCGGCGGACCGAAGGGCGACGTGGGCGATGGTAATCAATCGAGCCACTGGAAAGACAATGCTCTTACGGGCCAGTACATCGGCATCATGGATCCGAACATCAGCGACGGCGAGACAAATCCGATCACTAACAACGACGTTAAGGCAATCGACTCGTTTGGTTATTCCATTGGATCTCCCGTCCCCGGCCCGCCGGCGCCACCGGCCGCGCCGCCACTGCCACCCAACGACAACTTTGCCAACGCCACAATCATTCAGGATGTGGCCGGTGCGATCATTGGCAACAGCACCGGCGCCACCAAAGAAGTTGGCGAGCCCGTTATGCTTCCCACGCCGCCCGCAGGCGCCGGTGGCAAATCGGTTTGGTATCGCTGGACTTCACCGGTTACCGGCAACGCCACTTTTGATACTGAGGGCAGTGGCTTCGACACGATACTCGCCGTCTCCACGGGCAGCAGTGTCGGCAGCCTTTCGCGGTTGAGTGTGAATGACGACCTCGCTCCCGGACAAACGACGAGTAGTCGGGTCACCTTCACGGTAACCGCCGGCGTCACGTATCAACTGACCGTCGATGGGTTTGACAATGGCGACGGGGTTGAGACTGGCTTGATCGAACTTAACTGGTCCGCGACCGGCACCGCTCCGTCGCCCACACCCACGCCGACGCCGTCCTCCAGTCCCGCGCCCGCAACCGTTACGGGCCACGTCATCGAAAACGTCACGCCGCTTCCGGGCGTGCTGGTGGGCCTTTTTCAGAACAGCGTTGTCTTGCAGCAGATGACGACCGGAACGGATGGCGCGTGGTCCTTTAACGGCGCCTTCGTTGGGCAATCTTACAGCGTCAACTTCATCAGGTCGGGCTATTCGTTTAATCCGCCGAGCTTGATCTTTCCGGTTAACCAGACCTTGCAAGACATGGGCAACGTGGCAGCCACGAAGGGTAACCCGATCGATGCGTCAGACTTTTTTGTGACGAAACACTACGATGACTTCCTCGGTCGCAGCCCGGACTCAAGCGGCCTCGCGTTCTGGACCAACAACATCGAGGTGTGCGCCTTTAGTCTGCCGTGCCGAGAAGTGAAGCGCATCGATACCAGCGCCGCATTCTTCCTCTCAATTGAATTTCAGGAGACGGGCTACCTCGTCTATCGCGCCTACAAGGCTGCCTACGGCGACGACTTCGATCCGACTATCCCAACACCAGGATCGCCGCCAGGCTACCCGGTGCCCATCATTCGTCGGTCGGAGTTTTTAGCGGACGCAGCGATTATCAGTCAGGGCGTAGTGGTGGGCGTGGGCAACTGGCAGCAACAACTCGAGGTGAACAAGCAGTCTTACATGCTCGCGTTTGTCGGCAGATCGAGATTTACTACGGCCTATCCAACCACGATGACGGCTGACCAGTTTGTCACGAAGCTCGATCAGAGCGCGGGCGGCGTGCTTTCGCCGTCGGAAAAGGCAGCGCTCATCACAACGCTCGGCGCGACCCCAGCCGATGCCGGCAAGCGCGCCCAGGTGTTACGCTCCGTCGCGGAAGACGCCGACTTGAACCTGCACGAATTCAATCGGGCCTTCGTCTTAATGCAGTACTACGGTTACTTGCGTCGCGATCCGAACACTGCGCCCGACTCAAACTATGCCGGCTACAAGTTCTGGCTCGATAAGCTCAACTCCTTCAACGGCGACTTTCGCGCCGCGGAGATGGTGAAGTCGTTCATCGTTTCCGGGGAATACCGCAGCCGCTTTGGAACACCGTAGGGCATGGCAGAAGCCCGACCATAAGGGAGGGCTCACCTAGCAAGTCGAGTTTGAGACGATCATAAAACGGAGCCCTTGCTCACGCGCGGGCTTCTGCCCTATCAACTTACCGGCTTGTGGCAAGTGGCGCAGTCGTTTGACGCGGGAATCTTGCCTTTGAGCGCAGGTCGCGCGGCGATTGCCTTATCGTGGCAGATGTTGCAGTTCGTATGGAAAGCCACTTCATTGGTTAGTTTCGTTGGCGTGGTCTTGCCGGGGTAGGTGACTGTAGGAATCGGCGCGCTGTCATCGCCAGCCTGGAGATGACAGGCGCGGCAGATTTTCACCGGTTTGGCGTCGGCGGCCTCTAACAATTTCGCCGTCAGCGCGACCGGCCGTTCGGAAGTTTTCAATGGCGGTTGCAGAGCCGCGGCCGGCTGATCAGTGTGATGACATTCAACGCAGACAATCGGGTTCTTCCCGTCGACGCTGTAGTTTTTCGTTGCGTGGTTCTCATGATTGAAAGCCACCTCGCCATACCTGTCTGACTGGCTGTCCTTGTCCAGCACCACCTGCTTCGGCATCGTTTTGCTTTCCTTCGGAGTCTCCTGTTGGCCGGTAAACGCCGAACCACTGGCAACAACAATTATCGCCAAACATCCCAACGCCGCGATCAGGATCAAAAGGTTTTTCATCGATCTACCTCAAAGGAAAAGTCAGGAAGAAGCGCCATCGAGCTAGCTGGGGAGGAATCTCAAATCGCGACAATCTTAGTTAGCGATCCGGCAACGTGTCAAACTAATTTGCCAAGGTTCACAGCGGCATTTTGAAACTCGCGGAGGTGTGGCAGCGGCGGCAGTCTTTGAATGCCAGGTCGCCACCGAATGAGCGTTTGCCGTTGTGGCAGGTCAAACACGCCATCCCGCGCGGCGAGGAAAAATGTTCGGCAGTAGACGGCGAACTCACCTGGCGAGACTGTGACGCGCCGGCGCTCAGTTGATGACACTCGGCGCAGGCCAGGCGTTGCGCCGGTCCATGCTTCGCGTGACTGAAGGCGAAACGAAAAGCACGCGCATTGGTGCTGGTCCGCCCGTAAGCTTTCTGGTCATGACAAACTCCGCACGAACTAATTTCTTTGCCCGATTGCGATTTGCTGCTCGGAGTGTGACAGGTGTAACACTGGTTGTGCGCCGAGATGCCCGCGGGAATCGCAAGCGCCAACGCGCGTCCACCCAAACGCGTGTGGCAGGCTGAGCATCCGCTCGGCGGCCGGGCGGATCCGGTCATGTGTTGAGCGTGATCGAATTTCATATTGAAGTTCTCACTGAACTTCGTGGGAAAACTCTTCAGCGGTGGGTTTGAACTGTTGACGTCTGTGTGGCAGATGACGCACATGGGAACGTTGGGAGTAACAAACTGCGCGAGGTGGCAGCCGGTGCATGCCTTGTGTCCCGGAAATCGCGGCGTCGCGGAATTATCGCTGCGTTGGTGACATGCCGTGCAACCAAGCGACGCATGGCGCTGGCTGGTATGTTTGAAGTTTGAGTAGTCAAGCTCAGGACCCTGCGGTGCGAACATCAGCAACTCTCTGTGCAAACTCTGTGTTCTCTGTGTCTCTGTGGTGGTGAGTCCTGGCCGCGAAAAGCTCACCCCAGAGACACTGAGAACACAGAGGCAACACAGAGGTATAAACCAAGCCAGCGGCAACTGGCGAACCAGAGACTCGAAAGTTTTGAATCTGGGAAGACTCACTTCACACCCCTGCGCTTCATCGGTTCGCGACCGGCAATCAAATAGTGACTTGACGGTGGATCGCGCCGCCCCACATCCGAGGTGTGACAGTAGCTGCAAACGAAGTCGCGATTCTTGTCAATCGCTTCCAGCTCATTGCTCACGTCCAGCCGCAACCCATCCTTGTTGTGGCATTCGCTGCAGGCGGTGATCGGCACGTCCGGTTGCAAGCCGCGCAGCGTGGCTGACTTGGTGATATTGATGTGACACGTGGTGCATTCAGCGACGTGTTGCTCACGCGCGTGACGAAACTTCAACGAGAACCTCTTAGGCGCATCAATGGGCCAGAAGGGTTTGTCGGCAAGCTTATGACAACCCGCACAATTCTCATTGGTCGGCTGTTGCGATTTCCAATGGCAGTTGAAACACGCAGCATGACTCGTGGGCGCGGCTTTGAAACTTGCGGCATCGGGAACAAACGCGTCAGTCCAACCTGTTGCCGGCGCCACCGGAGCCGTGGTTCGCGGTCCGTGACAGATTTCGCAGTTGTTATAGTGTTTCGTCTTGTCGTCGGCGCGGGCGCTTGCCCCTGCAAACGAAGTGCGCACGAATAGCGGCCGCTCTTCCAGCGGCGGTCGGAACATGCGCGCGATCACGTCCTGATGCTTGTCGTGTGGAAACTCGGTGAGGAACTGACGTTGGCCGGCTGGATTGCGAAACGCGAAGCGCGCATCGTCTCGCGGGGAAACCTTCGTGTGGCAGACGGAACAGATGACCGGCTTTGCGCCTTTGAAAAACTGGGGGCGATGACAACTCACACAAGCATCGTGGCCGGGATAATCGGCAACGTCGGGAAAGTCGCGCACCTTTTTCCAGTTGTCGGTCGGGACCTTGTGGCAGGTATTGCAGGTTCCCTGATGTTTTTTCGTGGCGTGAAAGAATCGAGAATAGTCGACTGAGGTTGAGCTTACAGTCGTTCGAGTTTTCGGCAGCGTCCGGCGTCTCTGTTTCTGGGCCGAGACGCCGATCATAAAGAAACAGATCGCCCCCAGGAAATAACCGCCTGACGCCAGGATAGCGATTGTAGGTCTGAGAGTATGCCTCATTAGCTGATGCGAGATGCATTCTCTGTGCAACCGCTGTGTTCTCCGTGTCTCTGTGGTGCGGATTTCTTGGCCGGTGGTTCACCACAGAGACACAGAGAACACAGAGGTTGCACAGAGAGAATTGAAACTGTGTGCTGATTGGGTTTCATTTAACCGTAGGTTCGCAAACCGGAAGCGGCTTCTCTACCGCCACACACTTCACGTTCTTGTCTTTGCGATTTGAGATCAGAAACGGCTTCTCATAGGCCCGGTCGTCCTGCTTCACCTGCACCTCGCAATTCCAGATCACGGCCGTCGCTCCGATCTCCGTCGCGAGAATATTTGAGAGCGTGTACTTTCCGGGCTCGAGGTCCGTGAAATAAGCCGTGCCGTTGCGATCAGTCATAACTGAAAGCACTTTCGCGCCGGAAACCTGTTCGGCCTGTTTGATTGACGACTGCAAATCGCTCTCGCGAGTCTTGTAGAAGCCGCTGCGCAGTTTCTCAGGAAGATTGACGGTCAACCATTTGCGCGCCAGTTCGCGACTGCCAAACTCTTTCTCTCCAACCGACACCGCAGTCAGGAATTCGGGAACCGCACCCGCACCTTCGAGGTCTTCGGCTTGAATCTCGCGACAGTAGACTGATTCGCAATCGTTGTCTTTCAGCCACTTGATCAGCGCTTCGCTGGCGCCGGCGACCCGGTAATAACAATCGCGGGAGACCACCGGCCGCTGCTCGATCGTTTCCACCACGCTCTTGTTTTGTTCAAGTGAGCCTTTGATCAGAAAGAAACGCTTGCGCGAAAGCCCCTTGTTTGAAATTTTCACCTTCAAACGCAGCACTGCGCCCGCGCCTTGCGAAGCAGAAGGCGTTTGCGCGACGCAAAAAAACGCGAGCAGGAGAACGGAGATGCCAATGGCACTGCGTAACATAGTTCTCAAAGATTCGGACTCCGTGGAAACTTCAAAAAAGGCAGTCTCACTCCGCGAACGAAAACCTGATCAGAGCGGATCGCCGGCGCCGGCGAAAAGCCATTGCCGCCGCCGGCACTGATCAAATCGTCCTGGTCCACACCGTCGCCGCTGATTCCAATCGCTCCAACCAGCACGCCATTTTTGTAGATGGGCACGCTGCCCGGAAAAATCTGAATACCATTGGGCAAGTTTGGAATCGTACTACAGGGAACGTTGGCGCCGCCGATGGCCGCCAGCAGATTGGTCTTGATCAAATCCAGTTGTAGGCCGACATTGAATGGACTCCACTCGCCGAGCTCGGTACTGAACGGCCCCGCCGCGGTGTTATTAATGCCGTCAGGGAAGAATGGCCGATGCAGAAAACCCCCCGCCCGATCGGTGAAGGCGACGGAGCCGTCGAGTTTCAGGCCGTCTGCTAAAGCGCGATCTGCGTAAGACGAAAACCCGGCGCCGCGCAGCAGTGTGCCGGCGCTCGCACTTGAATAAAACGCCGCAGTTCGTGCTTTCTGCACTGATACATCGAAACCAAAAACCGGCGCATCGAGTTGGCGAAAAACGCCCAACACATTTCCGGCGGCATCGACTACGGCAATTGACACGCGCGCGTTGCTCCCCAGCGGCTGGCGAATCGCGGCGCGTGTAATGTTTGCCTGTTGCGCCGCGTGTGCAATTATCGTTTGCACCTCGGCTGCCGTCAGTGCGTTTGGACCAGGCGGCGCCGTACCCGCCACAAACGGAAAGAAGCGAGTATCGACTTCACCACCAACCCCGCCGATGCTGGCAGAAACGAACGCCGAAGTTTGCGCACTACGAATCGGAAACGCCAGCGGTACGACGCCCGGCAAACTGCCGAAAGGCATCGTGGCGGGAGCAGGTGGACTCGCGACGTTTGAGTAAGGCAGACGAATGCCGTCCACGAGAATATTGTCCGCGCGTATCAACGCCGGCGCTTCAAAGCCGCGCACCGCTGACGCAGCGATCAGTTCCTCGAAAGGCTGATCGAAGTCGGTCGGATCGCGATCGATCGTATAGATGCCATCGCCTTCGATGCCAACGCCGCCCACCGCCACGCCGTCTTTGTAAATCGGCAGTCCGCCGGGATCGCCTGACAAGCCGAGCGGCAGCGCCGGCCTCTTAATGTCGGAACATGGCAGCGACGAAAACTGCACGCCATACAACGGACCGCCAGAGCGAAACTGAATGCCAGGCGGAAAGTGTTCCTGGATAATGAACCCGGCTGTGCGCGTCGTAAACGCATTACCGGTCGTACTGAAGAGCGACCCCGTACCGGCCTTGGAGATTGCGGCCAACGACGCCGGCACGACCGTGCCTTCAAGCCCGCGGCCGTTTGTGCCGACGCTGCGTATCGTGGTGCTGGCCGGTGCGCCCGTCATAAGAAACACGCCGAGCACGTTTGCTTCGCGATCGGTGACGGCGACGGTCACCGTACGATTCAGTGCGACGGCAGCAGAAACTGCCTGGCTGATGATCGTCTGCACGTCGCCGACGCTCAAGTTGCCGGCGGTTGCGCTGGGGACGAAAGGAACGGGCGAGCCTGGCGTTGGCACCGCACCTTCGTCGTCGGGAAGGCCGCCACCGACGTGGCCCATAGCAACCCGAACGCGGTTGCTGGAAACTCCCCCATAGCTGAGGCGAACCAGCACATCGCCGAGGTCGTCCATGCCATCGCTAAGCCGAACCACCACGGACGTGGCCCACGGTTGACTGGGAACGCTGCCAATGTATTCGACCGGCAACTGATAGACGTGATGTGCGAAATCTTCAGCCTCAACATTCACCGAACCCGGTCCATCAGCCGCCTGCAAAGTCAGATTCATCGCGAACAACATGATTCGAGTTTGGCTATCCGCGCCAAACCTGACGGGCGCCGCTCCGGAAAAAGGTTCGCGTTGTTGAGTTACGGATTCAAAGGCGATGGCGCGGGTAGAATCTTCGTGGCTGATCAAAATTGGACTAGTGGCCTGCGCAGAGGTTTTTGAAAATTGGATCAGCGGAGCACCGGCGAAAAGTGCTACGACGCATAACGCAAGCAGCATCCGGAAGCGGGAATGTGAGCCTGAAACCATTGCGGAGATTCGCCGAATGACTTTCCAAAACCGGCGCACAATGTATCACAAAGCCTCGACTCGCTGTAGGTTCATCATCCTGCGATTTCCGTTGCCTCGTCGTCGCTCGTATGTTACAAGGCAAACGCGCGTCCCAAGATTCCCTATGAAGATTCTAATTTTGATCGCCTCCGCTGTGATGCTAATCCACGCGTTTGGCCTTTCAGCGGTGGGCCAGGGGTCGGGAACTATCAAAGGCACGGTTCGCGTCGCTTCCGGAGCACCGGTCGCGGGCGTGGTTGTCGTCGCGACCAATCAGGTTACGGGAAAATGGAAACGCACGCGCAGCGGCCCCGATGGCAAGTATTCATTGCGGTTGAGTGCCGGCGCTTATCGCCTCAAAGTCGGCGCGCCGCACGTCGCGAAATTTGACAAAGACAAGGACTATGGCCAGTTTGCCATTGCGCGTGGCGATGCGCTCGAGAATGTGATCGTCGAGGCCGGCAAAGACAACGTGGTTGATATTCCGCTGGACCAGGTTGAAGTCAAAGTAATACCCGCACAACCTGGCGACAAACCGCTTGGCAATGCGGGAAGGGAAACAGTCCCATCCACGCCGCAAACCGAGTTGGACCGACGCGAGGCTCGCGATCGCTGGCGCATCGGTTTTCCGGAATACGATCGCTATGGCGATCGCGCGGCGCGCGGGCGCGACATTCCTTTCAAGCGTGGCCGCTGGTGGGATCCTTACAACCAGAGCGTGCTGAAAGGTGACTATCCGATCAAGGGCAACAAGCTCTTCATGATCTTGTCGGCAGTTAGTACTACTGGAGTCGAACAGCGACGTGCGCCAGCGCCCTCCGGCGTCAGCAGCGACGAACCCGGCAGCGCGGAATTTTTTGGGCAGCCGGAACAATTTGCCGCCAGCGAAACCCTCCAGCTCAGCTTCGAGCTCTTCCACGGCGACACTACCTTCAAGCCGCGCGATTGGGCGATCAAGATCTCGCCGACCTTCAGCATTCCCAATTATCTGAATGCCCGCGAGAATGGCATCGTGAACATCGACGTCAGACGAGGCACTAACCGCACCGACACGCACGTCTCGCTGGAGGAAGCGTTTGGCGAAGTGAAGCTGGCGGATGTTAACTCAAACTACGATTTTATTTCCGTGCGCGCCGGGATTCAGCCTTTCGTCTCCGATTTTCGCGGCTTCATTTTTTCCGACAACAATCTCGGCCTGCGCTTCTTCGGCTCCGCCGAGAACAATCGTATTCAATACAACGCTGCTTACTTCTCGATGTTGGAAAAGGACACTAACAGCGGCCTCAATCGCTTCGACACGCGTCATCAAAATGTTTATGTCGCCAACGTTTTCCGGCAGGATTTCATTCGCAAGGGCTACACAATTCAGGGCAGCCTGCATTACAACGACGACCGTCGTAGTATCAAATATGATCGCAACGGCTTCCTGGTTCGACCGGCTTTAATTGGTGATGTGCGGCCGCACGCGATCAAGGTTGGTTACCTGGGGCTGGCCGGGGATGGGCACTTGGGCAAGCTAAATCTGACGCATGCCTGTTATTTTGCCTTTGGCCGCGACGATCGCAATCCGATCGCGGGCCGCAGTGTGAAAATCCGATCAAACATGGCGGCAGTTGAGGCGTCTGTCGATCATGACTACCTGCGCTTCAAGGGTTCGTTCTTCTGGGCGCAAGGCGATGCGAATCCGACGGACGATAAAGCAACGGGCTTTGATGCGATCTTCGACGATCCAAATTTCGTAGGCGGACAATTCTCCTATTGGAATCGCAACGGCATTCGCTTAACACAGACGGGCGTGGGTCTGGTGCAACCCAACAGCATCTTGCCGAGTTTGCGCAGCAGCAAAATTCAGGGCCAGGCAAATTTTGTGAATCCCGGCATCTTCATCTATAACGCCGGCGTTGACGTGGAACTTACGCAGCGAATCAAAACGGTTTTCAATGTCAACTATCTGCGGTTTCATCGAACCGAGCCACTGGAGTATGTCCTGTTTCAAAACCGCATCCGGCACGACATCGGGTTTGACTACAGTCTCGGCGTCGCGTATCGGCCATTCTTAATAAATAACGTCACGTTGAACTTTGGCGCCGCGACACTGCAAACCGGCCGCGGCTTTCGCGATATTTTTACCGACCGCGCGCGCAACTGCCCGCCAAACGTCGGCGACTTCTGCGAGCCCGATGTGATCAGCCCACGCAAACCGCTGTATTCGTTGTTTGGGCAGTTGAAACTGGTGTTTTGATTTTTGACACAAGGATTCAAGCATCTTTCTCGGTGACGTCTCCAGAGTGTGCTTCTTGTAACTTGAGCCGAGCTGATCTTAGGCTCACCACAGAGACACAGAGAACACAGAGGTTGCACAGAGAAGACAATCAGGAATCTGAAGCTATGAATCCTCCCATCAATCAGTTGACGCACGAAGTGATTGGCGCCTCGATAGAAGTTCACAGAAAACTCGGGCCGGGATTGCTCGAGTCGGCGTACAGGGAGTGTTTGTGTCGAGAGTTGATGTTGAGAGGGATTCCGTTCGAGCGCGAACGACCCTTGCCCTTGGAGTACAAAGGAATTCGGCTGGAATGCGGATATCGAGTGGATATTCTGGTCGGGGGTATTGTGGCAGTGGAAATAAAAGCGGTTGAGGCTCTGGCTCCTATTCATGATGCGCAGCTTTTGACATACCTCCGAATCGGAGGATGGCGAGTGGGATTACTAATCAATTTCAATGTTGTAGTGCTCAAGGATGGGATTCACAGAAAGATCATCGGATATGACAACTAATCTCTGTGCGTCCTCTGTGTTCTCTGTGTCTCTGTGGTGAGCGCCTCTTTGAATACACGCAAGATGAACAGAACGAGCTTGGTTCCAACACTACTTGCAGCGTCGTTCAGCATGATGCTGGGCTTGTCGGCGGTGTCTGCAAAGAGGGAACGCCCGCAAAACAGCAATGAGATCAAAACGCGATACGAGACTGTAGTTCTGAAAAAATCTTCCCTAAGTGTAAGGTATGGACAATCGCCCTCAGCCCCCAAGCTCGAAGGCTGCGTCACGTGTCACGGCCAGATCGAGCCGATGCACAAATACGGCACGACCGGAACCTTCGACACGTTGAACAACGGCAAGGATGCGGTTGGGCTGACCTGCACGGCCTGCCACGGCGGCAACCCCGTGCCGCGCAAGACCAGCGACGATCCAAAGTCGATCCAGCAAATCAAGGAAGAAGCGCACGTCCGCGCCAGGTTTCCATCGCGCTGGCAACGCGATGGTAAGTTCACTGGTGCGAGTCCGGAACGCACAGACACACTGCTCGCGCGCGAGAGTTGGGAGTTTGTACGCTTCATCAACCCGGGCGATCTGCGCGTCGCGGCCAAGACCTGCGGCGGCAGCGCCTGTCACGATCTCGAAGCTAAGAACGTCGGACGCAGCATGATGGCCCACGGCGCGATGTTGTGGGGCGCCGCTCTCTACAACAACGGCGGCTTTCCACTGAAGGATGCGCGGTTTGGCGAAAGCTACAGCGAAAACGGCGCGCCGCAAAGTTTGCTTCAAACACCACAGCCCACGCTCGAGGATCGACGCACGAAAGGTCTGCTGGAATTTCTCGATCCGATTCCGCGCTGGGAAATTTCGCAACCTGGCAACGTGCTGCGCGTTTTCGAGCGCGGCGGCAAGCGGCGTTTGGAAGTTGGGCTGCCGGACAAAGACGAAGATCCGGGCAAGCCTGACAAGGGACTCAGCGCGCGTGGTTTTGGTAGTGCGCAGCGCACCGATCCAGTTTTCCTCGGGTTGCAGAAGACGCGCCTCCACGATCCCACCTTAAACTTTCTCGGCAGCAACGATCATCCTGGAGACTTTCGCTCATCGGGATGTTCCGCCTGCCACGTTATCTATGCCAACGATCGCGATCCTTCTCATTCCGCCGCTTACTACAACGCTGGAAATGCCGGGATGTCGCAAACCGCTGACGTTAACATTCCGAAGAACGAATCGGGCCATCCGATCAAACATCAGTTCACCAGCCAGATTCCCACCTCGCAGTGCATGGTCTGTCATATGCACCCGGGCACGAACATGGTGGCAACCTATCTCGGCATGACCTGGTGGGACAACGAAAGCGACGGCGACAAACTGTATCCGAAACAGCAACACGATCCGTCGCCGGACGAAGAACAAGAAAAACTTCAGCGCAATCCGGAAGGCGCCAGCGTGCGTGGACGCTGGTCCGAGCTCGAGTTCCTCGTGCAAACCGGAACTCCGGAATTCAACGCCGGATTGAAGAACACGCAGTTTGGCGATTTCCACAGTCACGGCTGGCTGTTTCGCAAAGTTTTCAAACGCGACCGCAAGGGAAATCTCCTGGACGCGCAGGGCAATCTGGTCGCACCTGATGATCCTGACAAATTCAAGAAAGCGGTTCATCTAAACGACATTCATCTTGAGAAGGGAATGCATTGCGTTGATTGTCATTTTCGCCAGGACGCGCACGGCGACGGCAACCTCTACAACGAACCGCGCGCCGCGATCGAGATCACTTGCGAGGATTGTCATGGCTCGATTCGCAGTCGCGCCAACTTGTTCACTTCCGGGCCCGCCGCGGCCGCCGCAACCGGACAGTCGGCCGAGCGGCGGAAGTCACAAAATCAGCCGCTCACTGGACAGGATCTGACGCGAGGAATCCGCGTGCGGGATGAAACGGGCGCGAAGATTCCGCTCTTCCAAAAAATCACGCGCGACCGTAAGAAAAAAGACGAATCGGGAAAAGACATTGACCTCAAGACCGGCGACATTATTCAAAACTCGATGGTCGTGCCCGGCCGCTGGTGGCGTGTAATTCAAACCGTCGACACGATCACCCCGGGCAGCCGCGACTACAGCGAGAAGTCGCGCTACTCAAAAACCATTCGCAAAGACAACGTCATTTGGGGAGACGTGCCGAAAGACGATCGCGAGTTGGCGCACCGCGACAGTGAGATGACGTGTGTGGCCTGCCACTCATCGTGGGTGACGAGCTGTTTTGGTTGTCACTTATCGATGCAGGCAAATCGCAAGATGCCCAACCGGCATAACGAGGGAGGCGATTCGCGCAACTTCACTCAATACAACTTCCAGGTCCTGCGCGACGATATTTTTATGTTAGGCCGCGATGGCACCGCGACTGGTAATCGCGTCGCGCCTGTGCGTTCTTCGTCGGCGGTGTTGGTCAGCTCGCAAAATCAGAATCGCGAATGGATCTATTCGCAGCAACAGACAACGTCCGCGGAAGGATTTGCCGGCCAGGCTTTCAACACACACGTGCCGCACACAGTCCGCGCGACGGAAACCAAAACCTGCGCCGACTGTCACGTGTCAACAAAGAACGACAACAACGCGTGGCTGGCACAACTACTTTTACAGGGCACAAACTTCGTCAACTTCATGGGCCGCTATGTCTACGTTGCCGCGGACGATGCGCTGGAAGCAGTCGTGGCAACCGAGCACAGTGAACCGCAGGCGGTCTTCGGCAGTTCGCTTCATAAGATCGCCTATCCCGACAACTACGCGGAGTTTGTGAAAGAGGGAAGCGAGCTGAAGACCGCGTATGAACACGTAGGCAATCCGCGCGTGTTGCAGGTGCAGTTGCGCGGCGAGTATGCCTACGTGGCGGCGGGTGAAGGCGGCTTGCGCGTTTACGACGTCGCGCAGATCGATCAGAAAGGTTTTTCGGAGCGGATAACCACCGCGCCCGTTTCGCGCTTTGGGCAGAAGTTTTGGGTTAAGACGAAATATGCAACTGCGGTTGCCGCGCCCACGACCCTGGCTGTCGATCCGGCACGCTGGCGAATGAAGACCATCGGTACGATAGAGGCCACGATGATCGATCCGGTGAGCGCTGCCAAACTGACGGGCGAGGCGCGCAAACAACTCTTGAATGAAGAGCAGCCGATTCATCCGCTCTACGCATATCTTTACGTCGTCGATAAGTTTGAAGGACTGATTCTGGTCAACGCCGCCACGCTGCTCGACGGCGATCCACTGAATAATTATTTGAAGCGGGCGCTGGACCCCGCGAAGTATCCGGGCGGCGCATTCAATCCCGGGGGCGCGCTTAACGAGGCCAACAACATCCAGATTGCGGGCCACTATGCCTACATAACTACCAGAAGCGGGCTCGTCATAGTTAGCATCGACGATCCTTTGCACCCCGAGATCGTCAAACAAATTTCCGCGCCCGAACTTCGCAACCCGCGCGCAATTGCAATTCAGTTTCGTTATGGCTTCATCGTCGACGACGAAGGCTTGAAGGTGCTGGATGTTACCGTGCCTGAGCAGGTTCGTGTGATCAATGCCGCTGTGGTTCCGCTCGCCGATGCTCACGACGTTTACGTCGCTCGAACATACGCCTACGTCGCCAACGGCAAAGATGGAATCGCGATCGTGGACGTGGAGCAGCCGGAAAAGCCACGGCTCGATCAAATTTACAACGCTGACGGAAAGCTCAACGATGCACACCAGATGAAGGTCGCGATGACCAACGCAAGTCTGTTTGGATATGTGGCTGACGGCCGGAACGGTTTACGAATACTACAACTGACTTCGCCGGAGACGATGCCGGAATACGCCGGGTTTAGTCCGCGGCCAAAGCCGGTGTTGATTGCAACTTTCAAAACGAAAGGCGCGGCGCTCGGGATTTCCAAGCCGCTCGATCGCGACCGCGCCGTTGATGAAAGCGGAAACCAGATTTCGGTGTTTGGCCGGCGCGGCGCGCGGCCCTTCAACTTTGATGAGCTGATGCGCATGCTGCGCACGAATGATGGCCAAGGCGATTGGTTTACGGTGACGGATGCGCCGCCAACCGCGCCGAGGAACTAGCCGCGGATTTACGCGGATAAACGCGGATCAGAATTAGAACCAGGAAGTTTGAGCTTTAACAATTCTTTGCGCCGGTAGTTGAGTAGTGTTTCTTGTTCTGATCCGCGTTTATCTGCGAAGATTCGCGGCTGATTGTTTCGCCTTACCGCAGCCTTCGTTATACTGCACGTCATGACTGGCAACACTCTCGCCCGCCTCAACCGCGCCGTCGTGGAATTCACCACCGGCCGACACGATCCCGACGCTGACAAGGCACGTTCGCGACCGGCGGAAGGCTATCGTCTCTTTTCCGGGTTCCTATCATCGGAAGAAACGGCGCGCTGGCTGAATCTGATCGAGTCCAAAGGCGATCTGTTCAAGCCGGTGGCCGGCAAGGCGGGCATGAGTCTGCCTTATAACGTGCTTGATGGTTTCAAGATCGATGAGTGCTTCCCCGAACTCCGCGAGCTGGCAGCCGGTCCGCTCTTGAGAGTTACGGAAGAGACGTTTGAGGTTCAGCTCGAACTGATGGCTGACCCCAAGCGTGCGTTCCGCATCCAGTGCTATCGCAAAAAGCAGGAGGGCTTCAAGTGGCATCTGGACGGTGGACTCTACAGCGCATTGCTCACGCTCGTGAACACGAACGAAGGCGCGACTGAAGTGCTTTCGCCGGAGTGGAGTCGCGTGTTGTTTCCGGTACCCTATCTGCTGTTTCCGTTCGCGCGTCTGCTCGAGTTCGCGAAGCCGCAGCCAGTCACTGCGCATGCTGGGGATCTGCTGGTGATCAAGGGCGGCGAGGTTTTGCACCGCGGCGTCACGACGAGGGAGGACGGCGAGCGGCTGGTCTTCGTTGCAACTTACAATCCCGTCGGCACGAAGCCTACTCCGCTGTGGGATTGGTTTGCGCGCCGGCTGAACTACTAGTTACTCAACTTTCGTTTAGAGGCGGGCATTGCCCGCCGGTTCAACCATCGATTCAAAATCTTCCTCGCTCCAATATCCCTTCAAATCCATTTCTAACGGAACACTGCCGGGCTCATGCGGCAAGTATGCGCGATAGCTGGACCACTTCCATTCAGCAGGATGCTTGCAAAGACCTGCTCTAATGGGATTGAGATGAATGTAGTTCAGCTTTTGCCGAATGAATTTTGGACTCCAGAGATCTATGGAAGAGAAATCCTTTTGCCAAACCGCATGCGTGTGGCGTCGTTTCTGCGGGTTGGTCAACTCAAGCTTTTTGAGCGAATCAACGTATCTTGGTTCACTTAACCAATCAATGATCTTGCGGCCGGATAGGCTTTTTAGGCGACCCATTAGCGCGCTGATATTGCGTCCCAGCGGATTCACTATTAAGTGAGTGTGATCCGGCGTGATGACGTAGCCGATCAACTTGAAGGGATGCCGTGTTCGAGTTTCAGCAAGGGCTTCACTGAACAATTCGCGCGCCTTTTCGCTGCGGAAGACAGGAGCGCGGCGGTACCAGACAGATGTTGTGTAGTGGAACGTGTTTGGATCGTGGGACTTGAATAGTTTCATTCAAGTTGGGACGGCGGGCAATGCCCGCCTCTAAACGAACGTTAGAGTAGCTGGTCGCGGAGTTTGCGCAGCAATTCTTTCGCTTCTTCGGGCGACAGTTTGTCCGGGTCGACGTAGCGGATTTCTTCAACCACTTTCTGATTGGCAAGATCGAACAGGGAAGCCTGGGCCACTGCCTTCCGGCGACCGGCGCGGCGCGCCGCCGCTTCCAACGCATCACGCGCGGAAACAGAGCCGCGCGACGATAGCGTTTCGTTCGCGGCATTCGCACCCGCACTCGCGCCTGATTGTCCTTGCGCTGCCGCATAGGCTTCAGCAGTCCTTAGCGCAGCTTGTGTGGCGATTGCGTCTTCTTCGGCAAACACGTCCAATTCATAACGCTCCAATCGCGCCAACACCTCGCGCGCGTTGGCGAGCACCGCCGGCGGCAGTCCGGCTAAACGCGCGACTTGGATTCCGTAAGACTTTGAAGCACGACCGCGTTCGAGCCGGTGCAGAAAGACGACTTCGCCTTCACGTTCCGCCGCCGTGATCTGATAATTCTGCGCACCGGGTAAGCGCTCGGCGAGTTCTGTCAGCTCGTGATAGTGAGTAGCGAAAAGAGTTTTCGCCGCATGCTCCGGGGAGTCGTGAAGATATTCGGCAACGGCCCAGGCGATTGAGAGTCCATCGAAAGTTGCCGTGCCGCGGCCAATCTCGTCGAGCAACACCAGGGAGCGCGGCGTTGAGCTATGAAGGATCGCCGCCGTCTCCGTCATCTCCACCATGAACGTGGACCGCCCGCGCGTCAGATCATCGGAAGCGCCCACGCGCGTCCAAACGCGATCGAGCAGCGGCAGGCGCGCCTTCTCCGCCGGAACAAAGCTGCCCATTTGAGCGAGGATGCAAATGATCGCCGTCTGCCGCAGCACCGTGCTCTTGCCGCCCATGTTTGGGCCGGTAATGATCAGCAGCCTGTCAGTCGAATTATTCAGGTAGACGCTGTTGGGAACAAAAGGATCTTCATTGAAGACTTCGATCACGGGATGCCTGCCTTGCACTATTTCAATCTCATCACCGTCGTGCATCACTGGTCTGACATAGCGATGCCGGGCCGCAGTTTCCGCGAGCGAGGCTAATGCATCAACGGCTGCCAACGCGCGAGCGGTCCCCTGGATGCGTTTTGTTTCGGCCGCCACTTGCCGGCAGACGTCGTTGAATAGTTCCGCTTCCAGTTGAATAATTCGTTCCTCGGCGCCGAGAACTTTCTTCTCCCAGTCGCGCAGCTCGGGTGTAGTAAACCGTTCGGCGTTGGTGAGCGTCTGCCTGCGTTCATATTCAGCGGGCACGCGCGCCGCGTTGCCCTTCGAAACTTCGATGAAGTAGCCGAACACGTTGTTGAACTTGATGCGGAGGTTGTTTATGCCGCTGCGAGTGCGCTCGGTGGCTTCGAGCGTCGCGATGATCTGTTTGGCGTTGCGGCTGATTGAGCGCAGTTCGTCTAACTCGGTCGAGTAGCCCGCGCGGATAGTGTCGCCTTCGCTAATTTTTGCGGGCGGATCGTCGCTAATCGCTTTGACCAGCAACGCGCAGATTTCGGGTACTTCATCGGCGCTCTCCGACAATACCTGAAGCAGCGACGACTGCATCGTCGACAGGTTTTCGCGAATTGCGGGTACCTGGTAAAGCGAACGGAGAATCGCGTTCAAATCCCGCGGCGTCGCGGAGCCGAAGCTGATACGCCCGATTAAGCGTTCTAAATCGGAAACTTCTTTGAGAAGAGAACGCAGCTTGTCCCTCGTGATTTGCGACGCAACTAAATCCTGGACTGCGCCCAGCCGGGCTTCAACTTCGCCTCGCTTCACACAGGGCCGCAGCAACCATGATCGTAACAAGCGCGCGCCCATTCCCGTCACCGTCTCATCGATCACGCTCAAGAGGGTGCGGCCACTCGCGCCGCCGATACTCGCCAGCGACTCGACCAGTTCGAGATTGCGCACGGTGACGTTGTCGAGCACCAGATGATCCTGCGGTTCAAAATAGGTCAAACCCGTTATGTGATCAGCGGCCGCTCGTTGGGTCTCCTGCGCATACCGCAGGCAGGCGCCCGCCGCCCGCACGGCCTCATCTTTGCGCTCGATTCCATAGCCTTCGAGCGAGCGCGCGCCGAAGTTATTTAGTAACAACTCGGCGCAGTCCTTTTTCTGCCAGAGCCAATCATCAAGCGGAGTCAGCGTCGCGTCGATGAATTGATTGGCAGAACCGGTGGGAAAACTGTTTGGAGAACGGCTGGCGGCCGGCGCGGGATTGGAGTCTGAAGTTCGACTATCGCCTACCTCGGCAAGCGGTAGTGGAGCCGTTTGCGCCTTTGCGGAGAGCCCGGCCTTTATTAAGGGCGCGAGCGAAGCAGGGAACAACAACTCGCGTGGCTCATAGGACTCGAGGTCGGCGCGAATCTTTTCCCAGGCGTTTGGACCACTCTCCTGAGTGGCGCGAAATTCTCCGGTGGAAATATCAAGAAACGCCGCGCCAACTGTTTCTCCGGAGCTGCACACGGCCGCCAGGAACACCGCTTCGCGCGCATCCAGCAGTTGCGGATCGATGGGCGTGCCGGGAGTTACAATCCTGACTACTTCGCGCCGGACCAGCTTCTTCGTCTTTGAAGCTTCCTCGGTCTGCTCGCAAATCGCGACGCGGTAACCCTTGCGCACGAGGCGCGCGATATAGTTTGCGGCCGAATGGTGCGGCACGCCGCACATCGGTACCGCGTCGCCACGTTCTTTGTGACGCGCTGTCAGGGTTATCTGAAGTTCACGCGATCCGATTACCGCATCGTCGTAGAAGAGCTCGTAGAAGTCGCCGAGGCGAAAAAAGAGCAACGTTCCAGGATGTTGCTGCTTCAGCTCCTGATACTGGCGCAGCATGGGCGTTTGAGTAGACATCATAAGGCGGCTGTTAATTTATCCGATTGAAGGCGAAGCGAAGACTACATCCGCGACGGAGAGTTGTGCAAGGCTACATAAGAAATTAGATGAACGCAAAACACGCAAGGAAACCGGCAAAGAGTGCCAAGGCAAACTTCTCGCTCTTATTCGCACCGTCGCTTTAGCGCGGTGACACTGGAGGGTTAATGGAAACCAGAAACCGTTTAAAGGTTTCCCATTCTCAACACTTGATGATCACCGGGCTGAAGCCACCGCGTTAATGAGAAAATGACTTCACGACTCAAATCATACCAGTACCGGTTAATCAGAGCTTTAGTGTCGTCGCAAACTATGTTAATTTCCCAACTCCACAATCTTATCGAACAACAGCAGCGGCAGGCGCGTGTTGAGAGTTTCGTAAGCTTTATCTAATTTGGCGCAGCGAGCTACCTAGTGGCAAATAATTCCCCAACACCCGAAAACTCCAGCGCGAACCTGCTGACGAGTTCACTTGAAGAGCACTTGCAAGCGATGAGGGCATTGCTTGACTCGAGACTCGGCGAGATCGAAGCCGCGGGTCGGCTCATCTGCGACGCACTCACCGCCGGCAAGAAGATTCTCCTTTGCGGAAACGGCGGTAGCGCCGCCGATGCGCAGCACATCGCGGCCGAGCTCGTTGGGCGATACGAGCGGCAGAGGCGCGCCTTCCCAGCCGTTGCGCTTACTACCGACACGTCTGCGCTGACTGCGTTAAGCAATGACTACGGCTACGAGACAGTCTTCGCACGACAAGTGGAGGCACTGGCCACCAGCGGCGACGTCTTGATTGCAATCAGCACCAGCGGAAAATCTCCAAACATTTTGAAAGCGGCAGAAAAGGCACGGGCTCTCGGCTGCAGGACCATCGCCCTGGCCGGCTGCTCCGGCGAACCGCTGGCCGGGCAGTGTGACCTCGCCGTCGTCGTGCCCTCGGAGCGAACTTCCCGCGTTCAGGAGGCGCACATCACTATCGGCCACCTTTGGTGTGAAATGGTGGACGCGATGCTTCAAAGTAATGTTTAGGTCGAGCGCATCGCCTCGCCGGCGGGCCCAATAAAGAGATGTCGCCTGCCTCTAAACCCTGAATTTCGGGGAAATTGCTTGACATAAATTATCGATGCATTTAGGCTCTGGGGCGCATTCAATCAGGCAATCTGTACGCTTCGGTGATTTGCCCAGAAGTCACTCCACTTCACAAATTGTTTTGAAAACAGGAGTTGGTTGCGCGTGTTTGCACGCGAAGTTTAGTTTGCAGCAATTTGGTGAATCAGGTTTGCGGCCCTGTTACGAATCAGAGCCTCAAGCACTTCGAGATTAAGATCTCGCCGCAATATCTCTCTGAGACAATCGATGTTTCCCCAAAAAAGCCCAATCATCGCAGAGGTCGATCCGAAAACCTACCCTTTAGGCGAGAAGTTCGAACACTCTAGCGATGGTCCGACCATGGCGCTGGTGGCTTTGAGCCACACACCCGTGGAGCGACGGCTCTATTCAGCGATGCTCGCGGCGATGAAATCCTCCGCCGACCAACCGGAGAGTCGCGCCGACGTTTTCACTGTTCGGGGCCTGATGGATCTTACCGGCATTGTTAGCTTGAGCACGATCAGACGTGGACTGGAAGGCCTGGTGTCGAAGTTCAGTATCGAGCGCGAAGTAAAGCCGAACGGCAACGGCACTCGCGAACATAGTTTTGCTTATCGTGTCTTCAGTCCGGAAGAAGTGCTGGCGCGTCGCGAGGAGAGAGGGATCAAATCCTACGCGAAGGGAATCGAGCGCAGTGCAGGAAACAGTTCCTTTGAGCGTGTGATCCAGCGAGTAGCGGAGAATAGAAACTTGAGCCGGCGCGAGGTGCAGGTGGCCTTGTGCTGCGTTGAGGGGTTGACGAACGCAGAGATTGGCGCGCGCTTGCAGGTGAGCGAGCAGACGGTGAAATTCCATCTCCGTCATATCTTCGTGAAGTTTGGGGTAAAGCGGCGAGCGGAATTGATATCGCGCCTGCTGCTGTGAGTCTTGATTTCCCTCCCCACAAGTGGGGAGGGATTAAGGGTGAGGCTATGGTGCGGCATACCTCCCCCAACCCCTCTCCGCGCGGCGGAGAGGGGAGGCAGAAAGAAGAATCATGTAGAGTCCATCAAGCCCTAGTTAATCGAGCTCCACCTGAGCCGACCTAGACCTTGGACTCTGAACTTTGAAAACCAGGTGCCGCCTCGCATGAGAGGCTTCCCTTCGGGGTACTGTGTGTTTTCCATTTCGCGCCGGCAAGTCGTGCGAAACCGGAAAACGTACCAGGGCACAAGTGTCTCTAGTGATGACACCAAAAAAGATGAGCACAAACAAGGACAAGAAAAAGAAAAAGAAGAAGAAGACTGCGCTGGTGATCTGTCGTGACCGCAAGCAGTTTTGGACTACCCAGACACAGTTTTGGCAATGGGTCAGAGAAGGCGTAGTGACCAAGACCCAGGACAGTCCATTAACCGGCACCTTCAAACGGGAGCACGAGGAGTTACTGGTTCTGTTAAGCAACACCGTTTTAAACCTGGCCCATCCCAATCACATGCGAGAAGCGCTGATGTCTCGCAGGGTAGGGCTGGCGAGAAAGTGAACGAACTTTTATGAGCAACAAAATCTTAGCGCGCGGCCTGGCCGCCAAAATCACAGTGGCAGCAGTTTGTTTTGCAACGTCACTCTCCGTCTTGGCACAACAACCCTCGGAAAAAACCGCCGCGGACAAAGCCATCGCGACTAACACTACGAAAGCGCAAGTCGCAGCGATCGCCAACCCCGACGATCGCTATCGCATCGGGCCCGGTGACGTACTGGACATAAGAATCCTTAACCGGCCCAACCTTTCACGCGAAGCAGTGCGCGTCGAAGGTAGCGGAATGATTCGCATGCCTCTGATCGACACCGAGATTCAGGCTGCCTGCAAAACCGAGGGCGAGTTGGCCGGTGACATCAGGGAAAGGTATACGAAGTTTTACCGCAATCCGCAGGTTGATGTGTTCATTAAAGAATACCACTCGAGGCAGGTTGCGATTATCGGAGCGGTGAACGAGCAAAGTCGGTTTGAGCTACAGCGCCGCATCCGTTTGCTTGATCTCCTGACCTACGCGAAAGGACCGTCGGCGAAGGCGGGTCAGACAATTAACATTGTCCACTCGCCGCCGTCGCTCCTTTGTCAAAAACCGGATGCGGAAGCGTCGGAAGGGCTAACAGCCTTCTCGAGTTATAAACTGAGTGAAACCTTGCAGGGTGATCCGCGCGCCAATCCTTACATCGAGGCGGGCGACGTGATTACGCTTCCTGAAGCTAATCAGATTTACGTTGTCGGAAATGTTTTTACGCCCGTGACGATCCCGCTCAAGGAGCCGATCACGCTTTCGCGAGCGGTAGCGATGGCCGGCGGCGTTAAGCAGGACAGCAAGAAAGACAAAGTGAGGATTGTCAGACAGGAACCGGGCACGGCCACGAGCAAGGAAATCGTCGTCGATCTGACCGCGATTGAAAAGAAACGCGCCGAAGACATTGCCCTGTTGCCCAACGACATCATCGACGTGCCGGCTTCCGGCGGTAAGACCTTTCTGCGCAGTCTGCTCAGCACGGTTGCGCCCTCAGTGGCCCAACTTCCCGTGCGCGTAATCCCTTAAAAATTTCGAATTTCGGATTTCGAATTTCGGATTTGCTGATGGACAAACTTGAACTGGAGAAAAGGACGAAGCAGTTTGCGTTGAAGATAATCGCGTTTGTGGCAACGCTTCCGCCGACGAAGACCTGCGCGATAATCGAATACCAACTGGTCAAGTCGGGCACTTCGGTGGGAGCAAACTACCGAGAAGCCAATCGAGCAGAGTCTCGAGCGGACTTCATCCATAAGATTGGCATCGTCGAGAGAGAGTGTTCAGAGAGCGGCTTTTGGCTTGAAATCTGCGACGAAGCAAACTTGGGCAATGTTGAGCAGCGGAACTGGCTCGGGCGGGAGTCGAGAGAGTTGCTCGCGATCTTTACGAGCATAGGAAGAAGCACCAAGAGCAACCGAACTAGCGCATAACGTGATTTGAAATCCGAAATCCGAAATCCGCAATTCGAAATTTTTGGCAGGTGAATGATGAAACCATCTCGTGAACTGATAAAGACAGACCCCAGTCTCGCAGCGCTTGAACGTGCGAGTGAACCTTCTGGCAGTCCGCATTCATACAACTACGGCGTCGATCCGAATGCGGAGACTGAAGTCCATCTGCTTGACTACTGGCGCGCGGTGCGCAAGCGTTTGTGGCTTGTTATCAGCATCGTTGTACTCGTCACGATGCTTTCCGTCATTTACGTCGCGCGCAAGCCTGACATCTATCAGGCCGGCGCGCGCGTGCAGGTAGACCTGGAAAACAATGCCGCGCTGGTGGGCAAGGCGCCTTACGTTTTCGGTCCCACGAATGATCCGGTTTATTTCAACACCCAACTACAAATTCTCGTCAGTCCCGGTCTGATGCGCCGCGTGGTGAAGACGCTCGACCTCGAGCACAATCCCGATTTCTTCAAAGGAGACTCAACGCAGAAAAGATCGGCGTGGCAAACAATCAAAGGAATGATTGGATTAGGCGGCGGCGATAAGCCGGCCACAGACGCCAAACCAAAAGATGAATTGCAGTTGCGCACCACGGTTGCGGCTGCCACTCCGCACGAGGATCTCGCCGAAGCCAAGCGGCTCGCGCCTTATGTCGGCGCCATCCTCGCCGGTCTTAAGGTCGAACCGGTCAAGGAAACACGCGGCCTATACAAAGAGACGCGTTTGATCGACATCAGTTTTACGCACACGGATCCGGAAGTAGCTTCAAAGGTCGTCAACGCGATCGCGGAAACTTACGTTTACAACAACCTCGAAAAGAAAGGCGAAACTAACACGGCCACCGGCGACTTTTTGCAGAAGCGCATTGCTGAGTTGCAACAACAGATTCGCACCGACGAAGAGCGACTGGTTAACTACGCAAAAAACAATCAGATAATTTCGCTTGACGCGAACCAGAACACGGTCGTCGAACGACTTGCCGGCTTGAATAAGCAGTTGCTCGAGGCCGAGAACGAACGAATCCTGGCCGAGTCGCAATATAACGCCGCGAAAGTCCCGGGCAAGGCAAGTGCTCTGGCCGACGCCGATGCCAAGCAGGCCAACGAATCCGAATCGAAGGCAGCCGATCTGCGGCAAAAGCGCGCGCAGTTGCTGGTTGACGCCACCGATGAAGCTCCGGAAGTAAAAGAGATCGATCAGCAGATCGCCGAGCTGGATCGCCAGGTGAAAGAGATTCGCAATCGTAAAAGCACGACGCTTCTGACCAACCTGGAGACGCAATACCGGCAAACGCTTGCCCGTGAACAGGAGCTGCGCAAGTCGTTTGAAAAGCAGCGCGGCGAGACGCTGACGCAAAACGAAGCCGCGATCAACTACCGCATCATTCAGCAGGAGATTGAGACCAACAAGACCTTGCTCGACAATCTACTCCAGCGCTCAAAAGAGAACGATGTAATCATGGCCAGCAAGCCAAACAATATTTCGATCGTCGATTACGCGATTGCTCCCGAGGGCCCGATTGGTCCAAACCGCGCCCGCACAGTTTTCGTTGCGTTGTTCCTTTCGTTGGGCTTGGGCGTGGGCCTGGCGCTGCTGTTGGAATATCTTGACGATACAGTCCATTCAACCGACGAAGTTGAACGGCTGCTGCATCTGCCCGCGCTTGCGGTTATTCCTTCGGCACTTGGCAACGGGAGGCGCCGGCTGCTGAGTGGCCCGGGCGCGCTGCAAAAGCGAAACGGAAACCCTTCCGACAATCCGGAGCTGTTGATGAATGTCGACGGCCGCTCGCCTTTGGCTGAATCATATCGCCACTTGCGCACTTCGGTGCTGCTATCGACGGCTGGTCGCGCGCCTCGCTCTTTGCTGATCACGTCGAGCTTGCCCGGTGAAGGTAAGACGACGACGGCAGTTAATACTGCGGTCAGCCTGGCCCAAACTGGCGCCAGCGTTGTCATCATCGATGCTGACATGCGCCGTCCGCGTCTGCGATCGATTTTCGGATTGTCAGAACGCCCCGGCTTGAGTTCGATCCTTTCAAGCGAGTTGTCCGAGGCTGAAGTGATGACGCTGATTTCAAAGGAGGAGGCCACCGGCTTGCATCTGTTGACCGCCGGTCCAATCCCGCCAAATCCGGCCGAGCTGCTGGGTTCTGACCAGATGCGCCGGTTGCTCGCGACGCTACAGGCAAACTTCAACCACGTGGTGGTGGATTCGCCGCCAGTCAGCTCGTTTACTGATGGCGTCCTGATTTCATCGATGGTCGATGGCGTCTTGCTGGTGGTGCACGGCGGCAAGAGTTCCCGCCATGTGGTGAAACGCTCGCGACAATTACTCCAGGACGTCGGCGCGAAAATTTTTGGCGTCGTACTCAACAACGTCAACCTGCAGTCACACGACTATTACTACTACCAACGCTATTACGGCTCGCGCTACTACAAGAGCGACGGAGAAGAGGAACTCGAGAGCGCTGCTTCCGGCGCGGCGCGTACAATGGACGTGCGGTAGTGAGTCTGCCGCCCGGCATATCGGTTGCCTGACATATACGGAGATTAACTCATGAGCATAAGCCTTCCGCTTGACCAAATGACGACCGCCGAAAAGCTCCGGATCATGGAGGAATTGTGGGCCGACCTGACTCAAAAAGAAGAGAGCTTTGAATCACCCCCCTGGCACGAAGCTGTTTTGAGAGAAAGAGATGAGCGCCTGAAGACGGGCGAGGAGTCACCAGTCGACTGGGAAGCGGCTAAGAAGGATCTTCGCGATCGGTTGACATGAAGATCACTATCCTGCCGTCGGCTCAGAGTGATTTAGCTAACGGTTTCGAGTTTTATGAAAATCAAGAAGCAGGCTTGGGAAGCTACTTCATGGAGTCATTGTTTTCCGATATAGACTCCCTCAAACTTTATGGAGGCATCCATCGAAAAGTTTTTGGATATTACCGAAGTCTTTCGAAGCGGTTTCCCTATGCTGTTTATTATTCCCTGGAAGCCGAAACGCTTTTGGTTAGGGCAGTCCTTGATTGCCGCCGCGATCCCGGGCGGATCAGAGCCAGTCTTGAACGAAACTAACTTTCGCTCTCTGAAATGACTACGCCGGCACTTACTACTCGTATCAAGTTGCAGATCAATGGACTACTAAAGCCGATCGGTCTGCAAGTCGGTACGACTGTCGCCATGAGGGCAGAGCAGGAACGACTGCGACGGCTTCAGGAAAACGGTCACTGGCAAAAACCGAAATATGATCAGGGGCTGAAACTTGATTCGCAAAAGTATTTGAGCTTCCTTCGCGAGACTTGTTTGCCATACAAGAATGAGTATTCCCGCTTTCCGCTATCCGCAAACGGCGACGACCAGGAGTTCTATTTAGACAACGGCTACTTCCGCTCTGTCGATGCGGAGTTGCTCTACTCTGTAATTCGTCATAAGAAACCCAAACGAATCGTTGAGGTTGGCAGCGGATTTTCGAGCCGCCTGATTGCTCGCGCTATAAGAGACGGGCAGTTGCCCAGCACGATAACGAGTATCGATCCATCGCCTCGCGTGGCAGTTGACGGTCAGGTCACGGAACACATACGGAGCGCCGTCGAAGACCTGGATCCGCAGTCGATAACTGAAGCTCTGGCCGCTGGCGACTTATTATTTATCGACTCGAGTCACCGCGTGATAACCGGTGGCGACGTCACCTACCTGTTTCTGGAGATTCTTCCCCGGCTTAGAAAGAATGTGCTAATCCATGTACACGATATATTCATGCCTTTTGACTACCCGGAAGAAGTGGTCCTGGCTGGTTGGGAGTGGGCAGAACAGTATCTCGTGCACGCGTTCCTTTCTTTCAACGAGGCCTTTGAAATCCTTTGGCCGGCAAGGTACATGTGGGCCAATCACCAGCGTGCGGTGCTCGATGTGATCCCCGCTGACCTGTCTGTGTATCCTCCCTCGAGCCTGTGGCTGGAGAAAGTGGCGTAACCGACTCTACTAGCAATTAGCTGACGACCGACCTTGAGCATTCCCCAAAGACAAGCTGATAACTCCGCGGTACGGAGCGCGATGTTTGCCAGGTCGTTCGACGAAGAACGTCCCGTCGAAGAGAGACCAAGCATTACGAGTTCGAGCAAGTGGGTTCTTGCGGGCACTATTTTTTCCAAACCCATACAGCTATTTACCAACGTTCTGGTGGCCAGGTTACTCGGCCCCGCGAGCTTCGGTGTTCTCGGACTGGCAACCTCACTGGCGGTGACGCTTTCGCTGATCGCCGGTCTCGGGTTCGGCGATAGCATCAACAAATTTCTGGCTGAGTACTATCAAAAGAACCGCACAAAAGGTGCCCGCTTTGCGTCAGTGATTCTCTGGACAGCGCTTCTTTTTACCGGAGCGTTCTTACTTGTGCTTTGGTTCACGCGCGGGCTTTGGGTCGCTCGCCTGTTTCCGCCCTCAACCTCCACCAGCGTGATTGGTCTCTGCCTCTGCCTGGCGTTGGGCAATCTTTTGTTTGCGTTGTTGGTGGGTATCTTCTCCGGCTTGCAAAGATTTCGTGAGTTCACAATCCTCAATCTTCTACAGGCAGCAGCGATCGCACTTTTCGCTGTCTCGTTCGCCTTTTACGGGTCTGAAGGTGCTATCCTGGCCTATACAGTCGGCACATTCATTTCCGCTTTCTGGGGATTGTGGAAACTTTGGCGGTTAGAACCGGAAATCCTCGCCTGGCCGGGTATTGCTGCTTACCGAAACTTGAAGACGATTCTCAACTTCTCACTTCCGATTTGGGTCGGAGCATTTGCCTTCGCTCCATTTGTGACATTCACCTTCGTGTTTCTGGCGCATCAGGCCAATGGCTCATTTCAACTGGGACTCTTCAACACCGCGAACGGGTTGCGCATGCTTGTCGCTATCGTTCCAGGAGCAATCGCGATAGCAATCGCGCCCGCCATCTTGCAGGAAGGCGGAACTCATGGCGAAAAAGTCGCCTATGCGCGGCTGATCGATAAGAGCTTTTCGGCGTTGGTCTTTCTTACCTTGACGCTGCTTATTCCATGTATCTTTTTGAGCGATCTGATCTTCACGCTCTACGGTCGCGCGTATCACGATTCGTTCCAACTGTTCATACCCCTGACCGCCAGCGCAGCCATTGGGGCGATTGGTGCACCGCTGCCTACCGTGTTGTTGGCTAAGAACAGGACCTGGTGGGCCTTCGTCTTTGGCTTTGTTAAGTCAGCGTTGATGGTGGTCCTCACTGTTTTGTGGGTGCCGCGTTTTCTGGCGATTGGGCTCACCTGGGCCGTGGTGATCTCGGAAATAGTAATTTACGTTTTGGTCCTGGAGTTTTGCATTCTTATTGACGCGCTTCCCGGAAAGCTGCGACTACTCTTCTATGGCTCAAGCGCGATTGTTCTCTTGCTCATGACGTCGGCGATATTCATGCCGAAGGTCGTTCGCTGGTCACTTGCGCTGCCGCTGACCGCGGCTGTGGTGATCTATTACCTGCGCGCGCATGTTGAAACAGCGGGCTGGTTGACCAGTCTCGTGCCCGGCCCATTGAAGCCGCGCGCCCAAAGAATTTTGAGCTTCATCGCCACTTGATGCTGCGCGCGCGACGCTAACGAACTTGAAACACTGAAATGTCGGACCGCATAAGAGTCTTGTCAGTTTTCGGGACGCGCCCGGAAGTCATAAAGCTGGCGCCGCTGCTCCTGAAGATGGCGGATCAACCTGCGAGGTTCTCATCAGTTGTCTGTTCCACCGGCCAGCACGATCGCATGTTGACCCAGGCATTGCGAGCGTTTGAGATTTCGCCTGACTACAACCTGGATGTGATGACTATCGATCAGAAACTCTCCGAGCTGACCGCAAAGTTGCTAGTCGGTCTGGAAAAAGTCATCGCCGAAGTTCAGCCTTCGGTCGTGTTGGTTCAGGGTGATACGACGACGACATTCTCAGCGGCGCTCGCAGCTTTTTACGCTCGCGTGCCGGTTGCGCACGTAGAAGCGGGACTGCGAAGCTGGGACAGTGCCAATCCGTTTCCTGAAGAAACTAATCGGGTGCTGACGGACCGGTTGGCCTCATACTACTTTGCTCCTACCAAATCGAATCGCAGCAATCTCTTGCATGAAGGAGTCAACACGGACCGGATTTTTGTCACCGGAAATACGGCCATCGACGCCTTGATGATGATGCGCGCCAAAGTTGCCGATGTCGACCCGCATACCTGGGACGGTGTCTGGGGTAGCGCCGGCAATGTCATCGCCGACAAGATGCAGCCGCTGATCCTTGTGACGGCCCATCGCCGGGAAAGCTTTGGCGCGCCCTTTCGCGCGATCTGTGAAGCGCTGAAAGAATTGGCGAATGATCATCCATCGTGGAGTTTTGTTTATCCGGTGCACTTGAATCCCAATGTGCAGGACGTGGTCAACACAACCCTGGGCAGCGTAAAGAATGTGCATTTAATTGCGCCGCTCGATTACGACGCGTTTGTCTACCTGATGAATCGGGCACTATTAATACTCACGGACTCGGGCGGCATACAAGAGGAAGCGCCATCGCTACAGAAGCCGGTGATTGTAATGAGAGAAAAAACGGAAAGAACTGAAGCAATCGATGCCGGCACAGCCATCCTCGTCGGCACCCAAAAAGAAAATATCAAGAACGCCGTTGAGCAGTTGATGGGCGACCGCGCCTTTTATGAATCGGTAAGAGCAAGGAAGAACCCTTACGGTGATGGACTTGCTTCAGACCGAATTCTCGATCACTTGTACGGCAGCCTTCGTCCTGACATGTTGGAACTATGCGGCAGCGTAGGTTAGTTGCCATCCTTGATGGGCGCGCTGGGTAATCAAACTGATCACGCAAGAACGTTGGAGGGTAAGAATCGGCGTTGTGAATAAGGCAATGGAAGCGATGGATCACGAGAGTTTGGTGTTTGTCTCGCCCGATCTAAGACCTGGCATCGCGGAAGCCGTGCAGGGATTTGCGGATTCAGGGGTACTCAAACAGTTTATTAGCACCATAGTGCTGGAAGGTGGCACAGCGCCGAAGTGGATGAAACGTCTTCCCATTTCTCACCGGCGACAGTTGGGTAACCTGGAAGCAGGAAAGGTGACAACCTATCCCATTCCACAGCTAATCCGGGCTGTGGCAAGTCATATTACCAACGATGAGATTCTATTAGATAAGTTTTGGTGGTGGGCTGAGCGAAGTTTTGACCAAAAGGTAGCCAGGAATTGGGCGGGGGAAGCACCCTTTCTTTACGGGTTTGAGTTGGCTTCAGCAGAAACCTTTCGGGAGCAAAAGCGCAGGGGTGGACACACAATCCTGAGCCAGTTGATCGCCCATCACAAGACCCTTCTGGGCTTGATGAAGGAAGAGATGGAAAGATACCCAGACGCGGTCACCGATTATGATCGTCACCTTTTCGAGACAGCAGGTCGAGTCAATCGACTCAAAGACGAGCAGTTCGAACTGAGTGATCTGATCATGGCAAACTCTGACTTTGTGAAACAGAGTTTCGTCAATGCTGGGATTGCAGAAGAGAAAATAGTAGTGGTGCCGGGCGCTGCGCCAATCCTTGTTCAAGCTGCGCCTGGGAAGCGCAAACCCTATCGCGTTATATTTCTGAGCGCTGGTTCGCAATCGATTCGTAAGGGAACGCCGTATCTGTTGGAAGCTTGGAGACAGTTGAAGACACACGCCGGGGCGGAATTGTGGTTGGTGGGCAAAAGCACGCTGCCTCCACGACTACTGAATGACTTGCCGGGCACTGTGGTGGTAAAGAGCACAGTTTCTCAAGCTCAATTGTTTGACCTCTACACAAAGGCTTCCGTCTTGGTGTTGCCATCTCTTTGCGAGGGTTTCGCGCTGGTAATTCTAGAGGCCATGGCGCATGGTCTACCTGTGATCACCACTGCCAATTCAGGGTGCGGAAACTTTGTGGAAGACGGCGTAAACGGCTGGATTGTGCCCATCCGGGATGCTGACGCGTTAGCGAGGCGAATGGACTCGTGTATCGAAAACACAGATGACCTTGCTGAGATGGGCGAGGTCTCGCTACTTAAAGCCAGCAGCTGGACTTGGGACGATTATTCTGAGCTGCATAGTCGGATGGTTTATTCCTTTATGAAGAACACGTCGGCTGCTGAGCTCGTTGATAAAAAGTTTTCTGTTGAGAGGCCTGCTTTTGTTCAATAAGATCAGCTCCATTAGCGACAAGGCGAGATATTTTGCCTGGGCCGCAACGCGTTACTACGGCGCGGACAAATCGTGCCCTGCCTGCGGCGATTCTAATACCGTTGCTCTCCATCGAAAGGCTTTGGTCACCGAACTTTTCGAATGCGAACGCTGCTCGTTGAGATTTCGGGTGCCCAAAGACTCTCAGGAGAGAAGCGTTGCATTCTATCAACACACCTACAACCAGGGGATAACGACAGACTGTCCTGATGAGTCGCAATTGCAGCAGTTAATTCAAAGTGAGTTCCGTGGCAGCGAGAAGGATTTCGGGCCATACCTCAAAGTTCTCGAGGCGATTGGTGTTCAACCTGGCAGTGTCGTTCTTGATTATGGATCGTCCTGGGGGTATGGAAGCTGGCAGCTTACGAGGGCGGGCTTTAGTGTCTATTCCTACGAGATTAGCGCGCCGCGGGCCGAATATGCGCGCAAACATTTGCACTGCGAGGTATTGGCTGCACCAGATGCACTCCCGGCAAGTGTCGACGTGTTTTTCAGCGCTCATGTTATTGAACACTTGCCCGACCCCAATTTACTTTGGAACTGCGCGCGGAAAGTTTTGAAGCCAACCGGTGTGATTGTTCTTTTCATGCCGAATGGCGATCCCTCTGTTGAGGCACAGCGAGGGGAAGACTACCACTCCATTTGGGGTTTGGTTCATCCCCTGGTTCTTTCCGCGAAAGCCCTCACGGCCATGGCAGGAATGCACGGTTTTTCAGGCCAGGCATACAGCTCACCCTACCATTTCAACCAAATCAAGAAGCAGCAGCAAGGCAATCTTTCGGGTGACGAGCTTCTGTACATCGCACGACGGCAAGTCACTTCTATCCGAAGCCCTAATGTATGAAGACGCTCTCGGTGTTCAAAAAAGGGAAGATCCTGGCGAAGAGAATTTTATTTCCAGGTCTCGATCTACACACGAGATGCCGGTACAAGTTCCTTCCGCACTTTTTCATTGGGGGAGACATTGAAACATTGGATGCCGGTTGTGGAAATGGGGCCCTTAGCTTGGCGGCCTACAGCAAAGGGAATCGCGTCCTCGGAATATCGTACGTCAAGCGGGAGGTAGAAGACACCACTCAACTTTTCGACGCGATGAGGATACCACGCGAACGCCTTGAGTTGCTGGAACTCAATCTCTATCAGTTGCGGAGCATTGGGCGGAAATTTGATCAGGTTATCTGCAGTGAGACACTCGAGCACATCAAGCGCCATGAAGAAATCGTTGCGAGTTTCGCAGCGATGTTGAATCCAGGGGGGAGACTGGTGCTGTGCTGCCCTTTTGCGCCTCATCCGGAAAATGCGCTTGGTCGCGTCGACGTACCTGAGGACGGGAGTCACGTTCGTGATGGTTATACGCTGCAAAGTTACCGCAGTCTTTTGGAACCGGCCGGGTTTCGTATTGTTCAGCATGCAGGGCTAGGCTCTCCGTTACTTTGCGGGCTTGACTTGATGCTGCGAAGAACCAGGTTAAGAGTGGGTGATCTTTGGGCAATGCCGCTATTTGCCATTCTGATGCCGTTTACATTACTGGATCGCGCGAATCCACAAGTGCCGCTCTCGCTCGCGGTTGTTGCTGAAAAAATCTGAGTCCATCTATTGCGTAAAAGAGCAGCATCCGTGAAGAGGAGTTCAGCCATTAAGGTGTGTGTTTGCACATCGTATCCTGCCTGGGCCGAACCGAGGGCACCCCGGCATGCGTCGGCACTTGCGGGCCTGGGAGCTGAGTATGAGATTCACTTTGTGGATTGTCTTCCCTATGGCTCCGAACAGACCAGCCTAACAATCTTCCAGGGCAGTAAAAATCTCTCACATCAAACATGCTTCTTTCCCTTTCGAGGGTCACATCGTGTCCGCTTCCTCTTTCAAAAAGCATTCCAGATTTTTTCCAGGTGCCTCTTCATTGCGGTTGGCTATGTGCACCCCAGCGCCCTGTCAACGCGCGCATTAGAACTGGAAGCCATGCTGAAGAAGTTAGATGCCGATGTTTACGTGGGGTACAACATCGACACGTTGATGACAATTCACAGAGTCGGAAGCAAGAAAAACGCCTTCACAATATTTGACTGTCAGGAGTTTTACTCCGACATGGGCGACGCGCAGAGTCCTTTAGACCGGAAGATCATTTCGGCTATCGAACGAAGGTATCTTCCCATGTGCGATCTGGTTTTGGCCGCCAGCGACGAGATGGCTGACGAGCTTGCAAGAGAATATAAAATCAGACGGCCATTGCCTCTATACAACGTGCCACCGGTGGAAACAAACGCTGCCCAAAAAAACGAGACAGGTTTCTCACTTTATTGGCGCAATACCACCCTCGATTTAGGTCACCGTGGATTGGGTGATGCGATAGCTGCCCTCAAGTTATTGCCTGAAGATATTACGTTTCACATTCAAGGAAACTTACCCACTGATGGCGGCAAACGCTTATTCGATACAATTGAGAAGAATGACCTTTCCAGTCGTGTGATAGTTCATCCACCATACGTTCCGCACAAGGCCGTTTCCGCTGCGTCGGCTTATACACTCGGCCTTTGCCTGGAGCAAGCCACCAGCCGAAATCACCTCCTTACTGTTTCCAATAAAATGTTTGATTACTTTATGGCTGGGTTGCCTGTGATTGCCAGCGATCTCGCTGTATTTCGAGAGGTTGGTGGAGACGCCGCAGATTATAGTCCAGTAGCGAATGTTGGCGCCTGGAGCGAAAAAGTTATCGTGCTGTTGGAGGAGCGTCTAAAGAATCCCGATAGAAGTCTGGCGCGCAGGGCGAGGGGAATCGAGCGGGCCGGCCAATTCTCTTGGAAGGAGTATGCCCGAAGGATGGTTGAAGTTTACCAGCAGGTTTTGTCAATGTCGTAAAGAGTCAGGTACGTTGTTATACTAATTAGCTTTTCATTCATTGGTTGGCAGGGTTCTCGAGACGAGTGGTCTTCATAACTTTCACATCAGGGGAAATCTGTAAATGGTAGTGGACATCCGCGCCCGAACCGGGGGCGAAAGACTAGAGGTCCTAAAACATCCTCAAGCTCCATCGGATTACTTATCTCAGACGCGCCTCCGCGTCCTGCACGTAGGGAAATACTACCCTCCCTACCGGGGAGGAATGGAGAGTCATCTTCAGGTTCTCA
>Ga0137409_10000348_pt1 | contig 50255 bp, 45 predicted proteins | sample CZODoug1_16funga_FD_122059 | JGI IMG/M metagenome (GOLD analysis project Ga0137409, IMG submission 122059) | Vadose zone soil fungal communities from Angelo Coast Range Reserve, California, USA - CZODoug1_16fungal (Hybrid Assembly) | ecosystem: Environmental > Terrestrial > Soil > Vadose zone...
TTCACCGACTGCAGCAAGCCGAACAGCAGGAACGCCATGATCACCGACAGCAGGGTGAGGATGGTGCGCGTGCGCTTGCGGAACAGATTGGCGATGACGAAACCGCTGCGGGTCATGGCGAGTCCTTAAGTGCCGTGTCAGGCCGCTTGCTCGAGTAACTGACCCTTCTCCAGATGCAGGGTGCGCCGGGCGAACCCGGCGGCCTTGGGATCGTGGGTGACTATCACGATCGTCTTGCCATGTTCGCGGTTCAACACCTGCAGCAGGCCCAGGATTTCGTCGGCGGTCTTGCGATCCAGATCCCCGGTCGGCTCGTCGCAGACGAGCAGCTGTGGGTCGGACACCAGCGCGCGCGCGATCGCGACACGCTGTTCCTGACCACCGGACAATTCCCTTGGCTTGTGCTTGGCACGATCGGCAAGCCCCACGACCTGCAAGGCAACCGCGACATTCTTCTTGCGCTGCGCAGAGGACAGCTTGGTCAGCAGCAGCGGCAGTTCGACATTGCCTTCCGCGCTCAGCACCGGCATCAGGTTGTAGAACTGGAACACGAAGCCGACGTTGTGTGCGCGCCAGCGCGCGAGCTGGCCGCTGGAAAGCTGGTCGATGCGGCTGCCGCCGACCATGATCTCGCCGGAGCTCGGCTGATCGAGACCGCCGATCAGATTGAGCAGCGTCGTCTTGCCCGAGCCCGACGGTCCCATCAGCGCGACGAAGTCGCCCTTGGGAATGTCGAGCGTGAGTCCGTGCAGGACTTCGATTTTCTGCTTGCCGCGCTCGTACACCTTGGTGACGTTGCGGACCTGAACCATGGACTCGGACATGGCAACCTCGCCTCAAATCGGATGAATGAATGTAGGATGCCTCGGCGGCATCGCGCTACCGCAATGACGCCGCCGGTGATCCGTCATGGCTTGGCGGCCGTTACCGCCGCATTGTCCTGCAGCCCGGCAGGCGCCTCGACGATCACCGCCTCTCCGGGGCTCACGCCGGCCAGCACCTGGCGTGTATCGCCGATCGCGCCACCGAGCGTCACCGAGCGACGTTGCGCCCTGCGCTCCTTCAGTACGAAGACGACTGCCTGGTCGCCTTCCCTGCGTATGGCGGCAGCCGGCACCAGCACGCCCCGCGGTCGCTCCTGAGTCTGTGCGGCAGGCTTGTGTTCCTCGAGGAACGCCACGCGCACACCCATGTCCGGCACGATGCGACCCTCCTTGAGGTCGAGCCCAATGCGCACCTTCACGGTTGCCTTGGAACGATCGGCGGTCGGGATGATTGCGATGACATGCGAGGGAATCTTCCAGTCGGGATAGGCATTCAACACCGATTCCACCGGTTGCCCCGGTTGCACGCGATTGATGTAGGCCTCGTTGACGTCGACCTCGATCTCGAGCGAATCCATGTCGACGATCGTGCCGATACCGGTGCGCGTGAAGCCGCCGCCCGCGGAGAGCGGCGAGACGATTTCCCCCACCTGGGCGGCCTTCGCGATCACCACGCCCGTGAACGGTGCGCGCACCGTGCAATAGCCGAGTTGTACCTGCGCCGAGCGCACACCGGCCTGGGCGAGCTCGATCTGCTTGCTCTGCCCCTGCACCTGGGCTGCTCCGGTCTCGACCTGAGTGCGCGCCTGCTCCACGGCCTGTTGTGACACGAGCTTGCGCTCGACCAGATCCTCGGCGCGCTTCACGTCGCGCTCGCTCTGCGCAAGCTGCGCCTGGTATTGCACCAGCAGCGCCCGTGCCGACTTCAATTGTGCCTGCGCCTGGGCCAGCGCCGCCCGCTGCGCGGTGTCCTCCAGGCGACCGAGCACCTGCCCCGCCTTGACGTGATCGCCCTCCTCGATCAGCACTTCGGTCAGGGTGCCGGTAATCTGCGCCGAGACCGTCGCCTGGCGGCGTGCGGTGACGTAGCCGGTGGCATCGAGCACCGAGGCGTTGGCAGCGCCGCCGGCGATCGGTTGCGCCATGACCGTGCGCACCGGCAGCGCCGCGCCGCCCGACAGGCCAAACCAGGCGCCGGCGCCGATGAGCCCGACGATCGCCAGCCCGCCAACGGCGATCCAGCGGCGACGCCGGGGATCGAAGCGAGTTTCCCGCTGAGTGCGGTCGATGCGCAGCTGTCCCAACAGCGCCTGGTTGTCCGTGTCCGGTGGCATCGATCACATGTGCATGCGAAAGCCGGGGACGATATCACAGCCGTCGTGAATTGCCGTGTGGCCTTACCCTGTACAGCGCACGCCCTGGCGCATCAACCGGAAGTGATCTGCGCCATCAGCCGGCGCGCCTGTGCGAACTCGGGCGCGAGCAGCAGCGCGTGCTCGAGCGCGTCACGCGCCGCCACCGGTTCACCGTGGTCAAGCAGGTCGCGGGCGAGGAGCAGGTAGGCCTCGGCAGCGCCCCAACCCGGCAGGTGCTCGGTGCCGGCCCGCTCGACCTCGAATGCCGCTACCGCCTGGCGCAGCTTCACCAGCGCGCGCTCCTTGTTGCCGCCCAGCCTTGGGGCAAGCTGATAGTCGCTCATGGCATCGAGCAGCAGCACGCGCGGATTTCGCCCCGCGAGCTGCAGTGCCATGCCGATGTCCCGGGATGCCCGGTGGGCGGCGTGCGCGGTTTGCGAGCCGTTTGCGTCAAGCGGTGTCGCCAGGCATGCGGCCCGCAGCGCCAGCGCTTCGGCAAAGTCTCCCTGCACGGCCAGCGCCGCGTCCGCCGCGCTCACGCAGCGCTGCGCCAGTTGCGCCGTGGAAGCGCCCTGCGCCGCGGACGGGCTCTGCGCGGCGAGCTGCGCCAGTCGCCAGGCGAGCAATCCCGCGTAATAACCGTGCAGCTTGTCGTGCGATTCATCCGCCGCCACCGTGTTCTCGAGGCTCCTGAGCGCCGCCGCGTCCTCGGTGTAATACCCGTACTGAATGCGGTTCTCGATATCGCGCCACGAGGTCTCGGCGCGCGGTGCGCCCAGGCACACGGTCGCAAGCGCGGCAGCGGTGAGCGCACAGCACCCGCAGCGCGAGCGCCGCTCGCGGCGCTCGGGAGGGCGGGGGGTGAGTAGAATGTGCGCGCGCATGCGAAACCATAGCACAGGCTCGCGAGCACCTTGCGCCTCAGAGGCGGCAGCGGCGCTGATCGATATCGGCGTCAATCTCACGCACGACAGCTACGACGCCGACCGCGACGCGGTGATCGCCCGCGCGCAGGCAGCCGGCGTGGTGCAGATGGTGATCACCGGCTCGACACTCGCGAGTACGCAGCGTGCGCTGGCGCTCGCGCGCGCTCACCCGCTACGACTGTTTGCCACCGCCGGCGTTCACCCGCATCATGCAAGCGAGCTGACTGCGCAGCGCGCGGCCGAGCTCGAGGACCTTGCCCGGCAACCCGAGGTGGTGGCGGTCGGTGAATGCGGGCTCGATTACTTCAGGGACCTCTCGCCGCGCGATGCGCAGCGGCAGGCCTTCCACCGGCAACTCGAGCTGGCAGCAAAGCTGGGCAAGCCGGTGTTCCTTCACCAGCGCGAGGCGCACGCCGATTTCGCGGCGATCCTGCGCGAGCACGGCGCGCAGTGGCGCGGCGTGGCGCATTGCTTCACCGGGTCCGCGCAGGAGCTGACGTGCTACCTGCAGTTGGGACTGGCGATCGGCATCACCGGCTGGATCTGCGATGAACGCCGCGGCAGGCACCTGGCCGCGCTCATGCCGCAGATTCCAGCCGAGCGGCTGCTGCTCGAGACCGACGCGCCCTACCTGCTGCCGCGCGATCTCAACCCCAAACCCGCCTCGCGCCGCAATGAGCCGGCGTATCTTCGACAGGTTGCCGCCGCGGTGGCGCGCGCCCGCGGCGAGTCGGTCGAAGCGCTCGCGCGCTCGAGCAGCGCGGCGGCGCGCATCCTGTTTGGGCTGCCGGAGCCTTAAGAAGGCGTGCGGCGGGCTGCTGAGAATCGACTCGCGGATTTCTCCCTAAGTGATTGTTATTACAATGCATGAGGTCGGACCATGGACCTGAAGCGGCTGAGCGGCTCGATCGGAAAAACCTGGGAGACTTCAATCGTCGACCGGCTGGTCGCGTACGTGCGCATTCCCAACAAGTCGCCGGATTTCGATCCGCAATGGGAGCGCAACGGACACATGGAGGCGGCGGTGCAGCTCATGGCGCAATGGTGCCGCGCGCAGCCGCTCACCGGGATGCGCGTGGAGGTGCGGCGCCTGCCCGGCAGGACCCCGCTGCTGCTGCTCGACGTGCCCGGGGAGCTCCCGGGGTGCGTGTTGCTCTACGGGCATCTGGACAAGCAGCCGGAATTCACCGGCTGGCTGCCGGGTCTGGGGCCCTGGGAGCCGGTGATCCGCGAGGGCAAGCTCTACGGTCGCGGCGCCGCCGACGACGGCTACGCGGTGTTCAGCTCGCTCACGGCGATCGCCGCGCTGAAGGAGCAGCAGGTGCGCCTGCCGCGCTGCCTGGTACTGATCGAGGCCTGCGAAGAAAGCGGCAGCGACGATCTGCCCGCGCATCTCGAGTCTCTGGGCGCGACCCTTGGGGAGCCCTCGCTCGTGGTGTGCCTGGACGCGGAGTGCGGCAACTACGATCAGGTGTGGTGCACGACCTCGCTGCGCGGCAATCTGCTCGGCACGCTGCGGGTGCGCGTGCTCACCGAGGGCGTGCATTCCGGCATGGCGACCGGCATCGCGCCGACCCCGTTTCGCATTCTCGAGCAGCTCCTGGCCCGTATCGAGAGCCCGATCACCGGCGATCTGCTGCTCGATGAGCTGCACGTGAGCATGCCGCGTGACCGGCGCGCGCAGGCGGCCGCCGCCGCGCAGGTGCTCGGCGGCTCGGTGGCCGGAAAGCTCCCCTGGGCGCAGGGCGTGCAGGCGGTGTCCAATGATCCCACCGAGCTCATCATCAATAGCACCTGGCGCGCCACGCTGGCGGTCACGGGCGCGGAGGGGTTGCCTGCGCTCGGGTCGGCGGGCAACGTGCTGCTGCCCGAGCTCGCAGTTAAGCTGTCGCTGCGGCTGCCGCCGACGTGTGATGCGGCGCGCGCGACTGCCGCGGTGCGCGAGGCTCTGGTGCGCGAGCCGCCCTATGGCGCACAGGTGAGCTTCGATCCCGTCTCGGCTACCGGGGGCTGGAATGCGCCCGCCTTCGCACCCTGGCTCGAAGGTTCCATCAGCCGCGCCTCACGCGCGGTCTACGGGCGGGATGCAGTGCACATCGGCTGTGGCGGGACAATCCCGTTCATGGGAATGCTGGGTGAGCGCTTCCCGCGCACCCAGTTCTTCATTACGGGTGTACTCGGGCCGCACGCCAACGCCCACGGTCCGAACGAATTCCTGCACATCGAGTACGCGAAGCAGCTCACGGCGTGCGTGTCGCTGGTGCTCGCGGATCACGCGCAGACACTCTCCTCTTGACTGGGGTCCCCGGGAAATCAAGCGTCTTGCCGGACGATGGCAAGCTCGCCAAGCGCGGCAAGCTTGATTTCCCGGGGTGGTCTAGCGCATGTCGACCATGTAGCTGGGCTTGACGGCGTCCTTCAGGCGCTGCCATCCCTCGCGGAAGCGGGCGGCGCTCTCGGGCGATGCCATGAACTCCGTGGTCGGAAACTCGGCGCGCAGCCCATCGAGCATCAACGTCCACTTCGGCAGACCCTTGGGGAAGCGGCCGCGGCGCGTGAACACGATGCGTCCCTCGACCGGCACGTCACCGGCAACCGCCTTGACGGCCGCGATCCGGTCGTACAGTGCGCTCTGCGGATTGGTGAAGGTGAAGCGCCGCGGGCCGTCCATGACCGTCCACTCCGCCATCTGATCACCGCCGAAGATGTTGCCTCTGACGTCGCGCAGGTCGATCACCACCACGCCGCGCAGGGTGAGCAGCAGGAAGTCGACGTGGAAGCCGCCCCCCATGCCGTCGGGTACCAGCCGGTCGACCAGATGATCCGCAGCCCCGCCGGTCACCGCGACCCGCAACGCCTTGCGCGCGCGATACTGGCGGTACCAGCGCCACGCCAACGCCGCGCCGAAGCCGAGCGCGGCCGCACACGCGATCAGCACCCAGGCGGTCGCCGGCAGCTTGCTCAGATCATTCACTTGCGGACTCCCGTTGCAGAGCGGCTCGCAAGGCGCTCAAGTCGGCGTCGATTTCAACACACTGCGTGGGACGTGCGAACAGTTTTGCGAGCGTGTCCGGTACCGGCACCGCACGCCCGATGAGCGGTTCGACGATTTCCCGGAACTTGGCCGGGTGCGCGGTCGACACCAGCACCCAGCGGCGCTGCTCGCGCGCCTGCTGCGGCAAGCGCTCCCAGGCGTGCGCGGCGGTCGCGGTGTGCGGACACCAGATCTGGCCGAATTGCTGATAGCCGGCGCGGATGCGCGCACGGATCTCTTCATCCGTGACCGAGCAGGCACTGACCACGCCGCGCAGCTCCTCGAGGCGCGGAAACAACGCGCGCAGGCGCTCCAGGTTGCTCGGATTGCCAACGTCCATGGCCGAAGCCAGCGTGGCGACGCTCGGCCGCGGAGACCATGCGCCGCTCGCCAGAAAGTCCGGCACGGCGCGATTGGCGTTGTGCGCCAGCACCACCTCGCCGATCGGCAGGCCGACCTGCCGTGCCCACAGGCAGGCGACCGCATTGCCGAGATTGCCGCTCGGCACGATGAACGAGGCGCGCTCGCCGTGGGCTCGCCAGACGCCCAAGCTGGTCGCCGCGTAATACACGCACTGCGGCAGCAGGCGCCCCAGGTTGATGCTGTTGGCCGAAGTCAGCACCGAGCGCGCGTTCAGCTCCTCATCGAGGAATGCCTGTTTCACCAGGCGCTGGCAGTCATCGAACGTGCCGCGAACCGCCAGCGACCTGACATTGCCGCCCCAGCAGGTGAGCTGGCGTTGCTGCGTCGGGGACACCAACCCCTTGGGAAACAGCACCGCAACCTCGACTCCGGCGCGCTCATGGAAGGCCGCCGCCACCGCGCCCCCCGTGTCCCCGGAAGTCGCGACCAGGATGGTGAGCGCTCGCTCGCCGCGACCGCGCAGACGCGCGAAGCAGGCCGCGAGGAAGCGGGCACCGAAATCCTTGAACGCCGCGGTCGGACCGTGGAACAGCTCGAGGACCGAGAGTCTTCCCTGCGCCTCCACAGACACCAGCGGGGCGGGAAAGCTGAATGCTTCGGCCGCGACCGAGCTCAACATTGGAGCGAGCGGATCGCCGGCCACGAAGGGTGCCAGCAGCCGCGCGGCGACACCGGCCAGGTCGCTCGCGCCCTCGAAGTCCGGCGGCGCGAGCCGCGGCCAGGTGACGGGTACGTACAGGCCGCCGTCGGGCGCCAGGCCCTGAAGAACCGCCGCACTGAAGCCGGTGGCGGGCGCCTGGCCACGCGAGCTCACAAAGAGAGTTCTATCCGTCATCGCGCACTCATCCGATCAGTCGCGCCCCCGCCGATCGCACCTCCACGACCCACCCATCGGTTGCCAGGGCGTGGCGCCCGAATGCGCCGCGCATCGCCGCGAGCACCGCCGGGGCCGTCGCCTCGGGCGCCCAGGCGAACATCGAGGGCCCGGCGCCGGAGATCGAGCAGCCGAGGGCACCGGCTTCCATGGCGCCGCGGCGCACCTCATGGAAGCCGGGAATGAGCGCCTGGCGCTGCGGCTCGATCACGACGTCCTCGAGGGAAGCGCGGATCATGTCCAGATCGTCGGTGTAGCAACCGGAGATGAACCCGGCGAGGTTGGCCGTCTGCCACACGAAGTCCGACAGCTCCACGCTGCGCTTGAGGATGGCGCGCGCCTGACTGGTGGCCAGGAACATGTGGGGATGGACGATCACGGCGCGGATCCCGGCCGGCACCGGTATCTGCTTCACCCGCGGATGATCGATCCCGACCGTGAGCACCAACCCGCCGTACAGCGAAGGGGCAATGTTGTCCACGTGACGCGCCCCGCTCGCCACCGCTTCGCCTGCCATGGCGAAACTCAGCAGCTCGAGCGGGCTGCAGGCTCGCGGCAACAGCGCATTGGCCGCCACCACCGCGGCGACCGCCGAGGCCGCGGAACCGCCCAGACCCGAGCCGAGCGGAATGCCCTTGTCGATCTCCACCGTGAAGCCAAACCCCAGGCGCAGCGCCTCCTGCATGGCCAGCAGCGCGCGCCCGGCGGTGTTGTCGCGCGGCTCCCTCGGCAGCTCCCCGGCGATGCCGCGCACCGCGCTGATGGTCACGCCCGGGGCCGCGCGCCGGGTCACCGTCACGCGATCCCCGAGCGCCTCGACCGCAAATCCCAGGATGTCGAAGCCGATGGCGACGTTGCCCACCGACGCCGGTGCGAACGCCGTCGCGCGCTCGAGCGCCGCCGCGGCGCTCACAGCCGCGCCCCCAGGTAGGCCGCAAGTCGCAGCAGGTCGGCAAACACGGCGCCGGCGGTGACCTCGGGTCCGGCCCCGGGTCCCTGCACGATGAGCGGGTTGTCGCAGTAGCGCCGCGTCGCGAAGCGCACGACGTTGTCGGTGAGCGCAATGTTGGCAAACGCGTGGCGCGCATCGAGCTCCATCAGACCCACGGTCGCCTCGCCCGCCGCGCTCAGCGTGCCGGTGTAACGCAGCACCTTGCCGCGCGAGCGCGCCGCCTCCAGGCGCGCGGCAAAGGCGGCGTCGTAACGGGGCAGCTGCACCATGAACTCCTCGATCGAGCCGCTCGCGAGCTCCGCGGGCACCAGGCTTTCCACCTGCACGTCCTGCAGCTCCAGCGTCAGGCCCATCTCGCGCCCCAGGATGATGAGCTTGCGTGCCACGTCCATTCCCGACAGGTCATCGCGCGGATCCGGCTCGGTGAAGCCGCGCTGGCGCGCGTCCTGCACGATCTCGGAGAAGGCCACCCGGCCGTCGTAGACGTTGAACAGGTAAGCGAGCGTGCCGGAGAAAATGCCCTCGATGCTGGTGATGTCATCGCCGGTCTCGCGCAGGTCCCTGAGCGTATGCACTACCGGCAGCCCGGCGCCGACGGTGGCCTCGTACAGATAGTGGGAGGCGCCCGCGCGCCGCGCCTCGTGCAGACGATGGTAGTAGGCGAGATCGGCGCTGTTGGCCTTCTTGTTCGGTGTCACGATGTGAATGCCGGCCGCCAGCCAGTCAGCGTAGCGGCCGGCGATCGCGGCGCTCGCCGTGCAGTCCACCAGCACCGTATGCGGCAGGTAGTCGACGCGCACGTGCTCGACGAAGCGCGTCAGCTCCGCCGCCGTGCCGCTGTCCTGGTAGCGCGCGCGCCAGTCCCCGAGCGTCACCCCCGGGTCCGCGAGCAGCATACGTTGCGAGCCGAGCACGCCGCGAACGCGCAGATCGAGCTTGCACTGCCGGCGCAGCCGCTCGCTCTGCGAGGCGAGCTGATCGAGCAGCACGCGGCCCACGGTTCCCGGACCGATCACGCCGATCGAAATCGTGTGCGGCGACAGGTACAGACCCGCATGCACCGCGCGCAGCGCGCGTGTGGCGCTGCGTCCCTCGACCACCGCGGAGATGTTGCGTTCCGAGGCGCCCTGGGCGATGGCGCGCACGTTGACGCCGGAGGTGCCCAGCGCCGCGAACACCTTGGCGGCGATGCCCGGTGTGCCGGCCATGCCATCGCCGACTACGGCCAGAATCGCCAGGTCCGGATCGACGTCGACGCTCTGGATCTGGCCTTCCTGCAGCTCGCGCTCGAAGGCGCGGCGCACCACGGTTACCGCGCGCTCCGCCTGCTCCTGCGGGATCGCGCAGCAGATGGAGTGCTCGGAGCTGCCCTGCGAAATGAGGATGACCGAAATGCCCTCCTCGCGCAGCGCGCCGAACAGGCGGTGGGCGGTGCCGGGTACGCCGATCATCCCGGTGCCTTCCAGATTGATGAGCGCGACGCGTTCGATGCTGGTGATGCCCTTGACGGGCAGCGCGGAGGTGGGCCGGGCGCAGATCAGGGTGCCCACCCCGGCGGGCGCAAACGTGTTGCGGATCCAGATGGGGATGCCGTCCTTGACCGCCGGCGCCATGGTCTGCGGGTGCAGCACCTTGGCGCCAAAGTACGCCAGCTCCATCGCCTCGCTGTACGAGAGCGAGTCGATGACCGTGGCGTCCGGCACGCGGCGCGGGTCGGCCGACAGCACCCCGTCGACGTCGGTCCAGATGTGGATCTCGGACGCGCCCAGCAGCGCGCCGAAGATGGAGGCGGAGAAATCGCTGCCATTTCGTCCGAGGGTCGTCTGCACGCCGCGCCGGTCGGAGGCGATGAACCCGGTGATGATGAGGGTGCCGCTGAAATCGGCGCGGACCAGGGCTGCGAGGTTGGCGCGTGATTCGGCCCACTGGACGCCCGGACCCAACGGCCCCCATTCCGCCACCACTACGCGCCGCGCGTCGAGCCACTGCACGGCGCCCGGGCGGCGCGCGCGCTCCTCGAAAAAGCGCTCGAACAGCCGCGTCGACCAGATCTCGCCGTAGCCTGCGATGAGATCGGTGACGTTGCGGGCGGCCGCGCGGGTCAGCTTGACCGAGTGCAGGACTCCCAGAAGATCGTGGCAGTCGCGGTCAAAGACCGCCAGGTACAACTGCGCGGCGGCCGGCGTCAGCAGCTCCTCGGCAATCGCCGCGTGCCGCGTACGCAGCTGCGCGAGTTCGCCGCGGAAGGCTTCATCCTGGCGCTCGGCGAGCGCCACCAGGCGCAGCAGCGCATCGGTCACGCCGCGGCACGCAGACAGCACCACGCCCAGGCGAGCGGCCGGAACGGAGTCAAGAATGGCCGCGACTTTGCGGAAGCAGTCGGCGTCGGCGACGCTCGACCCCCCGAACTTGTGCACGACCCAGGGAGTGGGGTTGAGCATACGCCCGTGCGACTCTACTGACGCGCCCGCGCGTGCGCAATGACAGCGTGCGCGCCGGCCGCCTCAGGCCGGCCTGCCGCCGGGAGCAACACCGCACGCGAGCAGCGCCTGCGTGTGGCGCAGGAACCGTGTGACGAACTCCTCGTCGTTGCGCACGCCGAATACGCGGCTGGTCAGCGGGAAGCCCAGGAAGGGAAAAACCGCCAGGCTCACCACTGACAACACCAGCAGCTTCGGGTCGAGGTCGGATCTCAGGGCGCCACGCTCGATCTCCGCCCGTAGCGCGCGCTCGACGATCGGCGCGAGGCGTTCCGGGAATTCACGCAGGAACATGGTGCGCATCGGGCCCCCGGGCACCAGCACTTCGCGCAGCACGAAGCCGGCGATCCAGGGGTTCGCAGCCCACACCCGCGTTATGTTGCTCAGGATGTCCGCCAGCTTCGCTCCGCCGCGGCCCACCTGCATGGCGTCCAACCCCGCGATCTCAGGCGGCACGAGCCCCTGCAGGATCTCCCGGTACAACCCGGGTTTGCCACCGAAGTAGTAACGGATCATCGCGAAGTTGACCCCGGCGGCAGCGCCGATCTGCCGGCTCGACACGGCGCGGTAGCCGTAGCGCAGAAACAGCTCCCGGGCGGCCTCCAGCAGCTGCTCGCGCACCTTACCCGCGCTCGCGCCCCGCGGCCGGCCGCGTCCGCGGCGCGCGCTTTTATTAACCATGAGTGTAATTATATCCGCGCCCGGCAGGCAGGTGCTCCGCGCACTGGCATAATTGCTTACGTGGAAGCATTCCTCGGCCCGCTGCTGCCTCTTTTCGAGCGCGAACGTGGCGCTCACCGTGCGCTGGCGCTGGGCATGCTGGTGCACACCGCGGGCTCGACCTACCGCAAAGCCGGCGCGCTCATGCTGATCGCAGCCAACGGCGAGTACTCCGGGCTCCTCTCGGGCGGCTGCCTCGAGAGTGATCTGCGCGAGCACGCCCGCTCGGTCATCCTGAGCGGCGAGCCGCGCGCGGTGCACTACGACCTGCGGGAGCCGGACGAGCTGCTGTGGGGGTTGGGGCTGGGGTGCGAAGGCGCGATGCACATCCTGCTGCTGCGCGCAGGTCCCGAGAACGACTGGCAACCCCTTACCCATCTTGCCGGCGCGCTCGCCGCCCACGCCGCCACCGCGATCGGCGTCGTGACCGAGTCGGGGCGCGCGGATCTGCCGGTCGGCACCCTGGCGCTCCCGACCGGCGCAGCAGCGTGCTGCGCGACGCCTGCCCTCGAGACAGCGAGCGTGCGCGCCGCGCTGGCGCAGTGCGCCGCCGACGGGCAGATCGGTTGGGTCGAAGGACATTCCCCGTCCTGGAAGCTGTTCGTGGTGCCGTTGTCGTTGCCGCCGCGGATTCTCGTGCTCGGCGCCGGACCGGATGCAGCGCCGCTGGTGGAATTCGCGGCCCGACTCAACTGGAAAGTGACCCTCGTTGACCATCGCCCGGCGTACGCCGTCGCCGCGCACTTCCCGTCTGCCGAGCGTGTCATCCTCGCCCGTCCCGATGCCCTGCCCCAGGCGCTCGATCTCGCACATTTCTCCGCAGCCGTCGTCATGAGTCATCACCTGCCTTCCGACCTCGCCTACCTGCGCGCCCTCGCCGAGACCGCGGTTCCTTACGTGGGATTGCTGGGCCCGGCCGTGCGTCGCGAGAAGCTGCTGTCGGACCTGGGTGCCGGCGCCAACGGCCTGCGCGCCCGCCTGCATGCGCCCGTCGGCTTGCCCCTGGGCGGCCGCACGCCCGAGTCGATTGCGCTCGCGATCGTCGCGGAGTTGCACGCGTTCGTGCACCGGCCCGCCACGCCCGCGAGCGCGGCGGTGGCAGCTATGTAATTTGTTTTTAAAGTCAGTACCTTATAATTTATACTTCGTGTCACATCTCGTAGCTTTTCGTGGCCTCTCATGAACGAAGTCCAGCTGATCCGGGCCCAGCTCGCCGCGGAGCGGCAGAACGCCAGCACCGTGGCCAACGCCTGCGCCACGGCACTCGGGCGTCGCAACGCAGTCGCATTGAGCAGCGGCTCATCGCTGGAGGAATTCCGCCAGGCCTGCGTGGACTATCTCGTGTGCGTGCTCGCGTGGTTTGAAGACCGCGACCAGCGCCTCACCGACCTGTGGCAGGCACGGCTTGCTCCTGGGGATGCCGCACGGCGCGCACTCGAGGACGTGTTGGCGAGTCCAGGTCGCAGCCGCGAGGCGCTCGGGAAGCTCGAAGCGGCCCTGGCGTGCACGTCCGCGCCTGCGCCGGGCAGCAGTGGGCAGGAGAGCTGGCGGGAATTTGCGCAGTTCTTCAACAGCGTGTGGAGCGCGCGCCGCGACGCCATCGACGCGTTGCTCGCGGCGAACACCACAACTACCGACTGGCGCGTCATCGCCGGTATCGATGCCGACTCGATCCTCCAGGAGCGCAATCGCTATGCGCGGGTGCGCACGACACTCCCCGCGGGCGCCTCGCTCGCCTTCCCGCGGCCGCGAGGCCCGTAGCCCGTGTCGGCAAGTGGCTTGTACTCAGTGGTGCTGGCGGCCGGCGCCTCCAGCCGCTTCGGATCGGCCAAGCAACTGGTGCGGGTCGCGGGACGGCCGCTGCTGCACACGACGGTGACCCGGGCCGCGGAGGTCACGGGGAACGCTCTCATCGTGGTGCTGGGTGCGGGGGCTGCGGAGCTCGCCCCGCTGTTGAAACACTCCCCCGGATCGATCGTCGTGAATCACGAGTGGCGCGAGGGGCTCGCCAGCTCGATTCGCGCAGGCGTCGCGCGGCTGCCGGCGAGTTGCAGCGGCGTCATGCTGCTGCTCGCGGATCAGCCGGCGGTCACCGCGGATGATCTGAAGCGCCTCGCCGGCACCTGGCGCAAGCAACCCCAGTACATTGCGGCCGCGCGCTACGCGGGAACCAGCGGCGTGCCGGCGATCTTCCCGCGCAGCGCGTTCCGCGATCTCGCCGAGCTGCGTGGTGACCGCGGCGCCCGCGTGCTGTTACGGCGCAGCGCCGACCGGGTGGTGCGGGTGCCCATGCCCAGCGCGGCGCTCGATGTGGATACCCCCGAAGATCTGCTGGCGCTGGAGGCGCCGAAGTGACTGGGGCCGCGCCGGGCGCGCGGCTTCAGGTACGCCCCTTGGCGCGTTGCACCGCCGCGAGGATGCGCTGCGCCTGTACGAGATGGGGACGATCGATCATCTCCCCCTCGAGGCTCGCCACACCGGCGCCAGGGGCTGCAGCGAACGCCGCCACCACGCGGCGCGCGTGCTCGCGCTCCGCCTCCGTCGGGGTAAACGCGGCATTGATGGCGGCGATCTGCTCCGGGTGGATGGCGAGCTTGCCGCTGAAGCCGTCACGGCGGGCGCTTTCAAGTTCACGCTGCAACCCGGCAACGTCGCGGAAGTCGGTGTGCACGCCATCGATGGCCTGAACACCGAGCGCCGCGGCGGTGAGCAGGCAGGTGGTACGCGCCAGTTGAAACGTGAAGGTCAGCGCGCCGCCGCCGTCGCGCTTCCCCAGTGCGCCCAGCGCCGCACTCAGGTCCTCCGCGCCCCAGGTAAGCCCCACTAGCCGTGCCGCCGCGTGCCGCGCGGCGTGCAGGACCGCCGGATACTGGGGCAGTGCGAGCAGTCCCTGCGGCGTCTCCGTGGCAACCACCAGCAGTCGAGTCGTGCCGGCGGTCACACCCCGCCGCGTCTCGAGCGCCGTGACATAAGCTGCCGCCTCGACAATCTCCCCGGGCGCGGAGATCTTGGGCAGCACGATGCCATCGGGGAGCCGCTCGGCGCCGACGGCCTCGAGGTCTTCCCGCAGCAGGCCGCTCTCAGGCCCGTTGACCCGCACCCACAGCTGCGGCCCGGAGCCGGCTGCCTGCGAGCGCAGCAGCTCACCCACCCGTGCGCGCGCGGCCGGCAGGTTCGCCGGGTCCACCGAATCCTCGAGGTCGAGGATCAGTGCGTCCGCATCGGTGGCGAGCGCCTTTTCCTGCTTGCGTGCGCTGTCACCCGGAACGAACAGCAGCGAACGCAGCGGCGCGGGCTGGCGCTCGGCACTCACGCCGCCGGCCTCTTCATCATCAGCGCCGTGCGGCGGCAGGAAGCGACCTCCTCGTCGCGCTGGTTCCAGGCGCGATGCTCGAACACGACCAGGCCCGAGTCCTGGCGCGACTGGCTGTCGCGCTTCGAAACCACCGTGGTCGCGACGTGCAGCGTGTCGCCGATCAGCACCGGGCGCGGGAAACGCACCTCTTCCCAGCCGAGATTCCCAAGGGTCGTACCGTAGGTCGTGTCGTAGACCGACAGCCCCACCAGCAGGCCGAGCGTGAACACGCTGTTCACGATCCGCTCTCCAAAGGGCGTGCCCTTGGAGTACTCGGCGTCCAGGTGCAGGGCGGCCGGGTTCATGGTGAGGGCGCTGAACAGGAGGTTGTCGGTCTCGGTCACGGTGCGCCGCACCAGGTGCTCGAAGCGCTGCCCTACGTCGAATTGCTCGAAATAAAGTCCCGCCACGTTCGCCTCCCGAGAGTCCGGCTCTAGTGTTGCATAGGCTCATAACCCCAGAAAGAGGTTCACCCAACCACACGGTATTTAGAGGCCCGCAACCGTCCGCCTATAGTCGGCTGACATGTACCAGTACGACCAGCTGGATCAGGCGTTTGTCGATCAACGCGTCGCGGAATTTCGCGACCAGACGCGGCGCCATCTCGCGGGGCAGCTCTCCGAGGATGAGTTCCGTCCGCTGCGGCTGCGCAACGGGCTGTACATCCAGCGGCATGCCCCGATGCTGCGCATTGCCATTCCCTATGGGCTGCTCGCCGCGCGTCAGTTAGCCAAGCTCGCCGACATCGCGCGCCGCTACGACCGCGGCTATGGTCACTTCACCACGCGGCAGAACCTGCAGCTGAACTGGCCGAAGCTCCCCGACGTCCCGGACATCCTGGCCGAGCTCGCCACCGTGCAGATGCACGCCATCCAGACCAGCGGCAACTGCGTGCGCAACGTCACCGCCGATCACCTGGCCGGCATCGCCCGCGACGAGATCGACGATCCGCGGCCCTACTGCGAGATCATCCGCCAGTGGGCCACCCTGCACCCGGAGTTCACCTACCTGCCGCGCAAGTTCAAGATCGCCGTGACCGGCTCGCCGGAGGACCGCGCGGCGTCCGAAGTGCACGACATCGGGCTGCACCTGGCGCGCAACGCGCAGGGCGACATCGGCTTCACGGTGCTGGTGGGCGGGGGTCTTGGGAGGGCTCCCGTGATCGGGCAGGTGATTCGCGATTTCCTGCCCCTCGCCGACCTGCTGTCCTACCTGGAAGCGATCCTGCGCGTCTACAACCGCCACGGCCGGCGCGACAACCTCAATAAGGCGCGCATCAAGGTGCTGGTCAAGAGCCTGGGTGTCGCGCGCTTCCGCGAGCAGGTGGAAGCCGAGTGGCAGCTCTCGCGCGCGAGCGCTGCGCGCCTGCCGGCCGCCGAAGTCGAGCGGGTGCGCGGCTTCTTCAGGCCGCAGCCCTACGAGGCACTCGAGGACTTCGACGCCAGCGCCGGCCGCGAACCAGCCTTCCAGGCCTGGTATCGCTACAACACCCGTCCCCACCGCGTGAGCGGGTATCGCGCGGTGTTCGTGTCGCTCAAAGCGCACGGACAGAACCCGGGGGATATGAGCTGTGAGCAGATGGAGGCGGTCGCAGCGCTCGCCGAGCGCGTGAGCTTCGGCCTCATCCGCGCCACCCACAATCAGAATCTGCTGCTCGCGGACGTGCGCCAGAGCGAGCTGTACGACGTGTGGCTCGAGCTCGAACGCCACCAGCTCGCCATGCCGAACATCGGCACCCTCACGGACATGATCGCCTGCCCGGGGCTGGATTTCTGCTCGCTCGCCAATGCCGGCACGCTCGGGGTCGCGAAGCAGATCCAGGAGCGCTTCAACGATCTCGACTACCTGTACGACCTGGGCGACATCGAGATCAAGATGTCCGGCTGCATGAATGCCTGCGGGCATCACCACGTCGGCCACATCGGCATCCTCGGCGTCGACAAGCATGGCGAGGAGTGGTACCAGATTACGCTCGGCGGCTCGGCCAACGGCTTCACTGCGCTGGGTGAAGTCATCGGTCCGTCGGTACCGAAGAACGATGTCGCAGCGACCATCGAGCGTATTGTCGAGGCGTATCGCGCGCTGCGCGCCGAGGGTGAGCGCTTCATCGACACGTTCCGCCGCGTGGGCCTGACGCCCTTCAGGGAGAGCGCCTATGCGACGCATCCTGCGGCGGCGTGAGATCGTCGTGGACGACTGGATTCATCTCGGCGAGGACGCCGCGGACGGCGCGGCGCTGATCGTGCCGCTCGCTGAGCTGCGCAAGGACCCGGGGCGCTGGTGGCAGTGGTCGGGGCGACTCGGCGTACGCCTCACCCCCGTCGACCGGGTGGAGGAGCTGGCGGATGCGCTGCCGCGGCTCGACCTGGTGGCGGTGGAATTTCCCACCTCCATCGATGGCCGCGGGTACTCGCAGGGACGGCTGCTGCGCGAGCGCCTGGGGTTCAGGGGCGAGCTGCGCGCCGTGGGCGCCGGCGTGCGCCAGGACCAGGTGTTCCTGCTGGCGCGCTGCGGGTTTGACGCCATCGAGCTGGCCGCGGGTGAGGATGCGGACGCCGCCCGCGGCGCCCTGCACCGCTACGACGTCGCCTATCAGCCGGGATCGCCCGAAACGGCCATTCGAAAGCAACGCTTCTTCGCCCAGGCCGTCCAGCCGCAGACCTCTTCACCGGCATAGTTGAGTGGTTGCTTGACTGTCGGCGCGCACGCTATCTGTGCCGCGGGGAACGGAAACTAGCGTTGCGGCAGCGTGATGTCGGCAAACAGCTGGGTCACTTCCTCGGCGGAGGTGGCACGGTGAGCCCGTTCCACCAGACGCCGGTCCAGGTGCGGCGCCAGCAGCTGCGCGAACTCATACATGTACTTGCGCAACAGGGTGCCACGGCGAAACCCCATCCAGGTAGTGTGCGCCGCAAACAGGTGCGAAGCGTCGATCGCGGTCAGGTCCGGGTCGTGTTCATCGACCGCCATGTGCGCGATGATGCCCACGCCCAGCCCCAGGCGCACGTAGGTCTGGATCACGTCCGCGTCGCGCGCGGTAATGGCGATGTTCGGTGTCAGCGCCGCCCTGGCAAACGCCTGATGGAGCGAGGAGGGCCCGGTGAAGCTGAACGTGTAGGTGATGAGCGGGTACGCCGCCAGCGCCTTGAAGCTGAGCCGTGCGCCGTTGGCCAGCGGATGGTCTTTCGGCACGATGACCGTGCGATACCAGCGGTAACAGGGTAACAGGGTCAGGTCGGAAAACAGCGCTTCCGAGCCGGTCGCGATGGCGCAATCGATACGATCGCTCGCCACCATCTCCGCGATCTGCTCGGACGTGCCCTGATGCAGGTTGAGGCGCACCTGCGGGTAACGAGCAAGGAACTCCCGGATCACATCCGGCAGCACATAACGCGCCTGCGTATGGGTCGTGCCGATCGACAGGCTCCCCTTACCCTCATCCCGCAATTCGGTCGACAGGTGCCGGATGCTCTGGGCTTCCTGCAGGATCCTCAGCGCCCGATCGATCACCTGCTGCCCCGCGGGGGTGATGCGCGTGAGATTGCGTCCCTCGCGCACGAAGATCTGAAACCCCAGCTCGTCCTCGAGGAGCTTGATCTGCTTGCTCACGCCCGGCTGCGAGGTGTGCAGCTTCTGCGCTGCCGCCGTGATGTTGAGACCGTTCTGGGCAACGGCTGCCAGATAACGCAACTGGTGCAGCTTCATTGGCCCAAGCCTAACCCAACCGGCACCGTCCTGTTACCGGTCTATAACCGGCGCGCAGCCCTTCAGAAGCAATCATTCGTTCAGTGAGGCACAGGGGCGTCGTATTGTCGGACGCATCATGGCAGACGTGGCGGCGCTGGAACTGGAACACAAGGCAACGGCGGTACGCGCGCAGCTGGCCGCCGCCTTAGGCCAGCACGGGCGGCTCGTGTATTCGAACAGCCTGGGCGCCGAAGCGATGGTGCTCACCGACATCATCTGGTCGTACCTGCCGCAAATCGACATCTTCAGCATCGATACCGGGCGCCTGTACGAGGAGACCTATGAGGTCCTCGAAAAACTGCAACGCCGCTACCAGCGCACCATCCGGGTCGTCTACCCGGACGCCCAGGGGCTCGAGCGGCTGGTGGCACAGCAGGGCGTGAACGGCTTCTATCACAGTCTCGAGGCGCGCCTCGAGTGCTGCCGCATCCGCAAGGTGGAGCCCTTCAAACGCGCGATCGCGGGCTTCCCGGCCTGGATCACCGGCGTGCGCCGCGAGCAGTCGGCGGCCCGCGCTCACGGCGAGGCGGTGGAGTGGGACGCGGAGCACGGTCTGTACAAGATCAGCCCGCTCCTCGAGTGGACCGAAGCAGAGGTGTGGCAGTACATCCGCGCGCGCAAGCTGCCGTACAATCGCCTGCACGATCGCCAGTTTCCGAGCATCGGGTGTTCGCCGTGCACGCGCGCCATTCAGCCCGGCGAGAGCCGCCGTGCCGGGCGCTGGTGGTGGGAGCAAGCGGAGTCCCGCGAATGCGGCCTGCATCCGAGAGCGGCTCCCGCGGCCGTGCCGGCCTGAGCCACGGAGCGGGGAGCATGGACTATCTGCCGGTGTTTCTGCGCCTTCACGCCCAGCCGGTCGTGGTGGTGGGCGGTGGTCAGGTTGCGCTGCGCAAGGCGGCGTGGCTGCGCAAGGCCGGCGCGCACGTGACCGTGGTAGCGCCGCGCCTGCACCCTGAGCTCGAGCAGCAGGCCGCCCGCGGCGAGCTCACCCATATTGCCGCCGGATTTTCCCCCGCACAGCTCGCGGACGCGGTCGCGGTCGTCGCCGCGACCGATGATCGCACGGCCAACGCCGCGGTTTCCGCCGCCGCGCGCGAGCGGCGCGTGCCGGTCAACGTGGTCGATGATGCGGAACTGTCGACTTTCATCTTTCCCGCCATCATCGATCGTTCCCCGATCGTCGTCGCGGTGAGCTCCGCGGGTCATTCCCCGGTGCTCGCGCGCCGCGTGCGTGAGCAGATCGAAGCGCTGCTGCCCGGGCGTCTCGGCGCACTCGCGCGCTTCATGGGCGCGCGGCGCCAGGCGGTGCAAGGCGCGCTCGCACCGCGAGCGCGCCGCGCGTTCTGGGAGCGCATCGCCTCCGGTCCCGTCGCCACGCACGTGCTGGCCGCAGATGAGGCCCGGGCGGATCGAGCGTGGGCGCGGGAACTGCTGACCTCCCGGCTCACCGCGCCGCGCGCCACCGCCGGCGAGGCACTCGGGGAGGTGTACCTCATCGGCGCCGGCCCCGGCGATCCGGATCTGCTCACGCTGCGGGCGCTACAGCTGCTGCAGCGGGCCGACGTCATTCTCTACGACCGGCTGGTGAGCGAGGCAGTGCTGGAACGTGCACGCCGCGATGCGGAACGCATTTTCGTCGGCAAGGCGTGCGGCGAGCGCGGACAACAGGAGCACATCCACGAGTTGCTGGTGCGCCTCGCCGGCGAGGGCAAGCGCGTCGCACGCCTCAAGGGCGGCGACCCGTTCGTGTTTGGGCGCGGCGGCGAGGAGATCGAGGTGCTGGCCGCGCACGGTATCCCCTACACAGTGGTCCCGGGAATCACCGCCGCGCTCGGCGCCGCAGCGGCTGCCGAGCTGCCACTCACCCACCGCCGCCTGGCCAACAGCGTCACCTTCCTGAACGGACATGCGAGCGATAGCGCCCCGCCCGACTGGCGTTTTTTCGCAAACCCGCGGCACACGGTCGTCGTCTATATGGGGGTGGCACAGCTCCCGGGCATCGTCGCGAGCCTGCGGGCCGCCGGGGCGGCACCCGGGCACCCGGTGGCCATCATCGAGCGCGCGACACTGCCCGAACAGCGGATCCTGCGCGGCACCCTGGCCAACATCACGGCGCTGGCCGCAGAGCAGCAGGTCGAGCCGCCGGCGCTCCTGATCGTGGGCGACGTGGCGGGGTTTGCCGCCGCGGATATGGGCGCCGCCACAGCCCAGCCAGCAGCGGCCGCGGCAGCGCTGACATGAGCCTCGTGAGCGGCTTCGTCGGCGCGGTCGGCAACACGCCGCTCATCCGGCTCAGGGGCGTGAGTGAAGAAACCGGCTGCGAAATCCTCGGCAAGGCCGAGTTCATGAATCCCGGCGGCTCGGTCAAGGACCGGGCGGCGAGCGCGATCGTGCTGGAGGCCGAGCGCCGCGGGGAGCTCTGCCCGGGAGGCACGGTGGTCGAGGGCACAGCCGGCAACACCGGCATCGGGCTCGCCCACGTGTGCAACGCGCGCGGCTACCGCTGTGTGATCGTCATGCCCGATAACCAATCCCCGGAAAAGTACCGGCTGCTGGAAATGCTGGGTGCGCAAGTGCACCAGGTGCCGGTCGTTCCCTACAGCAACCCCAACCAGTACCAGAAGGTCGCGCAACGCCTCGCGGCATCGCTCCCGAACGCCATCTGGTCCAACCAGTTCGACAACACCGCAAACCGCGACACCCACGCGCGCACCACGGGCCCTGAGATCTGGGCTCAGACCAACGGCCGCATCGATGCCTTCGTCGCTGCCACGGGCACCGGCGGCACGTTTGCGGGCGTGGCGGAATACCTCAAGTCGCGCCGCCCCACGGTTCGCTGCGTGCTCGCCGACCCTCCGGGCAGCAGCCTGTACCAGTACGTGCGCAGTGGAACGCTCAAAGCCACCGGCAGCGGATCGATCACCGAGGGCATCGGCATCGGGCGGATCACCGCAAACCTCGAGGGCGCTCCGATCGATGACGCCGTGTACATCGAGGATACCGACACGGTGCGCTATGTCTACCGGCTGCTGCACGAGGAGGGACTGTTTCTCGGCAGCACCAGCGGCATCAACGTCGCCGCGGCGGTGCGCGTGGCGCAGGGGCTCGGGCCCGGACACACCATCGTCACGGTGCTGTGCGATAGCGGAGCAAACTATCAGTCACGCCTGTTCAACCGTGAATGGCTTGAACACAAGGGTCTGGCCGCGAATGCGCCCCGGCCGCCCGCCGGCGCCCCCGTTGCCCTGCGAGCCGCCCTGGTCGCCTGAAGCGCAGCCCCCGCACGGGGTCGAGGGTCTGGTATAAGCCGGCGCATGAATGACGTGCCCAGCTCCGCCGAGCTCGATGCGTTGCGCCTCAGTCTCGAGGTGGCCGTGCGCAGCGTCGGCTTCAGCCTGCCGCTGGCGGTGCTGGTCGCCTGGATCCTGACACGCGCGCGCTTCCCGGGCCGGATACTGTTCGATGCGTTTGTGCATCTGCCGCTGGTGCTGCCGCCGGTAGCAGTCGGCTACGTGTTGCTGATCCTGTTTGGCGCACGCGGTCCCATCGGCGCATGGCTGCGCAGCCATTTCGGCATCGAACTGGCGTTCACCACCGCGGGCGCAGCGCTCGCCACCGCGGTCATGACCTTTCCGCTGATGGTGCGCGCGATACGACTCTCGCTGGAGAATGTTGACCGCGGGCTGGAGGAGGCAGCGCGCACGCTCGGTGCGGCTCCGGTGGACCGGTTTGTCTCCATTACCCTGCCGCTGATGCTCCCCGGGATCCTCGCCGGGGCCGTCACCGCCCTGGCCGCCGGCCTGGGCGAGTTCGGCGCGGTCATCACCTTCGCCTCCAACGTTCCCGGCGTGACCCGCACGCTCCCCCTCGCGCTCTACACCGCGATGCAGTCACCCACCGGCGACGCACTGGCGCTGCGGCTTGCGGTGCTGTCCTTCGGGCTGGGCCTGCTCGGACTTCTGGCCTCCGAACTGCTGGTGCGGCGCGTGCGCCGCATGCTGGGCCGCTAGGATGTTGCAGGTCTCGGTGGTGAGGAAGCGCCCCGGGTTCTCACTGGAAGCGACCTTTGCCGCACCCACCCCGGGCGTCATCGCGCTGTTCGGCCGCTCCGGCAGCGGCAAGACCACGCTCGTCAACATCATCTCCGGGCTGATCGCGCCGGATGCGGGCGAGGTGCGCCTGGGCGATGATGTTCTGACCGACACCCACACCGCAGTCGACGTACCGGTCGAGCGCCGGCGCATCGGTTATGTGTTCCAGGATGCGCGGCTGTTCCCTCACCTGAACGTCACCGGCAATCTGCGCTATGGCGAGAAGCGTGCGCGCGCCGCTCCACAGGTCATCGGCTTTGACGAGGTCGTGACGCTGCTCGGGCTGACGCAGTTCCTGCAGCGGCGGCCCCGTGAGCTCTCGGGAGGCGAGCGCCAGCGCGTTGCGCTCGGACGCGCCCTGCTCTCGCAGCCGCGCCTGCTGCTGCTCGATGAGCCCCTCGCCTCGCTCGACCTGGCGCGCCGGGAGGAGGTTCTGCCATATCTTGAGGCGCTGCGTGACCACCTCGCGATCCCGATGGTTTACGTGAGTCACCAGTTCGAGGAGGTCCTGCGGCTGGCCACCCACATCGTACTGCTGGAGGCCGGCAGGGTGCTGGCACAGGGGCCGGTAAACGAATTGAGTCTGCGGCCGGAGCTGCAAAGCATCGTCGGACCGGATCTCGTCGGCGCGGTGCTCGAGGGCGTCGTCACGCGCCTGGACCCCGACAACGGCAGCGCCGACCTGGCCGTTGGCAGGGGCACACTGCAGGTCAGTCTGCGCGATGTCGCGGTCGGGTCACGCGTGCGTCTGCAATTGCTGGCGCGCGACGTGATCCTCGCGACTCAGCCGGTGCAGGGCCTGAGCGTACGCAACGCGCTGGCGAGCACCGTGACCGCGATCTCGAACGATGACTACGGCGCCGTGCTGGTCAGGCTCGACGTGGGCGGGGAGACCGTGCTCGCACGCATCACGCAAAATGCCCTGCAGGCACTCAAGCTGCGCCCGGGCGATGCGGTGTGGACGCTGGTGAAGGCGGTATCGACGCGCGGACATGCGTTTCGGCTAGCATCGGGGGCCTAGAGCACCGGACAACCATGCAAGCACCTCATCCGTTACTCGGCGCGTACTACCAGACCGAAGGCGATCGCAGCGCATGGGTACGCGGAATCTTCGATCGAACGGCCGCCGACTACGATCGCCTCGAGCGCATTCTCGGACTGGGGACCGGCTCCTGGTACCGCAGGCGAGCGCTCAGGGGTGCGGGTCTGAAGCCCGGAATGAGCGTTCTCGACGTCGGGACCGGCACCGGGCTGCTCGCCCGCGCCGCGGCAAGGATTGTCGGTGATCCCGCGCGTGTCACCGGCGTGGATCCGAGTCCGGGCATGATCGAGCACGCCAACGTGCCAGCAGGCGTCCGGCTCCTGAGCGGCAGTGCCGAAATGATTCCCGCGCCGGACTGCGCCGCCGACTTCCTCAGCATCGGCTACGCCCTTCGCCACTTCAGCGATCTGTCCGCGGCGTTTGCCGAATTCTACCGGGTCATCCAACCGGGCGGCCGCTTGTGCGTGCTCGAGATTACCCTGCCGGCAGGGGCCGTGCCGCGTGCGATCGCGAAAGCCTGGCTTAACGGGTTCGTGCCCAGGATCGCGGCACTGGTCGCCCGTCGCGACGCGCCCTTGCTCATGCGCTACTGCTGGGACACCATCGCGGCCTGTGTGCCACCCGACACGATCGTCCGGGCGATCGCCAAGGCCGGCTTTGTGGACGTCGAGCGGCACGTCGAGCTCGGAATATTCTCAGCCTACCGCGCGCGCAAGCCCGTCGCGCCTACGCGTCCGGCACCAGTTTCTCGCTCACCATGGTGAGCACGTCGTAGTTCGCGACCGCCTCGCCGTGCTGGTTGGTGATCGCGGTGTCCCAGCGCACCTCACCGTAGCCGGCGCCCGCGCGCAGGGATTTCTCCTTGCAGGTGAGGCGCACCTTGATGCGGTCGCCTGGCTTCACGGGCTTGGTGAATCGCAAGCTGTCGATCCCAAAGTTCGCGAGCACCGGGCCGTACGGCGGATCGACGAACAACCCGGCCGCCGCCGACACCAGGAAGTAGCCATGCGCGACGCGACCGCCGAATAGCGGATTGCGCGCGGCCTGCGCTTCGTCCATGTGCGCGTAGAACCTGTCGCCCGAGAGCTCGGCAAAGCGCTCGATGTCCTCGACCGTGACCTCGCGTTCCGCGGAGTTGAAGGTGTCGCCGATCGCAAGTTGCGCGAAGGGCTTGCGGAACGGGTGCGTGCCGGGGTCGAGCTCGCGCGCGCCCTTCATCCATCGGCCGGTCACCGCCGTGATGACATCCGGCGTGCCCTGCACAGCGGTGCGCTGCATGTAGTGCATCACGCCGCGGATGCCGCCCATTTCCTCACCGCCGCCGGCGCGCCCCGGACCGCCGTGCACCAGGTGCGGCAGCGGAGAGCCGTGCCCCGTGGACTCCTTGGCACAGTGCCGGTTCACGACCAGGATGCGGCCGTGAAACGGCGCAAGTCCCTGCACCAGCCGCGCCGCGACCGCATCGTCGGCGCTGAAGATCGAGCCGACGAGGCTGCCGCCGCCGCGCCGGGCGAGAGCGATGGCATCCTCGACCGTGTCATAGGGGACGAGCGTGCACACCGGACCAAAGGCCTCGACGGAGTGAATCGCGCGGGCACTGCCCGCATCGCGGCAGTACAGCAAGGTGGGGGCGACGAACGCGCCCCGGTCGGCATCGGCCCCCACGGGCTGCGCCTTGCCGGGTTCGCCGTACACCACTTCCGCCTCGCGCTTGAGTTTGCCCAGCTGCTCCAGGACCTCACGTCGCTGGCCCAGGGACGCCACGGGGCCCATGCGGACGTTTTCCAGGCGCGGATCACCGACAACCACCTTGCCGAGCGCGGTCCGCATCGCGTCGACGACCTCCGCGACGCGGCCCGCGGGCACGATCGCCTTGCGGATCGCGGTGCACTTCTGTCCCGCTTTCACCGTCATCTCGCGCACCACTTCGCGCACGAACAGCTCCAGCTCCGGCGTGCCGGCCGCGGCATCGGGACCCAGGACCGAGGAGTTGAGCGAATCGGTCTCCGAGGTGAAGCGCACTGAGTTGGCGCTCACCACCGGATGCAGGCGAAGCCTGAGCGCCGTGCTCGCAGATCCGGTGAACGACACCACGTCCTGGCAGGTCAGGTGCTCAAACAGATCCCCCACGCCTCCGCAGATGAGCTGCACGGCGCCTTCCGGCAGGATCGCAGACTCCATGATCCGCCTGAACACCCGTTCGGTGAGGTAACAGGTCTGTGAGGCCGGCTTCACGATCGCCGGCACCCCGGCGAGCAGCGTCGGCGCCAGCTTCTCCAGCATGCCCCACACCGGGAAATTGAATGCGTTGATGTGCACCGCGGCGCCTTCGAGCGGCACGCAGATGTGCTGCCCCACGAAAGTCCCGGTCTTCGACAGTGCTTCCACGCCGCCATCCACGTACACGCGGCTGTCGGGCAGCTCACGCGTGCCCTTGCTCGCGTACACGAACAGCGTGCTGATGCCGCCGTCGATGTCGATCCAGGAGTCACCCTTGGTGGCACCGGTCGCGTAGGACAGCGTGTAGAAATCGTCCTTGTGCTCGGTAAGAAACCTGGCCAGCGTCTTGAGCAGCGCCGCGCGCTCATGGAACGTGAGCTTGCGCAAGTTGCGTCCCCCGACCTCGCGCGCGTGCTCGAGCATCGCACGTGAGTCGAGCCCGTCGGCGGTGGCGTTGGCGATGACCTCACCCGTGGTGGCATCGCGCAGCGCGACGCCCTTCCCGGCGCCCGCCTGCCACTTGCCGGCGACAAAACTCTCAAGTTGCATGATCCCTCACTCTGCGCTTACGACCTGCCCGTCAATGCGGTAGGAGCGTCCGCGAAACAGCGCAATGCGCTCGCCGCGCTGGTTGGAAACGGTGATTTCGTAGATGCCATTGCGCCTGGTGCGCCACAGCTCGCTCGCCTCGGCTGTCAGCTCATCGCCCTCGCGGGCCACTGCCAGAAAATCAATCGTGGCCGCGGCTGCCACGGTGCTCTCGTTGTGCGAGTTGCAGGCAAACGCAAACGCGCTGTCAGCGAGCGCAAACACGATACCGCCGTGGCAGACGGCATGACCGTTGAGCATGTCGGCGCGCACCGTCATGGCGACCCGCGCCCAACCCGGGCGCACGCCGGTGATGCGCATGCCGAGCCCCTGGGAAGCGCGATCGCGCGCGAACAGTCCGGCGGCCGCGCGCTCCGCGCGGCGCTGCGCATCGCTGCCCGGATCCGATGCAGAACCCATGGCGCCCTCAGTGTCCGCTGAAGCGCGGCGTGCGCTTCGCGGCGAAGGCTGTCACCCCTTCCGCGTAGTCCGCGCTGTGGCCGAGCTCGCCCTGGTAGTCGCGCTCGATATCCAGCTGCTGCGGCAGCGTACGGCTCAGCCCCTCGTAAATCGCCTGCTTGGTTCGCGCGAGTCCGCGGGTCGGCGCGGCGGCGAACTGCCGCGCCAGATCCTCGACCGCGGAAACGAGTTCATCGTCTTCGACGCAACGCCAGATCAGCCCCCAGGAAGCGGCTTGCTCGGCGCTGAGCTTGTCGCCGAGCAACGTGAGCCCCAGCGCGCGCGCCGTGCCGACGAGGCGTGGCAGGGTCCAGGTGCCCCCCGAATCGGGCACCAGTCCGAGCTTCGAGAAGGCCTGCACGAAGCTCGCCGAGCGTGCGGCGATCACCAGATCACAGGCGAGCGCAATATTGGCGCCGGCACCGGCCGCGACGCCGTTGACCGCCGCAATCACCGGCATCGGCAGCGAACGCAGGGCGAGCACCAGCGGCTTGTAGTTCTTCTCGATCGATGCGGCCAGATCAGGCGGCGCACCCCCGGGCGCAACCGCCCGATCGGTAAGATCCTGACCGGCGCAGAAGCCCCGCCCCGCTCCGGTAATCACCAGCACCCGGGCGGCGGAGTCTTTGAGGGATACCAGTGCCGCGCGCACCTCGGCATGCATCTCGGTGTTGAAGCTGTTCAGGCGCTCCGGCCGATTGAGCGTCAGGCGGGCAACGCCGTCGGCCGTCTCGAAGACAATGTTCTGGTAGCTCACGTCGAACTCCGCTGACCCATGCGTTGCGGCGAGCAGCGCCGCAGTCACTTCTCGTCGTAATCGAGCTCGAGCGAGGGGGTCTTGACGCGCGACTGACACGCCAGCACGTACCCCTGCTCGAGTTCCCAGTCCTCCAGCGCATAGTTCTGCGCCATTTCCACTTCACCGCCAACCACCTTGGTGCGGCATGTGGAGCACACGCCGGCACGGCAGGAGAACGGCAGCTCGATGCCGGCGCGCGCGGCCGCGTCGAGCACCGTCTCGTCGTCCATTTTCATGCTGAAAGCGCGGCGCCGGCCGTCCATGAGAATCGTGACTTCGGCTTCTCCTGCAGCCGGCCCCGCTGCCGGTGCCTGAGCTCCGTGGCGGGCGGCCTCGCCGGCAGTGGTCGCAACCGTGAAATGCTCGGCGTGCACCCGGGCGCTGTCCACGCCCAGCTCCTGCAGCGTCGCGGTGACCTGCTCGATCATGTCGCCGGGACCGCAGACGAAATATTCCCCGACTTCCTCAGGTAGGAACAGCGTCGCTGCGAATTGCCGCACCCGTGCCGCATCCAGCCGGCCGTTGTACAGCTCGACCTCCTGCGGCTCGCGACTCATCACGAAATGCAGCGACAGTCGCTCGATGTAGCGGTCCTTGAGCGCCAGCAGCTCCTCCAGACACATGGCGCGGGCGGTGCCACTGTTGCCGTAGAACAGGATGACCCGCTGCGCGCCGCGCGCGAGCAGCGTGCGCGCCACCGCAAGCACCGGCGTGATGCCACAGCCGGCCGCAAACGCCACATAGGTCCCGGCAGCGGCGGCAAGATCGCGCGGTGTGAAGCTGCCGTTTGGCGGCAGAACGTCCAGCAGGTCCCCGGGGCGCAGCTGCTCCGCCAGGTGGCGCGACATGCGGCCGAGCGCATGCACGCGCGGCACGATGCGCAGCGGCCATTCCCCGGGCGCATTCACCAGTGAATAGGTGCGCCGGGTTTCCTCGCCCTCGATCGCAACGCGTACCACGACGTGCTGCCCCGCGCTGCCGCGATACTCATCGCGCAGCTCCGCCGGGACCTCCAGGGCGATCGCCACCGCATCCTCCGCGTCGGGAGCGACCTGCGCGACCTTGAGCGAATGAAACTTCAGCATCTCAGAGACATTTGAAGTAGTCGAAAGGCTCCCGGCAGGCCCCGCAGCGGTAGTGCGCCTTGCAGGGCGTCGAGCCGAACTCGCTCACGCGCTCGCTCGCGCGGCTGCCGCAGCGCGGACACGTCACGAGCGGCGCATCCCACAGGCGGCGGGGATTCAAAACCGGCTCTTCGGGGGGAGCAATGCCGAAGGCTTTGAGTTTGGCACGCGCCGCGCTCGTCAGCCATTCGCTGGTCCAGGGCGGCGACAGCACCTCCTCGAGCACCGCGTCCGCGTGACCCCCCGCATCCAGCGCCGCCCGCACCGCGATGCGGATGACCTCGGTAGCGGGGCAACCCGAGTAGGTCGGCGTGATTCCGACATGCAGCCGCCCATCGGCGTCCTGCCGCACGTGCCTCACGATGCCCAAGTCCACGATGCTCAGCACCGGGATCTCGGGGTCGGGCACCTCAGCCAGCAGTGTCCAGATGAGCTGCTCGCGCCCGGCGGCGGCCTCGGGTTCGATCACCGCGGACATGACCTCACCACCGTACGCCCGGGTAGGTGCGCTGCAGATGCTGCATTTCCGTAAGCATGTGCCCCAGGTGCTCGGTGTGCACGCCGCGCCGGCCGTGCCAGGGGTAAGGTTGCGCCGCCGGCCGCTTGAGGGTCGCTGCACGCAGATCCTCATCGATGCGCGCCGACCAGCGCGGCGCAAGTTCCACGAGTGGGGGCGCGATAGCGGCGGCCTCCATGCGTTCATCGACGTCATCGGCCGCGAACAGTTCCGCGGTGAAGCGCCACAGGGAATCGAGCGCCCCCTGAACACGGTCGTGACTCTCCCGGGTTCCGTCGCCGAGGCGCATGAGCCAGCCGCTGCTGAAGCGATGGTGATAACGCGTTTCCTTGAGCGCCTTGGCGGCGATGGCGCCCAGACGCGTGTCCGCGGACACCAGCAGACCCTCGTAGATCTCAAGCTGCCAGGCATCGAGGAGCCACTGGCGCACGATCGTCTGGCCAAAGTCGCCATTCGGCTGCTCGGCGAGCGTCAGGTTGGCAAACTCCGGCGCATCACGCAGAAAGGCCAGCGCGTCCTCGTCACGCCCGCGGTCCTCGATCTCGCCCGCGTAGGTGAGCAGCAGCCGCGCCTGCCCGATCTGATCCAGTGCGAGGTTGGCGAGCCCCAGGTCCTCCTCGAGCGCCGGCGCGTGGCCGACCCACTCGCCCAGGCGCTGCCCGAGTACGAGACTCGTGTCACCGAGGCGCAGGACGTAGCGAAAGTGCGCCTCCTGCTGTGCCGGGTCGCGCCCGTTCGGTGCGTGGGTCCTCGCGCTCACAGATTCTTGACCTCTTCCGGAATGGCATAGAAGGTCGGATGCCGGTACACCTTGTCACGTGCCGGCTCGAACAGCGAGTCGGCCTCCTCGGGGTCCGAGGCGATGATATCCGCCGAGCGCACCGCCCAGATGCTCACGCCCTCCTGGCGGCGCGTATACACGTCGCGCGCGTGCTCGATCGCCATGCGCGCATCCGCGGCATGCAGGCTCCCGACGTGCTTGTGCTCGAGTCCCGAGCGCGAGCGGATGAATACTTCATACAGCGGCCAATCCTCACTCATGACGCCTCCGGTGCTACGCGGCCTGCGGCGTGCGGGTGCCTTGCTTCCCGGCGTGCGCGGCCGCCGCTTCGCGCACCCAGCGCCCCGCCTCCTCGGCGGCGCGCCGCGCCTCGAGCCGTTCGCGGTTGCAGGGTCCGTTGCCCTTGAGCACCGCATGAAACTCGTTCCAGTCGATCGGGCCGATCAGATAGTGCTGCGTGCCAGGATCCCAGCGCAGCTCCCGGTCGGGGATCGCGAGCCCGAGAAACTGCGCCTGCGGCACCGTGATATCGACGAATTTCTGGCGCAGTTCGTCGTTACTGAAGCGCTTGATCTTCCAGCGCATCGACTGGGCGGTGTGCCTGGAGTCGGCATCGCTCGGGCCGAACATCATGATCGAGGGCCACCACCAGCGGTTCAGCGCATCCTGCGCCATCGCCCGCTGCGCAGCGCTCCCCTGCGCCAGCGTCAGCATGATCTCGAACCCCTGGCGCTGATGAAAGCTCTCCTCCTTGCAGATGCGCACCATGGCGCGCGCGTACGGGCCATAGGAGCAGCGGCAGATGGGAATCTGGTTCATGATCGCCGCGCCATCGACCAGCCAGCCGATCGCGCCGATGTCCGCCCAGGTCAGCGTCGGGTAGTTGAATATGCTCGAGTACTTGGCGGCGCCGGACAGCAGCTGCTCGAACATCTGTGCCCGTGAAATGCCGAGCGTCTCCGCGGCGCTATACAGGTACATGCCGTGGCCGCCCTCGTCCTGCACCTTGGCGATCAGCACCGCCTTGCGCTTCAGGCTCGGCGCGCGCGTGATCCAGTTGCCTTCCGGGAGCATGCCGACGATTTCCGAGTGGGCGTGCTGGGAAATCTGGCGGATCAGGGTCTGGCGATACGCATCGGGCATCCAGTCCTTGGGCTCGATCTTGTCCTCGGCATCGACGCGCGCCTGAAAGCGCTGCGCCTGCGCCGGCGACTCGCCCGTGGCGGCGGGCAGTGGTTCCTTACCGTGGGTATCGAGCGCCTGGGTATACATGGGGGGTATGCTGCCCTGATATGACACAAGACTAGCACGGCAACACAGGTTTTTGTGTCACAATTTTCATCAGCCATGAACCGCAAGCCGAGCGCGCCGCTACCCGCCCCCGTTCGGGCCCTGCTGCGCAATTTTCGCGCGCAGCGCCCACTGCGCGGCGGCTCGCTCCTCATCACCGTGTTCGGCGACTCCATCGCGCCGCGCGGCGGTGCGGTCACCCTCGGCAGTCTGATCCGCCTGGCGGCGCCCTTCGGCCTCACCGAGCGTCTGGTGCGCACCTCGGTCGCACGGCTGGCGCGCGACGGCTGGCTCGCGGCCAGGCGCTCCGGCCGCCGCAGCGAGTACCGCCTCACGCGCACCGGAGCTGAGCGCTTTGCGCAAGCGACCCGACGCATCTACGGCGAGAGTCCTTCGGTGTGGGACGGGAAGTGGACGCTCGTGGTCGTGCCTGCGGGAAGGCCGCGCCGCGCGCAGGTGCGCGAGGACTTGAAGTGGCTCGGCTTCGGGCAGCTTAACCCCTCCCTGTTCGCCCATCCCGGCTGCACCCCCGCACAGGCGCGCAGCTGGTTGCGCAATGTACGCGGGCCCGAAGATGCGCTGCTGCTGCACGGCATCAGCACCGATCTCGGCAACGACCGCCGGCTCGCGACGCGCGGCTGGGATCTGAAGGACCTCGCCCGCCGCTACCGCCGCTTCGTCGCGAGTTTCGCGCCGGTCGAGTCGCTCCTCGGTCCAGGCACGGCACTCCCCGCCGACACCGCGTTTCTGATCCGCACGCTCCTGATCCACGAATATCGCAAGATTCACCTGCGCGATCCGCTGCTGCCGCCGGCGCTGTTGCCGTCGAACTGGGTGGGTGCCAGGGCCTACGAGGTGTGCGGCCGCCTGTATGCGCGGGTGTTTCCCGCAGCCGAGAGTTACCTTTCGGTGACCGCGCACCAGCTGCACCGGCCCTTGCCGGCCGCAAACTCCGCGGCACACGCGCGCTTCGGCGGCATCGCGCGGCGCTGAGGCGCCGCGTCTGGCCGTTGGTCGGCTGGGAGATCGGCTATGTGTCGGTCTCCCAGCCGCCGCCCGAAGTTTGGGCTAGTGGCCCTAGCGGCAATCTACTCGACGGCAGATGCCGCCGGTTGCTTTCTTCTGCCGCGTGAAGTACGTGACAGACGTACCCGCATGGTTATCCGCGTAGGCGATGTTGATGAGATGGTTGGTCGGGTCAATCGCGATCTGGAAAAAGTCGGCAAGGCTGCGGTCGGAGCTGCCAAGGAGGCCGCCGGTCGAGATCTGCCCCGTGTGGTTGGGGTGGTCGGTGGCTTGGCTCAGCGTGAAAAGCGGCGCGCTAGCATGGCCGTTGACGGTCTCCGCAACGTACACGTTCCATTTTGTAGTCAATGGGACCTTGTTCGAATTGCCGGCTTGATCGGCACCGTACCACGCGATGGCCACGTGGCCGTTGGCATCGGCCGCGACCCAGGGGAACACGTTCGACATTCCGGCTTGGGACGTGTTCTGGGTTACCTTGATGGCAGGAGACCAGCTCGTCCCGTGAGTCGTCGAGTACGAGTAATAGATATCGGTGTTGTCCGACCAGACGGCGTACACGTTGCCGAAGTTGTCCACCGCCAGCGCGGGGAACAGATTGCCGAGGCCGAGCTCACTAGGACAGTTCGAACCGGCCCCGCAACTGAAGATCTTGTAGACAGTGAACGATAACGTGTGACTCGTGAGACTCACGCCCGAAGCCACGCCAACATAGACGGCGTTGAAACACCCCGGTGCTGTTGCTACAGCACACTGCGTTCTCGTGTTATCCGCGGGGCTGTCGGGGCCCACAAAGATCTGGTACAGGTTGCCGTGGCTTCCAGTACTACTGCGGTCCACCTTGATCTGGCCGGCGATGTTGCCGGTAGGAGGACCGACGCTCGCCGCTGTCGTCGCGTCAACAACTGCTGTCTCCGGGACGACGTCGGTATAGGTCTGGCCTCCATCGTTCGAGCGTTGCACAAAGATTTGGGAGGTTGTTCCAAAATCGTGATATTCCATGTAGACGTGATTCGGATCGTCCAAGGCGTCCAGCCACATGCGATCGTCGAAGGGAACCCCGGCCGCGGCCACGTCCGGAGTACTGAGGGTATCGGCGCGGTTGGTGGAGTGACTGCCTGTCACTTCCGCTGCGGCGAGGCTGACCACGGCTAGATTTGGAACGTTGTTTAATGGGTTCGCAGCGTTTACGGCGACGTCCCCATCGCCTCCTCCCGGCGCCAACCCGCTCTGTTTGCAAAAAGTCGTTACGAACATGCCGCAATCAGGCTGACCTTCGTATTTGAACCGCAGGGTTCCGTTAGCGTTCGGTCCTCCGTCTGCAGTCCTATTCCAGCGCCATAGGTCGAGGCCCCCCGGGACTCCGCGGATGGACTCGACGTAGATCGTGCCCTGCGAGTCCACGGTCATGCTGGGCTCGACGGCCTGGCCCGCCCCCGCGGGCAGACACAGACTCTCATTGGGAGTGTAATTCGCGGTTCCCGGACCCACGTACGCCGGGACGGCCTGACTATTCGGGCAGTTGTGCTGACCGGTTGGGTTGACGGGGGCAACAGCAGCAGCCACATTGATTCGAATCTGGAACATGGAGACTCCGGTCGACGTGTTGAACCCGACCGTAACCCTCAGAAAATTCCCGTCCACGGTGGATATCGCGAATACCGGGATGGCCGACGGGGCGGTGACTGCACTGTCACGTATGAGCAGGAGGGCGACGCCTCCCGCGAGCTGACAGTTTGCGGCTATTTGGGCGAACAGGGTAGTCCCGGTCAGATCACGGGTATCAGCCAGGCAGATTTGCCCGCTCGTTCCACTCGGAAAGTCCGTAGGCGAAGCCCCACCATTGGAGTCGAAGACGAAGTTCTTCGTAATCGCCACGGTAATGTCCGCGCCCGCGTTGGACGTCGTGGACCACGTCGCCGGAATACAATGTGTATTCACCGGACAGCCGGTTGTGTTCGCCGGTTGTGTCCCGCCAAGGACATTAACGCTGTTCTGGGCGGCCAGCGGAGCGGCGCCAAGCAGCAACGTACCTCCCAACAAGAACAACATCCCTAGGTTCTTCATGAATTGTTCTCCCTGAACTGGGAATTCGGACGTGACTTGCCTCTGCCGGATGCGCGGCTTCAACCCATAACGAGTTGTTGGATAACCACTTCGGAACGTACTACTGTGAACAGTAGTGGCACTAGCTTTATTCGGGCACGAATGCTAGTGAGGGGGAAAGCACTTATGTATAGGCGTTTGCTGACATGCCTGTCGGAGTAATCCTATATCGGTAGGGAAACTCACAATGCGGGCCTGAGCGGGAGAGTTGCGGACTGGCAGGTCGCCGCTGACCGTAAACTGGGCAGTCGCTCATGATTGGCTAGTGACCCTGACTTATAGTTAAGCGGTCACTTGACTATGGCGGCGGCGATCTATAGCCAGAGGTTCTCCACATTAACGACTAACGCGCCGCACGCCTGTCGATCACGCGCCGCGCCTTGCCCGCCGAGCGCTCGATCGAGCCCGGATCACAGACCACGACCTGCGTGGAGATGCCGATGGTCGCCTTGATGCTGCCCTGCAGGTCATGCTGCAGGCGTGAGCGCAGCGAACCATCGCCGGCGATACTCTCCAGACACTCCACCTTCACCGCCAGCTGATCCAGGTGCGCCTCGCGCGTGAGCTCGAGCTGGTAGTGCGGCGCGACGCCCGGGAGCTTCAGCAGCAGCTCCTCGATCTGACTCGGGAACACATTCACACCCCGGATGATCAGCATGTCATCGCAGCGCCCGGTGATTCTTGCCATACGGCGCATCGAGCGCGCCGTCGGCGGCAGGAGCGACGTCAGGTCGTGGGTGCGGTAGCGGATCACCGGCAGGGCTTCCTTGGTGAGCGAAGTGAGCACCAGCTCGCCCGGCGCGCCCTCGGGCAACACCTCCGCGGTCGCGGGGTCGACGATCTCCGGGTAGAAATGATCCTCCCAGATGACCGGCCCGTCCTGGGTCTCGATGCACTCGCTCGCCACGCCCGGCCCCATCACTTCCGACAGGCCGTAGATATCCAGGGCCTTAAGTCCCGCACGGCTTTCGATCTGCGCGCGCAGCGCTTCGGTCCAGGGTTCGGCGCCGAAGATGCCGATGCGGAGCGACGTCGCCGCCGGATCGAGCCCCTGGCGCAGGAACTCCTCAACGATGGCGAGCATGTAGGACGGGGTGACCATGATGATGTCGGGCTTGAAATCGCAGATGAGCTGCACCTGCCTCTGGGTTTGTCCCCCGGAGATCGGCACCACCGTGCAACCCATCAGCTCCGCGCCGTAATGCGCACCCAGGCCCCCCGTGAACAGCCCGTAGCCATAGGCGATGTGCACCATGTCGCCGCGGCGTCCTCCCGCGGCGCGGATGGAACGCGCCACCAGCGCTGCCCAGGTGTCGATGTCGCGGCGGGTATAGCCGACCACGGTCGGCTTGCCGGTGGTGCCGCTCGAGGCGTGGATGCGGACCACCTGCTCACGCGGCACGGCGAACAGGCCGAACGGATAGCCGGCGCGCAGATCGTCCTTCTGCATGAAGGGAAACCGCTCAAGATCCGCGAGCGTCCTGAGGTCGTGCGGGTGAACGCCGGCGCCCTCGCACTTGACCCGGTAGAGGGGCACGTTCTCGTAGGCGTGACGCACCGACCACCTGAGGCGCTGCAGCTGCAGGGCGCGCAGCTCGTCCTCGCTGGCGCGCTCGATGGGTTCAAGCTCCGTGGTGCGCTGCTGCCTGGACACGGCAGCCGATTCTACGCCGGCCAGCCGGTCAGCTTCTGCACGAACACCTGCAGGAAGTGATTGGCCTGGTGGCCGTCCATCACGCGGTGATCGAGCGTCAGCGTGACGTAACAGCGCGGCCGCGCGACGATCTTCTGCTCGTCACCCTCCTCCACGACCACGGGGCGCTTCTCGAGTTTGCCCACTCCCAGGATCGCCGCCTGCGGCTGGTTGATGATGATCGGGGCCGCCAGGAGGCTGCCGCTGACGCCGTGGTTCGAGATGGTGAACGTGCCGCCACGCACGTCGGCCGGTGACAGCTTGCCGGCGCGGGCGCGCGTCACCAGCTCATCCAGAGCGCGCGCGGTGTCGAACAGATCGCGCGCGTCCGCATCGTGCAGCACCGGCACGACCAGCCCCACGCCTTCCACCGCGGTCGCCACGCCGACATGGATCGAGTCGTAGATCTCCAGCGCCGTGTCGGTCCAGCGGCTGTTCGCTTCCGGCACTGCGCGGATCGCGGCCACGGCAGCCTGCACGAAGTACGCGGTGAGCGTCAGCGGCGCCCCGCGGCGTGCGAACTCGTCACGCTGGCGCGCACGATCGGTGAGCACCGCGGTCATGTCCGCCTCGAATACCGTCGTCACGTGGGGCGCGGTGTGCAGCAGGCTCTGCACCATGTGATCGGCAATACGTTTACGGACCGCGGTGTGCGGCACGCGATGGCTCCTGCTGAGCGCGTCCGCAGCCGCGCCGGGCGGTGCCACACTCGCGGGCGCCTGCCGGCGGCGCTCCGGTGCGCTCCCCGGGGCCGCCCGCAGCACGTCCTCGACGGTGATGCGGCCCGCCGGCCCGGTACCGCGAATCGCGGACGGATCGACGCCGCGCTCACTCAGCAGGCGCCGCACCGCAGGACTCAACCCGCCGGCAGCCGCCGGCGCGCGGGTCCCGCTCTGCACAGCGACCGGACTGGCGCTCGCCGCGGCCGGGGCAGTGGCGGCGGCAGCGGGCCTGGGCGCCTGGGCGAGCGCTGCGGCGGCCGTGCCGGTGTCAATGCGGCCGAGCAGTTCCCCGGGGGCGATCTCCTCCTGCTCCTGTTTGATGATCTCGCGCAGCACGCCCGTGCCGGGCGAGGCGACTTCGACTGTGACCTTGTCGGTCTCGATCTCGATGAGCGGTTCGTTCTCGGCGACGCTCTCGCCGACCTGCTTCAGCCAGCGCAGGATCTGCGAGCGCGTGCCTTCGGTCTGCTCCGCGGGAGCCCTGATTTCAACGCCGCTGCTCATGGGATGCTCACAGGCTGGCCAGCCGCTGAATGGTCTGCGTGATGCGCGCGACGTCCGGCACCGCCGCATCGAGCAGCAGCGGGCTGTGCGGACTGGGGATGTCGGGCATGGCGAGCCGCTCGATCGGTGCCTGCAGGCTGAAGAACCTGTCCTGCGCCAGCGTCGCGGCAATTTCCGCGCCGAAGCCGGCGGTCAGGTTGTCTTCGTGCACGATGAGGCAGCGGTGGGTCTTCTCCACGGACGCGCACACCGCCGCCTTGTCCCAGGGCGACAGGGTGCGCAGATCGAGCAGCTCCACGTCGACGTGCGAGCGTGCGGCGGCAAGCTCGCAGCGCTCGACCATGGCTCCCCAGCTGACCACCGTGACTTCGGCGCCGGCGCGCAGCAGCCGTGCCTGGCCGAAGGGCACCACGAACTCATTGCCCGGATAAGGACGCCGCGCCCAGGCGCCATCGAGCATGGCCCGGTGCTCGAAGAAGATCACCGGATCATTGCCGCGCAACGCCCGGCGCAGCAGCCCCACCGCGTCCTCCGCGTTCGAGGGCACTGCCACCTGCCAGCCCACGCCGTGCACCCAGGCGACCTCGTTTGTCTGGCTGTGCCAGGGGTCGCCGCACTTGAAGAATCCGCCCGGCATGCGCACCACGATCGGGGCGGCAAAGCGATTGTGAGTGCGCCAGCGCAGCGTCCCGCAGTCATTCAACTGCTCGGCCGCGGGATCCGCGTACTTGCGGAACTGGATCTCCGCCACCGGCAGCAGCCCCGCGAGCGCCATGCCGACCGCCCGTCCGATGATCCCCTCTTCGGACAGGCTGGTGTCGAATACGCGCTCCACCCCGTACTTGTCCTGCAGCCCGAGGGTCGCCCCGTGCACGCCGCCCTTGGGGCCGACGTCCTCGCCGAACACCAGCATGCGGGGATTGGCGGCGAGCTCGACATCGAGCGTGCGGCGGATCGCCGTCAGCATGTTGATGCGCGTGGCTTCCGGCTGCGCCGTCAGGCGCGAAGCTGCGAACACGTGCCCCTCGGGAGCGAGCCCGCCCTGCTGCTGCAGCGAGTGCGCGCCGTCGGACCTTTCCGAGAAAACATGGCGCGTCAGCTGCTGCGGGTCCGGCTGGGGTCGCGCCAGCGCTCTGTCAATCGCCTGCTCGACCTCATGGCGCGCCTCGCCCGCCAGGCGAGTCCATTCCGCCTCAGCCATCACGGCAGGGACCAGAAACTCATGCAGGTGTGTCAGCGGATCGCGTGCGCGCTCATCCTTGAGGATCTGCGCCGACTTGTAGGCCTGCGTGTCCTGCCCGGAATGACCGGACAGGCGGGGAACCGTCAGACGCAGCAGCAGCGGCGCGCGTTCCTCACGCACCCGCGCGACCGCGCGTCGCGTCAGCTCGGCGGCCGCGGACGGATCGCACCCATCGCCCTCCAGGATGGTCAGACCGGCAAACGAGCGCAGGTTCGCGGCGATGTTGCCACCCGGGGTCTGCAGCTGCGAGCTCACGGAAATGCCAAAGCCGTTGTCCTCGATGTAGAACAACATGGGGAGCTTCAGGGTGGTCGCGATGGTGAGCGCTGACCAGAAGCCGTTGGTGGCGCAAGAGGCGTCCCCGCCCAACACCACGGCAATGCTGCGCGCGTACGAGGCATCCCGCAGCGCCTCATGCCGATAGCGAATCGCCTGTGCCCAGCCGGCGCTTGGGGTGTACTGCGTGCCGACGCCGCCACACGCGGGCAGCACGGTCGGGCCGGCGTGGCCCGGGAGATTGAACACCACCCCGATGTCGCGGCCGTCGCTGAAGGAACCGCTGCGCGCGAGCGGGCCGGCGGCTGCATCTTCCAGGCTCACGCCGAGCGCGAGCATCAGCGGACGCGAGCGGTAGTACACCGACACCCCGTCGTGCGCATCCGTGAGCTGCAGCCCGAGCAGGATCTGCGCCAGGTCATGACCGCGCGCCGAGAACTGGTAGAGCACCTTGCGCTCGGGCACGAGGCGGGTCTCCTCGATGTCGTCGAGGGCGCGCGAAGCGTGCACGAGCGAGACGACGCGGACCCAGTCGGTCGCGTGGCCGGGTGCCTCTGTGGGGCGTGAGGCGTCGGGAATCGCGGCGGGCCGTGCAGACATGGCGGGTGAGCTTATGCTCTAAGTTGTGCAATTACCTTGCTTCAATTGCCCCATTAGGTGCCCTTCTGGCAATATTATTGCGTGACCAGGACCCTCGATCGCCTCGACCGGCGGATCCTCGAAGAGCTGCAGGCGGATGCGCGCATCTCCAACCAGGAGCTGGCGAAGCGCGTCGGACTATCGCCCGCGCCGTGCTGGCGGCGCCTGCGGCGCCTGGAGGAGGCCGGATTCATTGCCGGCTACGCGACGCTGTTGCGGGCGCCGGCGATCGGCCTGCCGATTCTCGCGTACGCCGTCGTCTCGCTCGAAAACCATCACCCGGAATCGGTGCGGCAGTTCGATCAGCTCGTGAAGGAGCGCCCCGAGGTGCTCGAATGCCACTCCATGAGCGGCGCGAATGACTACCTGCTGCGCATCGTCGCTGCCAGCATGGAAGCGTACGAGCACTTCCTCTCGACACAGCTGCTGCAGCTCGCGGCGGTGCGCTCAGTCAACACCAGCTTTGTACTGCGCACGAAGAAGTACACGACCCGGCTGCCGCTCGCCTGACGCCTGGTGCTGGCAGGCGCAATCGGTGGTGTCGGCACCGGCGAACCAGAAGGCCGAACCCGGCAGCTGTATGTCCGCGTGCTGCCACACGGCGGCCAACTCGTGCGTCGTGCGGATGGCGTCACGGGTTCTGCCCTGCGCCTTGAGCGCCGTGGCGAGTCCCTGCAGCGCCCAGCCGTTCTTGGGGTGGCGCCGCAAATCCTCCCGATAGACCTGTTCCGCCTGCGCGGCCCGCCCGGCCAGCAGCAGCTGCGCGCCGAGCAGATGGCGCGCGGGGAAGAACCAGTCCGCCGGTTCGTTGTACGCCAGCTTGTCTTCGGCTGCGACCGCCTGCTCCAGGAGCGCGATCGCATCCTGGCGGCGTTCCTCGGAGGCGGCGATACGGGCCGCCACGATCGCCTGCGCCACGCTCACCACGTCCCGCAGCGTGTTGAATCCCGCCAGTGTCTGCGGCACAGCCGCGGCGCCGAGCTTCTGCAACTCGGCCAACGCGCCCTTCGCCTCATCGATGCGGCCACGTGCGGCGAGCGCCACGCCGCGGGCGTAGAGATAACCGGCCGTCAGACCGCTCGCCCGCGGATCGGGCGCCAGCTGCGCAATCATCTCGTCCCACAGCCCGAAGCGCACCAGTGCGGCGTACTGCTGCGTGAGGTTCCAGCCCGAGTCGCCCATGGCGAGCATCATATCGACCGGGACGGTCTGCACCACGCTCTGAACGGCGGCGAGTGTCTCCGCCTTGCGTCCCTCCGTGGCCGCCGAGAACGCCAGGAACGAGTAGTTGTGGGCGAGATACATGGGGTAGTAATCGGGCGCCGCGGTGGCCTCGAAATATGCCCGATCGGCCGCTACGCCGCGGCGGTTCGCCTCGGCCGCCTCCTCGTAGCGCCCGACGCGCTGCATGATGTGGGCCGGCATATGCTCCAGATGCCCGGCCGCCGGCATCATGCCGCGCAGCCGTTCGGCGGATGCCACCGCCTTGCCGGGGTCGGGTGAGGCCTCCATGAGGTGGATGTAGTAGTGATTCGCCCCCGGGTGGTTGGGACTGCGTTGCAACACCGACTCGAGCCGCGCTTCGATCTCCAGCGTCCCCGCGACCGGCTGGCCGTCGGCCGTCCACAGCTTCCAGGCGTGCACGTTCATCTGCGCCTCCGCGCACAGGGTCTGCACGTCGGGATCATCCGGGAACCGCTCGGCCACCTTGCGCATGGCGGCGGCGTAGGCGCTGAGGATGGCGTCCGAGTCCGCCGCTGCCGGGGGCTGCGGCGCCGGATAGCGCGTCGTGAGAGCACCGATCAGCGCCTGCTCGACCGCGGAAGTCTGCGCCGCGTTCTCCTGCGCCTGGTGCAGCGCCTCCCAGGCAACGCGCGCGCGCGGCTCCACCATCGCCGGAACGTTGTAGTTCGGGCCCACGGTGAGCGCCACGCCCCAGTAGCAGGCGGCGCACGCCGGATCGAGCTCGGCGGCCTTGGCAAAGGAGCGGGTCGACTCGTCGTGATTGAATGCCCACAACAGGCGCATTCCCTGGTCAAAATACTGCTGGGCGGGCGCCGATGAGCTCGTCACGGCGCGGTGAAAGTCACCCAGTCCCTGGAACAGGCGCGCCCCGCGCGCCCAGTCGGCCACCGTTGCGGGCATCTGTTGCGGGTCCGCGTGCGCGGCACTCATCAGGGCCATCGCCGTCATCACCGCGACCGGGACTGCGCGCTGCATGACTCAGCCGCTCCAGCCCTTTCCAGACGCTGCCAGGCGTTCGAGGAGCCCCGCAGGCCGCCAGCGGGCGCCGTGCGTCGGCGCCAGGCGGCGCATGGTCTGCACCACCTGCGCCAGACCCGACTCCTGCGCCCAGTACATCGGGCCACCCTTGTAGGCGGGAAAACCGTAGCCGTTCACATACACGACGTCCACGTCGCTGGCGCGAATGGCGATGCCCTCCTCCACGATGCGCGCGCCTTCGTTGACCAGCGGGTGCAGCAGCCGCCCGAGAATCTCCTCATCGGGGATCTGGCGCCGCCGGATGCCCAGATCGCGCGACACACCCTCGATGAGCGCCACTACGTCCGCGTCCGGGATGCGCGTGCGTCCCTCATACCGGTAGAAGCCCTTACCCGCCTTCTGACCCAACCGTCCCTCGCCCACCAGGCGCTCCAGGATCGGCGACCAGCGCTCGTCCGGCGGAAGTGTGCGGCCCTTGCGGATGAGGAAGCCCACGTCGTTGCCGGCCAGGTCGCGCATCGCCAGCGGCCCCATCGCAAAGCCGAAACCCTCGATAACGCGATCGATCTGCTCGGGCGTGGCCCCCTCTTCGAGCAGGAATTCGGCCTCCGCCCCGTAGAACATCAGCATGCGATTGCCGATGAAGCCGTCGCAGTTGCCCGCCAGTACCGCGACCTTACCGAGGGTCTTGCCGAGCGCCATCACGGTCACGATGGTCTGCGGCGAGGTGTGTTTGCCGCGTACGTTCTCCAGCAGCTTCATGACATTCGCGGGACTGAAGAAATGCGTGCCCACGACCTTTTCCGGCCGCGAGGTGCTGGCGGCGATGGTGTCGATGTCGAGGGTCGAGGTGTTGGTGGCGAGAACGGCGTGCGGGGCGGCCACCTGGTCGAGCCTGGCGAACACCTCCTGCTTCGCCTTCATGTCTTCGAACACCGCCTCGATGACGATGTCAGCACCGCTGAGCGCCTGGTATTCGGTGACGCCGTGAATCAGGGCGAGCGCCTGGTCCGCGCGCTCGCGCCTCAGGCTGCCGCGCGCCACCGAGCCGTCGTAGTTCCTGCGGATGAGGCCCAAGCCCCGCTCGAGCGCCGCACCCGACAGTTCCAGCACCGACACCGGGAGGCCGGCGTTGGCGAACGTCATGGCGATACCGGCGCCCATGGTGCCGGCGCCGATCACCGCGGCGCGCCGGATCGGCAGCGCGCTGACGTCCGCACCCAGGCCGGGAATCTTGCGCGCCTCGCGCTCGGCGAAAAAAACGTGCACCAGCGCCTTGCGCTGCGGGCTGTCGCGGCACTCGATGAAGTACTCGCGTTCGCGCGCCAAGGCCGCCTCTTTCGGGAGCGTGCAGGCGGCCTCTATGCCGTCGACGATTCTCCAGGGTGCGAGTTGCCCGCGCGCCTTGGGCTCGAGCTTGCGGCGAAACGAAGCGAACAGATCCGGACTCACGTCGCGAATGCGCTCCGTCACATCGCTCGTGATCCGCAGGGGGCGCTTTTCCGCTGCGGCCTGCCGCGCGAAGGCGAGCGCGCCGGGGAGCGCCGGGTCCGCGAGCGCGTCCACCAGTCCCAGCTCGAGCGCACGCGCTGCCGGGAGGTGAGCTCCGGAGGTGATGGCCTCGAGAGCGGCCTGCGGCCCCGCGAGGCGCGTGAAGCGTAGCGTGCCGCCGGCGCCGGGAATCAGCCCGAGCTTCACCTCCGGCAGGCCGACCTTCGCGCTCGCGGCGGCGAGGCGCCAGTGGCAGGCAAGCGCGAGCTCAAAGCCTCCGCCCAGAGCCACGCCGTCGATCGCGGCCACAATCGGTTTCGACGCCGCCTCCATCTGCGCCTGCACCTCGCGCGTGATGGGCGACTTCAGCACCAGGCCCGAGGCCACCTCGTTGATGTCCGCGCCGGCGGCGAACGTGCCGTCAGCGCCCGTCACGACCACGGCCTTCACTCCCCGCTCCTGTTCGGCCCGTTGCAGCCCCTGCAGGAGCCCTTCGCGCACCGCGAGGCTCAGGGCATTCACCGGCGGATTGGCAATCGTCAGCACGGCGACCTCGCCTTCCAGGCGATAATCTACGGCGGGCACTGAGGTACTCCTCACTCGGGCGACAACGGCGCGACTGCGCGCATTCTACGACCCTGCGCACGCCGCGCGAGCGCTGTCACGACGCCCCGAGGCGGCTGCCGCTACACTGGGCGCTCAGATGGACAACGCGGATGCGGTCGTGGTCGGGGCGGGCGTCGTCGGGCTTGCGGTGGCGCGGCAACTCGCGCTGCAGGGGCGCGAGGTACTGATTCTCGAAGCGGGCGCGCACTTCGGCACCGGCGCCAGCTCGCGCAACAGCGAGGTGATCCACGCCGGCATCTACTATCCCTACGGCTCGCTCAAGGCACGCCTGTGCGTCGCGGGTCGTGAGCGCCTGTACGACTTCTGTCGCGAGCACGGCATCGCCCATCGGCGCTGCGGCAAGCTCATCGTCGCCGCCACGCCGGCCCAGCTTCCCGAGCTGACCCGGATCGCCGCGGCGGCGCGCGCCAACGGCGTGGAACTGACACTCCTGAACCGGGCCGAGGCTCTGGCGCTCGAACCGCAACTCTCCTGTGCCGGGGCGCTGCATTCCCCGCTCACCGGCATCGTCGATGCGCATGGTCTGATGCTGGCACTCCTCGGGGAGGCGGAGCGCCACGGCGCCACGCTGGTGTACGCCAGCAGCGTCACGCGCGTGGTGCTCGAGGAGCGGGCGGTGCTGGTCGGCGTCAATGGCGCCGAACCCGCGCTGCGTGCCCGCACGCTCGTCAACTGCGCCGGCGTGCAGGCGCCGGCGGTGGCGGGGCTGATGGAGGGCTTCCCGCGGATGCACATCCCGGTGGCGTACTTTGCCAAGGGCAACTACTTCACGCTGAAAACGCGCGCGCCGTTTCAGCGATTGATCTATCCGCTGCCCGAAGCGGGCGGACTCGGCATACACCTCACCCTGGACCTCGCGGGGCGGGCGCGCTTCGGACCGGACGTGCAGTGGATCGAGACCTGCGAATACAGCGTGGACGGGCGACGCGCCGCGGCGTTCTACGCCGCCATCCGCCAATACTGGCCTGAGCTCGAGGATGGCGCGTTGCAGCCGGCCTACGCCGGCGTGCGCCCGAAGATCTCCGGTCCTGCGGAAGCCGCCGCGGACTTCCGCATCGACGACGCACACACCCACGGCGTGCGGCCGGTGGTCAACCTGTTTGGAATAGAGTCCCCGGGCCTCACGGCCTCGCTGGCAATCGCCAGCGAGGTCGCGTCCCGGATCAACTGACGGCTCGAGCGCGCGGGCTGCTTCAGCTGCCGCGCACCCCTTCCACCTGGATCGCCAGCTTCACATCCATCTTGAAGCCGTACTTGTCGCCGTAGCTGATGCCGTAATCGGCGCGATTGAAGGTCGCCGACGCATCGGCGCCGCAGTGCTCCTTCTTGTCCATCGGGTAGGTCATGCACTTGAACTGATTGATCGTCAGCTTCAGGGGATGGGTCACGCCATGCAGCGTGAACTGCCCGTCAACCGCGGTCGGCACCCCGTTCTTGAAGCCGGTGAGCGTGCCCTTGTAGGTCGCGGTGGGGTACTTCTCGACGTCGAGCATTTCGGCGGACTTGGTGTGCTCATTGAGCTTTGGGTGGCCGAAGTCGATCGACGAGGTGTCCACGGTGATATCAACCGTCCCGGTCCCCTTCTCCTTGTCGAGCACGACGGTCCCGGAGGTTTTGTCGAACTTGCCGCGCCACACCGACATCCCGCCGAAGTGATCGGTTTCGAAGCTCGGATAGGTGTGGGCCGGGTCGATCTGGTACGTCACGGGCTCGGCAAGAACGGAGCCTGCCACGAGCGTCAGCATGGCAGCCAACAGCGCAGTCTTGATCACGGGAACCTCCGAAGGTGTAGCAACGCGCCCGTAGCCTAGCGGCACCGCGCGCACGGAGCCACCTCCCTTTGTAGGCAGTCCGGTCGCGCCAGACCGGCGCAACTCGCGCGCCGCCCTAGCGGCCGGTGCCCGGGCGCGCCGTCAGGCCCAGAGCCTTCGCGACCACCTCGTGCGTAATTTCCCCCGCGTGCACGTTGAGACCCGCGGCGAGCCCCGGGTCGCGCCTGAAGGCCGCCTGCCAACCCAGGTCCGCCAGCGCGCGCACGTAGGGGAGCGTTGCGTTGGTGAGCGCGAGCGTCGAGGTGCGCGGAACCGCGCCGGGCATGTTGGCGACACAGTAGTGGATGACGCCGTCCACCACGAAGGTCGGCTCCGCGTGGGTCGTGGGGCGACTGGTCTCGAAGCAACCGCCCTGATCGATGGAGATATCGACCAGCACCGCGCCGGGTTTCATGGTCGCGATCATGGCGCGCGTCACGAGTTTGGGCGCGGTGGCTCCGGCGACCAGCACCGCCCCGACGACGAGGTCCGCATCGCGCACCAGCCGCTCGATGGTCGCGGTGGTCGAATACTCCGTGCGCAGCGCCGAGCCAAACAAGGACGACAGCTCACGCAGGCGATCGACCGAGCGGTCGACCACCGTGACGTCGGCGCGCAGGCCGACGGCCATTTCCGCCGCGTGGGTGCCGGCAACGCCACCGCCGAGAATCACCACTTTCGCCGGCGGCACGCCCGGCACGCCGCCGAGCAGTATGCCGAAGCCGCCGTTGGCCTTCTGCAGACTGGCCGCTCCCACCTGGATCGACATACGGCCGGCCACTTCGCTCATGGGTGTGAGCAGCGGCAGCGAACCGTTGGGCGCCGTGACCGTCTCGTAAGCGATGGCGGTGACGCCGGATTTCATCAGACCCCTTGCCTGCACCGGGTCGGCGGCCAGGTGCAGGTAGGTGAACAACACCTGGCCCTGGCGCAGCATCTCGCACTCGGCCGGTTGCGGCTCCTTGACCTTGATCACCATCTCGGCGCGCTCGAAGACTTCGCTGGCGCGCGCGGCGATCGCAGCCCCGGCGGTCCGGAACTGGGCGTCGTCGACGCCAATGCCGTTGCCGGCGCCGCTCTCGACGAGGACTTCGTGTCCGGCAGCAACCAGCTCGCGCACTCCCGCCGGCACCAGGCCGACGCGGTATTCATGAACCTTGATTTCCCGCGGAACGCCGACGCGCATAGGTGTCTCCAGGTGCTTGGCTGGCAGCCAGATTAGGTTCCAGCGCGCGCTGACACCTTGCTAAATAGGGGTCCAGGCCCGGCCAGCTGTGGCAGAATCTGCCGTGTATCAGCCCTTTCGTGAAGGAATTTTGCGCCCATGGAGCTTGACCGCTACGATCGCGCCATTCTGCGCCTGCTGCAGCAGGACGCCCGCATCACCAACACGCTGCTCGCCGGGAAGGTGAGTCTGTCCGAATCGGCCTGCCTGCGGCGCGTGCGCGCGCTCGAGGAATCCGGGCTCATCCAGGGCTACACCGCGCTGATCGATCAGCACCAGGCGGGCTTCCCGGTGAATGTGTTCGTGAGCATCACCCTGGATCGGCAGAGCCAGGCGGGACTGGAGGCCTTCGAGAGCGCGGTGCGCAAGGTGCCGGAGGTCATGGAGTGCTATCTCATGACCGGGGAGCATGACTACCTGCTGCGGCTGGTGGTGGCGGACATGGCGGACTTCGAGCGCATTCACAACCAGCATCTCACACGCCTGCCGAGCGTCGCCCGCGTGCACTCGAGCTTCGCCATGCGCACAGTCACGCGCGCGACGAGTCTTCCGGTCAGGTAGCCCTCAGGGAGCGCGCTGGGCGTTAGCCGCGCGCGTAGGCAGGCAGGCCCTGCGCGAAGTCGCGCAGCGCGCGGATGCCGCTGGCTTCGGCGCGGCTGCACCACTCACGCAGCTGCGCCACGGCGCGTGCCTGATTCGCAGACGTCCCGTTCCACAGCTGTTGCAGGCTGTCGCGGTACTCGACCACCCGGCGCAACACCTCGTGCCTCTCGAGCAGCTCACGCAGCTTGCGGCGCGCCTCCTCGGCCAGCAGCGCCGGATGCCGGACCAGCAGCTTCGGCGCGATCACCGGCAGCGAGCCGCGTGGCTCGCGCCGCGCCAGCTCCCGGCACACGGGCAGCACCACGCGGCGCGCGTAGTCGCGCAGCACGTGCATGCGATTGGTGAACAGGGCGTTCACGGTGTCGGCGTCCAGGTCGCGCCGCCGGGGCTCGAATTGCGGCCGCGGAGCGACCCAGCGCACGCGCGCCAATCCCAGGGCGCTGAACAGGCGTATCCACAGCCAGCCGATGTCGATCTCCCAGCGCTGCACCGCGAAGCGGGCCGAGCGCGGGAACGCGTGATGATTATTGTGCAGCTCCTCGCCACCGAGCAGCAGCGCCCAGGGCACGAGGTTGGTCGCGGTGGAGGGCATCTCGAAGCTGCGGTAACCAACCGCGTGGCCGAGCCCGTTGATGACGCCGCCGGCAAAAAACGGCTGCGCCACCAGATGCACGGCGATCATCACGATGCCCGCGACACCGAACAGCAGCAGGTGCGCGGCGACGAACACCACGATGCCGAGGCGCGGGTAGCCGCTGTAGAGACGCCGTTCGAGCCAGTCCTGCGGCGTGCCGCGCCCGTAGTTCTTCAGCGTCTCGGCATCGTGCGCCGCGACGCCGTACAGTTCATAGCCCTCGAACAGCACGCGCCGCAATCCAAACACCACGGGACTGTGGGGGTCGCCAGGCTGATCGGCGTGCGCATGGTGGCGGCGGTGGACCGCGACCCATTCCTTGGTGATCGCCCCGGAGCTGAACCACAGCCAGAAGCGGAACAGGTGCCGCAGCGCCGGGTGCAGGATGAGTCCGCCGTGGGACTGATCACGGTGCAGGTACAGCGTCACCCCGAGAAACATCGTCTGGATGGTGACAAAGGTCACCAGTGCATAGCCCCAGAAGGGCAACTCCACCAGACCATAAGGCGAGAGACTCATACGGACGTTCTCCGTCGATCGTTACGCCAGTCTGGCGCTGAAGGGTACGGCAATTCCGTGACGTTATGGCGAATTTGCACTGCCACGCTGCGGCACGTCACACTTCCAGAACGATCTTGCCGATGTGCAGGTCGGATTCCATCAGCTTGTGGGCGAGCGCCGCATCGGCGAGCGGGAAGCGCGAGTCGATCACGGGCTTCAGACCGCGCGAGGCGAACAGCGGCCACACGTTCTCCAGCAGCGCGCGGGCGAGGCGGCCCTTGTTCTGCACCGGTTGCGACCGCAGGGTCGAGGCGGTGATCGTGAGGCGCTTCGTCATGAGCGGCCGCAGATCGAGCTCCGCCTTGGTGCCGCCCTGCGTTGCGATCAGCGCGATCCGTCCCTCGAGCGCGGCGGCGGCCACGTTGCGGGCCAGGTAGTCCCCGCCCACCATGTCGAGAATGACATCCGCCCCCCTGCCCTCCGTCGCACGCAACGTCGCCGCGACGAAGTCGACCTCGTGGTAATTGATGGCCAGCTCCGCGCCCAGTTCGCGGCACGCAGCACATTTCTGCGCGCTGCCCGCGGTGACGAGCAGGTGGGCGTCGAAGGCCTTGCCGAGCAGGATCGCGGTGGTCCCGATGCCGCTGGCGCCGCCGTGCACCAGCAGGGTCTCGCCGCGCTGCAAGCGCGCCCGCTCGAACACGTTCAGCCAGACGGTAAAGAAGGTTTCCGGCAGCGCCGCGGCTTCCTCAAGACTCAGCTGCGCGGGCACCGGCAGGCACTGCACCGCAGGCGCGGCGACGTACTGGGCATAGCCGCCGCCGGCCACCAGCGCGCACACCCTGGCGCCCGGCTGCGGCTCGCGCACATCGGGCCCCAGGCGCACGACCTCGCCGGCGACCTCCAGGCCCGGAATGTCGGTGACGCCCGCAGGTGGCGGGTAGAGGCCCTTGCGTTGCAGGACGTCCGGCCGGTTCACGCCGGCCGCGGCGACGCGAATCAACACCTCCCCGGCGCCCGGTTCCGGCACGGGTCGCTCCACGGCGCGCAGCACCTGGGGCGGCCCGGGTTCGCGAATCTCCACTGCGGTCATGGTGCGGGGAATCACGCTGCGCGGGATGGTGAGGTCGCGCGGCGCCCCGCGTCAAATCCGCGCTCAGCGCGCCGCTCATGCGCTCGGCGGCGCCGTCGTCCCGTGCCCCGGGCCCACGCGCTGACCACAGCGAGTCTGGAACTGCTCGCGTAACCGCGCGCGCTCCTCCGGCGTCATGCTCGCCCAGCGTTCCCGCCACATGCGCTGGCGCCAGTGACCGTGCCACCCGCCCCGCCCGCG
>Ga0137409_10000349_pt1 | contig 50222 bp, 85 predicted proteins | sample CZODoug1_16funga_FD_122059 | JGI IMG/M metagenome (GOLD analysis project Ga0137409, IMG submission 122059) | Vadose zone soil fungal communities from Angelo Coast Range Reserve, California, USA - CZODoug1_16fungal (Hybrid Assembly) | ecosystem: Environmental > Terrestrial > Soil > Vadose zone...
CGCTCCAACGGAAAATTTTTCTCTAAAAAAGGCCCTTTCATGCCGCAAGAAAAGCTGCAAATCGAGCACCTCGCAATCGATGCGTTGAAGCCCTACGCGCGCAACCCGAGGACGCACTCGCCAGAGCAGATCGCGCAGATCGCGGCCAGCATTGGCGAGTTCGGGTTTACCAACCCGATCCTGATCGACGAGGCCAACGGCGTGATCGCGGGGCATGGCCGGCTATTGGCGGCCAGTCAGCGCGGGTTGACCGAGGTTCCTTGCCTAAGACTGGCCGGTCTTTCGGAGTCGCAGAAGAAGGCGCTGGTGATCGCGGACAACAAGCTGGCGCTCAACGCCGGGTGGGACAACGCGCTGCTGCTGGGCGAGTTGCAATCGCTGGAGGGCTTGGGCTTCGATCTGGCGCTGACGGGCTTCTCGCTCGACGAGATCCGCACGCTGGAAGACCCCACGCATGGAGGCCGAACCGGCGACGACGACGCACCCGAGTTGCGGCCCAACGCGGTCAGCGCAACAGGCGAGATCTGGCGCTTGGGTGCCCATCGGCTGCTGTGCGACGACGCGACATCGATGGGCGCGGTGCGCGCGTTGATGGCCGGCGACTTGGCCGACCTTCTGCTTACCGATCCACCGTACAACGTCGCCTACGTTGGAAAGACGAAGCAGCGCATGAAGATCCAGAACGACGCGATGAAGAACGACGCCTTCCGGGGCTTCTTGCGGCAGGCGTTCACTGCGGCCGACTCGGTGCTGAAGCCCGGCGCGGTCTTCTACATCTGGCACGCCGACACCGAGGGCTACAACTTCCGCGGCGCGGCGGTGGACGTCGGTTGGGAGTTGCGCCAGACCTTGATCTGGAACAAGAACTCGATGGTGTTCGGACGGCAGGACTATCACTGGAAGCACGAGCCCTGCCTCTACGGCTGGAAGTCTGGCGCCTCGCACCTGTGGGCCAGCGACCGCACGCAGACCACCGTGCTGGAGTTCGAATGGCCGAGCCGCAGCGACCTGCACCCGACGATGAAGCCGGTGGCGCTGATCCAGTATCAGATCGAGAACAACACGAAGGGCGAGGACGTGGTGCTGGACCTCTTTGGCGGCTCCGGTACCACGCTGATCGCCTGCGAGAAGAAGGGGCGCCGGGCGCGGATGATGGAACTGGACCCGTGCTACTGCGACGTGATCATTCGGCGGTGGCAGGAGTACTCGGGCCAGACCGCCACGCGCGAGAGCGACGGCGTCACCTTCGACGCGCTGGTCGCGGCGGCGAGCGCGCAGGCCGCAGCTGCTCCAGCGGCGCAGGAGGAGGCAGCGTGACGGTCCCGGGCGTCGGCGGGCGCAGGAAGATCGAGCGCAACGAAGACACCGCCAAGCTGGTGCAGTCGATGGCCGGCTTCGGCCTCACCGTGATCGAGATCGGCAAGGTGATCGGCATGTCGCAGCCGACCGTCCACAAGCTCTACATGCCCGAGTTGGAGAGCGGCCACATCGTTGCCAATATGAAAGTGGCCGAGAGCCTCTTTCGGATGGCCACGCACAAGACGCACCCCAACGTCGCCGCCGCGATCTGGTGGAGCAAGACGCGCATGGGCTGGAGCGAGCGCGGCGAGGACATGGGCAAGAAGGAGGCGGCCGAGATCCTTGGCCGGGCAGCAGCCAAGAACACCAAGTGGGACGGCCTGCTGGACACGGAAGAAGATGAAGCTCCCGCCGCCGACGACTCCACCGACGCCCGCGACAAATAGCATCGCGCACGCGGTCCACCACGCGGTCACGCCGGCCGCGAAGTGGAACCCGTCGTGCCCCGATTGGGAGGACCGCATCCGGCGACGGCGTTCACTGATGCCCACGCTGCCGCTGATCGACAAGCAGGCCAAGCGCGCCGTTGCCATCTTCGACCGCCTGCGCCTGCCAGACGTCGAAGGCCAGCCCTTCATGCGCGACGCCTGCGGTCAGTGGTTCCGCGAGATCGTCGCAGCGGTCTTCGGCTCGTGGGACCCGGTCACCAAGCAGCGGTGGCTGCGCGAGTTTTTCCTGCTCATCCCGAAGAAGAACGCCAAGACCACCGGCGGCGCCGCGCTGATGGTGGTGGCGATGCTGATGAACCACCGCCCGCGCGCCGAGTTCCTGTTCGTGGCGCCCACGCACGAGGTGAGCGAACTGGCCTTCAACCAAGCGGTCGGGATGATCGAGGCCGACGACGTCTTGAGGGCCAAGTGCTACATCCAAACCCATTACAAGAAAATCACCTATCGGCCCACCGGCGCCTTCCTGAAGGTGAAGTCGTTTGACCCGAAGGTGGTGACGGGCTCCAAGCCGGCGGGCGTGCTGCTGGACGAGTTGCACGTCATCGCCGAGGCGCCAGAGGCCGACCGCGTCATCGGCCAGTTGCGCGGCGGTCTGGTCTCGCAGGCCGAGGGCTTTCTGGTGACCATCACCACGCAGAGCGAGCGCCCGCCGAGCGGCGTCTTCAAGAACGAACTCAACAAGGCCCGGGCGGTGCGCGACGGCAAGCTGGACGCACCGCTGCTGCCGATCCTCTACGAGTTCCCGCGCGACGTGAACTGGCGCGACCCGGCCAACTGGACGATGGTGACGCCCAACGAGGGCCGCAGCGTGAGCGTCGCGCGCCTGCTGCCCGACTACGAGGGCGCGGTCGCGGCGGGCGAGGGCGAGTTGCGCCGGTGGGCCTCGCAGCACTTGAACGTCGAGATCGGTCTGGCGCTGCAGAGCGACCGCTGGCCCGGCGCGATCTTCTGGAGCGACTGCGTCTACCCGGGCCTCACGCTGGAGCGCGTGCTCGGGACCTGCGATGCGCTGGCGGTGGGCATCGACGCGGGTGGCCCGGAGGACTGGATGGGCCTGTGCGTGCTTGGGCGCGAGGTCGGCACGCGGCGCTGGCTGGCGTGGCACCACGCATGGGTCCATCGCAAGGCGCTCGAGAAGTACAAGGGCGAGGCGCAGAAGTGGCTGGACTTCGAGGCCGATGGCGACCTCACCATCGTTGAAGAGATCGGCCCCGACGTCGACGAACTGGTGGCGCTGGTGACGCAGGTCTACGACACCGGCTATTTGATCCGCGTCGGGCTCGACCCGGCCGGCAGCGCGAAGGTGCTGCACGAGGCGCTCATCCTCGACGGCGGTCTGCCCGAGGAACTGTTCATCGGCATCGGCCAAGGCTGGCGGCTGGTCGGCATCATGAAGCTGGTCGAGCGCCGCCTCGCCAGCCGCACGCTCGTGCATTCGGGCTGCACGCTGATGGACTACTGCGTTGGCAACGCGCGGGTCGAAGAGCGGGGCAACGCCAGCCTCATCACCAAGGCAATCAGCCGGGGCAAGATCGACCCGCTGATGGCGCTGCTGGACGCGGCCGAATGCCTCGCGCTGGCGCGCGCCCCGGTCGACCCGGACGCCATGATCGCCCCGGTATAAACCCGGGATTCGTTGTCAAAGTGACATATGGTTTCCGGTGTTTTCCGGTTTTGTCGTAAAACTCGGGTTTTTGATGATCAGTTCACAGTTGTCAACGGAGGTCTATCGATGGGCAAGGAAGCCTTAGCAACCCTAGAGGCGCTGCCACCCGGCACGCCGGAACCACCGGAAGCCCTGAGCCGGATAAGAAACAAGGGCGTCGTTTTCAGGAGCGCGAAAAAGGTCCTCGTCTGTTGGGGCTGGCAGGAATGGAGAGTGGTGCGGCCGGCGCTCCAGAAGCACATCAAGGCCCACGGACGCAGGGACCTCGCGGCGGCCTTGATGGCAGCGCAAAAGCTCCTCCCCCTCGACATGCGCCGCAGCGACTCGTCCATCACCACGCAGTGCGCCACCAGCGCGAAGCCCGACGTCTTGGAGATCGTGGCCTTCCTTGTCGAGCAGCGCCGAACGGGCGGCCCCAACCCGCAGCCGCTCAAGCTGGTCCCGCCACCGCCCAAGGCCAAGGCTGCGCCTCCCAAGCCCGCACAGCGCGCTGCAGCGGCGCCAGCGCCCTCAATAGCCCCAACGCCCGCACCCGCTCCCATCGCCGCCGCAGCGGCCCCGTACGACCCCGCGCTGGCGGCCTTCATGGCGACGCCCATCGGCGCGCTGCTGCCGGGCCTGAAGACGTTCATGCTGCAGGCGGTACGCGATGCACTGGCGCCGCACCACGCGGCCATCGCCGAGGTGGTACGCACGGCGGTCATTGAGGTCATTGGCGGGCCAGCACCAGAGGCCACGACAGCCCCGCTGCCGGCCCCGGCGCCCGAGGTGGAGGCGATACCCGCACCGGCCTCAAAAGCGGCGCCAGAAGCGGACGTGGCACCTGCGGTCGACGTGACGCCGCAACTGGAGCAGATCGCCGCGCTGATGCCGCCCGCGCCCCACGACATGGAGTCGCAACTGGCGCTCGCGGCCAAGGCCCTCGGCCTGCCGGCCAGCAAGCGCGAGTCGGTGGTGGTCGTTGGCCTGCACCCGAGCGTCGAGCAGGAGGTGGAGAGGTTCTACGGGCGGGCCTTCCGCTTCATCTTCAAGCGCCCGGACGCGTTCAACGCCTGCGGCGACCTGCCGGCGTCGACCGACGCGATCCTGCTGTGCCGCAAGAAGTACCTGCCCGCCGAACTGTTGTCGGCCACCCGTCGCTACAACATTCCGACGTCGCACATTCAGAACAACTCGGGCGCGGTGCTCGGCGCGCTGCGCGAGATGTTCCCCGAGTCGGCTGGCGACATGCACATCCGGTGAGGCGCTGGACCATGACCCTGACCCCCGACGAGATCCAAGCCATGATCGATGCCGTGCCCGACCGTGAGTGGGACGGCTACGGCCCGGCCGAGGCATACCACCGCGCCGTGCGCGACATGGAGGCGCGCTTCCGCCAGATCGGCGTGGCCGAGGCGCAGATCATCGAACGCGACGCTGCCCTTCGCCAGATCGCGCGCGACGTGCGCCGCGAGTTCGGCTTCGACGCAAGCCCGCCATGACCGCCGGCCGCCTTGTCTTCCTGATGCCCATCGCGGCGATGCTCGTGCGCCCCGGGCGCTACGAGGTCACCAACGACGCCATGTTGCACGTGGGCCAGACTGTCCCCGTTGAGGTCGACGCCGAGGGCCGCTGCTTCCAACTCAACCCGGCCGGCGAGCGCGATGGCGAACTGGCCCGCGACGGCTGGACCGAAGACGCTCGCGCGGTCCTTCTCGAAAGGCCGCTGCCATGAACGCCGAGCGCGTCTTCTGCGCCGTCCTCGGCGGCGTCCTCGCCGCGTCGATGCCCGGCACGCTCGCCGGGCTCGTGGGCGTCTTCATGGTGGGCCTCGTCGCCTTCGAGTACTGGCTCACCCATCACAACCGATAGGAAGGAAACCATGACGATCCAATTCGACGAAACGATCCGCGCGGTCCTGTTCCGCTCGGGCGACGAGTGCGACTGGATGGCCGGCATCAACGAGCAGGCTGACGGCACCATCACCGTGCGCTATCGCATGCGCTACGACCACCCGGACACGAACCCCGACGAGGCGAACAGCGACAAGGACAAGCGAAGCTGGTACTCGATGCGGCTCAAGCCGCGCGACGGGAAAAGCCTCGCGGACGTGATCGTGGCGATCCAGAAGATCAGCGACGCCCTCGGCGCGAACGGGTTCACGCCCCCGGGCGGCGTCGCGACGAAGCTCGAACGCGGCTCGATGACCGTCGAGCAGTTCGTCGACGCATACCTCGCGCTTCCCTTCGCACGCGTGCGCCGCGTCAAGTTGCCCGGCGGTGCCGAGTTCGACGTCCACGGGGCGACTGGCGAAGTCACTCGCAAGAAACGCGTGGGCGAGCGATGACCCCGGGCGTCTTTCCCCCCGGCCCGTGGGACGACGAGCCCGACCACGAGGTGTGGCGCGAGGCGACTTCGAACCTGCTCTGCGCCATCGTGCGGCACGATGACTTCGGCTCGCTCTGCGGCTATGTCCGCATCCCGAAGGTCTGTCCGCTGCACGGCCAAGCGCGCGACGTCGTCGGCGAACTGGTGCGCGTCCACGGCGGGATCACCTTCGCGGACGAGGCGAACACGGGTGCGCTTCCGCGTGGCTGGTGGGTCGGCTTCGATACTGGTCACGGCTTCGACGAGCAGCCCGGGATGATCGCGTTCAAGGAGCAGTTCCGGCGCGAGCGGCCAGACCTTCATCACGACGACGATCAGCCGCCGGCGTTCCGCGACAAGTACCGCACGTGGGCCTACGTGCGCGCCGAGGTCGAGTCGCTGGCGCAGCAACTGGCGGCGCTGCCGAAGGACGCCCTGTGACCTTTCCGTTCGCCAACCCGCCGCCCATCGGCGTGGGCACCATCGAGCCGCAGACCGAAGCCTTCGTGAAGATGTGGCAGAACGCCACGCCAGCCCAACAGACCATGCTCGGCGAGGCGCACCAGCACTACGAGCGCGAGATCCAACGCTTCATCGACGAGGGCCACAACGGGCCAAGCATCGCCGCCTCGGTCCACGCCATGATCGACGCCAGCGTGAAACAGACGCTCAAGACGCCCAACGGACAGAAGGTCCAGTGCAAGCGCGGCTGCGCCGGGTGCTGCTCGCTGCATATCAGCGCCACGCGCGAGGAAGCCGCGCTGCTGCTGGTCTACACCGAGGCCAAGGGCATCGCGCTCGACTGGCAGAAGGTCGAGCGGCAGGCCACGTGGAACCTCGCCGAGTGGAATGAAGCCAGCGCGGCCGAACGGCGCTGCGTCTTCCTCGGCGCCGACAACGCGTGCCGGGTCTACGAGCACCGGCCAAGCGCCTGCCGCAAATATCTCGTGATGAGCGCGGCGAAGTACTGCGACACCGTGCGCTTTCCCGGCCACGAGGTCGCCATCCTCGCTCCCTTCGAAGGCGAGATCGTCGCCTCGGCCTCGCTGGCGGTGCTGGCGTCCGGGAGCCTGACACGCATGCTGCTGGAGGCCCGCCGCGATGGCACTGCCTGAACACGAGCAACCCGGGCACTGCCCGTACTGCCGGCGGGTCCATGAATGCGCCTCGGGCACCACCACCGAGGCGGCCCCGCTCGACGGCGACGTGAGTTTCTGCATCGGCTGCGGGCGCTTCGGCTTCTTTGACTCCAGCGTGGTGCCGGGCGGCGTGCGCAAGGCCACGCTGCAGGAGCAGGTCTCGCTCACCACCGACAAGAACTGCTTTCGACTTCGGTGGGCGTGGGAGCAGACCATCGCTCACTTGGGAAAGGTCAAACCATGAGGCTGCCGTACTGGCTGGTGATCTTCGTCTTCATGCTCAACCTCGGCCTCATGTTTTGGGCGCTGGAGAACCCACGCGAGCGCCGCCTGCCGTTCGTCTTCAGCATCGCGTTGTGCGTTGCGCTGCCGCACGTCCCCACCAAGAGGACCTTATGAAAATCCACCTCGACTACCGCAACCCCACGCCGAGTCATTGCGACGTGGCCTTCTTTCTCGACGGGGCGCTGGCCGGCACGCTGACGCTGCGGCAGAACGAACTGATCGGCTTTCAGCAGGTCATCGTCAACGGCATGCATTCGCGCTTCGACACGTTCGTGGCCACCGGCAACCCGGACCCGGTCGACGGGTGGGGCGAGCGCGTACTGGTGACGCCCCCGTGGCGCGCGGCGGACGCATGACCGGGTACGTGCTGGCCTGCGGGCCTTGTATCGCCTGTGGGCGCCCCTTCATGTTCAACCCGGTGCACGTGCCCTCATCCACGGCGCTTACTGGCCTGCGCGAGCCGCTCTGCCGTTCCTGCATGGACCGCATCAACGCGAAGCGCGCGGACATGGGCCTCGACCCGTTCCCGATCCTGCCCGACGCCTACGAGGCCGCATCCGAAGAGGACTTGCCATGACCGGGGACGCGACCCCGTGCGCGTGGTGCGGCGAGCCGATCCTGCCGGGCGACTTGCTGGCGCCCATTCATGGCACGACCGAGCATTGGGAGTGCGGACTTCGGTCCGTGGCCGGCGGCCTCAATCACCAGATGGGCACATGCACTTGCTGCGGCGGTACGGACCCGCCTGACCCGCCGGGCATGACGCGGCGGCAGGCTGCGCTGGCGGCGACCGACTACTACCTCAACAACTCGCCGTGGCGGACGTTCACGGACGGAGGGCCCGACGCATGAAGACCAACGGCCCCGGCAAATACGATTGGCTCGCCAGCCGCGCCCGACTGGAGAGCGACGCGGGGCTGGTCGCGGTGCTGGTGATGGGCGGCTCGCTCGGCCACGGCTTCGCGGTGCAGGCCCGCAACCCCGCGCTGGTGCGCCAGCTACCGGACATGCTTGAAGCGATGGCGGCCAACATCCGCCGGGAGAACGACCTTGCAAACGACCAACCCACCAAGCCAGACCAACCCGCTGCGCCCGGACCTGCCGACCCCGCCTGACCGGATCGCGCGCCTGCCCGTCGACAAGCGGGGCTTCCCGGTGCCGCGCTTTGTCGCGCTGGTCGACGGCGAGCCCGACCATCGGCTCATCGACCCGCGCTACATGCCGCACGCCGTGCGCCTCAACCAATGCTGGATCTGCGGCCAGACGCTCGGCGCCTTCAAGACCTTCCTGCTCGGGCCAATGTGTACGATCAACCGCGTCTCCAGCGAGCCGCCCATGCACCGCGACTGCGCGCTCTACGCGGTCACCGCCTGCCCGTTCCTTTCGAAGCCCCACATGCGCCGCCGGGACGCTGGCATGCCCGACGCACTGGTCGATCCCCCGGGCGGCTTCATCAAGCGCAACCCGGGCACGATGTGCGCGTGGACGACGCGCGGCTACAAGGCCGAGGTTCATCCCAAGGGCGACGGCACGCGCGGGCTACTCTTCTTCGTCGACGCGCCGACCGCGATGGAGTGGTTCCGCGAAGGCCGCGCTGCCACGCGCGAGGAGGTGGTGGAGGCCATCGCCAGCGGCCTGCCCGTGCTGAAGGAGGTCGCCGAGCAGGATGGCCTCAAGGCGGTCTACCACCTCGGCTTTCAGACTGGCGAGTTGATGAAGCTGCTCGACGCGTTCGGGCCTGCGCCCGCATGACCTACCCGGCCAAGATCATCGCCTCGGTGCGCTACGCCGGGCGCACGCCGATGGACCTGCGCACAACGCTGTGGATCGACGGCCAGTGCGTCGAGGGCGTCGTCGCGCTGGCGGTCAAGCCGGGCGCCGCGCGGAAGTACCGCATGGAGATCGAGGTGGAGGTCGACGACCTCGTCTTCTTCTTCCCGGACGGCACGCACCAGCGGGCGGTGGTATGAGGCCCGCGCCCCCGGCCATCGTGCGCGCCGTCGAGTGGCTGGTCGTACACCTGAAGCTGCCCTTCCTGCCGGCGCTGCCCTTTCGCACGTGGATGGCGATCTGCGGGATCACCTTCGCGGTCAGCCTCGCCAACGCAGCCGGCGGCCTGCTCGGCTTCTGGACGTCCAGCAACGACGTTGCCAACGCGGCGGTGCTGGTGTTCATCCTGCTCGCGGTGACCCCGCTCTACTTTCCGCCGCGCGTGGTCTTCGTCGCCTTCCGCCTCGACAGCGAGACCATCGGGTGGGTCGAGATCAACGAGGGCGACGCATGGGTGCTGCACCGCGAGCCGAACTGGCGCGTGCGCCGGCTGGTGGTCCAGAACGGCAAGGTCATCGAGGACCACGCGCTGGAGACGAAAGAAACGTGAAATAGTTATTATGGACTTTTGAAAAGCATGTTATAGTCCAGTCATCGCAACAACGAACCAACGAACGGACCTCACCATGTTTACCAAGCAAGCCATCGTCGCCACCTTCCCCGCCTACATGATCGCCGAGCGCGAAGCGGACCACACGGGCTACATCAACATCACCACCGCCGACCGCCTCGGCCTCGACAGCGGCAAGGGCTTCTTCCGCGAATACAGCCCGGGCAGCGTGGTCAGCTACGCCCTCGAATCCGGCCGCTGTCCCATCGAAGCCATCGAGCGCAGCACGGCCCGCAAGGAAGCCCTGCATTGGATCAACGCCTGCGGCTCGGCGCTGACCGCCCACAAGCAGGCGCAGCGCACGCTGGTGCAGGTTCGCTTCGGCATGAAGGTCTGCTTCGAAGGCCGCCGCTTCACCATCGAGAGCGACTGGAACAACAACCTCAAGCTGGTGCCGGTCGCCGCTGAAGAGAAGGCCGCCGCCTAAGACCAAACCGCCCGGCCAGCGCCGGGCGCCTCCAGCCCATGACCAACTCAACCCTGCGCGAGACCCGCTACGCCAACCTGCGCTACCACCAAACGCCGGCCGGCTGGCGCGTCGTCGACTGCCATGAGCCCGGCCGCTTCGCCGACGTGGGCCCCATCTACGCGACCCGCGCCGAACTGCTGGCCGACCTCGACCGCTACGCCAGCGAGACGTGGGGCTACGCATGAAGCCGATCAGCGTCGCCCTCTACACGGCCGCCAACGGCCGCGAGGCGCTGTCGATAGACGGCGAACTCGCAACATTGCAGGCGCTCGTCGGCGGCTGGATCGAGGCGCTGGCGATGCCCGACGGGCTCACGCTGGTGTGCAACGAGGAAGGGCGCCTGCAGGACCTCCAGCCCCACCACGCGGTCCTGCTGGCGAGCGGCGTGCCGCAGGTCATCGTGGGCGACTTCTTCGTCTGCCGCACGACCGGGAGCAACTTCGCCGGGCTGCGTCCCGGAGATCTCGTGCTGCTGGACCAGTACGTGCGACCGATGGCGTGAAATGGATAACATGCTAATTTGAAAAGCATGTTATACTTGCGTCATCGCAACCCGAAAGGCACTGACAATGACCGCTACCCACATCACCGCCGCCGCGCAGGAATACCACCAGCGCGCCACCGCCATCGACGAGCAGATCGCCCGCATCATCGACGGCCTCGAAGCCCACAAGGCCAAGGCCGCGCTGAAGCCGGCCGACTGGTGCTTCGCTGGCGACCTCGGCTACTACCTCACGCAACTGACCGGCGTCGCCGACAGCCTGCACAAGACTGGCGAGTACGCGGTATGAAAGCCACGTTCAAGGCGGTCAACGCCGCCATCGCCGCCAAGGGCTACAAGGCCGAACTGATCAAGGGCGCCGGCTACTTCTACTTCGTCGGCGACGACGTGCGTATCGACGCCCCGAGCACCTACACCTACCGGCTGACCGACTTCACGGTCGAGGAGTGGATGGCCGAGTTCGCGGCCTGCGTCGACGCCAAGCCGGCCAGCACCGCCAGCCTGATCGACGTGCTCAACGACCCCGAGGGCCGCGCGCAGGTCGAGGCCATCGAGGACATTCTGGTGTCCCTGCGCAACCGGCCGGACGACGCGGTGCTCCAGCGCCTGCTCGCTGGCGCGCGGGCCAGCCTGAAGGCGAGCCACGGCTATGACTACGGAGGCGCGGAATGAAGCCTTGGATCGTCACCTACTACAACCCGGTCACCGAGAAGCGCCACGTGCTGATCGACGACATCGACGAGCACACGGCCGACGCGGTGGTCGACCGCTTCGGCGACGAGGGCGACCAGTACCACCGGCTTCCCGAGGTGCGCAAGGAGCGCGCGGTCGAGGCGACGGAGGGCGCGCAATGAGCACGAAGAAGCTCTACGCCGAGATCGACGTTCGGGCGAAGGACGCCGAGGGCTGGCCGGCGGTCGTCCCGGCCATGACCGAGGACGAGGCCATCCGGGCTGCGCGGCGCCTCTGGCGCTACTCGCTCGGCCAGACGTTCACGGGCGTGGTCAAGGTGACCAGCGGCAACCGGCGCAACCGGATCGCGTGGGCGGGTTCGACGCGTGCCATCCACGTGAACCCGTCGCGCGGGTGGAAGCACCTCGTGCATGAACTGTCGCACTGGCTGGACTACGTCGCCAACGGCACCTCGCAGCATGGCAAGCACCACGCGCGCTTCGAGGCGAAGCTGGTGCGCGAGGTCGTGCGACGCGGCTACCTCGACGGCAAGCTGGCGACGCCAGACAAGCCCGAGCCGGCGCCGCTGCCGGCCGAGGACGCCAAGCTGCTCGGCCAGCGCAAGAAGCTCGACGCGCTACTGGCGCGCGCGGCCCGATGGGAGGCCAAGCGCAAGCGCGCCGAGAACGCCCTGAAGAAGATCGGCAAGTCGGCGCGCTACTACGAGCGGGCCATCGAGAAGGCTGCCGCCGATGCGTGAAATAGTTACTATGGCACTTTGAAAAGGATGTTATACTTATGCCATCGCAACGAACTACTGAAGCACTGACATGACACAAGCCACCGCCACCCGCCGCCCGGCCCTGCACATCGAATTTGACACGCGCAGCTATGTGCGCTCGCACGGCCGCGAACCACGCGGCACCGGCTCATGGGCCTTCGAGTTCAACGACGAAGCCGCGACGCACTGGGTGCCGGGCTCGCGCACCTACACCGAGGCCAAGAAGTACATCAAGGCCCTCGTGCTGGCGAACGCCGCCGAGCACCTCGAAGCCGCCATCATCACCATCCTGCCGTAAGGCAGAAGGACCTCCAGCCATGAAAGACGAAGCCAACAGCCCGCGCCCGCCGGGCGACCGGGGGCAAGGCCGCATGGCCTACGCGCCGGAAGACAAGCGGCGCCCGCGCAGCATCGCGTTGACCGACGCGCAGTGGGAGCAGTTCCGCGCGCTCGGCACTGACTGGCTGATCGAGAAGCTGGCCGACGACGTGAAGCCATCGCTGACCGCCGCCGAGCGCCGCGAACTGTCCAAGCTGCGCGCCTTCGCTTTCGCGGTCAAGCAGCACGCCAGCGCGCTCGGGAAGGTCACCGCCGCATGAACGACGAGATCGAGCGGGCCATCCGCACGCTCATGGCCCTCCAGCAGCGAAGCCGGCGCCAGCGCGCACAGACGGCCTCCACGCGCGCCGGCAACGCCTACTTGGACGTGACCCGCCACCTCGACGGTGCGGTGCGCTGTCTGCGCCAAGCCACCTTCAGCGTGCAGGAAGCCGAGACGGCCGAGCACGCGCCCCGCATCCCCGGGATGCCCTACTAACCTTTTCCAACCACCAACCGATAGGCACTGACATGACCACCACCACCAAGCTCCCCCACGGTTTTTTCCGCGCCCCGCGCGAGTTTCTCGACAACTTCGAGTGGTACAACCGTGCCCAAACCGCCGCGCTGGAGTTCGCGCTGGCCTGCGCCGAGGACGCCGCGCGCAAGGCCCGGGGCGAGCCCGAGCCGCCTGCACCCAATGGCGACTCGACGCTGCGCCCGAAGACCCTCACGGACTGGATGTTCCGCCAAGCCCTGATCAGCGCGGTCGAGGACGCCTACGAGGCCGGCGGCAAGGCCGCAGCGAAGGCGCTGGCGAAGGAGGCGGCGTGAAGCTGAAGCTCATCGCCGGCCTTGCGCTGGCGCTCGTGCTCGCCGCGTGCGACAGCGGCTCGGGCCGGGCATCGTCCCCGGCGGCTTCCCTCGCGCCCGTCAGCGCCCCGGCTCCCAAGGGCTGCTCGGCGGCCGGCTTCGAGATCGTCAGCCACAACGCCCGGCGCGACGACAGCGGCTTCCTTGACGACGACATGATCGTCTCGGCCTCCGTGAAGAACAACAACCCGGTCGCGTGCGCCGCGAAGATCGAGGTCGAGGTCCGCGACAGCGCGGGTAAGGTGATGGGCACCGCGAGCGGCTGGACTGGCAGCGAGAACTTCGCGCCCGGCGACACCCGCAACGCGGACGTGATCGTGCCCAAGGCGCTCGCCGCGCTCGGCCCGGCCTACGGGGTGCGGGCGGTCGAGTCGGTCATCTGGTGAGGCGCGATGAACTTCGATCTGAAGCGGCCCTGCAAGGACTGTCCCTTCATCATCGACACGTCGATGGCGCTCTCGCCCGGGCGCATGCTCGGGATCGCCGAGGCCCTGCGCGACGACTGGACGGTCTTCCCGTGCCACAAGACGACGCACCTGCGGGGCGACGACGAGGACGATGGCGAGGACGATGCGCCCGGCTACACCTACGACGGCAGCGAGCAGGCGTGCATGGGCGCGCTGGCCTTCACGCTGCGCGAGCACGGCATGCTGCCGGTGATGGCGCGCATCGCCTGCGCGCGGGGCACGCTGGACGTGGCGACCATCAAGGCCAACGAGCCGCTGGTGGAGCAGCCGGGCAACTGGCCGACCAACTGACCCCACCGATTGAGTACCGCACTGTCTGCGCCCCCCGGGGACCGGGACGCAGGCGGGGTGATCTTGCCCCCCAACCCGATTAGATGGACTGATCGATATGAAACGACTTCTCTGCCCCGCCCTCGCGGCGGCCTCCCTCATCACAACCACCGGCTGCGCCAACATGACCGACGAGCAGCGCGCCGCTCTCGGTGGGGCCATCGTCGGCGGCCTCGCCGTGGCGGGCGCTGTGGTGGCCTCACAGCCGCGCTACTATGCCCCGCCGCCGGTGGTCTACGTGGCCCCGCCCCGGTCAACGACCTGCCAACGCTTCGGGAACACCGTCCATTGCAACTCGTGGTAATCCGCCAGCACCCGACCGTCGAAGATCTCCAGCGCCGCATGCGCGATGCCCGCGCGCGTGGCGACGAGCGCGAGATGGTCACGGTGATGGAGCAACTGGCGCGAATCGAGATCCGCGATCTGACGCCAGAGCAGCGCGCAGTGCAGGAGGAGTTCATTGCCAAGCAGACCCGGCTCCCGTAGCATCGCCTGCCTCCGTTCTTCACGACGATAGACCTCCAGCCACCCCGGCTCACCCCGGGTGGCTTTTTTTTCGTCCCGGGCAGACACTCCGCGTTTTCCACTTCCGAGGGGACCGACCGTGAACCTTTCGCTGACCAACACCACGCAGGAGCCCGAGACCATCGCGGCGCCCGATGGCTCCTTCGCCGACGCGCTGACGCCCGGCACGCCCTACGACCTCAACAACGCGGCCGAGGTCCTCGTCATCGGTGACAAGCCCGACGTGCGCGAGCAACTCCAGCAGGCGGCCAGCGTCATCACCGGGGTGGTGAAGCACCTCCTCATGCTGATCGCGGGGCGCAAGCAGCAGCAGCAGTACGCGGCCGAACTGGTCGACGTGACGATCCTGAACCGGGGCGAGAAGGCGGTCCGGGTGATCCTTGGGGACGGCACCACCGACGTGGAGATCGAGCCGGGCGAGTCGACGCGCTGCAAGGCGCTCGGCTACCTCGAACTGCGCGAACTGGGCGACCTCGACCAGTCGCAGGTCGACGGCGGGACGCAGACGGCGCTGGCCTGAGACATGGCGAAGTGGCGGTGCCCGGCCTGCGGGCATGAGGTCGAAGCCCTCCTGCGTCCGGGAGCGGCATCGGCGCCCGTCACCGTCTGCGTCCACAACAACGCGCCGGCCAAGCTGACCAGCACCAGCAGGGACAACGCGGACGGGAGCCGGGCTATCGACATCTACATTGAGGCCAAAGCTCGGCCCAAGCCTCCGCCGCAGCAACCTCCGGTTTGACGGGCCTCGTGGCGCGCTGCACAATCGCGCGCAAAGATTCACTGAGGACGCCTCCATGAGCCCAACCCGGCAACGCCCGGGTCGCTCGGAGCGCCAGCAGTCTCGCAACGGTGGTACCCCGCAGCAGCAGGGTCGCGTCAATCCGGCTTCACAAGCTGGTGCGCCGCGTGACCGCCGACCCCCGCAACCGCAATCCGGTCGCTGACCTCGACCCGCTCGGCGTCTGCCGATCCACGCTCGCGCTGGAGAACGCCGAGGTCATCCGCTCGCCCACGGCCGGCGGTGCTCCACGCTTTGTCATCTCCACCGATCAGGTCGACCTGCATGGCGACATCGTCGTGCAGGCCGGGCTGGTGCCGGTCGAAGACCGCATCCCGGCGCAGGTCGACCACTCCGGGAAGATGCGCGACCTGATCGGGTACTGGAAAAACATCAAGACCGAGTCCAAGCGCACGCTGGCCGACCTCGTGCTCTTCGACCCCGGCGTCTCGAAGATGGCCGACATGATCCGGGCGCTGCACGAAGCCGGCATCCGCATGGCGGCCAGCATCGGCTTCCACCCCGACCTTGAGGACGGCGGCTACGAGTTGCTGCGCGACCCTGCGAACGACTGGGTGACGGGCGTGAAGTACCTGCGCGCGAAGCTGGTGGAGACCTCGGTGGTCGTTGTACCCGCGAACCCGGGCGCGCTGTCCGTTCGCAGTCTGGACATTGCCAAGCACTTCGGCATCAGCGCCGAGCGCATGCAGAAATTTGTCGTAAGCGAGTCATCGCAGCAGCTGCTGCGCCAGATGCCCCGCCACGACGCACTGGCCCGAGCCGCAGCAGCGGTGCAGAAGGCCGATGCCATCCTGAAAGGGGTCCCATCATGACCCTCGCAGAAAAGCTCATCGCCAAGCGTGGCGAGATCGTCGCCAACAAGGACGCGCTCACCGCACTCACCACCAAGGACTCGCTGGACGACTCCGAGATGGTTCAACTGGACGAACTGACCTCGACTTCCGAGCGGCTCGCCAAGGAGTACGCCGCTTATGACCGCGCCGAGAAGGCGCTCTCCGCTGGCGCGCTGCCGGCGTTGAGCGGTGCCCCGGCCGCTCGCAGTGCCCCGGCCACCGCTGGCGCCCCGGCGGTGCTGACGCGGGGCTTCCGCAGGGAAGTGAACCCCATCGACATCCTCGTGCGCAGCGCGCTGATCGCGCTGGACTCGAATGTGACTCGCGAACCCGTCGAGTCGGTCATTGCCCGGCGCTATCCCGATGACCTGCACGTGATCGAGACCTCCAAGCTGCTCGTCTCGTGGGGCGCTGGCCCGAACGGCATCGTCACGCGCGCGGCGCAGACGCCGGCCATGACCAACGTGCAGGGATGGGCGCAGGAACTGGTGCGCGAGGGCTTCGCCGCCTTCATGGACGCGCTCGAAGTCGAGGCGATCGTCCCGCGCCTGCCGCTGGACAAGTACGAGTTCGACCTCTACGGGAAGATCACCATCCCGTACCGCGAAGCCGGCCAGAAGCCCGACCTGCGCGGCACCTTCCGCGCCGAGGGCGCCCCGATCCGCGTGGGCCGCACGACCGTCAAGAGCAAGTCGCTCACCCCGAAGTCGATGGGTGTGATCGGTGAGTTCACCAAGGAACTGCTGCGCCGTTCGACGCCCAACATCGAAGAGGCGGTCCGCAAGTGGATGCTGGAGGACACGGCCATTGCGCTCGACGGCATCTTCTTCGACGCCGTTGCCGGGACCTTGATCCGCCCGGCTGGCCTGCGCAACGGCATCGCGCCTGAAGACACCGGCGCCTCCTCGGGCAACCTGCCCAACAACATCGACGCCGACCTGATGGCCCGGATCTCGGTGCTGGCGAAGTACAACATGCTCAAGCGCCCGGTGTGGGTCATGAACCCGGTGAACGCCATCGCGCTCTCCTTCGCCAAGACGGCGACGGGCGACACGGCCTATCCCTCGATGAACACCGAGGGGCAGGGCACGCTGGCGAAGATCCCGGTCTACGCATCGACCACGATGCCCGCCGACGTGGTGTTCCTGCTCGACGCGGCCTTCGTCGGCTTCGCTGGTGGCGCCCCGATCTTCGAGGGCTCGGACAGCGCCACGGTCCACGAGGAAGACGGCGAGCCGAACGCGGACGGCGTGACTGGCGACACCGTCAAGCCCATCGACACGGCGGCGCCCGTTCGCTCATGGTTCCAAACCAACAGCGCGGGCGTGAAGGCCACGTGGGAGATCGACTGGGCAACCGAGCAGGCGCACGCGGTGCAGGTCATCACTGGCGTGGCGTGGGGCACGCCGGCTGCGGCGTAAAGGACACGCAAAATGGCCGAGTCCGCCAAGTCCTCAAAGGGCGTGTCGATGTACCTCTCGAAGGGGGGGACCGAGCCGGCCACCGTCAAGCCGACGGCGATCAGCAAGGCCAACCCTGCGGTGGTCACCGCGCCCGCGCCAGCCGCACCCGCTCCGGCCTATGCGCCGGGGCAGGTCATCTACATGCACGACACCGGGTTCACGGAACTCGACGAGAAGTTCTTCACCATAGACGCGGTGGTCGACGCGACGGGCTTCTCGCTGCTCGGCTCCGACACGACCGACAGCAAGGGCGTGCTCGGTGCCAACGCCGAGTTCGAGGTCTACGACAACGCGAACCTGATCAAGATGTGCTTGAACAACTTTGCGTTCAACCTCGAAGCCCCGGGCACGATCCCGGCCGGCACGTACTGCAACCCGACCGCGACGCTGCCCTCGACGGCGACCGCTGTCGGCGGTGCGACGCTGGGCGGCTGGATCGACAAGGACGACCTCGCCTATCGGGAGTTGCTGCTCGCGGAAGAGGACGGCGAGACCCGGGTGTTCGTGATCGTGCTTCCGCAGAATCAAGGCGAGATCATTTCGTCGATGACGATCTCGGGGATCACGTGGGATATCCCGCTGGAGGGCGGGATGGCCTTCACGGCGACCGGTGTCCTGCAATCGAAGCCGCGCCATATCTTCGCGGCGGTCGAGGACCCCGAGGCGCTCGCCGCGCCGGTCAGCGAACCGAGCACCGGCCCCGCGCCGATCCCGCCGGCACCACCGGCCAGCCCGCCGGAGACCGTCGAACCCGCGACCGCTTGAACTGGGGTGTGCATTCTTTCTCCTCCTACCTCCTCTTTCCTCGCACACCTTTTGGGGCCGGTCCGGTCGTATCCGGCCCGGTCCCTTTTTCATTCTTGAAGGAGTCCCGCGATGGCCACCAGTACCACCAAGACGAAACCGGCGCCGGCACCCGCACCCGCCGCCGACGCGATCAAGGCGGCAAGCGCACAGCCTGTCGCCGCGCCCGCTGCGCACCCGCCAATGAGTGCCTACGCCAACGCGTGGGTCTACCGGCCGAAGGTCGCGCTCGCGGGAAACCGGACCGGCTTCGTCTGGGTCCTCAAGGCTGACCTTGCGACGATGATCGCGGCCGGCGATGCGGTCGACCCGTACACCACGCCCTACCTGCCTGCGATCACCAACACGCCGGCGCCGGCGCCGGCACCCGCTCCGGGTCCGGCACCCGCTCCGACGTCTATCGCGATCCTGTCCTTCTCGGCCGAGAGTCCGACGCGCTGCACGGTGAGTGCGGCGGACGCTGCGAAGCTGGCGAACGGCGCCACGGTCACGGCCACCGCGTTTTCCGCGCCGCACGAGGATCTCAACGGCTCCAGCGGCACCGTGGCCAACCTCACCACGCAGGACTTCCAACTGCAGGGCGTCGATATGACTGCCGTCGACGTCGGGGGCGTGACCGCCACGGCCACGGTCAGCTAAGAGGGCCCGCGCTGTGGCCTTCACTCTGGTGCCCTCGGGCTTTACCTCGCTGGTCGCGCGGGTGCGCAAGTCGTGGGAAGCGGCCGAGGGCTCGTGGCGCGGCCCGTTCTTCGGGCAGGGCGAGTTGACCGGCGCGACGTTCGAACTGGGCGCCATCGAGGACGGCTTCCAACGCAACCTCGCGGTGCCGACTGGCGGCGCCCGGCTGATCCCGATGGTGTACGCGGCGGTCATGGCGAACGCGAAGGCGGGCGCGACCTGCTGGCCCAAGCACATGCGCGAAAGCACGCCGGGCAGCAAGAAGTTCGACCAGATCACCACCAGCCCGGCCTCGCGCATCTTCCGCGAGGCCAACCCGTACGAGACGTGGCCGGTCTTCCTGCTCAACATGCTCGCCACACTCGGCTTCGACGGCCAAGCCTACGCGCTGGCGGTGCGCGATGACCGGGGCGCCGTGAAGCAGCTGCACCGGATGCCACGCGGCACCATGTCGCCGCGCATCAGCCCCGTCGACGGCAGCGTCTTCTATGGCGTGGGCGGCAATCAGTTCCTGCCCGACCTCGATGGGCTGGACTACGTGGTGCCGGCGCGCGACGTCTGGCATCTGCGCCAGCACTGCCCGCGCCACCCGCTCATGGGCGAGCCGGCCTGCAACGCGGCGGCTCTGGCGATGGGAACCAACGTCGCGCTCTCGCGTTCGCAGGCGGTCTTCTTCGCGCGCATGTCGCGGCCCTCGGGCGTGCTGGTGAGCGACCAGCAACTCAATCAAGACCAGATGACCCGGCTGCGGGCCAACTGGGATGCGCAGTCGGCCAAGCTGGCGCAGGGCGGCGTGCCGATCCTTGGCAACGGCGTCAAGTGGGTGGGCATGGCGCTGTCCAGCGAGGACTCGCAACTCACCGAGGCGCAGCGCATGTCGGGTGAGGACATTGCCCGGGTGTATGGCGTGCCGCTGCCGGTGGTGGGCGAGTTGTCGCACGCGACCATGACCAACGTCGAGCAGCTGGTGAGCCTCTGGCTTTCCACCGGCCTCACTTCCCTGCTGGAGTTGATCGAGCGCGACTTGAATCGCCTGTTCGGCTTCGACGGTTATGGCGAGTACGTCGACCTCGACCCGAAGGCGCTGCTGCGCACCGACTTCGCCGGGCGCATCGAGGCGCTGTGCAAGGGCATCCAAGGATCGCTCTTCAAGCCCAACGAAGCGCGCGCCTTCGAGGACCTCTCGCCGGTCGACGCGGGCGACAAGCTCTACGCGCAGGCGCAGATGCAGGAACTGGGCACCAAGCTGGAAAGCGCGACCGCGCCGGGCGACGCCGCTGGCGGCACAGCCCCGCCGACCGTGGCCGACCCGAACGCCGAGCCGGCGGCCAACGACGACAGCGCGCAGGCGCCGAACGCGGCCGATGCCAAGGCGTGGGCCGAATGGGCGGTCGAGCGGGCCATGAAGCGCGCGCTCGCCGCGCCAGAGGAGATCTCGCCATGACCGCCGCCGCCGCTGCCGTTCGCCTGCCCGACATCACCACGCTCGACGCGGTCGGGGGAATCCTCGGGCGCGAGTTGGGCACGCGCGACGCCCGGCTGAAGGCGCTCGAAGACCGCGAGCCCATTCCCGGCCCACCCGGACCGCCCGGGCCACCGGGACTGGCGCAGGAAGGCCCGCCGGGGCCTCCGGGTGCGTCGATCAAGGGCGACCCGGGGGAACCGGGCCAGCCCGGGCCTGCGGGCCCACCGGGCGAAGCTGTGGCCGGGCCGCCGGGCCCGCCCGGGGAAAGCGTCAAGGGCGATCCGGGCGAGCGGGGTGAACCCGGGCCGCCCGGGGCCAGCGTGGAGGGCCCTCCCGGGCCCGCTGGGCCGCCCGGCGAAAGCGTGCGGGGGGATATGGGCCCTCCGGGCGATCAGGGCGCCACGGGCCTGTGTGGGGCTGGCATCGATTCCCCGGCATGGGCGCCCGGCATCCACCGCGAGGGCGTGCTGGTGCAGCACCACCTCGGGCAGCACTTCCGCGCCCGCAAGGACACGGCCAGCGAGCCGCCCGGCGAGGACTGGGAGCGCATCGGCACCGCCGGCTTCCGGCTGGCCGGCGGCTTCATGGAAGGGCGCCAGTACCTCGAAGGCGATCTCTTCGTGCGCGACTATGGCCTGTTCGTCTGGAGCGCCGGTGAGGCCCACCTGTGGGCCGGGCGGGGCGCCAAGGGGGACCCGGGCCCGCGTGGCATCCCGGGCCAGAACGGTGCCCCGGGCAAGGCCGGCGACGATGGCGCCAGCATCGAAGCCTTCGAGGTGCGCGGCTCCAAGGTGGTCATCGTCCAGCGCACGGCCGGCGGCGAGATGCGCGACTTCGTGGTCGACCTTGTGCCGACGCTGGAGGCCACGCTGGAGATCTTTCAGAACCGGCTCGAGATCGAGGTGCAGCGCATGGAGGAGCGATTCGACGTGCGGCTGGCGAAGGCGCTGGACGGCCGCGTGGTGGTCGAGTCGAAAGACTGGAGGGCGCCGAAGTGACCCGCCCGCCCGCGCTCCTGCTCACGCTCGCCTTCGCGCTGGTGCTGGTCGCCTGCGGGACGACCGCGAGCAGCAAGCGCGACCTCGAAGTCGAAGGCACGCTGCCGCGCGCCATCGGGCTCGGCGCCTTCGCCTCGTCGTGCCTCTTCCTCTGCTACGTCCGCGCGCAGACCACGCAGGGCGACGTCGTGCGCGAGGACGCTGGCGCCGACTCGATCACCGTCCACCGCGAAGCGACCGAGGACATTCATGGCAACGCGGGCAAGCCGAACAAACCGCGCCTCGCCGTCAAGCCGGCCGCGAAGAAGGAGTAACGCCATATGGTCTCCCTGATCTTTCTCATCGCCGCCGTCGTGCTCTTCGTCCTCGCGGCGGTCGGCGTGCCCTCGCCACCGAAGTTCAACTTCATCGCGGCGGGGCTGGCCTGCTTCGCGCTGTCCTCGCTGCTGGTGGGGCGCCTGCCATGACGTGGGACATCGCCACCGCCAAGCGCCGGCTCGGCATCCCGACCGACAACACCGACAAGGACGACGACATCAAGAGCGCGATGGATGGCGCACTGGCGGCGGCCGAGTCGTACTGCGACCGGCGCTTCCTGAAGCAGGATGACGTGCAGGAGTTCACCCCGCCATACGCTGCCACGCTGCTGGTGCGGCGCTACCCGCTGGTGAGCCTGACCTCGCTGGCGCCGCTGGACCCGCAGCCCGACCCTGCGCCGGACCCGATTGCCATCCCGCAGCAGTGGCGCATGGACAAGAAGCACGGCATGGTCTTCGTCGTCGGCATGGCTCCCTACATCGACATGCTTGCCCCGGTCGGCTCGACGCCGCCGCCGGCCAACGTGTTCATGGTGGGCGGGCGGCCCGGCTTCATCCTGTCCTTCGTCGGCGGCTACGACCCGCTGCCGGCGGATCTCGAAATGGCGCTGTGGATGGTCTTCGACTCGGTGTGGGGCGCGACGCCGGGGTGGGGCGCTGACGCCGGCACGCAGGGCGGTGGCGTGGTGAAGGGCTTTGGCATCGACGGGATGCGTCTGGACTACGACAACACCACCGGCAGCGGCTCGGTCGGCTCGGGCAAGGTCGACGCATGGGGCGTGCTGCCGGCCAACGCTGTGGGCATCCTCGACTCGTATCGCGCCGAGTCGGCCGCGCTCGGGGGCTGATGGTGAACGTCCTTGCCCGCGACTACAGCCGCGAGTTTGCCAAGGCGCTCGCGCGCATGGGCACGCCCGGGACGTTCGGCCGCGCCAAGGACGCGCCCGGCACGCCCGGGCTGGCGCTGAAGTTCCTCATGAAGCACCCGGGCCTGCGCGACGACGCCATTGTCAACAGCTACGGCATCAACGCGCAGATCATCACGCTGCCGCCGCTGGCCGAGTTCCTCGACACGCCGCCCGAGAAGTTCGATTGGGTCATCGAGGCCGGCACCGCTGGCAAGGACCTGCCGTACGTCTTCGACTCGGTGGTGCGTAAGGAGTTTGGCGGCGTGCTGATCGCATGGACCGCCTTCGTGCGCGGAAAGGGAGCCTGACCATGTCGAGCCTCTATGTACGCGACACCGTCCGGGGCTGGCTCAAGTCGGCCAGCGGGATCGTCCTGCCGTTCTTCGACACCATCAACGCCGAGGTTGACCCGCCGCTGCTCAACGCCCCGTGGTCGACGCTCGTTTTCGTCTCGGCCAACTCCACCAAGATCACCTACTGCGGCCTCATGGAAGAGCGCGGGACCTTCGACTTCGTTGCGCTCGGCCAAGCCGGCGTGGGCGACCGCGACCTCATCGCGGCGGCCGAGAACGATGTGGCGATCCTGCTGGCGCAGATCGATGCGCCGCACCGCCTCACGCTCCTGCGCGCGACGCCGCCCGAGGACTTCCTGCAGGCCGGCTCGACGCCTTGGTACACGGTGTCGATGGTCATCGATTACCTCTACGAGCAACCCATTTCAGGCACGACCGCGACGGTCAACAAAGGAGCAAATCATGCAGCTGCGTGAGAAGAAGGTCGGTCCCTACACCATCCGCGAACTCTCGATGCGCGAGACCATGCGGATCATGCGCGAGATCCCCGATGGCCCCGAGCACCGCGAGGCGCGCGGCGCGGCGATGCTTGGCGCCAGTGTCACCAACGGCTCGGGTAAACCGATGGGCGAGGCGGTCCTCGACGTCGGCGCGTCGACGTACTCGCTGCTCATGGCGGCGCACAGCCAAGTGAACGAGACCCCGACCTTCGAGCCCGTCGAAGGTGACGCGGGAAACGGCTAACCGCGCTGGAGCGCGGTCTTCATCAACTCGCGATCACGCTGCACAAGACGGTCGGCGAACTCCTCGACACCATGACCCCAACTGAATACGCCACGTGGAACGTCTACTTCGAAGAGCAGGCAGTCCATCGCCAGCGCGCCGAGAACCGCGCGAAGGGCGTCGTCGACTTCACCGACCCGAAGGCGTCAGCGCAGTTGATCGGCATGGTGCGCGGCGGCGTCGCTGGCGCAAGCGGCAGGGCCCGCCCGAAGGTGCGCGAATGACCGACTACGCCGTCACGATCCCGGATGGCCCATCGGCGTTGCTGCCCGTCGTTGCCTCGAAGACGATCCGCGCGCGCGATGGCAACGTCGGCGAGAAGCTCAAGCTGGACGTGACCGGGTGGGGCATCAATCAGATCCGCGAACTGCTCGTGGCCATCACCGGCAACGAGATGCAGGCGCAGATAAACATCCAGAACCCGCCGGCCTTCGCCGAGGTCGACGGCATGCGCGGTCGCGGTATTGCCAATGCACAGAAGAAGGTCACCGTCTCCTTTGGCATGCGCCTGAAGGTGCAGGCGTTGAACGAACTCAAGCGCGCCCTGATGGCGGCCATCGGGCACTCCACGCGGCGTGACTCGGGGCGGCTGTCGAACCCGGCGAACTGGGAGTTCCGCTATGTGCGCAACGGCCGCGCGACCGCGCTTCCGCTGTCGGGCGCCTCCGGTATTCCGATGGGACAAAACGACTTCATCACGCTCATGCCCAAGGGGGTCGTCAATGGCGAAGGCACCGCGTATGCGACCGCAGTGAACAAGCGCGTGACCGGCTCGGGGAAGCTGTCGTTCCGGCGCACCGCGAAGGGCAAGGTCAGGAAGCACGATCAGGGGATCGGCTTCTTGGCGCTGGCTGCGCGCGCGGCGGGCGCCTCGCAACTGTTCTCGGGCTTCAACGTGCTCTCGGGCTTCACCGAGAAGTACGCGCTCCCGGGCGAGGTCGTCAACCGCCGGGGCCCGGTCTCGCACGGGCCGTTCCGCACCGGCTACATCAAGATCAGTCCGAAGACGGGCAAACGGTAAGGGGGCGACCGTGGACGAAGGACTCAAGCGCCTCATTGAACTCGGCGTCAACGCGACGCCGGCACTGAGCGAACTGGACAAGGTCAGCGGCGCGGCGAAGAAGGCCGGCGACGACGTGGGCGGCGTGCAGGGCCAGTTGACCAACTTCGCCGATACGCTCAAGGGCGTGTTCGCCGGGCTCGGCATCGCCGAACTGGCGAAGCAGGCGGTGGAGGGCTTCTTCAGCATGGTCGACGCCATCGACCAGATGGGCAAGAGCGCGCAGCAGCTTGGCGTCACGGTCGAGAAGGCGCAGGAACTCCAGTACGCGCTCTCCTTCGCCGGGCTCAAGGACGGCGACAGCATTGCCATGCTCGGGCGTCTCTCGGACAAGCTGGCCGACATCGGCGACACCAGCAATGACACCTCACGCAAGCTGCGCGAGATGGGCATCGCCGCTGGCGACGACGTGGAGACCGCGATCAAGAAGATGGCCGACGTCTTCGCGAACGCCCCGGACGGCATCGACAAGACCGCGCTCGCCATCGAGATCTTCGGCAAGAAGGTCGGCCTGCAGATGGTGCCGTACCTCAACGACGGGGCCGACGCCATCGAGGCGGCAATGAAGCAGGCGGGAGCATTCGGAGAGGTCAGCGCCGAGACCGCCAAGCAGGCGGCCGACTTCAACGACAACATGGCCCGGCTGAGCAAGGCGATGCAGGCGATTGGCTATGTGATCGCCGAGTACCTCCTGCCGCCGCTGTCCTCGACGGTCGAGTGGATCGTGAAGAACATCGACGAGATCAAGAAGTGGGGCGGTCTCATCATCAAGATCACCAGCCCGGTCTTTACGCTGGCCTCGGCCGTGACGACGCTCAAGAACGCGTTCTCCGGGAGCGTCGAGGTCGCCACGGACGGCGTGAACACGTTCGCTGGCGCGGCGAAGGCATACGAAGAAGCCGCAGCGAAGGCGGGCAAGACCGGCGTCATTCCCGGCGCGCAGAGCGACCTCGACAAGGCGGCCGACAGCGCCAAAAAGGCGGCCGACAAGTTCGCGCTTCTGCCCAAGGAGATCGACCGCCTGCGCACCGAGATGGGCAAGCTGGACCCGACGGTCGGCGACAACGCGCTGGTGATCGAGTCGTACAACCGCCAGATCGATGCGATGCAAAAGACGCTCGACGGCGCGACGCCCAAGGCCGCCAAGCACGCGAAGGCGGTCAAGGAGGTCAAGACCGAATACGACAAGTGGGTCGAGTCGATGATGAAGGCGCAGACGCAGACCGACGACTCGGGCAAGGAGATTGCGTGGCTGCAGCAGAACCTCGCCGCGCTGGCGGCCACGGGCGACACGTCGAGCGTCGCCTTTCAGAAGTGGTCAAAGGAGTTGCGCACGCTCCAGCCCGACGCCCTCGCCGACGCGCTGGACAAGATCAACAAGTCGGCCAAGGAGTTTGAGACGGCGCCCGGGATCATCACGGGCATGCAGATGGCGCTCGAAGGGCTCGAAGGCGCCGGGAAGGGCGCGAGCGAGCAGGCGGTCCTGCTGCGCAAGGAGATCGAGAAGCTCAAGGAGTCGCAAGACCCGACCGGGGCGACCAAGGCGGTCCAGAACATCAAGGACGCGATGGAAGCCGGGCAGAACCTGCAGGCTCAAATCGACGCGATCAACAAGGCGATGGACGCGGGCGACATTCCGACCGCATGGGGCGAAGCAGCGAAGAACAAGCTGCTCCAGATCGGCGACACCGCCAAGACGACGAAGACCGACGTGGAGACCCTCGGCGAGTCGATCCTGAAGGCGAGCAGCCAGTTCGTCACCAACTTCGTCGACTCGGCCATCGAGGGCTTCGGCAAGACCAAGGCGTCGTTCTCCGACATGGTGACCGACATGATCAAGATGATCGCCAAGCTGATCGTCCAGTGGGAGATCGCCGCCGCGCTCAAGTCGGCCGGCGGGACCGATGGCATCCTCGCCGCGTTCACCGGCACCAAAGCCAAGGGCGGGGCGTGGAACGCCTCGGGCATCGAGTACATGGCGACGGGCGGCATCATCGGCGGCCCGACCTTCTTCTCCAATCGCGGCCGGCTCACGGTCGCGGGCGAGGCCGGTCCCGAGGCAGTCGTTCCGCTCCAGCGCAGCGCCTCGGGCGACCTCGGCGTCGCGGCCTCGCCGGTCACGGTCAACGTCCACAACAACTCCTCTGCCGAGGTCGCGACGACCTCCAAGGACAACTCGGACGGCTCGCGCCAGATCGATATCTACATCGAGCAGAAGGTGAAGTCGATGCTCACCAGCGGCACGCTCGACCGCACGATGCGCACCTCCTATGGCGTCGGGCGTCAACCCGCCGCAGGTTGAGAAAGGACCCCGTCATGCCCGTACAGATTGGCCCACGGCCTGCCTCCCTCGATGGCTGCTTTCAGACGTGGAGCGAGCACGACGCGGCCAGCGTCATCCGCTCCGATATGGATATGGGCGGCTACACCAAGGTGCGCCGTCGCACCACCGAGCCGGTGCTGCAGGTCGAGGCCGGCGTCACGCTGCCCGCGACGCTCTATGAGGACTTCAAGACGTGGTTCCGGGTCAACTCCGGCTCGGGCGTCTTTCCCACGCGCGTGAAGCGACCCGATGGGCGCGAGATCGTGATGCGCTTCGCCGCGCCCCCGGTCTTCGAGTGGCCCGAGGCCAACAGGGACGTCTTCCACGCGGCGGTCACGCTGGAGCAAATGCCCGCGTGGAGCACGCTCTAGAAAGGGCCGCCGACATGGTTCAACCGCAAAACATTCCTTCCGCGCTCGCGTCATCGAGCGAGGTCGTGTGGCTGGCGCTGCTGACGATCACGGCGTCCGGCTATCCGCCGCTCTACGTGGTCAACAACTCGACGCCCGTCGTGAGCCGGGGCATCCAGTTCGAGCCTTACCCGTTCTCGCTCACGCTGCCGGCCGACGACTCCGACACCCTGCCATCGGTCAACCTCGTGATCAGCAATCTGGACAACGCGATCACCGAGTTCGTTCGCGCGCAACTGCTGCCGCCGAACATCGCCATCGAGGTCGTGACCAGCGCCTATCCCGACATCGTTGAGAAGTCGCTCACCTTCCTGAAGCTGGTCTCGGTGTCCTATGACGCGATGAACCTCACCGGGACGTTGAACGTCGATGACTTCCTGACGCAAGGCTTCCCGGCCGAAAGCTACGTGCCACCGCAGTTCCCGGGGTTGTTCCTGTGACCGCCGCCTTCGCCTCCACGCGCGCGCCGACCTATCGCCGGATGCACGTGGCCGAACTGGTCGGCATCCCGTACCTCGAACTCGGCCGCACGCTGCAGGGCGCGGACTGTTGGGGCATCTGCCTGATCGCGGGGCGGCACCTCTTCGGGCTCGAATTTCCCGAGTTCTTCTACTCGGCCGCCGACATGCTGGACGAGGCGTGCGAGCACATCCGGCGCGAGACGAGTGGCCCGCGCTGGACCGCGCTCCCCGAGGGCGGCCCGTACCCGCGCGCGGCCATCCACATCTTCCGTGTGAAGGGCTACGAGACCCATTGCGGCATCCACCTTGGCGGTGGCGAGTTCCTGCATTCCCTCGCGGGGCGCAACAGTTGCGTCGAGTCGCTCTTTGGCGCGGACTGGCGCCAGCGCAAGACGGGCTCCTTCGCATGGACACCGTGAACTGCTCGACTGTCATCGACAACGACTCGGGCGAGGTCGTCGAGCCCGCGCGCCTGCTGCTGCCCGGCGGCCGGCGCGAGGAGATCGCCATCGAGGCCGGCGCCAGCGTGGCCGAGTTGGTGAGCAAGGTCCCCGAGGACCTGCGCCCCTATGTGCAGGTCTTCAACCACGGCGTGCTGGTGACCGATTGGGAGAACTTCTACCTGCGCGAGGGCGACCGCATCCTGCTGGCAGTCACGCCCGGCGGCGGCAAGGGCACCGGCAAGCAGATCGTCGGCGCGATCCTGATGATCGTGGTCGCGATCTACGCGGGCCCGGCCGCTGGCGCGATTGCTGGCGTGGGCGCCAGCGCGGCCGAGGTCGCGGTCATTCAAGTGGGTATCACGCTGGTCGCGTCGATGGTGATCAACGCGCTCATCGCCCCGCCCACGGTCAGCACCAAGGCGGCGACCGCAGCGAACACTTCGCCGACCTCCTACACGCTGACGGGCCAGTCGAACTCGGCGCGCATCTTCTCGCCGTGCATGACGATTTACGGCATGTACAAGGTGATGCCCGCGCTGGCGTCGAACCCGAACGTCGACAGCTTCATGCAGTCCTCGCAGATCAGCGCGCTCTATGACTTCGGCCTCGGCTACGTCAACGTCTACGACCTACGCATCGGCGACGTGCCGGTCGGTGAGTATTCCCCGGCGCTCGTGTGGCACCCCAACTCCTACTGCGACGACCTTCAACTGAATCCGACCCGGATCGGTTACGACCAGTACGTCTTCGAGATGCAGCGCAACAGCCCTGTGATCGTTCGCACGAAGCCGCTCGCGACGAGCGCGGCGCTGGACATTCAATTCCCCCGGGGCATCTTTCAGGCGTCGCAACTGTGGGGCAACCTCCCGTGGGGCGCCGACTTTATCGGGTACTGGCGCGTGGCCGACACGGGCACGTGGCAGGAGATTCCGATTGACTGGTATCAGGGCGGCGGCAAGCAATACGTCGACCAACTCGTCGGGATCACCTATGGCGTGCCCGCGTGGTTCGCCGACACGAACTACAACCCTTCGACCTCGCCACCCGACCTTCGTGACAAGACCGCGCAGTGGAAAGCGAATCAGACGACCGACCCTTACGCGGCATACAACGGCGCCGTGCCGGACCCGTATGTGATCTTTCACTACCCAAGCGGCGAGATCAACGAGAGCAATTACTTTGCACGCTATCCCGAGGTGCGCGCGGTCGGCTGGACGAAGTCCGCAAAGAACCACTTCGAAAGCATCGGCAGCCGCGAGGGGCGCGAGCCGGGCGTCCCCGTCATCTACGACCGGGCTTACTTCTTCGTCTCGATGGGTCTCACGTACAACCCGGCAAGCTCACCGGACGACCTGCACATGTACGACATGCTCATGTTCGGTCAAACGGCGAACGAAGGCGGCGCCGGGTGGATCTTCAGCAGTGCAAACGGGTTGGCCCCGAAGGTGGCCACGCAGGTCGTGCCGTGGGTCTGGACCATCGTCGACCCGACGGCGTGGAACCCGGACGTCTACCTCGCGCGTTACCCCGACGTGGCCCGTGCCGGTCTCGACCCGTGGCAGCACTTCACGCAGTTTGGCGCCTTCGAGGGGCGCAACCCGTACGTGAGCACCGGGGCCATGTCGGTGCGACTCGTGGCCAACTGGATCGGCGTCTACTGGATGCGGATCAATCTGACCTTCCCGGGGCCGGGCGCTTACGAGATTCAGGTCACGCGGACGGACAAGATCGAGGACGGCAGCGACACCAGCATCGCCAATACCACGCAGGGCGCGATCTCGGCGCGCTTCAACGAGTCGACCATCGGCCTGCTGCGCTCCTTCGAGCAGGGCCTGCCGGTCACGCCGCGCCTGCGTCACTCGATGCTGGAGATGCGCGTGGTCGCGACCGAGAAGCTCACGGGCGTCGTACAGAACCTCTCGGCCATCGTGGTCTCGGTGCTCCCGGTCACCAACAACGGCGCCGACTTCTACTGGGCCGAGACCCGCAACCCGGCGTGGATCGCGCTGGACATTCTCACCAGCGAGAAGAACCCCAAGCCGTTGTTGCGCTCGCAGATCGACTGGCCCTCGTGGCTTCACCTCGTCGCAATCTGCGACTCCCTGCGTTCGTACGTCGTCAACGGCACGCCCTACACCGGCGCGCGCTACACGTGCGATATCGTCGTGGAGGAGACCTCGACGGTGAAGACCCTTGTCGAGTCAATCCTCTCGGCCTGCCGCGCCTCGATGGTCCTCACCAGCGCCGGCACGTGGGGCGTGCTGGTCGACGAGGAGAAGACCACGCCGCGCCAGATGATCACGCCGGCCAACTCGTGGGGCTTCTCGGGCGCGCGCACCTTCTCGCAGATGCCCCACGCGCTGCGCGTGAACTTCATCAACAACGCCAACAACGCTTACACCAAGGACGAGGTCCTCGTCTATTGGGACGGCTACAGCGCGGCCAACGCGACGATCTTCGAGACGCTGGACACCTATGGCGTCACCGACTTCCCGCACGCGTGGGCTTATGGGCGGTACATGATGGCGCAGGGCATCCTGCGCTCGGAGATCTTCACGCTCTCGATGGACGTCGAGAACCTGCTGGTGCAGCGCGGCGACACGGTGCTGGTCGCGCACGACGTTCCGCTCATCGGCGGCGTGCCCTGCCGCGTGGTCGAGGTCTACTACGTCGACGGTGTCCAGCAAGCCGTGAAGGTCGACCAGATGCTGACGCTCTATCCCACGGGCTATGCGGTTCGCACGTCGAGCAATGGCTGGATGCGAACTGGCGCCGTGGTGGGCGCGCAGAGCGGCGACACGTACATCCTCGACGCGGGTTCAATCTCGCCCGATGACTTGATCGTCCTTGGCGACTTCAACCGGACCGTGCAGACGTACCTCGTGCAACGCATCGACCCCGGACCGGACCTCTCGGCGCAACTGACGTTGTGCAAGTACGACCCGGCGGTCTATCAGGCCGACCAAGGCGCGTTGCCCGGGTGGGACCCCGGCTTCGGGCGCGACTACATCAACGGCACCGACCTTTCGTCGTGGGCCATGACCGCGACGCAGACCCTCTACTACGTCAATCGGATGCCCTTCGTCGACGTGCAGTTGCGCTGGACGTCTGGCGGTTGGAATCTCGACCACAACGAGGTGTCGGTCATGCTCCCGAACGGGACGCGGGTGGCAGTCGGCCGGGGCTGGATGGACTGCAAGTGGACGCTCGATGCGGTCGCTGACCGGGGAACCTACTTCGACATTCCGCTCCAGCTTCAAGCGGTGCCCATCAACTCCAACGGCTTCCAAGGGCAGGCGGCCTACTGCTCGATCACGCTGCTGCCCGACCGTGCCGCGCCCGCGCCAGTTCCGGTCTTCGGCGTCAATGTGCAGAAGGAGACGGTCGATATCACGTGGCAGGCGCCGGCCGAGCCCGACGTCGGCGCCTACGTGCTCAAGTTCTCGCCGCAGACCGACGAGCCGAACTGGGACAGCGCGCAGGACCTTGCAAGCTATCAGTGGCCCGTCGTCCATGCGAGCGCCGGGGCGCGCACGGGTTCCTACGGTATCCGCGTGGTCGACACGAGCGGCAACCTTTCGACGGTCGTCTGGCGCCGCACGACGGTCGCGTTCCTCCCGGATATCAATGTCATCACGGTCCTGAACGACGCGCTCCTCACCCCGCCGTGGCCGGGCGTCCTCTCGGCCGCGAAGGTCGTCGGGCGCGAGGTCATGAACGCGGGCGAGTGGGGCGCCGTGCAGCCCGACGCGATCTACTATTGCAGTTACCCCGTCGACCTCGGCGACGTCTACGAGGCGCGCGTCTCCTCGAAGATCGAAGCCTACGGGATGACCGGCGACGACCTGATGGTGAACTGGGTTCCTTCGCTGGCCGAACTGACCGCCATGTCGCACAGCACGGCGACGACGAATTTCTGGAACTCGTGGCTGGAGGTCCGGGTCGCCAACGAGATGAAGTTCATGGACGCGTGGGTCCCGACTATCTCGACGATCAACCCGATTGCGGACGGCGCCGACTCGGCGTGGAGCGCATGGCGCCCGGTCTACACGGTCGGCGACTTCACCGGGCGCATCTTTCAATTCCGCATCCAGTTGCAGAGCCGCAACCCGGGCGTGAAGGCGGTCTGCCGCTCCGGGCGCATCGAGGTGGACATGCCCGACCGGATCGACAGCTATGGCGACGTGTACGTGCCCACGGGTGGCGTCGACTTCGAGTTCCCGGTCGCGTTCCGCTCGCTCGAAGCGGTCGCGATCACCATCGACGGGAACGCCTCGCCGGTCGTCGCCAACGTCTCGAACAAGACGAACGAGGGCTTTCGTCTCACGCTCACCAACACGCTCACGCAGGCGCTCACCGCCGGGCAGGTCGACATCATGGCGCAGGGCTACGGGCGCAAGGGCCTGACCTCTATCTGAACGCCGCACCACGCAGGAGAATCACACCATGACGCAGCCCCTCGCGACTGACTTCCCCATCGACCCGACCACCACCAGCGGGACCGCGCTGGCCGATATCCTGAACCGCTTTGCGGGCTCGGTCGGCACCAGCAACGCCGGAGCGACCGCGCCCGCGAAGATCACCGGCGGGATGCTCTGGTTCGACACCAGCGTGACCCCGGCCATCCTGCGCGTGCGCAACGCCGCGAATACGTCGTGGCTCGTCTTGCCCAACAACGGCGACGTGGCCGGCTCGCTCACCGCGATGGGCATCCCGAATCAGAACCTTATGTCGGTATCGAACACCGGCTCTCTGACGCTCGGCAGCATCGCCAATCAGCCCGCGCAGTTGCTGCTCAACAAGTTGAGCACCAACGTAGCGAACTACATCAACGGCATGCTCAATGGAAGACCGCTGTGGCAGTTCATCATGGGCGGCGCCGATGCAGCAGGCAACCTGAGCATCAATGCATTCAACGATGCAGGCGCCTTTGCCGGAACGCCATTGACAATTGATCGCGCGTCGATGCGCGTGGGGGTGGTCACGGCGCCAACGGGGGATCGTGGACCGAGCGTTGCAACGACACTGTTTGTCGGAAACGAGTTGGCAGGATCGCCCTCTGGCAACGGCTGGCAGCGTATGCCCACCGGGGCAATCGTCGAGTGGGGTGAGGCGGCCATTACGCTCGACGCTGGCGGCAATGGCCTTGTCAACTTTCCGCTGGCCTATCCGAACAAGGCGACATCTGTCGTCGTCGGGAACGGCGATGCGGGGCCGGGTGCCGGGGCCGTGTTTCTGTCCTTGCTGCGTACCGGGGGGTGGCCCTCGAAGGCCGCGTTCGCGGTACATGGGGCGGACAAGTCCGGCACTGCGCTCGCATCGTGGGTGATCACCGTCCACTGGGCCTCGTTCGGCAATTGAAATCGAAAAAGGGGAAACCATGCAGTACTACTACAGCGCGGCCACGAACGGCTTTTACGTTGACATGGTTCACTTCGACGCCGAGGTGCCTGATGACCTGCAGCCTATCAATGAGCAGAGTTACCTCGCGGTGGTAGGCAGTGGCGCCGGCTGGACGCCCGGGCCCGATGGCTTGCCCGTGCCCAACCCGATGCCCGTGATGCCCGTCACGCCAGCCGACCCGGACCTGCCCGTCTATTCAGATGGCGCGGGCAATGATTCCGTGCGGATGGTGAAGTTCACCGACAAGTTCGGGCGTCCTCCCCTTCAGACGGAACCTGTGTGGGCCGACGCGCCGGTGGCACAGTCCACGGACAACTATGCGCCGCGCCCGGCCGATGACGCCGCAGCGGCGCGCATGCCCTTGCGCGAGTACGGCAACCCGCCCGATGGAGCAACCTCATGATCCTCGACCTCAACGAGCAGCAAGTGGGCTTTGTGCTGAGCACGCTCGCCGGGCGCCCCTACGCCGAAGTGGCGGACCTGATCTCGGTCATCCACCAGCAGGCCAGCGCGCAGTTGGCGCCCAAGCATGTCGAGCCGGGCACCCCGGTGCTGCGCGCGATCAACGGCAGCGGCGAACGCGCGGACCAGATAGACGAAGCCCCCGGGCACTGACAAGTGGCGGGGGCTTCTGGCCGGGGGGACCCGGGGCGGGGCTGATGGACAACCCTGCTTCGGACCGGTTGGCGGCGATTCTAAACCGGGGCGCGGCTACCCTAGCAGCCTGCGCGGCGCGGCCCGCTGTGGGGCCGCTGTGGGCCTTCAATAGCCCGGAATCGCCAGCGCCTGCTTGGCCTCGTCCTGCTCCAGAAGGTGGGCGTAGTTCAACTCCAGCATCCGCATCGAGGTCCCGGCCAGTTGGGCGACGCGCATGGGCGGCACCTCCGGGTTCGACAGCAGGTCGGTGATGCGGCTATGGCGCAGCGAGTACATCGTGATATTCGACGGCAGGCCAGCGGCGGCGACCGCCGGCTTCACCACGTACTTCCACGCGTCCTTGTTCCACCCGCTGCCGTCGTGGCGCGGAAAGAGCAGGGCGGTCGGCAGCTTGGCGCTGGCGGCTTCCCGGAACAGGACCTTGCTGCGCTCGTCGTCCGGCAGGCGCACCCAACGCGCGTCGTGGCCCTTGTCGGTCTGTTCCTCGCCGCCCGCGATCAGCAACTGGTGGCGGGCCTTGTTGTAGTCGGCCACGGTCAGTTCGGCGAGCGCCTTGGGGCGGATCGGCGCGATCAGCATGGCGCGCATGAAGCGCCCGAGGGCCGGGTCCAGCGCGTCGACCTCCTGCAGCAGCTTGGCGCGCTTGGGCAGCGGGATCACCGAGACGGCGCCGCGCGATTTGCGGGCCTTGCTGATGGTCTTGAGCGGCACCTTCCATGCGACGTCGGTGGCTACGTGACCGGCCTCGTAGGCGTCGTTCAACGTGGCCCGCAGCGGGGCCACTTCCCGGTTGATGGTGGCTGGCGCGCGCTTGCGCCCGCCGGTCGAGTTGTAGGCTTTCCCGCCTTGGGTCGTGGGCAGTTCGGAGAACCACTTCATGAAGCCTTTGAAGTCGGCCGTGGTCAGCTTGGCGAGGGGCTTGTCGGCCCACGTTCCCCATGCCAGAAACCGGTCCAGCCGGCGCCGCGCGTCGTCGGCCGAAACGTCCCCATGCTTGGCCCGCGTGGTGGCCACGAAGTCGTCGGTGGCCTCGCGCAGCGTCTTGCGGCTGCTGGCGCGGATATCGAGCCCGGCGACCTCGGTGCGGTCGACCTCGGAGAACCACCTGTTCGCCGCCGCCAGTGCCGCGTCGTAGCGTTCCCCCTCGGGCATGTCGTCGAAGGCGCCCAAGCCGTATTCCTTGGGCTTCCCGGCGACCTTGACCTTGGCGACCCAACTGCCGGTGCTGCCGGCGGTCATGAGCCGGAAGCCGAGGTAACGGTTGTTGCGAATCGCGCTCCAGTACGGGTTCGTGCGCGGGGTCAGTTCTCGCCGCACCTTGGCGACGTTGAGTTTGATTTCGGTTGCCATTTGGGTCCCTTCCAATAGGCGGTTGCGAGCGCGGTGGTGGGGCTGGTGGGTCCCACCAAACTCCCACCTTTCGCTCAAAAATACGGTGCATTCCTATGCACCAGCGTGAAGTGGGAAATGAGGCAGACCCTCTGGAAACCCGCATGAACACTAGCGTTTTCGCTTTTTCCCACTACGCAGCAGTTTACCGCAAAACGCCAACCCCCGCCTTCACACTGCTGGGGTCGGAGGTTCGAAACCTCCACCGCCCACCAAAATTCTCCAAAGAAATCATAGGCTTACGGCACCAGCGGCCGACTTTCGGCCAAAACTCCCACCTTCAACTCCCACCTTTCGCTTTGGAAAGGCGGGTCCCACCGTGCGTCGTGGTGGGACCGGGCCCCCGTGGGGGCGCCCGATGGGCTACTGGCGGTGGGAGCGAAAGGTGGGAGCCGGCGGTGGGACCGGCGGGTGGGACCCGGGCATTGCGCCGGGGTCGGCCCGGGTTGGCTCGGGGTCCCGGGTTGCGGACTAGGGCCTCGCCGTGATAGGCCCGCCGGGGGCCTCTAGCGGCCCGCAGGCGCGTCCGTCTTGCGCGGACGGCCGATGGGCTTGCCTGACGGGTACGTCGCCTGCACGGCCTTCCTGCGGGGCTGCTGGCCGGTGCCGGCGCCAGCCGGGCGCCCCATGCGCGCGGCGCGGTCTGGCCGGGCGCTGGACATGCCGCCCGGCTGCGCTGCCCGCTCCTGATTCGACTCGGCCTGCAGGCGCTTCACCCACGCCTCGGCGGCCTGCGGGGTGATCCGCACGGCGCCCAAAATCTCCACCACCTCCGGGCCCCGGCCAGCGCGGCGCAGCTTGTGATAAAGCCCCACGGAAATGTTGTGCCGCTGGCAGAACTCGGCGATGGTCATAAGGGCCTTGTCGGGGGCCTTTTCCGGGGCCTCATCCGCGCTCGGCGGGGCCAGTACATCGGTGGTCATGCGTCGCTCCTTTTCTGTAAATCCGTGCGCTCCCACGTGCCCGGGACGGCCAGCATCGAGCGGGCCCGGATCTCGGCATCCGTGGGGTTGTTCGCGCGTACCCGGACCGAGACGGTGGTGGCGTCCTGCCGGTGCTTGAACGCCACCTCGAAGGGCTCCAGTTCGACCGCAAGATCGGGGTTCATCGTTCCCGGGATATCGGCGCGCTGCGCGTCCCACCGGCCGAGCAGGTCGCGCAGCAGTTCCTGCCCATCGCGGCGGTCGACGTTGGCCACGTACTGCGCGGTCTTCTCGACGGAGACGACCAGCACGAAGCCGAGCGTGGTGCCGCCGGCCATGTCGCGCAGCAGCTGCTCCAGCGCGCTCGCCAGCGGCTGCAGACCGCCCGCGACCTTGAGCATGCGTTCGTGCGGGCTCATGCGAGGCACCCCGACTCGAAGAGGCGCAGGGCGATGGCGGTGGTCGACAGCGCCAGCGAGAACCCGGAAAGCCAGAGGGCGAGCGTGGCGCGGCGGTGGATGACCCGCAGGGCTTGCGCCGGGGTCAGCTTGGCGAGGTCATCTAAGGTCATCAAATCGGCTCCTAGAAAGGCAGTGGTTCTTCGAAGGGCATCATGGCGAAGAGGTCCTCGGTCGGCGCGATGCTCTTCACCTCGACCTCGACGCGCGGGTTGCTGCGGTCGATATGGTGGATGACCAGCTTCCACCGGACCTGCCGGTCGTTGCAGTACACGCCCGACTGCACCAGATGCCGCGCCTTGGTGAACTTGTCGACGGCGAAGTGGTCCTGCAGGGCGTCCAGCACCACGCTCTCGTCGAGGTCGGGGCGCTCGCTCATGTAGTGGATGTGCAGGCGCACCGCGACCGGGCCCTGCAGGCGCACGCGAACGGCCGGCGGGATCTGGCGGCGCGCATCGCGCATGAAGGCAATCGCCTCCTTCGACTTGATCAGCCGGGGCTTGTTGTTGAACTGGACGAGCCGGCGCGAGTTCGCCTTGCTGGCGGCTTGGCCGAGGATGGTGAACTTCAGCGCGTCCATGATTCACAGCGAGGCGGGCTTGCAGATGGGCAGGCCATCGCGGCACACGGGCGGTGGCGGCGCTGGTGGTACTGCCGGCCTCGGTCGCGGCTTCGCGGCCCTTGGCGGGGCTGGCAGCAGCCCTTGTGCCGGCACGCATTCGCCGACCCATATCGAGGGCCGCGTGCGTTCGAGGAAGTCGCGGCAGTTGCGCTCCGAGTCGAAGCGCAGGGCCACGTCGGTCCAGCTTGCCCCGCCGGTCCAGATCAGCACCCAAACGACGCCAGCGGCGACAGCGGGGGTCACGCGAAGTCCTCGTCGGGGCACACGAAGACGTCGCCTGCGATCTGGTGCGTGGTGCCTTCGATGCAGTTGGCGAGGTAAAGCGCGGACGCTTTCTCGTTGATCGGCTTCAGCGCGCGGATCGGGCGCATCTCGGTCCAGCCATCGTGCTCGACGGCTTCGGTGAGCCAGCCGGCGTCGTCGCAGATCATCACCTGCATCGGCAGGCCGAGGTGGTGCAGCGTCACGCTGTCCAGCGTCTCGGCGCCGAGCAACTGGCGGATCTCGCTCATCGGCATGCGGCCGGTGAACTCGAGTTCGCTGCCGTCGGTCCTGATCAATTTGCGCATCATTCGCCGCTCCCGAAGTCCTCGTCGCCCGCGTCGATGGACTCGGCCAGCATGCGGCAGTGGTCGGCCACCGCGTTGAGGTCGGCCTTCGTCTCGCTGGCCGGGCGCGAGCGGTCGCCGAAGAACTGCTGCACCGCGTTCATGAGGTCGTCGTAGGTCATGGTCGGTCCTTTCGTTGTTGCGTCGTACTCGGCCAGCACGCGCCGGCCTTCATCGGTCAAGAACTCGTGCGGCGAAGGCGGGTCGTGCGACCAGTCCGTCCACCCGAGGTGGTAGCAGTCGAAGCCGGTGCGCCCATGCGGGCGCCGCGACGGCCCGGCGGCCAGCGTGCGCAGCCACCTCACGCGCGACGGGGTGAGCGTTGGCGTGAGGTGCCTCATCACACAGCCCGCAGCAGGCGTTGCTCGTCGCCCTGCGCGGCGACGACCCTGTTGGCGCGCTTGGCCCGTGCTTGGCGCGGCTCGGGCAGCACGAGCGGCTCGACCACCTTGGCGCGCTTCTTCTCCCACTCGTCGATGCTGGCCTGCGTGATCCGCTGCTGGCCGAGCATGACGGTCACCGCCGGGGTCTCGTTGCGCTTGCGGGCGCGGTTGAAGCGCGTCCGGCTGAAGCCGTACATGAGGCACCACTCGGTGATGGTGTACGCGCGCCGGCCCGGGCCCGCAGAGGGCGCCAGCAGCGCGTCGATGGCGGCTTGGTCGTCGGGGGCATACCCGGCGGCCAGCAGCATCCCGCGCGCGTCCTCTTCAGCGGCACGGCGTGCGTGGGTCTTTTTGTCAGCGCGCGCTTGGCGTGCGACCAGAGCAGCGTGTGGGTCGTCTTCGTCGGCCATGATGGGTCTTCAGCGGGTGCCAACGAATGCCTCCTCGACGCTCTGCTGTCGGCCAGCCTTGGGGGTCGCGGTGGCGCTGCCGACCGCCGGCTCCGGGTGCTCGCGCTCGATGGCCATCGGCAGGTCGCGCTTGAGCAGCATCCCCAACTTGCCGAGCACGCGCTCGTCCTTGCAGACGGTGCGTACGCGGAAGGTGATCGCCACGGTGCCGCCATCCATCGACTCGATCACGAAGTGGTCAGCGGTGCAGTCGCCGAGCACGAGGTCGCTCTTGCCCGCGATCCCGTGCTTGATGATCAGCTTGATGCCGGTCACCTCCTCGGTCCACTTGATCGGCGCCAGCGCCGGGAAGACGCGCGCCGACAGCGGCGGCTCGACGCCATCGACCGGGCGCTGCTTGCTGTCCGGGCTCACGTAGAGCGCGCGACGCAGTTCCGGGTGGAAATGCGCGAGCGCCTCGTTGCCCGTGGTCCAGCACAGCTTGAGGTCGATGGCGGTCACGTCCTCGTCTCCATGCTTCTCGGTGCGCACATTCAGGTGCGCGAACTCCACCTCGTCTGCTGAAATTTCGAAGTTCATCTCTAGCCCCTTCATCGGTCAAAGTTTGGAAATAAGGAGGCGTCCGGCTGATGGTCAGTCGCCCCCGGTCATAACTTCTTCATGGCGCCCTGCTCGTTGATGTTTTGGCGTCCCCCCGGCGCTGCAGCCGCAGGACCGCGCATGCGAGGCGGTCGAACTTCTGCTCGGCGTTCTTGCTGGCGATCAGGTCCTCTGTCTTGCGACCTTTGAAGTACGTGGCCTGCGCGACACGCATGTCGACGCCAGCGCGCACCACCGCCAGCAACTCCTCGATCTGTTCCTCTGTCGTCATCACGTCGATTCCTTTCCCCCGGCGGTCGCGCGCGGCGAACCGTCCGGCTCGTACCAGAAGGTGATGCGGTGCTTCTCCTTCATCATGGAAAAGTACTCAAGCTGCGCCGAGCGCGCCTTGATGATCTTGCCCGCACCGTTGTGCAGTTCGCCTGCGCGCTGGCGGTCGATGGTGTCGGCGCGCAGGGCATTGATGGTGTCCCACACCAGCGAGGTAACGCCGGTGATGGTGTCGTCGTAGTGGCGCTCTGGCATCGGCCTCTTGGCATCGGTACTGGCCGGCGGCGGCTTCTTGTCGTTGGGCATGAAAGGTCCATCCTTTTCGTTGGGGTTGATCAGCGGTCCAGTTCGCGGCGCAGCAGCACCAGAGCGCGCGTTGCCTCGATCAGACCGGGAGGAATGTCGCTCGCCGGAATAGACAATCCGCGCTTACGCAGCTTGCGAATCACGAAGCTACGTGCGACTCGCTCGGCCGCGCTCTTGCGCGCGCGACGTTTCACGGCGCGAATCTGCAGGCGCACCGCCGGGTCAGCGCGGTATCGCCGGTTGCGTTCGACATAGCGCACCTTGGCGTCATCGCGTCGCAGGCAGGTCTCTAGCAGGCGCAACCACATTGCAGCTTCGCGCGCCTCGCGTGCCTCTTCACACGCAGCCGCGCGAGCCAACGCCCGTGCTTCCTTCTCTGGGCGGGCACGCTCGTCGCGCCATGCCTTGAAGCGGGCACGGCTTGCCTCGGTGCGCTGGCGCAGCCGATCGCGTTCACGCACTTCCTGCCGGCGCGAATAGTCGCGCTGCCGCTGGAGCCGATTGCCGCGAGCGCAAGCACTGCACACGAACGCCGTGCGCGCGAATGGCATCTGCTCGCCGCACTGCTGGCAGGGTTTGGTCGCGGGGATGATCCCTGCGTGCTGCTGGGCGTACTTCGCGTTGAGCACGTGGGCGCGCGTGCATGGGGGACAACGGGCCGGCGCCGGTCCGCGCCGGTGCGGGTGTTCGGACGGCTCATTGCAGCGGGAACACGTGAGCGTGACGGGCGGCATCGGCGCGCGAGGTTCGCTCGGTGGGCTGCAGGTCGTGCAGCAGATGCGCGGGCGCCCGAGGCCCCCGAGGTTGAGCGGAACGGGGCGGAAGCCGCAGCGAGCGCAGTTCATCGGGGCCGCCTCTCAATCCCTCGGGAACCGCTGCTCCAGCAGCGCGGCGAGCGACTCGTAGTCGGGCTTCGCCAGATGGCGCGCGCGGTCGATCACCAGCATCGCGGCGTCCTCGTCGACGGCCTTCATCAACTGGTCGCGCAGCGTGGTGGCGTCCGGGCCGCCGCTCGCAAGATCGCTCTCCTGCTGATCGACCGGGCCTTGGCCGGTGACGGTCACCTTCGCATCGTTGGCCGGGGCGCCTGCAGGCCGCGCATCGGCCGCTGGTGCGCTCGCGGGCGGCGGCGGGGCCTCGGCGTTGCCCTTGCCCTGCTTGCGCGCCTTGAGCGATTCCTTGACCTTCTCGGCCGCGCTGGTGCTGGCCGGCGCGGCGGCGCCATCGGGCCCGGGCGGCGGCGCCGCAGCTGCCCCATCGCCCTCGGTCTTGTTCTCCATCACGCTCGCCCACGTGGTCTCGCCATCCTTGATCGCGCCATAGACCGAGCGCAGTTCGGACAGTTCGGCGGGCGAGCACGTGCCAATGTCGTGCCCAAGGAAGGTCGCCAGTTGCGTCGCCTTCACGCCCACGCCGGCGAAGGCATCGGCAAGGCGCTTGCGCTCGGCGTCCGGGTCCCTCGCCGCATCGTCGACGCGCACCTCGCGCAGCAGTTCTTCGGCTTCCTCTTGCAGGTCCCCCGGCACCAGCCGCAGCGCCAGCGTGCGCACCGACTTGGAGATCAGGGCGCGGCGCTTGTTGAGCATGTCGTCGTCGCTGGCCGGCACGGTGTAGACGAGGTTCCCGTAGGTGTTGCGCCGCACGCTGATGTACGTCCCGTCGTCGGACGCCTTCGAGCGTTCGACCGTCTTGCTGATCGGCACGTCCTCCGAGTAGGTGACGTTGGTGCGGTCGACGTCCGTGACGGTCACGCGCTGGACCTCCTTCGCATCGTCCTCGTAGACCATCTGCTGATCGATATCGATGTTGGTCATGCAGATGATCGCGGTCTCGGCGAAGCGGATGCTCAAGCCCTCGACGCCCTTGCCGATGGGCTTGCGGTAGATCGCGCTGCGCGCGAAGGCGGGCCGCCGGCACTGCTTCAGGAGGTCTTGGCGGACCTGATCCATCGAGCGCGGCTGGCGCAGCGCGATCTCGTAGCGCGCCGAGATCCGCGCGCGGGCCGCCGCCGCCGCTGCGGTCGACGCCATCTCGTGGCTGTGGACAGCGGGGACGCGATTGTTGGGGCCCGTGCCGGGCGGAAGGATCATGTCGTTCATCGGGTACTCCGGGTGGTGGTTGGGGTTTTCGGGATTCGGCGAAACGCGCAATCAGGCAGCAGCCTTGAGCAGGAAGCGCCGGGATGCCTTGCCCGCGCGCATGTAATCGGTATAAAGGCCCGGGTGCTCGGCGGCGAACGCCTCGGCGTCGAAGCGGCGCGGTGCGGCGGCCAGCTTCCACGTCACCAGCGGGTGCCCGTCGACGTCCACCAGCGTGTCGCCGTGGTCGGCCAGCGCGGTCATCAACGTGGCCTTGCACTCGGCCTCGACCGCTTCGAGGTCCTTGCGGTGCTCGACGGCGTCGCGCAGCGTCCTGATCGCCTCGTGCAGGTCCAGATCGGCCACCACCGCGCCCTTGGCGGCAAGTGCGCCCCACCGCAGCTTCACGTCCTCGATGCCCTCGGGCGGCGGCGGGTCCGCGTTCACCACGCGCTGCCAGAACTCGGCCTCGGCCTCGACGATCAACTCCTGCAGTTCGCGGTCGGCCGGCACCTCGTAGATTCGAAAGTCGTTCCCGCCGATCAGCACCGCGACGTCGGTCACGTCGACGCGCAGGATGCGCATGTAGTGCTGCGTCTGGACGGTGTAGACCATCGGGATATCGGCGCTGCCGGGCTCGCCCCACCCCTCGCTGGAGCGCGCGGTCTTGCCCTCGTAGATCCGGGAGGTGAAGGGCGTGAGCAGGCCCGGCCGGCGCGCGATGCCGTCGAGGTTCGCCAGCATCCACGGGTACTCGCTGCTGCGGAACGTGGTGTTGGGCACGTCGACCTCATGGCCGGTGCGCTGCGCGTAGACCTGCCGCACCAGCGGCTCCATCAAGCGGCCCCACAAGAGCGGGCCGTTGTCCTCATCGAGGCGCGGCGGCAGTTGGCCACGCTTGTCCAGCCACAACTCGAAGGGCGTGGTCCAGTGCGAGAGGCCCAACGCAGCGGCCGCGTCCGAGCCGCCGATGCCGGTGCGCCGCAGCGCCTGCCACTCGGGCGAGCCGGCCACCATCGGCGGCTCCATGATCAGCGCACTGCGCGCGGGCGGCGTGGACGGCTGCTCGGCGGTCAGCAGGGCAGCGGTGCTCATGACTGCTGCTCCGACTCGGTGGTGAGGATCACCGTCACCACCAAGCACAGCGTGATGAAGCCGCCGGCCAGCAGCCAGACCATCACGTCCAGAATGCGGCCCGCGCTCATGGCGAACCCCACTTGGTCAAGAGCATCACGGCCACCGAGATCTGCCCGGCCAGCAGGCCCGCGCAGAACCATGTGAGCGGCGCGCGCAGCAGCCGCTGGACACGGTGGACCTCGATGGTGTCCGGGGCGAAAGCATGGGCCCGATGGGTGGGCGGCAAGACGGAGTTCATCGGTTGCGTCTCCTTGCAAATGTCGGGCAGCGAATCAGGCTGCGGTCATCAGGTGGACATGCGTCGCGTGCAGGACCTGCCGCGTGAGGCGCCAGTGGTGCGGCGCTGGCGGGCCAACGAAGGCGACGTCGATGAAGCCCGGCGGATGCTTCGCTCCGAACGGCGCGCAGGTGCCGAGCCAGTAGCACGAGGGCTCCAGCGTGCCCTCGATGAAGGAGTACCGCGCGCACCGCTCGTGCTTCTCGCAGCACACGCCAGCGCAGGCGTGGAGCCGCTCGATCTTCACGAAACGCTGACGGGTCATTGCGGGGCTTCTCCGGGTTTTCGGTGTGGTTCCCGCAGCTGCGTATCGGGCTGCGGGGCGCCGACTCTATTCGCGTGAAGTGATCGTCGCAATGGTCAACAACTGTCAGCGGCCCGTGCGGCGAGCGGTTGATGTGCCATGAGAACCTTTTTTGTAAAAGTCGTCGGGCCTCGCTGGTGCATGCGCTGGCCTGTGAACGGCCGATGAACGGTAGCGGCGACACACCATGCACTGTTTTGCCTCGTTTTGCGTAAGAGATTTCATTGCCAAAGTGGAAGCCACCTATTTGTCAAAAAACGCTGTCCGGGCCTCAACTGTTGCAGACGTAAGCCTGCGTAACTGAACCCCTCTTGAGCCGCGCAGCGAGCAGTCGCACACTGCGCCTCTCCCCATGTCCGGGGCTTCACCGATCCGGTCGACGGGCAGTTGCCAATGTCGATGACGGGGTGCATGACCGGAAGCCGGGACCTTCATCCGTAACAACCGACCCGGCGGGCCGCCTCTGGCCTGTGACGCTGCCGCATGGCGCCCGCCAGATCAGCCCCGCAAGGAGCCGCACCATGATGGACAAGGAAAACGCCACCCAACGCCTCGGGGGCACCGAAGACCAAGCCGCGCGCTGGATCGGTGTCTCGACGGCGGTCTACCGCGAGTGGCCCGAACGCCTGCTGCCAGTGATGACCGACCGCGTCTACGCGGCCATCATCCGGCGCCAGACCGCCAAGGCCCTCGGCATGACCGCGCGCCAGTTCTTCGCCGACTGGCGCGGCGAGACGGTCATCGAGTCGATGCTGGAGCGTGTCTCCATGTCGGCCATCATGGCGAACCTCATGCACCGCGTGCCACCCGAGTTCGAGCAGCGCGAAGAGCGCACGCCGCGAAAACGCCCCGCCCGCAGCTACCGCACCAACGACGCCGAGCCCGCTGCAGCAACCGCCGGGTGACCGCGATGAACGCGCAGGTTGCACTTCGCAGCGTCGACGCCATCGACGTCTCGCCGGCACGCTACACGGCGATGTGCCTCGCCATCGCGGCATGCCATGACGTCGACGAGATCAAGGACTGGCGCGACAAGACCCGGGCGCTGGAGGTCTACGCCAAGCAGGCCATGAACGTCGATGCCGAGCGCCAAGCAGCGCAGGTTCGCATCCGTGCCGAGACCCGCACCGGCGAACTGCTGGCCGAACTGCACAAGGCCACGCCGAAGGATGTGGCCTCGATGGGCGGCCACGCGAAGGCCGGCAACGTGCTACCGGCTACGGTGGCCGATAGCAGCCCTTACCGCCAAGCGATTGAGCGGGCCAACATCCCGCCGCGCACCGCGCAGCGGTTTCAAGAACTGGCGGCGGTCAAGCGGTCGCAGCCCGAAGACTACGAGGCCGCGCTGGACGCGCCCGGGGTGCCGACAACCGCAGGCGTTCTTCGCGCGGCCAACGGTGCCACGCGCATGGACGACGAGTCGCTTTGGATATGGGGCCGGCTGCGCGACTTCGAACGCAACGGGCTGCTCCAGCGTGATCAGCGCGAGATCTTCGAAGGCATGACAGAGTCGATGCAGGCCGACGTGCGGCGCCTGCTGCCGCAGGTGTCGTGGTGGCTGGCGAAACTCGAGCAGGTGTCGTCATGAGGCGCGGTCGCAAGCGCATCGCGCAGACCGAGCAGGTGATGTGCATGCTGCGCGAGGAGTACGACGCCTGCCGCAAGGTCAGCGAGATCGAGATCAAGCCGACGCTGCTGGCCGAGCGTGTGCAGAAGCGTATCGACAAGAAGGGGCGCTCACCGACGTTGACGGCGTGGATGGCCGTGCTGCAGTTGCGCAAGCTGGCGAGCGAACTGACGCGCCCGGGCGACAAGAGCGAGGACTCCACTCCGACCCACACGCTCTTCGAACTGCAACGCTACTACCCGGCGGTGCGCCAAGGCGAAGAGATCCGCGTGCTGCGTGAGCATTTGACGGTGCCCGAGCGTCGTCAATGTGCGATGGCGTTGCGACGCGAGTCAGCAAGCAAGGCAGCCCATGCCGATGCGCTGGACGCGGAAACCGATGCTCTCATTCGCGCCGGCATCCTGCGCGAGGACGGCGAAGACCAATCGGAGGCAGCATGACCAGCGACGACCGCAAGCTCGAAGGCTGGATGCCGCTGCTGGTCGAGAAGTACAAGCGCGACACCGAGCACCTCACCACCGAGCAGCACGGCGCCTACTTCCTGCTCCTGATGGCCGGCTGGCAGCGCGAGGGCCTGCTGCCCGACAACGACGGCCAACTGGCGGCCATCGCCCACCTCACCCCGAGCCGCTGGCGCGCGCACCGCAGCGTCCTGCGGCCCTTCTTCAGCCCGGACGGCGCCGGCAACCTCGTCCAGAAACGTCTGCTGATCGAAGTCGAGCGCGCCAAAAAGCTGTCGGTGGTGCGCTCCGAAGCCGGCCGATTGCGAAGCAAACCACCAGCAATTGCTCCAGCAAATGCTCAACCAATTGCTACAGCAATTGCCCCACCTAATGCCCTACCAATAGCTCCAGCAAATGCACCAGCAATTGGTGGTGCTATAGCTGAGCAATTGGGGGACTACAGGGGGTCCCCGATCCCGACTTCGTCGGTCTCGGATGACCCCACACACCCTACACAAGAGAAAGAAGCTCGCGCTTCTTCCTCTTCGCGCGCGACGCCTGCGGGCGAGGCTTGCAAGGCGATGAAGGCAGCGGGGATCGCCGAGGTCAACCCGTCGAACCCGAGCCTGCTGACGATGCTGGAGCAGGGCGCCACCACGCAGGAGTTCCACTTCGCGGCCGTGAAAGCTGTGCAGGCCAACAAGGGCTTTGCCTACGCGCTCGCCATCGTGAAGGGCGCCCGGGAAGACGCCTCGCGCGTCGCGCTGGCGCCGCTGCCCAACGGGCCGGCCCTCACCGGCAGCGCGCGCTTCCTGATGGCACCGGGCACGCCGCGCGTGCTGCCCGATGACCTGCCCGACCTCGACCTCGACGATGAACCGGAGGGCCAGCATGTCGATGCTTCTCAAGCACGCGGTTGACAACGCGTTCGACCGCCTCACCAAGACCTACGGGCGCGAGTTCACCTCGAAGTGGGAAGGGCAGGAGACTGGCGACGTGAAGGAGCAGTGGGTGCGCGACCTCATGAGCCTGCCGCACGGGCTCGACCAGATCGCGTGGGCGCTGCGCAACCTGCCCGAGAAGGCGCCCAACGGCGCCGCCTTTCGCCTCCTGTGCTTGCGCGCGCCATCGCCGCAGCAGGTCGCCATGATCGAGTCGAAGGAGCCCGTGCGCGGCCCCAACGACGACGAGCGCGAGGCACACCGGGCGCTGCGCCAAGCCAGCACGGGCGCGCGCCATCCGTCCCGGCAGTGGGCCTTCGACCTGCTGGACCGCTACGAGCGCGGCGACCGCGCCATGTCCAGCGGTGCGTTGCGCATGGCGTGCGAAGTGGCCGGCGTTGTTCCACGGGAAACCGAAAGCGGCCCGGCCAGCGCCATTACGGGCATGCGCGCCAGCGCGATCTTCGTGGACGAGTTCGATCCGTTCTACGACGAAGAGGCGCCGCGATGCTGACCCGGCGCGACTACCAAGCCAAGGTGCCCGGCGCTGCTGGCCACCTCTGCAGCCGCTGCGCCATGACACGCGAAAGCCGCGCCCGGCACCCGGGCAACTGCCCCTTCAGCGAAACGCCGGTGCGCGACCTGTGCCCCTACTACGACCAGACCAAGGCGCCAGCCGCGCCCGTGGAGACGAAGCCATGTTGAAAACCCGCGAGTACGTCCAGAAGGCGCGTCGCATCCTGAGCCTGCGCAAGAAGCCCGCGCCCGAGCCGGTGGCAACGCCAGCGACCGCCGCGCAGGGCGACCGCCTCGAAGAACTGCGCCGGCTGCACCCCATGCCCGACCCGGCGGCCAAGAAGCCGGCGGTGCCCGAGGTCCAGAAATGACGATGACCACGTCGACCCTCTACGACCCACGGGTGACCTGCGCGCCCGGGATGCCCGAGCCGAGCCGCGACGTGGGCGCACAGCGCGCCAACGCGCCTGCGGTGCTACCCACGGTCCAGCCCGAGCCGCAGCGCCCGTGGTGGGCCTTCATCTGGTGGAGGTGCTATGCCCGGTCGACGTGAACGCCCCGAGGTGATCGAACTGGACGAGTACGTGCCGAACTACCAGCGCCGCTGCATCGCCTGCGAGCAGCGCCCGGTGGTCGACGGGCTCAAGAACGGAAAGCAGATCCCGCTCGCCGGCCTGTGCGGGCCCTGCACCTTCGGGACGTCGGACGCCATCTATCCCGACGAGTGGAACCGGCTCGGGTGAACCGCCATGAGCGACCCATTCGAGATTGAAGGCCCGGCTCACGTCAGCGTGAGTGGCGGGCGCACCAGCGGCTACATGCTGTGGCGCATGCTGCAGGCCCACGGAGGCCGCCTGCCCGCTGAAGTGATTCCGATCTTCGCCAACACCGGCAAGGAAGATCCAGCGACGCTTCAGTTCGTGCGTGAAATGAGCGACCGCTGGAATGTGCCGATCCGGTGGGTCGAGTACCGCTACACGGAAGAGGTCGCGCTGCGCTGGCATGAAGTGGGCTTCGACAGCGCCAGCCGCGAGGGCGAGCCCTTCGAAGCTCTAGTGCGCGCCAAGCAGTATCTGCCGAACCCGGTCACGCGCTTTTGCACCATCGAACTCAAGATCAGGCCCATCGCCAGACTTGCCAAGGCGCTCGGCCATCCCGGCACGATGGACGACCTCGAACGCGGCGCCATCGTCGGCATCCGGGTCGACGAGCCTCGGCGGATCATCAAGATCGGAGACCGCAAGCGGATGCCGCTGGTCGCCGCTGGCGTTGATGTGCGCGAGGTCGGCGCCTTCTGGCAGGCGCAGCCCTTCGACCTGCAGTTGCCCAACATCAACGGACGCACGCTGCATGGCAACTGCGACCTGTGCTTCCTGAAACCCACCGGGCAGGTCCTTTCACTGATCAAGGAGAAGCCGGCGCGCGCGATCTGGTGGGCACACATCGAGGACGAGGTTGGCGCCTTCGCCAGTCGCAAGTTCGTGTCGACTTCGAGGTTTAGATCCGACCGACCCAGCTATGCGCAGATGCTCGCATTCGCTGGCGATCAACGCGATATGTTCGACCCCGACGAAGAAGCCATCCCGTGCTTCTGTGGAGACTGACTCCATGTCGCTGCGCCTTCTGAAGCCGACCATGCCCGGGCTGCGCTCCAGCCTGCCCATGCTCCAGCACCAAGCGCCAGCGCAGATCGTCGAGCGCCTGCGTGGCAAGGGCCTGCTGCTGATGCGCAAGCGCCTGCTGGCGCGCAGTGGCTCCCTGTGCGAGTGCCCCGACTGCAAGGCCGGCTATCCGCTGAAGCTCACGTGGGCCACGATGGAGGCCGACCACGTGGTCCCCCTCTACCAAGGTGGGGACAACTCCATCACCAACTTCAGGGCACTGCACACCACGTGCCACGCCCGTATCACAGCGCAGCAGGCCGAGGAGCGCCGCCTCACTGGCCGGGTATGGAGTGACGACCTATGACGTGCGTCCTGCGCCCACCCTGCGCTGGCCTCTTCGAGTACCCGGGCCAAGGCGGGTGCGTCGTCGGCCTGACCCAAGCCAAGGGCAAGCCCATGCCTGATGAATACAAACGAATCGTGTTCATGCGATCTCTATTGGGGAATCCACGCTTCGATGTGGGGCGAGGGACGCCCCGAGGGGGGGCGCTAAAAATCGCTCCAGCCGAGGCCGGTCCAACCTAGCCCTGCCCGCTCCAACGGAAAA
>Ga0137409_10000350_pt1 | contig 50193 bp, 47 predicted proteins | sample CZODoug1_16funga_FD_122059 | JGI IMG/M metagenome (GOLD analysis project Ga0137409, IMG submission 122059) | Vadose zone soil fungal communities from Angelo Coast Range Reserve, California, USA - CZODoug1_16fungal (Hybrid Assembly) | ecosystem: Environmental > Terrestrial > Soil > Vadose zone...
ACGCCGCGCGAGCGCAAGATTCTCTATCTCTACTACGGACTCGAAGAGGGCAGCGAGGCGATGACGCTCGAGAAGATCGGGGCGCTGATGGGCGTTACGCGCGAGCGCATCCGCCAAATTAGAGAACGGGCATTCGAGAAACTCAGAGAATCGCCCGATGGGAAGGCACTCAAGGGATTTTGGAGAGCGGCGTAGGGCAGGCAAAGGCTAGGCAACAGACGCAGCGGCGGGCCATAGTCCAGAGGGGTCGGGACAACACGATTGTCCCGACCCCTCTTGCCTGTTTACCGCGGTGCGTCTGTACATCTAGTATATAGCATGTCCGCGCCTTCTCACCTCGCCCGGGATCTTGCCGCCATCGTCGGCGAGCGGCACGTCCGCGAAGCACGTGCTGAACGGGTGACGTACGCGATGGATGGTCTCCCCACTCATCGCCGCGTTCCCGATCTCGTCGTGCTCCCCGGTACTCGCGAAGAATTGATCGCCGTCGTTCGCCTCCTTGCCGCGCACGACGTGCCGTTCGTGCCGCGCGGCGCCGGCACCGGTCTCTCGGGCGGCGCCCTCGCCGACGAAGGAACTGTGCTGCTCGTGTTGACCCGACTCAATCGAATTCTGCGCGTCGACCACGATAATCGACTCGCCGTCGTCGAACCGGGCGTCGTCAACGCGAAGCTCGGCGCGGCGGCCCGGCCGCATGGCCTGCAGTACGCTCCCGATCCCTCGAGCCAGAGCGCGTGCACGATCGGCGGCAACGTCGCCGAAAACGCCGGTGGGCCGCATTGCCTGAAGTACGGCGTCACCGCCAATCACGTGCTGGCGCTCGAGCTGCTGCTGGCGGACGGTTCGCTCGTGGACGTCGGCAGCCCGGGCGGCGAGTCCTGGGGGCCGGACCTGGTCGGATTGTTCGTGGGGTCGGAAGGAACCTTCGGCATCGCGACGCGCATCACCGTCCGGCTCACGCCGCTGCCGCGCGCGGTCAGAACGCTGCTGGCCGACTTTAACAGCCTGCGCACCGCGGGGGAAGCGGTGTCAGCCATCATCGCCGCCGGGATCGTGCCGGCGGCGCTCGAGATGATGGATCAGTCGTGCATCCGCGCGGTGGAGGACTCGGTGTACGCCGCCGGCTATCCGCGCGACGCCGCCGCCATCCTGCTCGCCGAGATCGATGGCCGCAATGTCGACGCCGTGGTCGCGGAGACGGAAATGGTCACCGATCTGCTGCGGAAATCAGGGGCGCGATCTGTGCGATCTGCGGCCAGCGAGGCGGAGCGCGAGCGGCTGTGGCAAGGACGCAAGAAAGCGTTCGGCGCGATGGGCCGGCTGTCCCGCGATCTCGTGGTGCAGGACGCCGTCGTTCCCCGCTCCGCGCTGCCGCAGGTCCTGGAAACGATCTGCGCGATAGCCCAGCGCTACGAACTCGTGGTCAGCAACGTCTTCCATGCCGGCGACGGCAACCTGCATCCCAACATCTCGTTCGACGCGACCGATCCCGCGCTCAAAGAGCGCGTCGAAACCGCGAGCGCCGAGATCATGGCCACGTGCATCGCGGCGGGCGGGACGATCACCGGCGAGCATGGCGTGGGAATCGACAAGCTGCGCTACATGCCGTTGATCTTCGATGCGGAATCGCTCGGGGCGATGCACGCCGTGCGGAAGGTCTTTGATCCCGATGAGCGCGTGAATCCGGGGAAGGTTGTTCCGGTACACGCGTGTAGAGAGTGGGCTTCGGCTAAGCAGCTGCTGGCGAGGGCATCATGACGATCCTCGAAAAAGTCACCGCCCTGCTCGGCGAAGGAGCCGTCCTCGAGCCCAGCACCGATCGCGTTCCTCGCATCGCCCCGGGCTCACCGGATGCCGTGGCACTGCTGCTCGGCACGGCGCACCAGGAGGGCTGGCGCGTGCGAATCGAGGGCGCCGGTACCTGGCTGCAGAGCGACGCGCCCGCCGATCTCGCGCTCACGACCCGCCGCCTCGACCGGGTCCCCGCCATCGAGCCGCCCGACCTCACGGCCACCGCCGAGGCGGGCATTGGGCTCGACCAACTGCGCCAGCAGCTGGCCGATCGCGGCGCCTGGCTCGCGATCGATCCGCCCGGCCTCGCCGGGCGCACGCTCGGCTCCGTCGTCGCGACGGCGACAGCCGGGCCGCTGCGGCACGGCTTCGGCCCCATCAAGGACCATCTGCTCGGCGTCACGTTCGTCACCGGCGACGGCCGCATGGTCCAGAGCGGCGGGCGCGTCATGAAAAACGTCGCCGGCTACGACCTCACGCGGCTGCAGGCGGGCGGCTTCGGCGCATTCGGCGTGATCGTCCTGGTGCATCTGCGGCTGCGCACGCTGCCGCGCGCCGACGTCACGTACGTACTGGAGGGCGCGCGTGAGGACCTGACGCAAGTCGGCGAGGACATCGCTGCGGCAGGATTGACTCCCGCAGCGCTGGAGCTCGTCTCGCCCGCCCTCGCCCGGCGCGAGCGCTGGGTCCTCGCGGTGCGCCTGGCTGGATCTCCGGCATTGGTGGCGGCGGACGAAACGGGGCTTGGCGCCGCGAGCGGTGGCGGCCGATTTGCGTCGCTGCGCGCCGAAGAGGCGCACGGTTTTTGGATGCGCCTGGCGGAAGGATTCTCGGTCCGGCCCGTGACGTTCCGGATCGGCGGCGTGCCGGCCGCAAGCGACGAGCTGCTCGATCTGCTGCAGCACCAGCTCGGCGACGAGTGGATTTCCGCATCACCCGCGGCGGGCGCGATCCGCTGGACCGGCGAGGCGAGCATCGATCGCTTGCAGCGGCTGCGCCGCACGCTCGCCGGGCTCGAGGTGCCGCTCACACTCGAGCGCGCACCCTGGGCGCTGCGTGGCGCCGTCGGTCACTTCGGGGCGTATCGCGAGGGCGTGGGCCCGCTCGTCACCGGCCTGCGCCGCACGTTCGACCCCGGAGGCGCGCTCGTCGTCGCCACAGAAGGCTCATGACGGAGGGAGGACGGGGAGGCTTCGAAGGGCTGGACGCGTGCGTGCACTGCGGGTTCTGTCTTCAAGCTTGTCCGACGTTTCTTGCCACCGGCGATGAATCCGACTCACCCCGCGGCCGCATCGAGCTGATGCGGGGGCTGGAGCGCGGCGACATCGCCGTGACCGACCCCGCGCTCGTCTACCACCTCGACCGTTGTCTCGGCTGCCGCGGCTGTGAACCCGTCTGTCCATCGGGCGTGCAGTACGGCCACGGGCTCGAAGCCGCGCGGTCGCGCATCACCGCCGCAGTGGGCACGCCGCCTCTCGCGCGACTCGCGCTGTGGGCGCTGACGACGCCTGGAATCAGCTCCGTCGTGTACTGGTTCGCCCGCGTGTTGCGAGCGACGGGACTCCCTCGACTGCTCGCCGGCTGGGGACGGTTCAGGTTTGCGATGGGGATGTTATCTGCAACGCGGGCGGTTAAGCGGTTCGGCGGTTCGGCGGTTAGAAACCGCAGCATTCGAACCGCCCAACCGCCCAACCGCCCAACCGCCCTGCTCTTTCGCGGCTGCGTCATGCAAGGCCTCTTCTCCCACGTCCACGACGCCACCGTGCGCACGTTGAGCGTGAACGGCTATGATGTTCGCGACGTCCCTGGCCAGGTTTGCTGCGGCGCCTTGCACGCGCATGCGGGATTGCCGGACGAAGCGCGCGCGTTGGCACGAGCGAACGTCGACGCGTTCGGTGACGGTGATGAGCCGATCGTCGTGAACAGCGCGGGATGCGGAGCGCTCATGAAGGAGTACGGGCGTCTGCTGCACGATCTGAAAGCGGAACGCTTCGCAGCTCGCGTGAGGGACGTGACGGAGCTGTTCGCACCCTCCCCTGTTCCCGGCGCGCCGCTCGACGTGCACGTCGCGTACGATCCGCCCTGTCACCTGCTGCACGCGCAACGCGTCGCGGTGCCGCCGCTCAACCTGTTCGCCGCAATTCCCCTGCTCGAGCTCGTGAGCGTGCCGGGCGCCGCCGAGTGCTGCGGCAGCGCCGGGCTGTTCACGCTGCTCGAGCCCGAGATGTCGCGCGCGGTCCTTGCGGCCAAGCTCGAGCGGCTGCGCGAGGCGGCGCCCCAGGTCGTGGCGACGGGCAATCCCGGTTGTCTCATGCAGCTCGGTGCCGGTCTCGCCGCCGCCGGCATCCACGCCCACGCCCGCCATCCGGTAGAACTGCTCGACGATTCCTATCGTGCCGCCGGACGCTACGAATGACGGGAGGCGCGCGGCGCGTGACCACACCGGACGGCGTGGATCTGGCGCTGCACCGCCTGCGCGCGTTCCGCGACGGCCGCCCGGCGGTGCTGTTAGTGCACGGCGCATTCACGAACCACCGTTTTTGGCTGCACGCGGAGGATGGGAACAGTGCGGGAGGGATGGCCCATTTTCTCGGCGCGGCGGGACTTGACGTATGGCTCGCCGACATGCGCCATCATGGCGAGAGCGCGCGCGAACCCCGGCGCGGGGCGTGGACGTTCGAGGACTGGGTACTCCACGACACACCGACGCTGGTCGCGCGCGTACGCGAGGAGACGGACGGCGCGCCGCTCGCCTGGATCGGCCATTCCGCCGGCGGCGCCGCCGGGCTGTGCTGGCTCGCACGGGTTGCGGCCGCCGCCCCGCTGCGTGCCATCGTCACGCTGGGAACGCCCGGCCCCCGACGCCTCGGCCTGGTACGGCGGACCCTCGCCGCGACCACGATCGCCCTGTCGCGCGTCATGGGGCGATTCCCGGCCCGCGCCCTGCGCTTCGGCAATGAAGACGAGGCCGCGGAGATCATTGCGGAATGGATGGAGTGGAATGTGCGCGGCCAATGGCTGGGCATGGACGGCTTCGACTACTTTGCCGGACTGACGGCGCTGAGCGTCCCGTACCTCGGCGTGGCGGGGGGCGCGGACCGCATCTTCGCGCCTCCGGCGGCGTGCCGGCAGGTCGTCGAGCGCGTGGGCGCCGCCCGGAAGACGCTGCAGATCGAACCAGACCTGTCGCATCGCGGTTTGGTGTTGAGCGAGGAGGCGCGGATTTCCTGTTGGCCGAACATCGTGGCGTGGCTGAAGGAGACGCTGTGACGGAAGCGGTGCTGTTCGATTTCAATGGCGTGCTGGTGGACGATGAGCCACAACATTGTCTGGCGCTGCAGCGCGTGCTGGCCGAGGAAGGCATTACTCTGACGCGCGAGGAGTACTACGCGTCGTACCTCGGTTTTGACGATCGCACCGGATTTGTCGAGGCCTACCGGCGCGCGCAGCGGACGCTGACGACGGAGTTGATCACGTATTTCGTGGAGAAGAAGTCGGCGCTGTACCTCGAGCTCGTCGAGTCGTCCTTACGGATGGTCGCGGGCGCACCGGAATTCGTCCATGACGCCGGCAAGCGCTTTCGTCTGGGAATCGTCTCGGGCGCGCTCAGAAGCGAGATCGACGCCGTGCTGCGCCGGACGAAGCTCGCCGGTCAATTCGAGATCATCGTCGCCGCCGGCGACGTGCCCCGCTGCAAGCCCGATCCCGCCGCCTACCTCGCCGCGTACAGCGCGTTCAACAAGCGGCAACCGCTTGCGGTCGACGGCTGCGTAGTGATCGAGGACTCGCTGCCCGGACTCGCAGCGGCGCGCGCCGCGGGGATGTCGTGCGTGATGCTGACGACCAGTCATCCCGCCCCTGCGCTCGAGGGACGTGGCGCGGCAAGGGTATGGGAGTCGCTCGCGGGTCACTCAGCCGCGGAGCTGGCCGACCTGTGAGCGACGTCTACCCGACTGTCCCGCCCGCCACCGTCACCCGCCTCGAGCCTGATGCGGTGCCGGCGGAGGTCGTCGATCAATTGCGCGCCGGTGCGATCGTCGCGCGCGCCGACGTCGCGGTCATCGACCTGACCGGGCCCGGCACGGGCGCCATCACCTGCTTTCAGGGCTTGCTCACCAACGACATCGAGAAGCCGGGCGACGGGGCGTTCGTGTACGGCGCGCTGCTCACGCCCAAGGGGATGATGCTCGTGGACGGCTGGGCCGCGCGCCTCGGATCGCGCGTCCGGTACACGGTGCCTGCCGAGGGGCGCGAGCGAGCGCTCCAGATCCTGCAGCGCTCCGTGCCGCCGCGGCTGGCACGCGCCTCCGATCACACCGAGGACACTGCCGTACTGCGAGTGGCGGGAGCGCACGCCGTGGCGGTCCTGGGCGCCGCCGCCGTCGCAGTTCCGCACGGACTCAACCATGTGATGGAAAGCTCGGCCGGCGAAGTGCCCATCGAGGTGGCGCGCAGCGACGACCTGGCCCCCTTTGTCTTTCAGATCACGCTGGCCGCCGACCGCGTCGCATCCATCCAACGGCGCTTAATCGACGCCGGCGCCCACGCCGCTACCCCGGACGCGCTGGAGCTGGCGCGGATTCTGGCGGGATGGCCGCGACTCGCCTCGGAAGTCGATGAAAAGACGATTCCGCAGGAAGTACGGCTGGATGAGATCGGCGGCGTCTCCTACACGAAGGGCTGTTATACGGGCCAGGAGACGGTGAGCCGCCTGCACTTCCGCGGTCACGCCAACCGCCAGCTGCGCGGCCTGCTGTTCGAAGCCGATCCGCCCGCGGCGCCGGCGAGCGGGTGGAGCGCCGTCACCCACGACGAGCACGACGTCGGCCGCGTCACCAGCATCGCGTGGCTCCCGGACGGTGGCGGATCGGTACTGGGCCGCTGGATCGGTCTCGCGATGTTGCGGCGCGAAGTCCCCATCGGCGCCACGGTACGTGCCGCCGGCCGCGAAGCGCGGGTCGTCGGCTTGCCGTTCGACGCGCCGCACGTCGCTCCGGCGTGACCCCCCCGACCACCCCGGCCCCGGTTCTCGTCACCGGCGCGGGCGGGCTTGTTGGTACTCACGTCATCGAGGCGCTGCGTGCCCGCGGCGAGAGACCTCGCGCGCTCATTCGGGAGCACTCGCGCGCCACGGCCCTGGCCCTCGGCGCAGAACCGGTCGTTGGAGACGTCACCGACGCGCTCACGTGGCAGCGCGCCGCGAACGGCGTGCGGGCGATCGTGCACGCCGCCGCGCTCGTCGCATCGCACGACTCATTCGACGAATTCGCCCGCGTCAACGTCGGCGGCACACGCCTGGCGATCGATGCGGCGCGCCGGACCGGCGCGCGTCTCATTCATGTCTCCACGGTCGCAGCGTATGGCCGCGCGGCGGTGTATGCGGCCGGGGAGCGCGGCGTGACCGAGGACTACCCCTTCCAGCCGCTTCCCGCGTCCGACTTCTACGCGCGCAGCAAGCGCGCCGCCGAGCAACTGGTGCGGGATGAGGCCGACCGCGGCGGACTCTCGGCGATCGCGATCCGGCCGAACGTGATCTATGGCGAGCGTGATGTGCTGTTCACCCGGCGTCTGATCGCCAATCTCAAACGTGGGTTCCTGCCGCAGATCGGTCCGGGGACGAATCATCTGTCGTGCGTATACGCCGGCAACGTCGCGTCGGCGATCGTGGCCGCGCTCGACGCGCCGGCGCAGCCGGGATTTCGGGCGTACAACGTCACGTGCGACGCGCCGCCGCTCCTCACGCAGCGCGAGTTCTTCGCGGCATTCGCCGAGTCGTTGGGACTGCGGCCGCTGCGTGTTGCGGTGCCCGTTGCGGTGATCCGCGTCGGCGTGCGCGCCTGGAGCGTCTTGATGCGCGTGTTGATGCCCGGTCGCTACACCGCGCTGGGGAATTCGGCGATGTCGTTCATCCTGGGAGAGAATCCGTATTCGGTCGACCGCATCCGGCGCGAGCTGGGGTGGGAGCCGCCATTCGACACGCGCACGGCGATCGCGCGGGCGACCGCGGAAAACAAAAGCCCGGGCGGCGCCCGGGCTTGATACCTGCACGCACTACCGCGTCGCTACGGGCGGCGCGTCGGTCGGGCTGGCGCCGGTCGGGCTGGCGCCGGATGGGCTGGCGCCGGATGGGCTTTCGCCGTGTCGACCATGTGATGCGACGTGTCAGCGGGCGCCATCTTCATCGAGTCAGCCATTTTCATCGAGTCGGCACGCGCGCTGTCCGCGGCCATTCCGCGGTCTGCGGCTTTCTTGCACGCGCCTGCGGCCATGACGACGAACGCCACAGCCAATGCGATCCGCTTCATGCGAGCTCCTGTTGAGGTACAGGGGTCGGGGGTCGGGGGTCGGGAAGACGGCGAAACGTACATGGCGGACCTGCACAGTCAAGCTGCGCTAAGTTATAGCAATCATGCACCGTTTTGATCGCCGCACTTTCCTCGCGTGGCTTGCAACTCTGCCGGTTCTGCGCCGTGTGCAGCACGGCTCGACGCAGCAACCGTTCATCGAAGTGCGTCCCACGGCGCTGTTTCAACAACCCGACGGCCGCAAGAATCTCGTCCGCATCACGGTCTCGGGACTGAGCGCGCCCGCGGCACGCGCGCGAGTGACGGATCGCCGTGGTGCGCTGGTCGGCACGGCCGGGCTGCTGCCGGCCGCGGACGGCGTCGCGCTGAGCGGCGAGGTCTGGGTGCCGCTCTCCGAGCCGTCCGATTTTCAGGTGGACGTCGAAGTCGGCAAGGACCGCGCGGCCCGCCGCCGGCTGCGGCTCACGCCGCCGAAACGGTGGACGCTCTACTGGCTGTCGTCGATTCACACCGACGTCGGCTACACCGACCTCCAGGAGAACGCGCTCGAGGTCCATCGCAAGAATCTCGATGCGGCCGTCGCCTGGGCGACGGCGCATCGAGACTTTCACTTCACGGCGGAATGCGCGCTGCAAGTGTTGTCGTACGTGGAGAACCGCTCGCCCGCCGCGGCTGACGCGCTGCTCCAGGCGATCCGCGACGGCAAGGTCGGGTGGCAGGCGCTGTTCGCGAACATGCTCACCGGCTTGCTCGACCACGAAACCTTCGCGCGACTGGTGTGGCCGGCAGGAAAGCTCGCCCGCGAGCGCGGCCTGACCTTCCTCTCGGCCCAAATCACCGACGTTCCGGGCCAGACGCTGACGTTTCCGACGCTGCTCGCCGCGAGCGGCGTGAAGTATCTCGCGAGCGGGCCCAACCCCGAGCGCGCCGTGCCGCTCCTGCCGCCGAGTGGCGGCAGCGAGGGCACCGCCTATCCGCAGCTCTACTACTGGGAAGGCCCCGACGGCAGCCGGGTGCTGCATTGGCGCGCGCACCACTATGGCGACGGCACCCGCTTTGGCTTTGACGTCGGCCCGGACGAAATGGGCCACCGATTGTCGAGCTGGCTGCTCGATCAGCCGGCATTCCTGGCCCAGAACTGGCCGTACGACACCGCGCTGCTGTACGGGGCGGACTGGCAGGACAACGCCCTTCTGAAAGAAGCGCTCGTCGCCAACGTCCAGGAATTCGGCCGCCGCTTCACGTGGCCGCGGATCGTGACGGGCCGGTCTGAGGATTTCTTCCGCGACGTCGAGCGCCGCTTCGGATCCAAGATTCCCGTCAAGCGGGGCGACACGGGGCTTTATTGGGAAGACGGTGCTGCATCGACGGCGGCGGAGCTCGCGTCATTCCGGTGGGCGCAGCTCGCGGCACGCGCCGCAGAGATCGTGACACTGTGGAATGCTCGTCTTGGCGTTCAAGACGCTGACGGCGAGTCCCGTGCCGCTGTGTGGCGCGACCTGCTGCTCTTTGGCGAGCACACCTGGGGCGCCGCCGAGAGCGTATCGGCGCCCACGTCTCGCCAGACGGTCGCGCAGTGGGCATACAAGAAGCGCTTCATCGACGCCGGCGCGGCGGCAGCGCGCGATGAGCTGGCCGACGGACTGCTGCGGCTCGGCCGCGCCACGCGGGCCGGTCGCGGCCGGCTGGTCTTCAATGCAGGGCCCTGGGAGCGCACCGACGTCGCGCGTGTTGCGGCGGGCTCGGGGAAGGCGCTGGCCTACGATGGACGCGAGCTGCCCGCAGTGGATCTCCCGGATGGCGATGCGTTGGTCCTGTTCCGCGACGTACCGCCGCTCGGCTACCTCGCTCTGAGCGAATCCGATCGCGACGCGCGACCGCCGGCTGCGGACGGCGAGGCGCTCGACGCCAAGGCGGGAGGATTCACGGTCCAGATCGACCAGGCGACTGGCGCGATCCGCTCGCTCACCGGTCCCGACGGCAAGGAGCGCGTGAAGCCGTCGGATTGGTCCGGCGTGAATCAGCTGGTCTACGCTCGCGGCGGCGAGCACAGCGCCCTGTGGACCTCGGGCAATCGCGACGACCTCAAGAATCCTCCGCAGCTCGAGCTGACGCAGGCAAAGCTCGCCAGCTGCCACCGCGAGAAACTGCCCGGCATTGGCGTGCGGCTCGTCGTCGAGCGTACGCTCGCCGGCTTCCCTGCCATCACGTCGATCGTCACGCTGTATGACGAGCTGCCCTGGGTCGACATCGAGAACCGCATCGTCAAGACGGCGACGCTCGCGAAAGAAGCGCTCTACATCGCGTTCCCGTTTGCGTTCTTGAAGCCGGCCGTCGATGTCGAAGTGCCGCTGGGCCGCATGGGCGTCGAGCGCGATCAGCAGCCCGGCAGCTGCCGCGACTGGTTCTGTCACACGCACTGGGTGTGGATGCGCGAAGGCACCGAGGGTGTGTTGTGGAGCGGCCCGGATACGCCGCTGTTTACACTGAACGACCTGTTTCGCGGCGCCTGGCGCCGCAGCATCGTCCCCGACGGTACGCTGTTCGCCTACGCGATGAACAACTACTGGCACACCAACTACGCGGCGTCGCAGGGCGGTGCGGCGACGTTTCGGTTCAGGATTTCGCTGCTGGCCCCCGGCGACGCGGCGGAGCCGGTGCGCCGCGGATGGGCGGCGTGCGATCCCCTGTACGTCAGCCCGCCCTACACCAACGCCACGCCGGGCCCGTTGATCGTCAAGGACCGTGCGCTGTTCTACGCGGACAAGGGACTGATGATTGTCGGCGCCAAGGCGGCGGACGATGGCGACGGCGTCGTCGTCAAGCTGCTCGACGTCGCGGGGCAGCCACGCGCCGTCGGCCTGTGGCCCGCGGCGTATGCGTTCAAGCTCGCGCGCCGCACCAACTTCGTCGAACTGAACGGCGACGCGATTGCCGTCAGCGGCGATGGGCGAGCGTCCGTCGACCTCGCCGCCTGGGGCGTCGCGGCCGCCCGGCTCTTCACGCCCGCCGAGGCTTCCTGATAGAGTTTGCTCCGAAGGACGTTCCGCTAAAAGACGACGTCCGGACGCTCGGCACGCTGGTTGGCGACGTACTACGCGAGCAGTGTGGCGACGCCTTCTTCCAACTGGTGGAGCGCGTCCGGCACGCCGCGATCGCCGGGGCCGACGATGAGCTGCAGGCGCTTATGAAAGGCCTGCCGCCGCGGGATGCCGAGACATTGGTCCGCGCGTTTTCAACCTACTTCGAAGTCGTCAATCTCGCGGAGCGGATTCACCGCATCCGGCGTCGCCGCGACTACCTGCGGAGCGCGAGCGATCCCCAGGAAGGCAGTCTCCAGGCGACGGCCCTGCGGCTCGCTGCCGGCGGCGTCAGCGCACCTCAGGTCGCCGCACTGCTGCAACGGCTGCGGGTCGAGCCGGTGTTCACCGCGCATCCCACCGAGGCGACCCGGCGCACGCTGCTCGAAAAGGAGCAGGTGATCGGCCGGCTGCTCGTCGAGCGGCTCGACCCGTCGCGCACGCCCGACGAAGAGCGCACCGCACTGGCGCGGATTCGCGAGGAAATCACTGCGACGTGGCAGACCGATCCGCAGCCGTCGGCGCGCCCCTCCGTCATGGACGAGCTCGAGAACGTGCTGTTCTACCTGACGGACATCGTCTACCGCATCGTCCCGCCGTTCGCCGAGGAGCTCGAGCAGGCGGTGCACAAGGCGTACGACGTCGAGGTGCCCACCCGCCCGGTTTTGCGGTTTGGCTCCTGGGTCGGCGGGGACATGGACGGCAATCCCAACGTCGGCGCTGAGACGCTGCGCGCGGCGTTGGCGCGCCAACGGGAGCTGGCGCTCGAGCGCTATCGCCGCGAGGCGACCGAGCTGGCGCGGCGGCTGTCGCAATCGGGTGCACTCACGGGCGTGAGCGACGCCGTGCGTGAGCGGGTCGCGACCTATGGCGCCCAGTTTCCCCAGGCGCTGGCAGCGATTCCGGCGCGCTATCACGACATGCCGTACCGCGTGCTGTTTCGCCTCATCGCGGCGCGCCTGGAGGCGACGCGGCGCGATGCGCCGGGCGGGTACGCCCCCCCCGGCGCCGTCGAGCTCGAGCATGATCTGGGCCTGGTCATCGCGAGTCTGCGCGCGCACCGCGGCGAGCACGCGGGACTGTTCGGTGTGCAGCGGCTGCTGCGCCGGGTCGAGACGTTCGGCTTCCACGTGGCCACAGTCGACGTGCGACAACACTCCCACGTTCATCGCGCCGTGCTCGCGACGCTGCTCGGCGACCCGGATTGGAGCGCGCGCACCGCCGCCGACCGCCTGACGCGACTGCGCCGGGTGCTCGAGCGGGGAGAGAAGCCAACCGGATCGCCCGACGCCCAGGCGACACGAACGCTCGACGTGTTCAAGGCGATCGCCGACTGCCGTGCGCGCTTTGGGCCCGACGCCGGGGGACCCTACATCATCAGCATGACGCAGGGAGCGGACGACGTCCTCACCGTTCTGGCGCTGGCTCGTTGGGGCGGTCTCGCGGAATATGCGCACGTGCCGCTGGACGTGGCGCCGCTCTTCGAGACCGTCGCGGACCTGACGGCGGCACCCAACGTCATGCGTGAGTTGCTCGCCGAGCCGTACTACCGGGCACACCTCGCCGAGCGGGGCATGCAGCAGATGGTGATGATCGGATACTCCGACAGCAACAAGGACGCGGGGATCGGCGCATCGCGCTGGGCGCTGCACCGGGCGCAGGCGGTTCTCGTCGACGCGGTGGCCCGGTCGGGGATCGATCTCACCTTCTTTCACGGCCGCGGCGGCACCGTCAGCCGTGGCGGCGGCAAGATCACGAGCGCGATTCTCAGCGCGCCGGCGGGCTCGGTCCGGGGGCGGTTCCGGATGACCGAACAGGGCGAGGCCATCAATGCCAAGTACGGGCTGCGCGGCATCGCCATGCGCACGCTCGAGCAAACGGTGAGCGCGGTGGCGCTTGCGACCGCCCTGCCCCGCACGCCCGATCCGCGTGAGACCGAATGGAACGGCATCATGGACGGCATCGCGCGCGATAGCCGCGCGACCTACCGTGCGCTGGTTTACGACGATCCGCAATTCGTGCAGTACTTCCAGCTGGCGACGCCGATCGACGTCATCCAACGCATGGAAATCAGCAGCCGCCCCGCCTCGCGACCGAGCGGCGACCCGCACAACGAGATCGAGCAGTTGCGCGCGATTCCCTGGGTGTTCGCGTGGACGCAGAGCCGCCATCTACTGCCCGGCTGGTACGGCCTGGGCACGGCACTCGACCGGGCGGCCGAGCGCCACGGCACGGCGCTGGACGACATGATGCGTGACTGGCCGTTCCTGCGGGCGCTGATCGACGACGTGGAGATGGTGCTCGCCACGGCCGATCTCGGGATCGCGGTGCGCTACGCGCGTCTCGCCGGGAAACTGGGCGACCAGTACTTCCCGGTGATTCGGGCGGAGTTCGATCACACGGTGGCACAGGTGCTCGCCTTGAAGCACGAGCAGGCGCTGCTCGACTCCGACCCGGCGCTGCAGCGGTCGATTCTGTTACGCAATCCGTACGTAGACCCGATGAGCCTGCTGCAGGTCGATCTGCTGGAGCGGTGGCGTGCCGGGGGGCGGCCGGACGACGCAGTGTTCCGGGCGCTGCTCGCAAGCGTGCGCGGCATTGCGCAAGGGTTGCAGAGCACGGGCTGAGGGGTTTAACGTCGAGCCATGACTCAAGCGACGACACTGGGTGAGCTGCAGCAGACGGAGTGGGCCAGTCCCGCCCGCCGCCAGCGCACCGTCAAAGATGAAATGCGCGAGAATCTCATCTGCTTCCTCGAGAACGGCTCGCCGCTGTTTCCGGGGATCGTGGGCTACGAAGAGACGGTCCTGCCGCAGCTGGTCAATGCGATCCTCTCGCGCCACAACTTCATTCTCCTCGGACTGCGCGGGCAGGCAAAGAGCCGCATCCTGCGCCAGCTCGTCACGCTGCTCGACGAAGAGATCCCCATCATCGCGGGGAGCGAGGTCAATGACGACCCCTTCGAGCCGATTTCCAAGTACGGCCGCGAGCTGATCGCCGAGCGGGGCGACGGCACGCCGATCGCGTGGCTGTCGCGCGAGCTGCGCTTCGTCGAAAAGCTCGCGACGCCGGACGTGACCATCGCCGACATCATCGGCGACGTCGATCCGATCAAGGCGGCGCGCGGCGGGCATCTCCTGTCCGACGAGCTGACGATGCACTTCGGGCTGCTGCCGCGTGCCAACCGCGGCATCTTCGCGATCAACGAGCTGCCCGATCTCGCCGGCAAGATTCAGGTGGGCCTCTTCAACATCATGCAGGAAGGCGACGTCCAAATCAAAGGCTATCCCGTGCGGCTGAACCTGGACGTGGCCCTCGTGTTCACGGCCAATCCCGAGGACTACACGGCGCGCGGCAAGATCATCACGCCCCTCAAGGACCGCATCGGCTCCGAAATCACGACGCACTATCCACTCAGCGTCGAGCTGGGCACGGCGATCACGCAGCAGGAGGCGTGGGTCGACCGGAACGGCGGGAATCGCGCCATTCGCGTGCCCGATTTCATGGCTGAGCTGATCGAGCGGATCGCGTTCGAGGCGCGCGAGGATAAGCGCGTGGACCGCCGCAGCGGTGTGTCGCAGCGCCTACCGATCAGCGTGCTCGACAACGTGCTGTCGAACGCCGAGCGGCGCACGATCGCCACGAAGGAAAAGCACGTCGTACCGCGCATTTCCGACGTCTACGCCGCCCTCCCCGCGATCACTGGCAAGCTCGAGCTCGAGTACGAAGGTGAGCTGCAGGGGTCGGAGACGATCGCCAAGGACCTGATTCGGCGCGCCGCGGGCCGCACCTTCGAAGGCCGCGTGGGCGGCGCCAACGTGGACGACATCGTGCACTGGTTCGACGAAGGCGGCGCGCTCAAAGTCACGCCCGATGAGCGCTCGGAAGCGCTGCTCAAGGGCTTCACCGTCGTGCCCGGCCTGCTCGACTTGATCGACCAGGTCGGTCTCGCCGGCAAGAAGGATCCCGCCACGATGGTGTCGGCGTGCGAGCTGGTGCTGGAAGGGCTGGTGGCGGAGAAGCGGATCGCGCGCAGCGAAGAGCTCGGCTATGTGCGTGCGCGTTCTGAGCAAAAACCTCCATTCGGAAAAGGACCGACCGGGGGGCCGGGAGCAGGACCCAACCTCTTCACGTAAACCCCTTCACATTCGGGAGTCGCCATGGGCGAGCTAGTCTTTGGTCTCGTACTCCTCGCGGTCGCCTTCTTCCTCCGCCTCGGCGCGGCCACAGTCCGCAGCGAGAGCGCGGCCGGCCGCCCCATCAGTGGCACGCTGCGGATTCTCAGTTACGTCGCGCTCGTCGGCGGCGTGGTCACCCTCCTCGCATCGACGACGGTCGTCATCAATGCGGGCGAAGTCGGCGTGCGTCACGCGTTCGGCACCGTGGATCCGAAGCCGCTACTCCCCGGGATTCGGATCGTGACGCCGTGGTCATCGGTCGAGCATTTCACCACGCGTGAAGAGCAGTATCCGTTCACGGGGGACCAGGTCGAAGAGATCGCCGCCCTCTCCAGCGAACAGATGGGGATGACAGTGGACGCGGGCATTCGCTGGCAGATCGATCCTCAGCAAGCCCCCCGCATTTATACCGAGATCGGTACCGAGGACCAGATCCACAGCGCCGTTCGCAATGCGATCCGCAAGGGCGTGCGTGATGCCATGGTGCAATACTCGATCAACGACATCTCCAAGCGCACCAAGATCGCGAGCACCATGGAAGCGCTGGTGGACTCTGCGCTTGTCACGCAGCCGCGCGCCGGCGGGCCACCGTTCCGCATCGCGACCGTCACGGCGTTTTTCCTGCGCGATCTCCAGCCACCTGCGCAAGTCGTGCAGGCGATCAACAACAAGATCGCGCAGGAGCAACAGGTGGAGACGGAGCGGCACCGCGTCGAAGTCGCGCGGCTGCAGGCCGAGCAGCAGCGCCTGCTGAACACGACGCTCACGCCCGAGGCGCTCACGCGGCAGTATTTCGACGTGCTGCGCGAGCTGAAGTCGTCCAACAATCTCGTGATCCTGGTGCCGACGCAGGGCGGCATCCCGATGCTCAACATCGGAGACCTCCGACGCAATCTCCGCCAGCCCTGAGCGTCAAGCCGCTCGTCACGATCACGCGGCAGTACGCGTCCGGCGGATCGGAGATCGGGCGCCTGGTCGTCGACCGCCTGGGATGGACGCTGATCGACAATGAGTTCATCGATCAGGTGGCGCGCCTCGCCGGATTGCCGCGGGACGAGGTGGCCCGGCGTGAGGAGCGCGCACCGGGACTGCTCGAGCGGCTGGCACGCACGCTCGCCGTCGCCTCGCCGGAGATGTTCATCACCACCGGAGAGATGCCGATACCGGTCGAGACGGAGGAAGACACCCTCGTGACCATGACGGAGCGCGTGATCGCCGAGGCTGCCGCGGAAGGCCGGGTGGTGCTCGTCGGCCGCGGCGCGCAGGCGGTCCTCGCGACGCGACCCAATGCGCTGCACGTCTACGTCATCGCGTCAAAGCCGTTCCGCAAGAAAGTGGCGGTCGAGCGGCTGGGAGTGGACCCGGCAACCGTCGACAAGGTGCTCGACGAGACCGACCAACAGCGCGATGAGTATGTGAAGACACACTACGGCCGCGACCGGCAGGACCTCACGCAGTACGATCTTGTGTTGAACGCCGAGCGTTTGGGATTCGAAGGCGCGGCGGACGTGATTGTCGCAGAGGTCAGGCGTCGCGGATGGACGGAACCGTCCACCCGGCGATCGTGACGGCGATGGCCACGATCGCGCCCCCCGCGGCGATCGTCGCCGGCACGCCCACATGCTCCGCGACGATTCCGAACAGAAACGCCCCGAACGGCGCCATGCCGACGAAGACGAACGAGTAGAACCCCATGATGCGTCCCCGCAGGTGATCGGGCGCGGCCGTCTGCAGCAGCGTGTTCGAGATCGAGTTATTGACGATCATGGCGCAGCCGGCAAGGGCCAGCAGCACCATCGCGAGCGCGAGTGAGCGCGCAGCCGAAAACAGCACCAACAGCAGGCCGAACACGGTTCCCCCTGCCAGCATGAGCCGTCCCCGCGCGCGGATTCGTCCCGACGCCAGCGCGATTCCCAGCGCGCCGATCACCGCGCCGATCCCGATCGACGCCGTGAGCGCGCCGTAGCCCCCGGCGCCACGATGCAGCACGTCGCGCGCGAACACCGGCATCATCGCGATATAGGGGAAGCCAAACACGCTCAGGATCGCGGTCAGGATCATCAAGACGCGGGTGCGCCGCTCGGTCCTGAGGTAGGTGAGGACCTCACGGAATCCGGTCCACGTGGAGGCGGTCTTCTGGAGTGCGGGTTTGGGGGGCAGCCGCATCAGCAGCAGACCGGCGATCACCGCGATGTAGCTCAGCCCGTTCAGGAAATAGCACCACGCGATGCCGATCGCGCCGATCAGGAATCCGGCAAGGGCGGGGCCGATGACGCGCGCCGCGTTGAACACCGATGAGTTCAAGGCGATCGCGTTCATCAGGTCGTCCTTGCCGACCATCTCGACGATGAACGACTGGCGCATCGGGATGTCGAAACCGCTGGCGATGCCGAGCATCGTGGCGAGCACCAACACCTGCCATACCGCCACGACGTGCGTCGCGACGAGGGCCGCTACCGTGAACGCCTCGAGCATGAACGCGATCTGCATGAAGATGATCACCCGGCGCTTGTCCACTCGATCGGCGAGGACGCCCGCGTACAGGCTGAACAGCAGCACGCCGACCGAGCTGAGCGCCGCCGTCAACCCGACGTAGAAGGGCGAATTGGTGAGTGTGAGGATCAGCCACCCCTCGCCCACGTTCTGCATCCACGTGCCGACGAGGGAGATGCCCTGACCGACGAAGAAGAGGCGGAAGTTGCGGTGGGCGAGCGCCCCCAATCCGTACCGTCGCGCGGCTTCGGTCATTGCTCCAAAATTAAGGAGTTATGCAACTCCAGTGCTCCGCCTTTCTGTTCGACCTGGACGGCGTGCTCGTCGATTCCCGTGAGGTCGTCGAGCGCACCTGCCGCCGCTGGGCCGCCCGCCATCAGCTCGATCCTGAAAAAGTCCTGCGGATCGCGCACGGCCGCCGCACGCGCGACACGGTGAAAGCCGCGGCTCCGCACCTCGACCTGGCCCGGGAGGTGGCGTGGCTGGACAGCGCGGAGCTGGCGGACGTGGAAGGCCTCCACGAAGTGCCGGGCGTCCGCCAATTCCTGGCAACCCTGCCGGCCGGCAGCTGGGCCGTCGTCACATCCTGCGGACGGGAGCTGGCTACGCTGCGCCTGTCGTCCGTCGGACTCCCGATACCCGCGATCGTCGTCACCAGCGAGGACGTGTCCCAGGGAAAGCCGGCGCCCGACGGATACCAGCTCGGCGCGAAGCGTCTGGGTCACGATGCCGCAGCGTGCGTCGTGTTCGAGGACGCACCACCGGGCATCGCCGCAGGCCGCGCCGCCGGCGCCCGCGTGATCGCCCTGAGCACGACGCACCCCGGTGCGGATTTCACCGGTGCCGCAGCGATTATCCCGGATTTCACCGGCCTCCGCGTGCGCCGAAACCGGGATGCGTTCGTCGTTACAATCGAATGACGCTAGATTAGGGGTCGATGCGATCGACAACGTATAGCCGGTACGTCCCCGGTCTGCTCGAGACGCTCAATCTCCAGGCGCTGCTCGACCAGCTCGCCGATTTCCTGCTGCAATCGGGGTTCGCCGGCGGGCCCTACTCGCACCCCTTCTGGGGCGAATTCGGCGAAGAAGATCCCGACCGCTCGCTCGACGCCCTGCGCCAGGCGATTCTCCAGGCGCTGATGGACTCGGGCCAGCTCACCCCCGAGATGCTCGGCGCGCTGCGCGGCGACTCGACCGGCGACGCGCAAAAGGACGCTGAGCTGCAGAAACAGCTCGCCGATCTGCTCGATCAGATCGTCCAGAAGCTGATCGACGAGGGGTACCTCAACCTGCAACAGGCGCCGAAGATGCCCGGAGCGCAGCAGCCCGTGCTCGGCCCGGGCGGCATGGCGAAGGAAGCGGCGCAGCAGGTGCAGTTCAATCTCACCGACAAAGGCATCGACTTCCTCGGCTACCGCACGCTGAAGCATCTGTTGAGCAGCATCGGGAAATCGAGCTTCGGTGCCCACGAGACGGAGCATCTCGCGACCGGCGTCGAAGCCGAGGCGGCGAGCAAGCGTTACGAGTACGGCGACACGCTCAACCTCGACGTCAACGCGACGCTGTCGCACGCGCTGAAGCGCGAAGGCCTTGGCGTACCGATCAATCTCGAATACGACGACCTGATGGTGCACCAGGCCGAGTACCGCTCGTCATCGGCGACGGTGCTGATGCTCGACTGCTCGCACTCGATGATTCTGTACGGCGAGGATCGCTTCACGCCCGCCAAGAAGGTCGCGCTGGCGCTGACGCACCTGATTCGCACGCAGTTCCCGGGCGATACGCTGCGCGTCGTGCTGTTCCACGATACCGCCGAGGAAATTCCGATCGGCCAGCTGGCACATGCGCAGGTCGGCCCGTACCACACCAACACGACGGAAGGGCTGAAGCTCGCGCGCCGCATTCTGATGGGACAGCGCAAGGACATGCGCCAGATCATCATGATCACCGACGGCAAGCCATCCGCGCTCACCCAGCCGGACGGACGGATCTACGTGAATTCGATGGGCCTCGATCCGCACATCCTCCAGGCGACGTATCGCGAAGTCGCGCTGTGCCGCCGCAGCGGCATCCTGATCAACACCTTCATGCTGGCGCGCGACCGCAGCCTCGTCGAGTTCGTGAAGAAAGTGTCGGCGATCTGCCGCGGGAAGGCGTATTTCACGAACACGATGACGCTGGGGCAGTTCATTTTGATGGACTTCATGCGAAGGAAAACCCGGCGGGTGTCGTGACCGACACCGCCCATCAGACACGGGCGATTCTCGCCGCCTATCAGCAGGTCATGAGTGCCTCCTGGCCCGAGCTGCACCCGGAGATGGCCGGACGGGCCGCGAGTTGGGAGTCTGCAACGGCCGATGCGTTGAAGGACGAGCTGCGAGGCTACGTGCGCGTCGCATCGAAGCCCGACTGTGCCGTTCGCGTTTTCTGGAAGCTCACCCCCGATTACAAGTTCGGCGGCTGCAACGAGCATTTTGCGCGAGACGCCGGCATGTCCAGTACGGACCTGGTAGGCCGCGACGATTTCGACCGCAGCCTGCCATGGGTGTTCCAGGCGGCGAAGTACCGCGCTGACGACGAGGCCATCGTCGGTTCCGGTCACCCGAAGCTCAACATCATCGAGCGCCAGAAAGGCGCCTCGGGGGCGATCACCTGGGTGCGCGTCGGCAAGGCGCCGATTCGCGTCCCGACCGGAGTGATCGGGGTCCTCGGCATGTATGAGATACTCGACGCGGAGACAGGCCGGCGGCTGTTCGCCAAGCAGAGCGGGCGAGGTCGCTAAGCAAGCCGAGACTGGAACAGCAGAGCCCTTCCTCAGTATGATGCATTCCCAACCTCTGGATCGGCCTCATGCGCGTGCGCCGTCTGTTCTCCGCGTTGTGCCTCGTTGCCCTCGCCTGCTCCTCGGACGGGCTCGGCCCGGTCCCCCCAGGCTCCTTCGCCTCCGTAAGCAGCGGTTTTCTTTATACCTGTGCCATCGTGAGTGATTTGGACACCGGCTTCTGCTGGGGAGACAATGCCGTGGGTCAGGGCGGCAACGGCATGATGAGCACCATCGATTCGGTGCCCAAGGCCGTTTCCGGTTTGGTGCTATTCACGCACATCGATGCAGGCCAGGGCCATACCTGCGGGCTCGTGCCCGGGGGCGCCGCGTACTGTTGGGGTGTCAGTCAGGACGGCGCGTTGGGAAGCGACACGACGACAATGAGTGCCGTGCCGATTCCCGTGAGCGGCGGGCTCACATTCCAGGAGATCTCAGCGGGCTGGAACTCCACGTGTGCATTGACGAGGGCGGGGACAGCCTACTGTTGGGGCGCGAACGATTTCGGCCAGCTCGGCCGTGACGGCACGAGCTCGCAGACGCCCGTCGCGGTCTCAACCAGTCTGGTGTTCATGAAAATCGCGGTGGGACAGGACTATGCGTGCGCGATCGCGATCGGCGGCGACGCCTATTGCTGGGGCGACAACCAGTGGGGGAACCTGGGCACGCTCGACACGACCACGCACGCCGGCCCGAGACTCGTCGCGGGCGGCCTGCATTTCAAGGCGATCGATGCCGCCAGCTATCAAACGTGCGCGATCACGACGAGCGCCGCCGCCTACTGCTGGGGAGGTGGGCAATACGGTCTGCTGGGGAACGGATCGACCGACGATCATCCCACCCCGACACTCGTGAGCGGAAACCATCCCTTCAATTCGATCAGCCTGGGGACCAATCATTCCTGCGGGCTCGATGTCGACGGGCGACTGTTCTGTTGGGGCTCGAACGGCGCCAAGCAGCTCGCCGCTCTCACGACCGAGACGTGCAGGTTCGGCCCCCAACCCACGGACACGTGGCCCTGCTCGAGCACCCCAGTGGCAACGGCATCCGGTCACGTCTACCGCGCATTGAGCGCAGGTGCATTTCACACCTGCGCCGTCGAGTGGGGAGGCGGCGCATTTTGCTGGGGCGCCAACGATCGCGGACAAGTCGGCAATGGGCGCACGGGAAGTCCCGTCGCCGCCGTTACGCGCGTCCCTGACCCGCCGCCAGCACCTCCCGGCCCCTAGGCTTCCTCGTCGGTGGCGCGCAAGGCCGCCCGCTGCACCTCGTTGGCGTTCACCGCGGTGAGCGCCTCATTGTTCTGCTCGCCGGTGCGGATCCGTATAGATTGCACGCGTGAGCGAATTCGTCTTCGGCACCCATAACGCTGCCTTCGTCCAGGCGATGTACGAGGACTACCTGCGCGATCCTGCCTCCGTCGGCCAGGAGTGGCGAGAGCTGTTCGATAACGGGAAGCTGACGGAGCTGCCGATCATCCAGGGAGCAGGGAGCACGGAGCAGGCAGCAGTAAGCGCGACTGCCCCTCCTGCCCCCGCGCCTTCTGCTCTTCGCTCCCCGCTCCCCGCTCCCCCCGGCGCCGTTCCCATCACCGGCCCCGCCGCTCGGTTAGTAGCGAACATGACGGAGTCCCTTACCGTCCCGACCGCCACCTCGTTCCGGGACATCAGCGCCACCACCCTCGATGCCCGGCGTAAGGCGCTCAACGCCCAGCTCGCCGCCACCGGGGGGGGCGGCAAGAAGATCTCGTTCACGCACCTCATCGGGTATGCGATCGTCCAGGCCGCCAAGCGCTTCCCGGTGATGACCCACGCCTTCCAGGAAATCGACGGGAAGCCCCACCGCGTCGATCCGGGCGGCATCGGGCTCGGCCTCGCCGTCGACGTCGAGAAAAAAGACGGCAGCCACGCCCTGGTCGTCCCGGTGATCAAGCACGCGGAAACGATGGATTTCGCGGCCTTCCATGCCGCCTACGAGACGCTGGTCGAAAAGGCGCGCGCCAACCGCCTGATGCCCGACGACTTCGCCGGTGGGACGATGCAGCTCACCAATCCCGGCACCCTCGGCACCGTCGCCTCGGTCCCCCGCCTGATGAAGGGCCAGGGATCGATCATAGCGACGGGGACCATCCGCGACGTCGCGGGTGCCAAGATCATCACGATCACGAGCACCTACGACCATCGGATCATCCAAGGCGCGGAGTCGGGGATGTTTCTCCGTGCCCTCGACGCGCTGCTGCAGGGCGAGGACCGCTTTTATGAAGGAGTCGAGCAGAACCTGAAGGGAGCTCGGAGCACGGAGCAGAAAGCAGTACCCGTCCCCCCACCTACGCCTTCTGCTCCGAGCTCCGTGCTCCCTGCTCCAGGTTTGGGCGATCTGAACCATGTGGCTGCCGCATATGCCTTGGTTCGGGCTCATCGGAATTTTGGGCACCTTGCCGCACACCTCGACCCCCTCGGCTCGGAGCCGCCCGGCGATCCGTCGCTCGACATCGGCCGCCTCGGCCTCACGCCCGAGATCATGGCGCGGATTCCCGCCGAGGTGCTGCGCATCTATTGCCCCGGCCCGCCCAAGACACTGGCGGAGGCCCTGCCGGCGCTGCGCGCGACCTACTGCGGCACGATCGCCTATGAAGTCGAGCACATCGGCAGCCATCAGGAGCGTTTGTGGCTGCGCCAGGTGATCGAGTCGGGCGAGCATCGGCGTCCCCTTTCGCCCGAGGGAAAGAAGCAGCTGCTGGCCCGGCTCACGGCGGTGGAGTCGCTCGAGCGCTTCCTCCATAAGGCATATCTCGGCCAGAAGCGGTTTTCGATCGAAGGCCTCGACATGACCGTGCCGATGCTCGATTTCACGATCGAGCTCGCCGGCGCGCACGGCACGCGCAAGACGACCATCGGGATGGCACATCGCGGCCGGCTCAACGTGCTCGCCCATGTGGTGAACGTCCCCTACGACACGATCATCGCGGAGTTCGAGGGCGGCCACCGTGAGGAGACGGCCGAGTCTGAAGGATGGAACGCCGGGACCGGCGACGTGAAATACCATCACGGCGCCGAGGGCGTGTATCACACGACGACGGGCCAGGACGTCGCGGTCACGTTGTCGCCGAACCCCAGCCACCTCGAGTCCGTCAATCCGGTCGTGGAGGGCCGCGCCCGCGCGGATCAGACCGATCGCGCCACTCCGGACGCGCAGCACGACGTGAACATTTCGTTGCCCGTGCTGCTCCATGGTGACGCGGCGTTCGCGGGACAGGGCGTGGTGGCGGAGACCTTCAACCTCGCGCGGTTGAAAGGCTATACGACCGGCGGGACGATGCATCTGATCCTGAACAATCAGATCGGTTTCACGACCGATCCGCGCGAAGGCCGCTCGACGGACTACTCGAGCGACCTCGCCAAGGGGTTTGACGCGCCGATCATCCACGTCAACGCCGACGACGCCGAGGCGTGTCTCGCCGCCGTCCGGCTCGCGATGATGTATCGCGAGAAATTCCACGCCGACGTCGTCATCGACCTCGTGGGCTACCGCCGCTACGGTCACAACGAGGCCGACGAGCCTGCCTACACGCAGCCGATGATGTACGAGCGCATCAAGCAGACACCGTCGGTCCGGCAGAAATACGCGACGCAGCTGGCCGGCGAAGGCGTCGTGGAGGCCGCGCAGGTCGACGCCGACGCCGAAGCGGCCTACCAGCGGCTGGCGGCGATACAGCAGGCAGTGAAGTCGGGCAGTGCCCCAGGCGCTGAAGACACGCATCGCATCACGCGGCAGACGACGCCCGAGCCGGCGACCGCGGTCGCCGTGGATGTGCTGACCAAGCTGAACGGCGAGCTGCTCGCCGTACCGGACGGCTTCACGATCCATCCCAAGCTTCAGAAGCAGCTGGAGCGGCGTCGCGACGCGCTCAAAGGAGCCGACGGCGGGGGGGGCGGCATCGAATGGGCGCATGCCGAATCGCTCGCCTTCGCATCGTTGCTGGTCGAGGGGACGCCGATCCGCCTGACGGGCCAGGACACCGAGCGCGGCACATTCAGCCAGCGGCATCTCGTGCTGCACGACGTGAACACGGGCAAGCGCCACACGCCGATTCAGAACCTGCCCGAAGCACGCGTGCCATTCGAGCTCTACAACAGCCCGCTGTCAGAGTACGCGTGCCTGGGCTTCGAGTACGGATATGCCGTCGAAGCGCAGGAGGCGCTGGTGCTGTGGGAAGCGCAGTTCGGCGATTTCGCGAACGGCGCCGAAGTCATCATCGACCAGTTCCTGATCGCCGGCCTCGCGAAATGGGGCGAGACGTCGCGGCTCACACTGCTGCTGCCCCACGGCTACGAGGGCCAGGGGCCGGAACACTCGAGCGCCCGTCTGGAGCGCTTTCTTGCCCTCGGTGCCGAAGGCAACATTCGCGTCGCCAACTGCACGACGCCGGCGCAGTACTTCCATCTGCTGCGGCGTCAGGCGCGGCACACGGAGATCCGGCCGCTCGTCGTCATGACGCCCAAGAGCCTGTTGCGGCTGCCTGCGGCGACATCGCAGCGCGACGATCTCGTGCTGGGGAAGTTCCGCACGGTGCTGTGGGATCGCGACCGGACGTGGCCCGAGAAGGTGACGCGGCTGCTGCTGTGCAGCGGCAAGATCTATTACGACATCGTCGCCTCGCCGCGCCGCGCCCAGACGCCCCACGTGAAAATCGGGCGCGTGGAGCTGCTGTATCCCTTCCCCGGCTCGGAGATCGGCGAGTACGCGCGCCGCTACCCGAATCTCAAGGAAGTCCTGTGGGTGCAGGAAGAGCCGCGCAATATGGGCGCGCGCAAATTCGTGCTGCCGAAGATTCGGGATGCGCTGCCGCCGAACGTGACGTTGCTCGACGTCTCACGGCCCGAGCGCTCGAGTCCCGCCGAGGGATATCCCGCCGCGCACAAGGCGGAGCAGGAGCGGATCGTCGCCGCCGCATACGGAGAGCCGTAACATCCTTCACCCCGTTCTCCGCTACGTCGTATTGGGCTTGGTGGCGATCGCAGCGCTCGCAGCACTCGGCTCCTGGCTCGTCCGCACCCGGCGCGTCTCGCCATTCGGCGTGCTCGGCCGCACACTGCGCGCGATCACCGACCCGATCATGAAGCCTGTCGAGCGACGCCTGGTACGCATGGGTGGCAATCCGGTGCACGCCGGCGGCTGGCTCATCGTGATCACGGCGATTGGCGGCATCGTGCTGTTGTCGCTGGTCGGGTGGGTCGTGGCGACGTTTCAAACGGCCAATGCCGCGGCGAGCCGCGGTCCGAGCGCGACAGCGGGGCTGATCATCGACCTCCTCTACAAGATCCTCTTCGCCGCGCTGCTCGTGCGCGTGATCGCCGGTTGGTTCGGGATGTTCCGCTACTCGCGCTGGATCCGGCCGGCCTACACCCTCACCGATTGGATCGTCGCGCCGATCCGCCGGGTGGTGCCGCCGATCGGCTCCTTCGATCTGAGCCCGGTCGTCGCGATGTTCGCGCTCAGCCTGCTTCGCCAGATCTTCCACTCGGTCTTGGGGGCCTGATGAGACTGCTCAAGTCACTCGTCAGCTTCATCGTCGGCACGATCGCGGGCGCGATCGGCAGCAAACTCTTCGGCCCCTTCGGCGCGATACTCGGTTTTATCGCCGGAGGAGTGGCGGCGTGGTGGGTGGTGCAGAAGATCGGGATTTTCGAATAGCCGGCTAGCGCGCTTTGAACACCTTGAACAAGTAGTACAACGACGGAAACAGAACGACAGCACCGCCGAGCACGGCGATCAACGCCAGCTCGAGCGTGATTCGCGGGGCTGCGGCGCCGGCGATTGTCAGATCGGGCGGCAGCACGTAGGGATGCTGCGCCAGCCCCCACCCCAACAGGATCAGCGTCACCTCACCCGCCGCGGCGACCCGCGCCAGGCGATAGCGGCGCCGCCACAGGCTCCAGAACGCTCCAATCGCCGCGGCCGCCGTAAGCGCCACCACCCGGTCATTGACGGGCGGCGCTTGCGGGAATAAGGCCAAGCCGATCACCGCCATCGCAAAGACCGCCGCGCCCGCAGCAATCGCGCGGTGCCGGAAATCTTCCTGGAGCGCTGCATCGCGCGCCTCGAGCGTCAGATACACGGCCGCGAGGAATGCAAAACAGGCGAGTGCGAACAGGCCGACCGCGAATCCAAACGGCGTGAGCCAGGGGCCGATGTAGGCTTGGTAGAACGGCTCCCGGCTCCCCGCGCCCTGCGTCCCCACAGCACCCGACGCCACAGCTCCAACGCACATCCCGAGCAAGACGGGCGTGACCAGGCTCGCCGTCGCGAAGACTCGTCCTCCACCGCCCCCGTAGCTCTGAAACACAAATGCCGAGCCCCGCAGCACGATGCCGATGAGCATCAGCGTGAGAGGGATGTGCAGGCTGATTGCGATCGTCGCGAACGCCTTGGGGAAACAGGTGAACAGCAATACAATCGCGAGGATGAGCCAGACGTGATTCGCTTCCCAGACGGGACCGATGGCATGCGCGATGAGATCGCGCTGTTGCGTCCTGCGCGGGCCGGAGGCGAGCAGGTCCCACGCGCCGCCGCCAAAGTCGGCGCCGCCGAACAGCACGTACGCGGTCAACGCGACAAGGATGATGGCGGCAAGAACGTCGGGGAGGGCCAGCATCAAGCCGGGCTTCGGACGATTTGCCGGTACAGCAGCCGCCCGACGATGACGGCCAGCCCGCAGTAGAGCAGCGTGATCGCCGTGAACGGCACGATGAGTCCGGGCATCGGTGTGACCGCGTCGGCTGTCTTGAGCACACCAAAAATCACCCACGGCTGGCGGCCCAGCTCCGTCACCATCCAGCCTGCTTCGATCGCGATGAAGCCGCACGGTGCCGCGATGGCGACGGCCCTCAGGAAGCGGCGTCGCGTCGTGAGGTCGCGTTTGCGGACCGCCAGCCAGGCGGCCCACAGCCCGACCAGCGCCATGTAGCTGCCGAGCGCCACCATCACGTCGAACGACAGATGAACGAGCGGCACGTTGGGCCACTCGTCGCGCGGCACGGAATCGAGCCCCATCACCACGGCATGCGGATCGTGGAAGGCGAGCAGCGACAGCCCGTAGGGGATCTTGATGCCCGGACCCACGGTGAGCGGGGCGCCGGCGCGCGTCTCGTACAATGCTTCCATCGCCGCGAGCTTCACCGGCTGCCGCCGCGCCACATAGCGCGCCGCGAAGTCGCCCGTGATCGGTTGGAGCACCGCCGCCGGCGCTCCAACCAGCAGCCCGATCGCCAACGCGGCGCGATGGAACGCGCTGGTCCGATTCCTGAGCAGCAGAAACGCGTGAATACCCGCGACGCCAAGGCCCGTCGCGGCGTACGCCGCCAAAGTCATGTGCAGTGCTTGCGGCAACGCCGCAGGTGTGGCCATTGCGGCGAGCGGATCGATGTTCGTTAGTGCGCCGTTGGCGAGCGTGAATCCGACCGGCGTATTCATCCACGCGTTGGCGATGACGACGAAGATCCCCGAGGCCGCGCCGCTGATGGCGACCAGCACGCCGGCCAGCAGGTGCGCGGGCGGCGATACCTTGTCCCATCCGTACAAATAGACGCCGAGGAATATCGCCTCGGTGAAAAAGGCGAACCCCTCGAGCGAAAACGGCATGCCGATGATCGGGCCCGCCAGTTCCATGAAACGCGGCCACAACAGGCCCAGCTCGAACGACAGCACCGTCCCGGAGACGGCGCCGACCGCGAACAGAATCGCGGTGCCGCGGGCCCAGCGCTTGGCGAGATCGAGATAGACGGGATCGCGGGTCCGGAGCCAGCGGCGCTCGGCGAGGACCATGAGGACCGGCATCGCGATCCCGATGACGGCAAAGACGATGTGAAACGCGAGCGACACCGCCATCTGCGACCGGGCAGCGAGCAGATCTAAAGAATGATCAATGATCAATGATCAATGACCAATGGTCATTGGATATTGATCATTGGACATTGATCATTCGCATCCGCTCTTGGATGCGCGCCTCCATCTCGGGAAATGCGGAGCGCAGCTGCTCGAGCGTCACCCGGGCCGAGTCGGCCTTCCCGGCGGCAACATAGGCGTCGGCCTTCAGGAAGCCGACCCGGAGCCGCAGCCGGCGATCATCCGATCCAACGTTCACCTGGGCCAGCGCGGTCAGCGCCGCCCGGCCGTCGTTCCTGTCGCGCACCAGTGACTCGATCGCGAGCAGCCGCACGTTCGTGTCACTGGGGAATCGGTGCGCGAGCTCGGCAAACAGCTCCGCCGCGCGCGCCGAGTCGTGCCGCGCCCGCGCAGCTTGTGCCGCCTGATACAGCCCCGCGAGGTACAGCCGGCTGACGTCCGCGCTGTCGCCCGAGCGCGTCCCGATCCCACCCGCGTAGCTGTAGACGAGATCGCCACCGCGGTCGGCAGCTTTGAACAGCGCGGCCACGCCGAAGATGCCGACGACAGCAGAGCCCCACAACGCGATCCGAGCGCCGCGGGCGCTGCGTCGGGCAGCGATCAGCGCCGCAATTTCAAAGACCGCGACGAGCAGGAAGACGTTGCGCGCCCATTCGCCCGCCTCTTCGTGGTCAATGACCGCCTGACGCACCCCCGGGATCCGCTCCACCGGCCCGTGCGCATCGGTCCCCGAATGCACGGCGAGGAGCGCCGCAACCGCGCCGGCAAGGATCAGGGTCGCCGCCGCGGGCCCGGTAAAGGGCGCGCGGCCGGTGAGCCAGATCCAGCGAAAGATCACGCCGATGACGAGCAGCGCGATCGCGAAGTGGACGATGATCGGGTGATACGAACCGATATTTGGCATCTATAGAATGTCCAATGATCAATGAAGAATGTCCAATGACCGTTGGTCACTGGACATTGATCATTGGACGTTCGCGCGCCAACGCGCAGCTAGCGGGGTCGAATGGCGTCGCGCACGATGTCGTCGACGGCGAACTTGATGAACTCCGCGCGCTTGTCGCGCCGGCGCTGGCTTTCAGCGCGCACATCTGCGAGCCGTCGCTCGATATCGGCGATTTCGCGCGCGCGCAGTTGGTCTTCGAGATCGAAGTGTTGCGTGATCAGCACCTCGATCTGCTTGCGGATCGCCGGGCGGCTGGACTCGGACGCCGTGCGGTACGCTCGCTGCTGCGCGCGCGCGTTCGCCTCGAGCCCGAACATCTTGCCGACGAGCTGAGAGCGCGCGCTGTCGCGCTGGGCCAGCTTCTGGACCATGCCGAACTGCACGGTTAACTGCGCGACCTCGCCCCAATACTGGTCCGACCCGTCACTCAAGCTCTGCGGGACTCCTTCCACTATGACGAGGGGCTCTTTTATGATGAGTCCTGGCCGCATCGAATCGAGCGAGCTGACGAGATTTGGGGCGACGAGTATCAGAAATGCGCGAGCGGCAGCCTCAGCCTCGCGGGGCCGCTGTTGCATGATCTGCTGCACCTGCATCTGCATCGCCTGTGGATTCGGCATGTCCTGAGCGACGCCGGATGAGGCGGCCACCAAACCAAGCACACCTACGAATGCACTAATTCGGCAAGCCATAGGACCGCTCCCGTTCCAGTCGAGTGAGTTGCGCATCGATATCCAGCATCGCCTTACCGCCCGTCACATAGCCCGCCGTCGCCGACCACGTCGTCGTCGGATTCCAGCGCGGAGCCTCATCCTTGAAAGGCCCGGACTTCATGATCAGCACTCCGGTGAGCACCGCGGCAGCCGCGAGCGCGACGGCGGCCCACGCCGCGTACGCGCGGCGACGCCGCGGCAGCGCCGCGTCCAGTGCGACGCGCGCGTGCTCGAGGCCGGCGAACTGAGTTCGGCACTCAGGACACGTGGCCACGTGCGCCTCGACCTGAGCGGCAGCCGATTCGGGCAGCTCGCCGTACGCGAGGAGCAGCAGCTCGTCGTTCGTTGGATGGTTCATCGGTAATCCTCCAAAGCCGCACCGATCCGCGCGAGAGCGGCGCGCATTTGCGTCAGCACCGTGCCCAGCGGTCGTCCCAGCCGCTCGGCGATCTGTTGAAACGTGAGCCCAGTGTGGTGGCGCAGCTCGACCACCTCGCGCTGCGCGGGCGGCAGCGCGCTCACCGCACGCCGCACCGCGGCGCGCAACTCGCCCGCGAGCAGCCGGGCATCGGCGGGGGCAGCCGTGGCCGGCTCCTCCGCGTGCAACGTGATCGCCGCGCGCCGGCGCACCAGCTCGCGGCGCAGGTGATCGTTCCAGACGTTGGCCGCGATGCGAAACAGGTAGCCGCGCGCATTGCCGTTCAGGGTCAGCCGGGGGGCCGCGGTGACCAGCCGGGCGGCGACTTCCTGCAGAAGCTCCGCGGCCACATCGTCGTCACGGCAGCGCGCGCCGAGGAAGTTGCGCAAGGCCCGTTCATGCTCGGCGAGTAGTTGATCGGCCGCCATTTTGCCCATGGTTACCTAAGAGTACGTGCGAAGGGGGTTATTATTTTCCCTTGTGACTACCACCTTCCGATCCCTCCTGGATGACGGCCGCGTCCATGTCTTCGACGGGGCCATGGGTACCATGCTGTACGCCAAGGGCTTCTTCCTCAACGTCTGCTACGACGAGCTCAACCTCAAGCAGCCGCGGCTGGTGCAGGAAGTGCATGCGGAGTACGTGCGCGCGGGCGCCGAAATCCTCGAGACCAACACCTTCGGCGCGAATCCGCTGAAGCTGGGCAGCTACGGCCTGGCCGACGAGACGGAGAAGATCAACCGCACTGCCGCCGAGCTGGCGCGTGCCGCCGCGGCCGGCAAGGCGAGCGTCGTCGGCGCCATCGGGCCGCTCGGCATCCGCATCGAGCCGTTCGGCCCGACGTCGCAGGCCGAAGCCGAGGCGTTGTTCGCACGGCAGGTGCTGGGTCTGCTGGCCGGCGGGGTGGATGGCTTCATCCTCGAGACCTTCAGCGACATGGACGAAATGCATGCGGCGCTGCGCGCGGTACGCGCCGCGTCCGACCTGCCCGTCGCTTGTCAGATGACGGTCGGGACGGACGGGCTGACGTACTACGGCACCGATCCCGAGACCTTCACGAAGCAGCTCACCGCGTGGGGCGCCGACGTCATCGGCGTGAATTGCTCGGTGGGCCCCGCGGGCCTGCTCGAAGCCGTCGAAAAGATGGTCAAGGCGACCGACAAGCCGATCTCGGCGCAGCCCAACGCCGGTCTCCCCAAGGACGTGGGCGACCGCAAGATCTATCTCGCGTCGCCCGAGTACATGGCGAGCTACGCGCGCCGCATGATCGAGGCGGGCGCGCGCTTCGTCGGCGGCTGCTGCGGCTCGACGCCGGAACACATCAAGAAGATCCGCGACTATGTGGCGAGCGTCGTGCCGCGCCAGCCGAGCGTCGTCGTGTCGCGCGCGTCGGTGCAGGCGCCCGCGGGCGTGACGCCCGTGGCCCTGGCGCTGAAGTCGCGCTGGGGCAGCAAGCTCGCGCGCGGGGAGCTGGTGACGAGCGTCGAAATCGTCCCGCCCAAGGGCATAGACCCGGCGCCGATGCTGGAGCAATGTCGCGCATTGAAGAAAGCGGGCGTGGACGCGGTGAATGTGCCGGACGGCCCTCGCGCGCAGAGCCGCATGGGGGTGCTGCCCTCGGCGCTGCTGATCGAGCGCGAGGTCGGCATCGAGACCGTCATTCATTATTGTTGCCGCGACCGCAACCTGCTGGGGATGCTGTCCGACATCATCGGCGCGCACGCCGCGGGGCTGCGCAACATTCTCATCATCACCGGCGACCCGCCGAAGATGGGCCCCTACCCCGAGGCGACCGCGGTCTTCGACATCGACTCCATCGGCCTGACGAACCTCGTCTACCGGCTCAATCAGGGGCTCGATCCCGGCAACAACCCGCTCGGCGGCGCCACCAAGTGGGCGATTGGCGTCGGCGTGAACCCGGGCGCGGGCGACCTGGATCGCGAGCTGTCGCGGTTTGCGTGGAAGGTGGACGCCGGCGCGGAGTTCGCCGTGACACAGCCGGTGTTCGACGCGCGCCAGCTCGAGGCGTTTCTGAAGCGCGTGGAGCAGTTCAAGACGCCGATCGTCGCCGGGATCTGGCCGCTCATCTCGCTGCGCAACGCGGAGTTTCTTGCCAACGAGGTGCCCGGTGTTTCCGTGCCGGAGGAAGTGCTCCAGCGGATGCGGAAAGCGCAGGAGAATGGCAAGGAAGCCGCGCTCGCCGAGGGCGTGGCGATTGCGCGCGACATGTTCATCAAGGTCAAGCAGATGGTGCAAGGCGTGCAGGTGAGCGCGCCGTTCGGACGCGTCGAGGTCGCGCTGGAGGTGTTTCACCCCTGACCATTCCCCGTATATTCGTGGGCATGCGATGGACACGCTTGGCCGGCTTGGCCGCGATCAGCGCCCTCCTCGCCTGCGGAGGCGCGCAAGACATGCCGCGACCGCAGAGCGGACGGGCCCGATCAGCGACGGATTCAGCGTTCAGCGCGGATTCAGCGACGCTCGCCTCGATCCTGGCGCGCGACGCCTCGAATCGACAGGCCTCCCTGGCCCTACGGGCCGGCGACAGGTTCGCACCCTTCACAGGTCCCATCGACACCACCGCGAGCGCCTATTCGGGCGATCAGACTCCGACGACGGCTGCCCCCGTCGCAACCGCGCCCGGCGTTCACAGGCTGACCGCGGGAGAGGTGGTCGAGCACCTTCGCCGCAGCAAGGGGCGGGTGACCGTAGCGATTCTGTATGGCACACGCTGCCCGAGGACGAGGGCGATGTTTCCGACCTTCGTTGCGCTCGCCGCCCATTACCGCGGACAGCCTGTGCACATCGCGGCGTTCGCGTTGGACAACTATCCCGAAGATGTCGCCGACTTTTTGGCCGCGTACGGCGCACCGTTCGACTCGTTGTCCATCCGTGACGGAAAAGTGGGAGAGTTGAGCGGAGCCCTCGCGCCGCTGGGCTTCTTCGGCGGACCGGGAGCGGTCAACCCAGCGGTCGGTGTAACCATCACCATGCCGTACGTGGCGATCCTCGACCGCGAAGGCTACGTCCGCGCGGCGTGGCACGCGGCCACAAACGTCGCGGCCATCGATCAGGCGGTGCGCACCGAGCTTGCGCGGTAGCGGACGCCCGTAGCATCGCCCGATGCCCGAGCTTCCCGACATCACGATTTACCTCGAAGCGCTGGCGCCACGCATCGTCGGCCAGCCGCTCGAGCGCGCCCGTATCGTCAGTCCATCGTTGTTGCGCACAGTCGATCCACCACTCTCCGCCGCCGAGGGGCGCAAAGTTGTGGGACTGCGTCGCCTCGGAAAGCGGATCGTATGGGAGATGGAAGGCGACATCTTCCTCGTCTTCCACCTGATGATCGCGGGGCGCTTCAAGTGGCGGCCCGCGGGCACAAAGCCGCCCGCCAAAGTTGGCCTTGCTTCGTTCGACTTTCCGACCGGTACCCTGGTGCTCACCGAAGCAAGTCCCAAACACCGCGCCTCGCTGCACGTCGTCGCCGGCGAGGCGGGTCTCTTGGCGCACGACCGCGGTGGGCTCGACGTCCTCGCCGCCGATCTCCCGGCATTCAAGGCGAGACTACAGTCGGAGTCACACACGTTGAAGCGTGCGCTCACCGATCCGCGCCTGTTCGACGGCATCGGCAACGCGTACTCGGACGAGATTCTGCACGCCGCCAAGTTGTCGCCGTTCCAGCTCTCGACCAAACTATCGGATGAAGAGGCGGCTCGACTCCACGTCGCCACGCAACGCATTCTGAGAGAATGGATCGACCGCCTGCGCGAAGAAGCGGGCGGCGATTTCCCGGAGAAGGTCACGGCGTTCCGCAAGGAGATGGCCGTGCACGGCAAATACAAGGAGCCCTGCCCCGTCTGCGGCTCGCCCGTTCAGCGCATCCGCTACGCGGCCAACGAGGCGAACTACTGCGCGACCTGTCAGACAGGCGGCAGGGTCCTCGCCGATCGCTCGTTGTCGCGCCTGCTCAAGGCCGACTGGCCGCGCTCGCTCGAAGAGTGGGAGGCCAAGCTCGGCGGATGAGCATTCGACACGCGCTGGCTGCCGATGCCGAGGCGGTGGGACGCATTCACGTGGAGTCGTGGAACGTCGCCTACCGCGGCATCATGCCCGACGACGTCATTGCGAAGACCGATTTGGCATATCGAACCCGATTCTGGGTCGAGCGCATCGCGGACCACGAGTGGCCGGTCTTTGTGATCGAAGAAGACGGTGTGTGCCATGCCTTCTGTCAGATGATTCCGTCCAGAGATCCGGACGATGATCCCAAACGCGTCGGTCACATCACGTCGCTGCACGTGCTGCCGCAACTGCGGGGACGCGGCTACGGCCGCGTTCTCATGGACCACGTCCTTGCCGAATTCGGACGCCGCGGTTTCACGGACGTGACACTCTGGGTGCTCGAAGAGAACCGGAATGCCAGGCGCTTCTACGAGAAGTACGGCTTTCACCTCGACGGCGGCACGCGCAGATATCCGAAGACACAGGTGCCCGAAGTCCGATATCGAATTAGACTTCCCGACTCAATGCGCTCCGGCGCCTCCCCCGCCCCCACCTCCGCCTCCGGCGCCGTGACGTTCGCGGATCATTTCTCCGGCGTTTCGGCCGCCTACGCGGAGTTCCGGCCGCGCTATCCCGACGCGCTGTTCGAGTTTCTGGCGCGCGAGGCACCAGCGCGCGATGCGGCGTGGGACGCGGGGACCGGCTCCGGCCAGGCTGCCGCCGGTCTGGCCCGCCATTTCGGCCACGTAACCGCAACCGATGCGAGCCCGGCGCAGATCGAGTCGGCAGCGCCCCAGGCGAACGTCAGCTACCGCGTGGGACCGGCGGAGGTGAGTGGCCTGGACGACGCGTCGATCGACCTGGTGACCGCGGCGCAAGCGGTCCACTGGTTCGACCGCCCGCGGTTCTGGGCCGAGGCGCGGCGGGTGCTACGGCCGCGGGGGGTGATGGCAATCTGGAGCTATGGTCTGTTCGAGATCTCTCCACCGATCGACGCAATCACGCTTCGGTTCTACAGCGAGGTTGTGGGCCCGTACTGGCCGCCAGAACGGCGGCATGTCGAGGCACGTTACCAAACCATCGATTTTCCATTTGCGGAATTTGCGGCTCCGGCGTTCGCGATCGAGCAGCGGCTCACGCTCGAGGACGTCGCCGGGTACATCCGCACCTGGTCTGCCGCTCGCGCCTTCATGAAGGAGCGTCGCGAGGATCCGGTAGATGGCCTCATGGCAGAGTTGGCCGCGGCCTGGGGTCCACCACAGCAATCACGCTTGGCACGCTGGCCGGTCGCCATGCGCGTCGGGAGGACCTGATGAAAGAGTGGATCACCGTCGTCATCACGCGCGAGCTGAAGGCGCTGCGCCGCGAGATTGAATCGTATCCGACCGAGAGCGATCTCTGGGAGGTGCGTCCCGGCATCACGAATCCGGGCGGCAACCTCGCGCTCCACCTCGCCGGCAATCTCCAGTACTTCCTCGGCAACGTGCTCGGCAAGAACGGCTATGTGCGTAACCGCGACGCCGAGTTCGGCGACAAGGACGTGCCGCGCGCCGAGCTGCTGCGGGAGATCGACAGCGCGCTCGCCGCCGTCGAAAACGGCATGCGCACCATCAGCGAGGCCGACCTCGCCAAGCCCTTTCCCGAAAAGGTGGGTGGCGTCAACTCGACGACCGGGGCGTTTCTCGCGCACTTCGCGACGCATCTCGCCTACCACCTGGGCCAGGTGGACTATCACCGCCGCATTCTCACCGGTGAGGCGAAGACGGTGAAGGCCATGACGCTCACGGAGCTCGGGGACAAGGCGTCATGAGCAGCCGCACCGTCGGCCGGCCCGAGGCCGATGAGATCCCGCCGCATTATGTCGGCTACATCACGCTGGTTCCCGAGCTCGACCCGGTCATGGTCTGCGCCGAGCAAATCGAGCACACCACGACGTTGCTGCGTGGTCTTTCGGAGACCGATGCGCTGTACCGTTACGGCCGCGGCAAGTGGAGCATCAAGGAAGTGGTGGGCCACCTCGCCGATGTCGAGCGGATCATGGCGTATCGCGCGCTGCGCATCGCCCGTGGCGACACGACGCCGCTGCCCGGATTCGACGAGAACAGCTACGTCCCCATCGCCAAGTTCGATCATCGCTCACTCCCCGATCTGGTGGGTGAGCTGCGCACCGCGCGGGCGGCGACACTCGCGCTGCTGCGCAGCTTCGATGCCGATGCGTGGCGGCGGCGCGGCACCGCGAGCGGCAAACCGGTCAGCGTGCGCGCGCTGGCGTTCATGATTCCGGGACACGAGCGGCATCACGTCGACATTCTCAGGACTCGCTACGGCGTCGGAGAGGCAGCCAGGGCATGAAGGAGGCGTGGAAGCTGTTCCCCAGGTAGTTTATTGATTGACCATAGCAAAGGATCCTCGTGATGCTCGCGACATTGTTACTGGCCGTGGCGATGCAGCAGCCGGCTGCGGCGGAGCCTCAGGCGCTGGCGGTCGGCGCAGTCGCCCCTGACTTCGCGCTTCCCGGCGCGACGCAGTACGGAACGCTCAAGAACCCGGTCCGGCTCAGCGATTACAAGGGCAAGACGGTGGTGCTCGCGTTCTTCTTCAAAGCTCGAACGCGTGGCTGAACGATTCAAATGAATGCGTACCGTGATCAGTACGCACCGGTGTTCAAGAACGGCCGCAACGTAGTGCTCATCGCAATCAGCGCTGACGTGGATACCGCGCTCGCCTCCTGGGCGCGCGACGCCGATTATCCATTCCTCTTTGCCAGCGATACCGGCTCAGCGGTGGGGAAAGCGTACGGCGCGTTCAAGGCGCAGTACAAGCTCGACAACCGCAACCTCTTCGTGGTGGGACCGGACGGCAAAATCGCTTACCGGCAGACGCCGTTCCGGGAGATCGACCCGACAGCATATACGGAGCTGAGCGCAGCGATTGCGAAGTTAGTACCAGCGGATACGACTGCGCGGTAACAGGCGGTAAATGGCGGTAATGGGCGGTATGGTACCGCCTGTTACCGCCTTGTTCCGCCCGTTACCGCCTTATCGATTGCAGCATCAATCGCCTGGTCCGCCCCGACTCCCGTATAGACCACTTTGCCTTTCGCATCCAGGACCGCAACGTACGACGTCGCGGGCGCCTGAAATGCCCGAACGGCTGACCCGTTTCCGTCCCACAAGAACGTGAACGGCATCGGGTGCTGATCCAGGTGCCGCCGCACCGTGTTCTTGCTCTGATTCACCGCCACGGCGACCACGAGAAACTCGGCCCGGTCGCCGTACTTCTTCTGCGCCGCTTCCATCCGCGGCAGCAGCTCCGCGCAGATCGGGCACCACGTCGCCCAGAACTCGACGATGACCGGCTTCTTGCCGATCCATTGTGACAGCGCGACGGAATCGCCGCTGAGACTCTCGAGCGTGACCGCGGGAGGCGTTTCGCCAACGGGGATGCCGATCACATCCTGGGCGCGCGCCCACGACGGAGCAAGCAGCAAGAACGCCACGTATGACGCACGACGCACGACGCACGCGCTTACCATACCTGCCCCGCCTTTACGAAATAGTATTCAGCCATGAGCAGTAGAACCACGCCCGCTCCCTTTTTGATCCATGACATCCACGCGCCCGCCCGCGGCAACGCCGACAGCGTGCCCGAGAATAACCCCACGACCGCCAACAGCGCGGTCATGCCCAGCGAGAAGACGAAGAGATAGATGAACCCCAGCACACCGCTGCGTGTCGTCGCTACCCAGGTAAGGACGGCCGCGAATGCGGGCGCGCCGCACGGCGCCGCCACCAGACCCGAGGTCGCACCCAGCACCAGGACGGCGGGATACGAGCCGCCGCCTAAGCTGGCGGCCCAGGCGGACAGTCGCGCGGGCAACCGGACCGGAATGACGTCCAGCATGGCGAGCGCAAAGACGAGGAGCAGGTTGCCGATGGCGAGCCGCGCCCAGACGCTGGCGCCGATCGTTCCGAACAATGAGCCCGACAACCCCGCAATCATGCCGAGCAGCGCGTAGAACAGCGCCAGACCGGTGACGTACGTCAGCGTCAGCCCTACCGTGCGGCGGCGCGTGCGTCCCTCGACGTTCACGCCGGCGAGCGCTCCCGCCGTGATCGGAATCATCGGATAGATGCAAGGGTTGAGGCTCGTCACCAGACCGGCGGCAAACAGCAGCGGCACGGCGACGAGAGGCCGGTGTTGCAGCGCGTCGGAAATCTGTGGCAGCGCGAGGAGCAGGAAGGGCATAGTCAGAGTACAATGATGGCATCATGACGCCTCCGACACCACGACAACGGTTGGAACAGGCTCGGCGCGCACTGCTCCACGTGCATCGCGCGTTGCTGGAAGTCGAACGTATCCGTTACGAGCGCCAAAACGGGCGCGTCGACGGCAGCGGCGCGCTACTACAGCTCGTATTGAACGATCCGTGGTTCTACTGGCTACGCCCCATCTCCACCCTCGTCATACAGATCGACGACTGGCTGGATGCGGATCCGCCCGCTTCCGACGCGGCCAATACGGCCGAGCTGCTGCTGGCCCAGGTACGCGACCGGCTGCGCCCAGATGCCGCAGGCGCGGATTTCCAGCAGCGCTACCATCGCTTACTCCAGGAAGAGCCGACGGTCGCGGTGGCGCACGCCGAAGTGCGCAAGCTCATCAACGCGTGAGCCCCCGCACCGCTCTCCTCGCGGGCGCGACGGGCCTGGTCGGCAGTCACGTACTCGAGTTTCTGCTCGCGGACCCCGAATGGTCACGCGTGGTGACCGTCGGCCGTCGCACGACGCCCGCGCGGCACGAAAAGCTCGAGCAGCGCATCGTGGACCTCGGTGCGCTCGAAGCGGTCGCCGACTTGCCCCTCGCGGACGACGTGTTCTGCTGTCTCGGGACCACGATCAAGCAGGCGGGATCGCAGGCGGCGTTTCGCCGCGTCGATCACGACTTCGTCGTCGGGCTGGCGCGCGCGGGACTGCGCGCGGGCGCGAAGCAGTTCCTGCTGGTCAGCGCGATCGGCGGCGATCCCGAGTCGCGCGTCCTCTACAGCCGTGTGAAAGGCGAGGGGGAGGCGGCAGTTCGAAAACTCCCGTACCGCGCGATCCAGATCTTTCGCCCCTCCCTGCTGCTCGGGAAGCGCGTCGAGTTCCGGCTCGGCGAGCGCATCATGATGCTCGCTGCGCCGCTCCTCTCGGTATTCCTCGTGGGCAGACTGCGCCGCTATCGTCCCATTCAGGCCGCCACTGTCGCGCGGGCGATGGTCAACCTCGCCCGCGAAGCGCCGCGGGGACCGAACGTCTTCGAATACGACGCGATGGTCGCACACGCATGACCGCTGATCCGTTCATGTCGGCTGCGATTGCGGAGGCTGAGCAAAGCCTGAGCGAGGGAGGCATCCCGATAGGATCGGTGATTGTATCCGGCGGGAAGATCATCGGACGCGGCCACAATCGACGCGTCCAAAAGGGCAGCGCGGTGCTGCACGGCGAGATGGATGCGCTCGAGAATGCGGGGCGACAGCAAGCCGACGTGTATCGCGACGCGACGCTGTATACGACGCTGTCGCCGTGCGCCATGTGCAGTGGCGCGATTCTGCTGTACGGCATTCGCCGCGTCATCATCGGGGAGAACCAGACGTTTCGGGGGGAGGAGGAGCTGCTGTCGAGTCGCGGCGTTGCCCTCGAGGTGCGTCAGGACCCAAGCTGCATCCGCATGATGACCGACTTCATCCGGACGCACCCGGAGCTGTGGAACGAGGATATCGGGGTCTCATGAGCCATCGGCTTTGCGGAGATTCGCTAGCTTAGGGCCATGCGCCCTATCCTCCTGCCGTTCCTCGCCCTTGGCATAGCCACTCCGGTTCACGCCCAGTCCGCCCGACTCGACGCGGAAGTCGACCGTCGAGCGGCCCAGGTGCAAAGCAAGGTCATCGCCTGGCGGCGGGACATTCATGCCCATCCCGAGCTCTCCAACCGCGAGACGCGCACCGCCGATCTCGTCGCGCAGCATCTGCGATCGCTTGGGCTCGAGGTCCGTACCGGGGTGGCGCACACCGGCGTCGTCGGCGTGCTGCGTGGCGGCCGCCCCGGTCCCGTCGTCGCCTTGCGGGCCGACATGGACGCGTTGCCGGTCACAGAGGAAGTCGACGTGCCGTTCGCGTCGAAAGTGCGCGCCACGTATAACGGTCAGGACGTCGGCGTGATGCACGCCTGCGGGCACGACACGCACGTGGCGATGCTCATGGGCGTCGCCGAAGTGTTGGCGGGGATGCGCGGCGAAATCCCCGGAACGGTGAAATTCATCTTCCAGCCCGCCGAAGAAGGCGCACCGGCGGGTGAGCGCGGCGGCGCCGAGTTGATGATCGAGGAGGGCGCGCTCGACGATCCGAAGCCCAGCGCGATCTTCGGCCTGCATGTCTTTCCCTATCCGACCGGCGAGATTCGCTACCGTCCCGGCGGCACGATGGCCAGCGCCGACGCATTCCGCATCGTCGTCCGCGGGCGCCAGACGCACGGCGCGCTGCCGTGGGCGGGCATCGATCCCATCGTGATCGCCTCGCAGATCGTCATGGGCCTGCAGACCATCACGAGCCGCCAGATCGACGTGACAGCCGCACCCGCGATCGTCACCGTCGGTGCGATCAATGGCGGCATTCGCTACAACATCATTCCCGACAGCGTCGTCATGATCGGGACGATCCGCACGTTCGACACCGCCGTGCGCAACGACATCCACCAACGCGTCCGCCGCACGGCGGAATCGATCGCGCAAAGCGCGGGCGCGTCGGCGCAGGTCGTCATCGACACCACGACAGCGGTGACGTACAACGATCCGGCGTTGACGGAGCGAATCCTCCCCACGCTGCGCGCCGTGGCGGGGCAGAGCCACGTCTCGCTGGCACCGCCCATAACCGCCGCCGAGGATTTCTCCCGCTATCAGCAGCGCATCCCGGGCGTCTTCTTCTTCCTGGGGATCACGCCGCCGGGAACCGATCCCGGCAAGGTGGCGCCGAATCACTCGCCCCGGTTCTACGTCGACGAGGCCGCGCTGCCGGTGGGCGTGCGCGCCCTGGCTCACCTGGCGGTGGATTATCTCAGTCGACGCAAGTAGGGTTCGGCTCGACAAATGGCTTTGGGCCGCGCGGTTCTTCAAGACGCGGGGACTCGCGGCAACCGCCGTCGCGGGTGGCAAGGTGCACCTCAACGGCAGCCGCGCCAAGCCCGCCAAGCTGGTTCAACCCGGTGACGAGCTTCGAGTGCGACTGGGGCCGTACGATTGGCTCGTCACCGTGCGTGCCGTGACGGAGCGGCGCGGGCCGCCGCGCGATGCACGGCTCTTGTACGACGAATCCGCCGAGGGGCGCGCGACCCGCGAACGGCTCGCGGAGGCTCATCGCATCGCGCCGACTCCCGCCTACGAAGGCAAAGGTCGGCCCACAAAAAAGGATCGTCGCAAACTAGAGCTTCTCTAGGTGCACGTTCCCCGATCCGGTTTCGACCGACAGCCTGCCCTTGCCGTCACCCAACGTGCCGGACACGTGGTCGTGCGCGATCCGCCGCACCTGCAACGACAATCCGCCCAGATCGATGTCGCCGCTCCCCGTGTCGAGATCCACTTCGGCGCCGGTCGTCGGCGGGACCTTGAGGGTCACGTCGCCTGACCCGGTCTCGATGCTCACGGAGCGGAACGTCGCCGTGAGCGCGACGTTCACGTTGCCGCTGCCCGTCCCAAAGGAGAGCTCGTCTGCCGACGTGCCCGTCGCCTCGATGTCACCCGATCCGGTCTCGACGTAGAGGTTAGCGGCTTTCGCGTCCGTCAGCGTGACGTTGCCGGACCCGGTCTCGAGGCGCAGCCGCGCTCCGTCCGAACCCGAAAGCGTGATGTCGCCGGAGCCCGTCTCGAGATTCACGTCACCCGACGCGGTGCGCAGATCGACGTTGCCCGAGCCGGTTTCGACGCGCAGGGTGCCGCGTATGCGATCGGCGGCGACATCGGCCGACGCGACGTACACGCGGATCGATCCGTTCACGTTACTCACGAAGACCTTGCCGACCCCGAGGAACAGCGCGATGCCTTTGCCGGCCGGCACGCTCACCCGTAGATCGGCGAACGCTTCCAGGCCATCGCGCCCGCGCCCCGTGATCCGCACCTCGTGTCCTTCGCGGAACCGGCCGCGGTCGTGGCCCCCCACGCCCTTGTCGTCCCCGAAGGTCCCGTCGTCGCGCACCCGCAGCGTGGTGTTCGAGCCGCGGCCCCATTGCGGCATCGAGATCACGTCGTCCGGATAGATGATCCGCAGCGTCTCTCGACCCCGCAGCGGTCCGGACTGAATGTCGAGCTTGGCCGCGTCGGCGCCGCCGCGCTGTACGTCGACGGCGACGTCGCTACCCGAGCCGGCTTCGACCCGCAGCTCGCCCACGAGATTGTAGATGGCGACCGAATCGCCCTTGAGGACGTGATGTGAGGATTGGGCGGCAGCGGGAACGGTGATCAATGCAACGGAGCTGAGCAGCAGCAGCGAGCGTGCGATCATAACGGCTCCATAAGGAGTTGGCTCAAGTTGGATAGCGAAACGCCTACAAGGGTTGCAGCTTTGGACCATATGGAAGATTGGCTGCTTTGGTTTCTGCTGGCGATCGGGCTGTTTGTCGGGGAGATGTTCACGGCCGGCTTCTGGCTCGCCTGCCTGGCGGTAGGGGCGGGCGTGGCCGGGATCGTCGGGCTGATCCCCGGCCTCGGATTTGTGGCCCAGGGCATCGCCTTCGCGACCGCCAGCATCGTGAGCATGGCCGGACTGCGCCCGCGCCTGATGCACTACTTCCAGCTCGGCCCCGGGTCCGAGCTGCGCACCGGCGTGGACGCCCTGCTCGGCAAGACGGGTACCGTGACGGAGCGCATCGGCCCGGGGCAAACCGGCAGGGTCAAAGTCGAGGGTGAGGACTGGCGGGGCGCATCGAGTGACGCGACAGTGATCGAGCCCGGCACCCAGGTCACGATCATTCAGGTGGATGGCACGACTCTCATGGTCGAGAAGGAGCTCTGAGCGATGGGTCCTGGCACAATACTCGTGGCCGCGGTCGCCTTCGGCGTGATCGTGTTGATCTCGAAGAGCATCCGCGTGGTGCAGCAGGCTCAGACGATGATCGTCGAGCGGCTCGGCAAGTACCACAAGACGCTCAGCTCGGGCATCAACTTCGTCCTGCCCCTGATCGACCGCCCCCGCTCGGTTGACTGGCACCAGACGATCGTCACGCCGGCGGGCGACAGCTACTCGCGCCGCTTCCGCACCGAGCGCATCGACCTGCGCGAGACCGTGTACGTCTTCCCGCGCCAGAACGTCATCACGAAGGACAACGTGGTGGTCGAGATCGACGCGCTGATCTATTCGCAGATCACCGATCCGGTGCGGGCGACCTACGAGATCGCCAACCTCCCCGACGCCATCGAAAAGCTGACGCAGACGACGCTGCGCAACGTGATCGGCGAAATGGAGCTCGATCACGTGTTGTCTTCGCGCGACACGATCAACGCCAAGCTGCGCGCGATCCTGGATGAGGCGACGCACAAGTGGGGCTCCAAAGTCAGCCGTGTGGAGCTCAAGGACATCAACCCGCCGCGCGATATCCGCGACGCCATGGAGAAGCAGATGCGCGCCGAGCGGGAGCGGCGGGCGACGATCATCACGGCCGACGCCGAGCGACAGTCGCGAATTCTGGCGGCCGAGGGCATCCGGCAGTCTGAGATCAATACCGCGGAGGGCGACAAGCAGGCGAAGATTCTGCATGCCGAAGCGGAAGCGGCGGCGCGGCTCAAGGTCGCCGAAGCGGAAGCGCAGGCCATCGAGCGGATCACGGCCGCGATCAAGGGCACCGGCGGCGATCCCGCTCAATACCTGATCGCTATCCGATACATCGAAACGCTCAAGGAAATGGTCTCCGGGCAGAACAACAAAGTCGTCTATATGCCCTATGAAGCGACGGGGGTGCTGGGCTCGTTGGGCGGCATCCGCGAGATGCTGATGCCGGGCCCGTCCGATAAGAAGGCGTGAACGCCCTCACGCATCTCTCTGAAGAAGAACAGATGTTCCAGGGCGCGGTGCGCGACTTCGCTGAGAGCGAGGTCCGCCCGCGCGTGCAGGCGATGGAGCAGGCCGCTCAGCTCGATCCCATCCTGATTCCCAAGTTCTTCGAGCTCGGCCTGATGGGGATCGAGATCCCCGAACAATTTGGCGGCGCGGGCGGATCGCTTTTCATGACCGTGCTCGCGGTCGAAGAGTTGTCCGCCGTCGATGCATCCGCCGCCATCTTCGTCGACGTCCAGAACACCCTCGTCAACGCGCTGCTCCTCAAGTGGGCGTCGGACGACGTCAAGCAGCGCTATCTGCCGAGCCTCGCCGCGGAGGTCGTGGGCGCCTACGCGCTCTCCGAAGCGGGGTCGGGATCAGATGCGTTCGGTCTCCAGACCAGAGCGACCAAGCGGGGCGACAAGTGGATTCTCGACGGCCGCAAGCTCTGGATCACGAACGGTGCAGAAGCTCACCTCTTTCTGGTGTTTGCTAATGCAGACATGAGTAAAGGACATCGGGGGATCACGGCCTTCGCGGTCGAGCGCGGCTTCACAGGCTTCAGCGTCGGCAAGAAAGAGGACAAGCTCGGCATCCGCGCGTCGTCGACGGCGGAGCTGATTCTCGATCATTGCGAAGTGCCGGCGGCCAACGTGGTCGGCGATGTCGGCGTGGGCTACAAGGTCGCTATCGAGACGCTGAACACGGGCCGGATCGGCATCGGGGCGCAGATGATCGGCGTAGCGCGCGGGGCGCTCGACGCGTCGCTCAAGTACGTGAAGGAGCGCCAGCAGTTCAACAAGCCGATCGCGGAATTCCAGGGCGTGCAGTTTCAGCTCGCCCAGGCGGCGACGGAGCTCGAGGCGGCGCGGCTGATGGTCTACAACGCCGCCCGGCTGGAGGATGCCGGCGAGCCGTACACGAAGGAAGCGGCGATGGCGAAGCTGCTCTCCTCGCAGGTCGCCGAGCGCGTGACGTCGCTGGCGGTCGAGCTCTTCGGCGGCTACGGCTATACCAAGGAGTATCCGGTCGAGAAGTTCTACCGGGATGCGAAGATCGGGACGATTTACGAGGGCACGAGCAACATGCAGCTCAACACGATTGCCAAGCTGCTGCTGAAGTAGCTTACGGCTGAATCACCCGCACGAAGTCGTCCGTCTTCGTCGGCACGTACACACGCCCCGTCACCGGATCGAGGACCGCCGCCTTCGGACTCGGCCCGACAACGAGCGTGGCAAACACGTTGAGCTTGCCGCCATCGATTAGGGACACGGTGTTCTCGCCGCTGTTCGCCACGTAGGCCACCCCGCTACCGGCATCGACGCCCACGCCCTCCGGCAACTGGCCGACGGGCAGTCGCGCGATCTCCTTGAAGGCGCGCGGATCGGGAGCGGAAATGTCGATCACGGACACCGTGTTCTGATCCCGGTTTGTCACGTAGAGCAGGCTCCTTCGCGTGTCGACGGCGACGCCGTACGTTCCCTTCCCGAGCCCCTGAATCCGCTGCACGAGCGCGGCCCCACCGGGCTTGGGATTGATCACGTCGACCTCCTGGAACGTCGGGATCGCCACAAAGACGAGCCCATCGTTGGGGTTGAACGCCACCCCCATGCCGGCCGCCGGCAGCGGCACCACGTCGGTTAACACGACCACGTCTTTGGATCCATCCACGGGGACGAGCGCCGGCCCGCCCTTCAGCGGGTCGCTCGCCGCCACGTAGATGAAGTTGGTCCGCTCGTCCACCGCGAGACCTTTGGGCCCGGTCCCTACAGGAATGATGAGACGGGCGACATCAACAGCTCCATCGATCACAGTAACGCCCGCCAGGGTCGAGACATAGATCTTGTTCGTAGTGGCGTTCGCGACCACACCAAACGGTGACTCGAATCCCGTGAGCTGCGGTAACACTTCTCTCTCATCCACCAGGACCGAGAGGAGACTCGTTCCTGGGACGTACATCTTCTTTGTTTGAGTGTTCAGCGCGGCCGCGACCGGACCGAGGCGAGTCACGGGAATCGCCTTGATCACGCCGCCGATATCGAACGGCTTGCTCTCGGCGCTGGTCAGTGTTCCGGACGTGGAGACGATCGTATAGCCGATCCCCGCGGAGTCGACGGCCAGATTGGCGAACGACGCGACGCCATTGACCGCCGCGGCATCGACGATGCCCTGGAGCTTGGCGGCGGGGTTCGGCGTCACGCCGAGCCGCAGCGACACGACGTCCTTCGCCGGCAGCGCGAGGTTGCCGTACTGGTCCTGGATCGCCACCTGCACGGCGGGCGCGATCGTGTCACCCGCCAACGCGCGCGTGGGCTCGGTGAGGAACGCGAGCCGGGCCGGAACATCGGCGACGCTAGTAGCCGTGAATGTCTTGGCGGGCAGTGCACCAGCAGTCGCGGTAACGGTGTTTGTTCCGACCACGTTGCCCAGCGTCCAGCTGCCCACGGTCGTCAGTCCAGCAGCGTCGCTCGTGTCCTTCGCCGCGCCGAGTAAGCCGCCACCCGTTGCCGCAAAGTTGACAATTACGCCGGCAACCCCGTTACCGAACTGGTCGGCAACCTTCACCACCGGCGCGGTGACGGCAGTTGCCACCGTCCCGGTTTGCGGATCGACTGATTGCTTGACGAGCTGCGTCGCAGCGCCGGCCAGTGCGGTCGCGCTGAAGGTCACGGGAGAGCCCGCGAGGCCACCGACCGACGCAGTCGCTGTCTGCGTTCCCGCGCCGGGCCCGAGCGTGCGCGTCGAGCTCGCGATGCCGTTGACGTCGGTGGGGGACGTAGCGGGGTTCATCGATCCGCCCGCCGGACCCGCGGCCCAATGAACCTGCACGCCTTGGATCGGCGCAATACCGTTAGTGACGATCACCGAATAGGCGGTCGGTAACGCTGTACCGACCACCCCCGACAACCCATCCCCACCGTTGAGCGCCATGCTGGTCGCAGTCGTCACGACGCCGTTTGCTCTGAACGTCATCGGGCTGCCCGCGAGGCCAGTCCCCGTGGCGTCGACGGTATTCAACCCCGGGCCGACCCCGAGCGTCCAACCTGTTACGCGCGCGACGCCCAAGGTGTCGGTCGTAGTCGTGCTGGGTGCCAAGACGCCACCCAGCAGACTTGTGATGTTGAACGTCACGGGGAAGCTAGGAACTGGATTTCCGAATTGGTCCACCACGCGCACAGCAGGGGGCGTGCTCACGGCTTGGCCGGCGGTCGCCGTCTGCGTGTCGATGCTCACGCGCAACAGCTGAGCCGCGACATCGCGGGTGCCGCTCGCTGCGAACAACAGCGGGCTTCCGGTCAGTCCGTTCGCGGTCGCCGTCAGTGTGTTCGGCCCGACAAGCGTGCCGAGCTGCCAGGTCCCCACTCTAGCCACGCCCGCACTGTCCGTGACCGCCGACCCGCCAGTCACGCTGCCACCGCCGGAGCTCGGCGCGAAGCCGACCGGCACACCCGGCACGGCGTTGTTGAACAGATCGCGAACCTTCACCGCGGCCGCAGTAGGCAGGACCGTGTTGACGATCGCGGCCTGACCATCCCCGGCGACCTTTACGATCTGTGTCGCCGCGCCGGCGAGGCCGGTCGCCGTGAATGTGACGGGCGTGAGTGCCGCGAGCGTTGCCGTCAGCGCGTTCGCGCCCGAAATCGTGCCGAGCGTCCACCCGCCCACGGTCGCGATGCCGGCGGCGTTGGTGAGCTGCGCCGGCCCGGAGACGCTTCCGCCGCCACCGCTCACGCCAAACGTCACCGCCGCGCCCGGAACTGGATTTCCAAATTGATCCTGGGCCCGCACCGCCGGCGCGGTGCCAACGGCCGCGCCCACTAGGGCGCTCTGAAGGTCGCCGGCGATTCGCAACAGCGCCGTCGCGGGTCCGGCTACACCGTTCGCGTTGAATAGGTGAGTGAAGCCCGCACCTGTTGCGGTGAGTGTGTTCCCCCCAGCGAGCGTCCCGAGAGTCCAGCTGCCGACGGTCGCAAGGCCGGTCGCGTCGGTAATCTGATTTCCGCCCGTGACGCCACCGCCGGTCGGGACGAACGTCACGCTCACACCGGACACGGGGTTACCCAGCGCATCACGCAGCCGCACGGCGGGCAGTATCGGCAGCAGGGCGTTCACGGTGGCGAGCTGCCCGTCACCCGCGACGACGAGGAGCTGGGCAACCGCCCCCGCGAGCGCAGTGACGCCAAACGTCGCGGGGCTGCCGGTGAGTCCGTTGACCCGCGCCTCGAAGCTCTGCGGCCCGAGCACGGTCCCCAACGTTGCTGTGGTGCGTGCGCGGCCCGCGGAGTCGGTCAGGGCGACGGAATCGCTTACTGCACCAAGGCCCGACAACGGGCGAAACCGGACGGCCACGCCGGCGACGGGCAGGTTGTCGGCTGCTCGGACTTCGACTTCGAGGGGCAGCCCCAACGCGAGCCCGACCGTCCCGCTCTGTCCCCCGCCTCCAATGACGAGTAGCTGCGAGGGAACAGGCTGGAATGTGGCCATCACCGAGTCTCGGAGACCACCGGGCGTCCGTGCGATCACGCGCAGCGACCTCCGCAGTGCCGGCGCACGCAACACGCCGTTGCCGTTCACGCGAGCCACCGTCGTGTCGCCGGTCGTCCAGGACACATAGACCTGCGACACGGGCACGCCGGCCTGAAAGGCCCCCACCTGAAAGCGGAGCGAGTCGTTGAAGAAGATGAAAGGCAGCCGGGGCAGAACGGCGATGCTATCGACGCCTGCGCCCGGCCCGACGTAGGTCAGCACCGGAATGGCCGTAGGTGTCGACGGCGTGACGCCGCTCCGTACTTCGACCGCCGCGGTGCCCGTGAAGAGGGGAATCGCCCCCGAAATCGCCACGATCGAGACGTGCAGCGTCTCGGCGAATGCGATCAGCGGGACGCGTAAGTCGAGATCGATGCTTGCGGCATCCGGAGGAAGCGCAACCGTCGTATCGGCAAGCGTATCGGGAGGTGCGGACGGTCGCACCACGATGAAGCGCACGCCGTCGATCGCCAGTCCGAAAGACGCCAGGGCAGCGTCCGACGGGAAGATCGGCGCCACGGCCACGGGCGCGAAGGTCGTCTGTGGCGCGGTACCGTCCTGGCAGGTGGCAAGCGTCAACGCGAGTCCTGCCGCGAGCAGGACCCGGAACCCCCATTTCATGGAAAACCCGGATGTGGCGGGCACGAGAGGGAGCGAATTGACCTCCAGCCGAATAGCTGGTCAAGGCGGTATCTTTGTCCGTCATGCGCACTCGGACAGCACGCCGCACGCACGGTTTTACCGAATCGGTGATCCGCGGGATGACCCGGCTCGCCAACGAGCACGGGGCCATCAACCTCTCGCAGGGCTTCCCCAACTTCCCCTGCCCTGACGTCCTGAAAGACGCGGCGGCCCGCGCGATCCGCGATGACGTCAATCAGTACGCCATCACCTGGGGTGCTGCCCGACTGCGGAACGCGTTGGCCGCGAAGTACCAAGATTGGTACGGCCTGCC